>WBZS01000761.1_pt1 | contig 31014 bp, 26 predicted proteins | sample 5204201 | NCBI WGS metagenome assembly WBZS01 (sample SAMN12344357, study PRJNA552823) | activated sludge metagenome | biome: Activated sludge suspended growth; feature: Nitrification reactor; material: Wastewater; isolation source: activated sludge from nitrification reactor of wastewater... | reverse complement strand
TGATCCGGCCACCAAAGGCCAGGCCGACCGGCAACAACAAGCCCAGAAGCGAGATCCAATTCGCCAGGGCCAGGCCGATCCCCAGGAAGACAAGCAGCTGGCCGAGATACCCTGGGTGACGGATCGATCGATACAGCCCCGTTTCCACAAGTCGGTGTTGTGCCTGGATCTCGACGGCATAGGTGAAGAACGCCGCCAGGGTTCGCATCGCGCTGAAGCGAATCCAGAGTCCGGTGACGATGAGGACCGCGCCCAGGATGGGCCACACAGGTTGCCCCCAGGTCAGCCGCCCATAGGGCGAGAAGCTGAAAGGAATGGCGATGGTGTAGCCCAGCGTGATACACACATACAGGAGGATCAGACTGCCCCTGTCGCTGGCGAGCGACGCGCTCCGGTGCTGCTTGCGCTGTTTGATCAGCTGGAAGATCTCCAGGCCGCCCCAGGCATAGACGAAGAGGATGATCAGGTACTTGACGATCAGGTCGCTCGAGAAGAAGGGTTGCATTGCGAAGGCCTTTCATGAGATGGAGCCATCAGGCTGCTGGCTTTCCCCGTCAACCCATAGGGTCCCCACAGCAGGATGACACCCGCTGCAACGATGAGCAGTGGCACATTCTCAAGCCAGTTGAAGGGTGCGGAGCGGCTTGCGCCACTTGACACGACCTGCATCGCATAGGTACTCAACCAATGGAAGAAGATCGCCGTCCAGAGACTGCCGCCCGTGTTGTTGTGCAACCACGTATACAGAACCGATTGCAGAATCATCCCCACCACAAACCCCGCGAAGGGAACCGCCGATTCGTGTTGCGACGTGCCTACCATCACAAACAACGGCCCATGCCATAGGCCCCAAGCCAGACCCACGATCAAGGCCGAAACCAGCCCGTTCCATCTCGTCTGAAGCCGATCCAAGACGTAGCCGCGCCAACCGAGTTCTTCCGAAAGCGGCCCCAGAACGAACAGGGGCAAAATGCTTCCAGATTGCGTGACGAACAAGATCGGATCAAACGTCTGTCCTAACGCGCCCAGGATGACCAGTTTGCCCATGGTCACGACGACCACCACGGCGACCGCCGCCAGGTACCAGCGCCATCCCAGGTTGAACTGCAGGATGCGCCGTCCCAACCGGCGCAGCCCATCCGCGCCTTCCTGTCTCCAGGTCAGGGCCACCCCCACCAGAGAGGGCACAAATCCACCCACGATGAACAGCACGATCGCCCAGATCGGCCCCGTCGTGCTCCGCACAAAGCTGATCGTGGGGACCTGAAACACGGCCAGCGGCCCCCAGAACACACAGTACGACAGCCCCAAGGTCAATCCAATGAAGGCGAGCGCTTCCTTCACTTCACGATTCTTCGGCATCACAAACTCCATGCATGAGGCGCCAATGGGTTGGTAGCGGTCCCGGCCGACCTCACTGTTGCGTGCTGAACTCGACTGGGTGCAAGGTGCGTCGGAATGTCTGACGGCCACCCGGCTGACCTCGAGTCGGCAAGGCCATTCGCTCCGGTGACGACATCCTCCAGCAGGATCCTGAGGGCTTTTTCGGGCTCCTCGAATAGCGGGCTGTGCGCCGATTGCTCAAACGTGTAAAACCCTTTGACCGGCGCTTTCAGCGTCTCGAAATAGGCTCTTGCCTCCGAATAGGAGCAGGTGTAGTCATACTTGCCCTCGAAGAAGTAGACGGGAAGCTCAAGCTCGGGCACCCGTTTAGATAGGTCCGTGGCCAGCATCGGACCCCACAGCGGGCTCACGCCGGAGCGAGCTTTGCCTCGCCACATATTGATCTTTTCCATCAACGTGTACGCTCGACTTGTGATCGACGGGAGGAAGATGCCCGTGAGGACCGACCTCATCTCGTGTGTCGTGCCGACGCCAAGGCTGTGCATGGCTTCGTCGCGGAGCGCCAGGTAGGCTTTCGGTGCGCCGTCCGTCAGGGTGACAGGGGCTGCCTCGAGCCTTTGCACCATTTCCGTGTTTCCGGTCTCGCCGAACTGCTGAAGCATGTATTCGTACGCCAGCTTCTCGGATCGGAGCTGATCAGACATCTGGGCCACGCCGATATAGGCGTAGTACAGCTCCGGTGCCCGCGCGGCCGCCTGTATTCCGATGAATGTCCCTCCCGAATGGCCCATCAGGAATATCTTGTCGCGCCCGAAACGATGACGCAGGTAATTCGTCACCTCAAACGTGTCAGAGATCAATTGCTCCGGCGTCAGCGTTTCGGATGGAATGTCGGCCGCATAGGAAAGCCCTGAGCCGCGCTGATCCCACCAGACAACGACAAAGTGATCCTCGAGACCGGTGGGATGCTGCTGCGCCAGAAAGTATTCAGGCATGCCTCCGTGGAGGTAAAGGAGCACCGGGAGTGCTGCGTCCTTGCCCTTGATAAACATCCCCTGCTCGATCCCGTTGATGGTGACCCGGATCTTCTCCGAGATGCTGCCTGCCAATGGGTGTCCGTTCTCGTCCATGAACGGATCTGGCGTGCCGGGGCTCCCCAGCTGTAGCAACCCCAGCAGGACGAGCACGCAAGCCAGCACGATCGAGACCGCGATCAACATGGTCTGCCTCACTCTTTGGCCGAAGGATCGATTGGGAGTTCGTATCTCGTGCCTGGCTCTCATGTGCTTCCTCCAATCGGCCAAACCTGACGCCGTGTGAGGCGTCGATGGCGCTCAGAATCAGCTGCGCGCAACACCGGCAGCCGGATGCTGCTGCAGGGTTACTGCGCTTCGGTAGCGCGCAGCGCTTTTCACAAGCAGACGCGTAATGGTGAGCAGCGAGAACCCCAACAGGATGGCCGAACTCAACCACAGCATGGGGGTTCCGATCGCCAGAGCGATGTGATAGAGATCCGCTTTTGCTCCGAGGGCAAAGGCAACGGTCTCGCAGAGCACGTCGAAGGCCGGTCGCAGACAAAGCAGCATGAAGGCGACCCCGAGCGCAAACGGCCGATCCATCAGGCGTCCACGGCCCAGTGCGAAGAAGCCCACCACCAGGCTCAAGCCGTCCAATACGTAGGGCGCGCTCGTCATCACGAGTTGCTGCCAGGGTTCCCGAAGGCCCTGGGGCGTGATCCACGCTCCCGCGAACTCCCCTTTCCAGAAGCTGGGAATGAGCTTGATCTCCGTCACGGAGCCGCCGGCCAGGTAGGCGCCGAGCACGTGACTGAGCTCGTGAATGGGCGCGTAGGTCAGGTACCAGAGCACCGGGATCAGCACCATGCACGGGATGACGATGCGCTGGGGCCAGCGCCTCATCTGGTAGAGGATCAGAAGAGGGGCGACAAGGACCACGAGCGTCTCGACCGTGGCCAGGGGCAGGATGTTGTCCATTTTCCGCTTCCATGTAGCGTGCGCCCGCCGAACGGCACACACCGCTGCGTGAGGGGACAGGGATCCTGATCCCTCACCATCCAACTTACGGTTCGACCGCGAGGCTGACGACCAGGATCTGCGAGCCGTTGACGTCGGGCACATCGTTGAACAGAGCGCCCGTCAGATGAACGATCTTGCCGCTATCACGCAGCGCCTTGATCTGGGCCTCGATCGCTGGATCGCGCGAATCAATGCCAAAGACGATCGGCTGCCCCAAATCCTGCCGTTCGAAGTAGTCATCGAACTGCGCGCCGGCGTCGGTTTTCTTGATCACGCCCCACCAGTCGACGATCGCTTCGGTCGCGCCGGGTGGCAGGTCACCGCCGACGTCATCGCCATCGACAATCGGGGTAATCTCCGGGGCGGGGGTGGCCGGGCTGCACTCCGCCCTGAAGTAAGCCCACTCGTCGCACTCGCTGCCGTCAGGGAAGACGCACACGCCATGCTGGCTGCCGTCGGCCGACGTGCGAATGTCAAGGACGTTTCCCATGTCCTGACAGTGGACGGATGCGGGGTTGGGCATGCTTGCCTCGGGTGTGTTCGTCGCAACGACATCCGGTGCGGCCGGTGTTCCGGGCGCTGCACAGGCGGTCAGCGCCAGCAACGCCATCGTGGACAGAGTCAGTCTTTTCATTCTTTCGTTCCCTTTCGTTTCACTTCAAGGCCTCGGTCATCAAACCCACTCCCATGAAGACGATCCCGAAGTTCTTGATCACCATACTGATGATGAAGGTGGTCAATACCGTCGCGGTCACGTGATCCATGAAGTAGATCTTGGCCGGCATGCCGATCAACATGGCGGCGATGACGATGACGCCGCCGGCGATTCCATACGGGTTGCCAAGGCTGAAGAAGAGCGCGGTCAATGCAATCGAGAACCCGAAGCCCCCGATCAATCCACCCAGGAGCGCGCCAAGCCCTTTGAGAAATCCCGCCTGAGTCAATACGCTGTAATCACTGACCGTGGCCTGGGCCTGGATCGCGTGGGCGAAGTTGGCCGTGACGTAACTCCAAAAGACCCTTTCCAGCATGTACAGGATGCCGACGGCAACGGCGATCAAAGCGACGGACGTCTGGTGTTTCAACCAGATGCCATAGAGCCCCACGGTCAGCATGGCGATGGACAGGATCAGCAACGGTTCACCGAAATAGCCGGCGATGGTGTACGGCGTACCGTAGATCGGCGCCGGGCTCAACGCGTTCTTGGCCGTCTGCTGAGAGGAGACGAACCAGTCGCCGATCCCGTGCATGTCCGACACCATGGTCGCGGCCGTCGCCAGGAAGAACGCGCCGAGCGCGCCGATGAAGATCAATCGGTTTTCCATGTGCTGCGTCCTTCTCGTTTCGTGTGCGTTCGCCGTGAGACAGGCTCTTCAGCGGACACCGATCACCACATTCCCCTTTTTGCGACCCGTTTCGACATAGCGATGCGCCTCGGCGGTTTGCTCCAGCGGATAGCGTCGATCGATCACGGCCCGGAACTGTCCGGCTTCGATCAACTCCGCGATGACGCGCAGATCGTCGGCTTTCTGTTTCGCCGAACGAAGCCCTGTGGCCGCGAACCGAACCTTCTGCTTGGCCCACGGCGCGCTCAGCAGAGCCTCGAGCCTGGGGAACACCGTCAGATAGACACCCGTTTCGGCGAGCGCCTTCCTGCAGCGCGAGAATGACAGTTTGCCGACGGCGTCGAAGATGATGTCGTAGGTCCGGCCCGACTCGGTGAAGTCCTCGCGGGTGTAGTCGATCACAACATCGGCGCCCAACGAGCGCACAAGGTCCAGGTTCGCGGTGCTGCAGACCCCGGTGACGTCCGCGCCGAAGGCCCTGGCGAGCTGCACCGCGGCTGTCCCGACCGATCCCGAGGCGCCATACACCAACACCTTCTGCCCGGCCCGGATCCGGCCGTGGTCTCTCAGGAACGGCAGCGCCGTGAGCGCGCCATTCGGCACGCTGGCCGCTTCTGCATAGGTCAGGCCGGCGGGCTTGATGGCCAACGCGCTTTGTTCGGACAGACACTTGTACTCCGCATACGCACCGAAGGTGTCGATGCCGAAGACCTGATCTCCGGGCTTGAAGCTCTTGACCTCCGGACCGATCGCGACCACGTCGCCGGCGAACTCCTGACCCAGGATCGGGTGCGCCGGCTTCAGCAGGCCGTTGAAGCCCGGGGTCGCCCGCATGTCCGGGTCCTCTTTGCAGACCGTGGACGCGTGGATGCGGACAAGGATTTCTTTGGCCCTGGGCGCAGGTTGCGGCACATCCTGAAGTTGAAGCACCTCAGGCGGGCCAAAGCGGGTGTAGGTGATGGCTTTCATGTCGTCTCCTGGAACGCGGATGGGGTGCCGTTCAGGTGAGGTCGCGGCGAAGCCGCGACCTCACCTGAACGGCACCCCTCCAAAATTCAGGCCGTGGCGAGGCTCGCCTGTCGCAGCGCGGCCGGTTGGCGTCGCAGCAGGGCGAGGCCGACCCAGATCGACCATACGATCATGCCGGGTCCAAAGACCATGACCATGGTGTCGAACAAAGGCGGGATCACCGTGAGCAGGCCGGCCATGCTTATGGCCATGCCGAACACACTGAGCCCTCGGCCCAGCAACCCGGTGCGCCAGCCCATCGCGCAGACCACGAGCACCCACAGACTTCCGACGATCTCGTTCCCGCTCGTGATCCCGTTCTCCACCGCCTCCAGGATCGACCAGGTCGAAGCGGCCTGCGCCGGGTTCTGGGCGTACAGTTCGGCGACGACTCCGCTGTCACGCAGCATCAGGTTGCCGCTACCAATGATCAGCGCGGCCCAGATCAGACCGAAGGCGGCCGCCACCTGCGCCCCGGCCGGAGCCGCGGTCTTCAGCCGCTCATAGAGCGCCAACACCATCAGCACCAGCGTCGCGGCCGAAACCCAGTACCCGACGAAGTTCAACCCGTCCACAACAACCCGGTTGCTTGCGACGAAGGCCACATACGGCTCCAGCCCCGCGTCCCTGGCCGGTAGCACGAGCGCCACCATGATCACCATCGCCACGACATAGGCCAGAGCGTGGATCAATCCCGCCCAGCCGCCCAGTTTTTGTAAGCTGCTCATTTTCGGTTTCCTTGCTGGGAGACGAAGCGAAGAACAGGGTGCTCCGGGAGCCGGGGCTTTACTCCGGTTCCCGGAGCACCCCGTTCTTCGCATAGTTTGTTGCTACGAGTTCTGGCCATCCGATGCGCGCCATTGCCAGGCGAGCCAGATGATCCAGGCCGAGCACAGGACTTCGATCGACGCGATGAAGATGTAGTGCGGCGTGGTGAGCGAGCCCATGCCCAGCACGTAGACGATGGTGAAGACGCCTCCGAGGATGTTGGCCCAACGGTTCGACCGGTACGGCAAAAACCGTGACGCGATGACCATGACCATCGAGATCTCGGTCATCACGGCCGCAAGCAGCATGAACTCAGGAGTGATGATGATCCCGTCCGCGTTACCGGCCAGGATATTGCGCACGGTGTCCGCCAGGCTGAACGAGAAAATGTCGGCGAAGATCATGTTGATCATTACGAAGATCCACAGGGTCGAGAGCTTGGCCCGCATGTCGACGCGGGGAAGAGCGAGTGCAGTCATGGTTCACTCCTTAGGTGAGGAAGAATCGTGGGTGGCGGCGCTCGTATCAGGCGCGGTGGGCTCCACGGGGTTGACCGACAGCAAAGGCAGGCCGAGGTCGCGCACCTTCTTCAGCAGGCCCTGCAACGCCGACTGATCGGCGACCCAGCCCGTGAGAAGGGTCTCGTCGTTCTCGGTGGCCGTGATCGACAGGCCGTCGAACCACTCTGACCACTCGATGCTCAGCCGGCCGCCCACCCGGAGCTGGTACTGCCGGGGGCGATGTTGTTGGGGTGGGGTGATCAGGTCGTTCGACATGGCGCATCCGGCTGAGGGATCCGGCCAGCCCGGTGTTTCTCAGCGCGAAGACACCCTACAACCGGCGAGGTATCGCCGTGTAGCTCCAAAAGTGTTAATGAGGGTGCTGTTTCTTTGAGGCGGGGAGTGCTACAGGAGGCCGAGTTCGCGCGCGCGCGCCACCGCTTCGGTGCGCGTCTTCGCCCCGATCTTGCCAAAGATGCGCTGGTTGTGCCCTTTGATTGTGTTGACGGCCACGCAAAGACGCGTGGCGATCTCGGGGTTCGAGAGGCCCAGGGCGACCAACCGCAGGACCTCCAGCTCGCGGTCGCTCAGCGGCTCTTCCAGGCCTGGCTGCGCCGTACGAGCCGGCGCGGTTTGCGCGAATGCGGTCTGAAGCCGAAAGGCGAAGTCGTCCACCAGGCGGTTGTCCGCCGGACGGTTGCGCCAGGTCCCGTAATCGTCGAGCAAGCGCCGTAATGCTTCGCCTTCGTCGATGAAGACTCGGAGGAAACTTTCAGGTGCGGCCAGGCTCAGGGCCTGGTGGAGCGCCGCCATCGCCTGCGGCAGGCGGCTGAGGGCCTGGAGGGCCAGCGCTTTCAACGTCAGGATCTCGATCAGGCTCCCCGGCCGGCCTCCGGCTTCGGCGGCCTGTCCCAGGCGATCGAAAAGCCCGGCGGCTTTCTGCGTCGGAGCGGCCTCGCGGCGTTGCTGCCCCATGGCCAGGAAGGCCCGGCCCAGAGTGACATGCTCGTACTCGCGCAGATAAATCAGGGCGTCTTCTGCCGATATGCCCGCATCTTCCGCCCAGGTGAGGGCATCTTCGGCTCGACCCTGCCTGATCCAGACCCGGGCCCTGCGGGCTGCCACGGGCCGCATCTCGGGGACTGCGCTCGGCAAAAAGCGTCGTTCGGCCTCCTGCAGTTGGCTCAGCGCGCCATCCAGGTCGCCGGAGATTACGCTCAACCGCGCCTGTGACAGCCGCAGTTGATAGCCCCAACCCGGCAGGCCGGCCGACTCCCCGAGCGCCAGACTCTGCCCCAGAAAATGTTCGGCGGCCTGAAGGTCGTTGCGTTCCACCGCCAGCCCACACAGACCGAGCGCCATATCCGCGGCGCCCGGTAGCACGGTTTCGCCAGGCGGCAGGGCGGCTTGCAACGTCCGTTCGAATAACTGGGTGGCCTCGCGCAGACGGCCCTGCGTCTGACGGATGTCGGCCAGGACCGGGATGCCGCTGAAGGCGAAGGCGGGCTGGCCGGCCTGCTCCACCAGGGCCATGCCTTTGATCATCGCGTCGGCCGAGGCCTCCAGGTCGCCGTTGAGCAGATACGCGGCGCCAAGCATGGCCGTAGCACCGGCGGCCTGAAAGAGGTCGCTCTCCGGAAGGAGGGCCTGGGCCCGACGGGCGTGCTCGATGGCGTCCGGCGCATTGCCCCGGGCGAGCGAGAGCGTGGCGCGCGCGATGGCCAGCGTGGCCGGCAGCGAAGCGAGCTCACTTTCGCCAACGGCCACAGCGCCGGGTTGGGGCGACGCGAGCCACCGCTCGGCGTCTTGCAGACGCGGTTCTGCGGCTGCAAGGTCGCCGAAGTCCAACAACGCCCAGGCGTACCCGGCGCTGAGCACCGGGCGGGCGCGGATCACCTCGTCGGGCAACGCCCGCATCCAATTCAGAAAAAGTGAGTTCTGAATGTAGCTTCGGTAGGTGGAGAGCCAGGCGAGCTCGGCCACGGTCGCCGCCTGGTCGTAATCGCCGGCTGCCACAGCGTGGTGGAAAGCCTCCGCCGGGCATCCGTTCTCGGCATACCAGTGGCCGGCACGCCTGTGGCATTCGGCCGCGTCGATCGCGGCGTCGTTGCGACTGAGGCGCTGCCGCAGCAGATCACCGAAGAGCCGGTGATAGCGATACCAACGGCGCTCGCCATCCAGGGGCACGCTGAACAGGTTCGCGTGTTCCAGATACTCGAGGGTGTCCTGGCCGCTCACCGCGGGGTCTTGCAGGATGGCCTCGCACAGCGGCGCGCACATCCGCTCCAGGACCGACGTGCGCAGCAGAAAGCGCTGGACAGGCTCAGGCTGGCGGTCGAGGACTTCCGTCAGCAGGTAGTCCAGCACAAAGTGGTGACTGCCGGTGAACGCTTCGATGTCGAGCGCGCGGTCGGCCGCGCCCGATCGATCGGGCGTGCCTTGCAGCGCCAGGGCCGCCAGCTGGAGACCGGCCGCCCAGCCTTCGGTGCGGCCTTCCAGCGCGACCACAGCCTCCTCGGTCAGGTTCAACCCCATCACTTCATTGAGGAAAGCAGCGGCTTCCGCGGTCGTGAAGAGCAGGTCGACGGCGCGCAGCTCGACCAGCTGGCCGCGTGCCCGCAGGCGAGCCAGCGGAAGGTGCGGGTCTTCGCGCGAGGCCAGCACCAGGTGCATCTGCGGCGGCAGATGGTCAATCAAAAAGGCCAACGCGGCGTCCACCGTCGGGGCGTCGAGCACATGATAGTCGTCCAGCACCAGGCAGAATGGAAAAGAGACGGCCGAGATCTCGTTGAGCCAGGCTGTTAGCAACGTTTCTACGGGCGAGGGCTGCGGCGCTTCGAGTGCTGCCAGGAGGCCGCCGCCGGTCTCGGGCGCAAGGGCCTGCACGGCCGCAGCCAGGTAGGCCATGAACCGGATCGGGTCGCCGTCGGCTTCGTCCAGAGAAAGCCACGCAAAGCGCGGAGCTTCCGGAAGCATCGACGACCCGGTCGACTCGATCCAGGCGCTCAGGAGCGTGGTTTTGCCAAAGCCGGCCGGTGCGGAGAGGAGCGTGAGCTTGCGAGCAAAGCCATGAGCCTGCCGCAGGCCCGCATTCAGGCGTTCGATGAGACGGGGGCGCCTGACCGCGTTGGGTCGCAACGGCGGGAGGTATAACTTCGTGGTCAGGATCGGAGCGGTCATGGCTTCGTCTAACAGTGAAGGGGGGGATGCTCCACGTGCCGGGGCGAAGCCCCGGCACGTGGAGCATCCCCCCCTTTCGCAATCTTCACAAGTATAAGGCTGTTTCCTTCGCCATAGATGTACTTGCCTTGGCCCGGGAAGGCACGGTCTGATTGAACCCCTTCACGAGCAACCACACTGCCATGACCATCTCCTGCAGGGCCGTCGGCGCCATCAGCATCCCCAGGCCCGAATCCAACGACAGTGTCGGATGCAGCGGGTCGAACATGCCCGCCACATTGGCAGCCACATAGAGCAGGGCGCCAAGAAAGCCCCAGCCGGACAGCCAGCGTGGGATCAGCCTCGAGCGAAAGAACACGGCATTCAACATCAACGAGCCCAGGCCGAAGACGACGCTCACGACCAGGCTGATCCAATTCGCGGCATCATTGATGAACGCGCCCCAGAATTGAAGCGTGCGACCATCCAGGCTTCCGGCCGCCTGGCTCACCGTGATCAACAGGAACCAGCACAGGACGGTGCTGACCGGGCCCAACGGTTCCAGTGCGCCACGGAAGATGACATACCCGAACGCCAGGGTCTCGTCATGTTGGCGGAGCACCGGGAACAGCACCACCGGGACCATGGCCAGCGCGAAACCCATCAGGAGCACCAGGAGCGCGCTGATGACGAGTTGATTGGCGTCGCCGGCGACGTTGGCGGGGAAGTTCGGGGCGCTAAAAATCGGCCCCGTGAACACCGCGCTCATGACGCCCGCAACCGTTCCGATGATGAACAACACGCCGACGATTCGTGCAGGCCAACTGCTTTGGGTCTTCATGGGTTTCCTTCCCGACGTTTTGGTGGCCGGGCTCTCGCCTATCGAGAAGCCCGAATGCGCACCAGCATGGTCGAGATATCCCGCGGCGTCATACCCCGCAGGTGTTAATCGAGGTGTTAAGCAGTGAGATGAGCGAAGAACGGGTAGGTCGCACGGCCGGGGCGCGCCCCGGCCGTGCGACCTACCCGTTCTTCGCCACTCTTCTTCGGGTACGGGCCTCAGGCCGATGTGAGGAGGCCCAGGGTCCTTGCCCGGGCGACGGCCTGTGTTCGGCTGTTGACGCCCAGCTTGCCGTAGATGGTGCGTGTGTGGGCTTTGACCGTGTTCAGCGCGAGGAACAACCGATCGCCGATCTCCTGATTGCTCAAGCCATCAGCGATGAGCCGAAGGACATCGCGCTCGCGGTCACTCAGGGGCTCGAGACCTTCGCCCGGCGCCTGAAGCGGTTGGAGGGCGGATCGCCCTCTCAGGTCCGGAAACGCGCCCAGGAGGCGTTGAATGTAGGCCTGGCTCTCGCCTTCGGCCAGGGCTTCGTAGAGCAGGCGCGCCATCGGGACGCCCTCGTCCACGAACACGCGCAAGTATCCTTCCGGTTCCGCCAATGCCAGGGCACGTTTCAGCGGCTTCAGCGCGGCCGGGAGATTGCTCTGTGCTTCGAAGGCCAGTGCCTTCAACACCAGGATCTCGATCAGACTCCCCAGCCGCGCTGCCGCTTCGACGGACGCGGCCAGACGGTCGAGCAGGCCATGTGCGGCGTGCGTCAAGGAAGGATCTCGATCGAGAAGACTCTGTGCGATCAACGTCCGGGCCAGGGTGACGTGCTCGAACTCGCGGAAATAGTTGGGCGGATCGTCTGCAGAGAGGCCGAGGTCTTTGGCCCATTGGCGTGCCTCCGCGACCTGGCCCCGTTTCAACTGGATCTTGGCCTTCAAGGCGGCGATCGGGCGCACATCGGGCACGGGGGTGCGCACATGATGGCGCGCTGCCGTGTCCAGCAGCTCGAGGGCCTGATCTAGATCACCCCGGGATTCGCTCAGACGCGCCTGGGCAATGAACCAGCGGTGCTTCCAATCCGGCAGGTCGATCTGCTCGCCGAGTCCACGGGCCGCCTCAAGGTCGAGGGCTGCGGCGTCAAAGTCGCCTTGCTCGCGATGGGTGTGGCTGAGTGCGGTGTAGATGTCCTCGGTGCCGATGGGCGGGGGCGGACCCAGCCGTCGCGATAGGGCCAGTCCGCGCTCGCAGACGGCTTCGGCCTGGCGCAGATGACCCAGCGCCATCTGCATATCCGCCAACACAAAGACCCCCGTGATGAAAGTCGCATCGTTACTGGACAGACCCCTCGAAAACGCGGCGTATGCGGCCTTGAGATCGCCCTGAGTCCAATGTGCGAGGCCCATCAGCGATGTTGCCGTGAAGCGGTTGTTGTCGTCATTCGCTGGTAACAAGTCGAGCGTCTGCTCCACATACCGCACCGTGGCGGATGCGTCGCCCCGGGCCTGGGCGAGGTAGGCGCGTGTCATCGCCAGCATGGCCGGCAGCACCCGAAGCTGCGCGGCATCCGCGACGACGATCCTGTCCACGTCCTGTTCTGCTGAGTCCCGTGTCTCGGCGGCCCGAGCAAGGCAAGACTCGGCATCCTGCAACCGCGCTTCAGCGACCTCCAGCTGACCTCCGTTCAAATGGGCCTGAGCACAGGCGACACACAGCACAGGCCTGTTTCGAAGCGTGGCCTCGGGCAGCACCTTGATCCAGTCGAGCCACTGCAGCGACCGAAAGCCCTCACTCCAGCTGGGCCAGGCGATCTCAGCCAGATCGGCGGCCCTCTCGAGGTCTCGCGCAGCCAACGCATGGCGGATGGCTTCGGGCATCAGGGCTTCGCGCTCGAGCCACTCACTCGCCCGCAGATGCAGCGTCGGAACCAGCTCGGGATGGCTTTGGCGCAGTTTCAGCTGCAGCAGCTCGGCGAAGAGATGGTGATAGCGATACCAATGGCGGTCGGGATCGAGAGGGATCACGAACAAGTTGGCGCGATCCAGCCATTCCAGGACGTCCTGGCTGCCCGTCTGCCCGGTGACGGCATCACACAAGGTGGCGCAGAACCGATCGACGATCGAGGTTCGCAACAGAAACTGCTGCACGTCCGCAGTCTGTCGACTCAGCACTTCCTCGACCAGATAGTCCAAGACCCAGCGGTGACTGCCGGTAAAGGAGCGGACCAGGCTGGAAGGATCCGGTTGTCCTCTGAGCGAAAGAGCCGCCAGTTGCAGCCCGACGATCCAGCCCTCGGTTCGCGATTCCAGGGCTGACACGTCGTCTGCGGCGAGGTCCAGACGCATCGCCTGGTTGAGGAACTGGGCGGTTTCTGAAAGCGAAAACCGCAGGTCGGCCGCGCGCAGTTCGGCCAATTGCCCCCTGGCGCGCAGACGCGACAGCGGCAAGACCGGATCCTCGCGGGTCGTGATGACGAGGTGAAACTGAGGCGGCAGATGGTCCAGGAGGAAGGTGACCGCGTCGCTCACGGTCGTCGCGTCAATCACGTGGAAATCGTCGAGGACGAAGTACGTGCTCCCGGGCAATTGGGCGACCTGATTGATGATCCGCGTCAGAAGGACGTCCGGCAGCGTTGACCCCGAATCCTGGATCAGGCTCATCGCCGGCTCAGTCGCCGAGACATCGATCCCATCAAGTCGATTCAAGCCCGCCAGGAAATAAGACAGAAAGCGAGACAGGTCATTGTCGTCCCTGTCCAGCGAAAGCCAGACCACGGATACCGTAGCGTCGCCGATCGATTTTAGCCATTCGGCGACCAGCGTGGTTTTTCCGAAGCCGGCCGGGGCCGAAATCAGGATCAGTCTGCGGTCCGAGCTGCCGCGCAATGCCTCGATCAGACGCGGCCTGGGCACGAGGTCTCGGCGCGACGGGGGGACGAAAAACTTCGTGACCAGAAGTGAGGAGGCCACGGTGCAAGGTTATAGCGGAGCTCCGATCACGTCAAGGCAACGCACCGAGAGCACGGGCAATCCGAGCGAATTGAGGCGCCGCAGCAACCCCAGAAGTGCGGCCTGATCGACATCGCCCGTCAGGGTGGTTACGGGCCGGCCAACGGCATCGGTTTCGGCCGTGAGTGTCATCGGCCCCGCCCATCCTCCCCAGCTCGCCTCGGGGTGTCCCGGCACCTGGATCTGGTAAGTCGCCAGGGCGTCGAGCGTCAGTCTTGGTCTATCGCTTTGCTCACGAGCCTGCTTGGGTTTGTCCATTGGATGCACCTGTTGCGGTTGCCGCGTTCTTGCCGACGTGATCCTGTGTCGCGGAGGTCGGGCGATACGCAGGCGCCCCATCACGAAGAGAATAGCGGGTTTTGACTGCAAAGGTCTCCACCCGGAAGTGTTAATCGACGTCATCGGCTGTCCGGCCCGCAACCGCCCGTCCCGTTTCGACACGACGACCCGATGATCCAGAGGCGGATGCGTCGCAACCGTCACCGGATGAGTTCGTATAGCCTGAGAACAGGCGTCATGTTCAGGAGGAATTCATGAAGGCGATTGTCCAACCGAAATACGGCCCGCCGGACGTGCTGCAGTTTAGGGAAGTGGACACGCCGGTCCCGGGTGATCACGATGTGCTCGTGGAGATCCATGCGGCGTCTGTCAACGCCGCCGACTGGCACCTTTTGACTGCCGATATCTTCCTGGTTCGTTTGGTCAAGGGCCTGCTCAAACCCAATACACCGATTCTGGGCAGCGACATCGCCGGTCGGGTCGCGGCGATCGGCCGCCATGTGCGCGAGTTTCAACCCGGCGACGAAGTGTTCGGGAATGTGTTCAGCAGCGGAAACGGCGGTTTCGCCGAGTATGTCGTCGCGCCCGCAAGCGCCCTGGCGCGCAAGCCCATCCAATTGTCGTATGAACAGGCGGCAGCGATCCCGCTTGCGGCCAACACTGCGTTGCAGGGCCTTCGGGATTCGGGCAACCTCCAGCCAGGACAGAAAGTGCTGATCCAGGGTGCGGCCGGCGGCGTCGGGACGTATGCCGTTCAGATCGCCAAGGCTTTGGGCGCCGAGGTCACGGCCGTTTGCAGCACACGAAACCTTGAACAGGCGCGCTCGATCGGGGCCGATCACCTCATCGACTACACCAACGCTGACTTCACTCGGAGCGGGCGGCGCTATGATCTGATTTTCGCGGTCAACGGGTATCACCCGCTCTCCGCATATGCACGGGCGCTGACTCCGAATGGAACGTACGTCATGGCCGGCGGAAGCCCGGCGCAGATGTTCGAGTCGTTATTGCTGAGCGGCTGGATGTCTGCGACCACCGGCAGGAAGTTCCGGACGGCGTCGGAGAAAGCGAACGCCAAAGATCTGGCCCTCCTCAAAGAACTGGCTGAAAGCGGCAAGCTTGTGCCCGTGATCGATCGTCGTTATCCGCTTGAGGAGACCGCAGAGGCGCTGCGCTATCTCGGACAGGGCCATGCGCGGGGCAAGGTCGTCATCACGGTCGACCACTCGGCGACCGCGCGGCCCTGACTCTTCGACGATCCCTGACGCTCAATTCGGCGTCGTCGGGTCACCGCTCACACTGTCGGAAGAAGACTGGCAAACAAGAGAAGTGATGCGTGGGTCGGGGCACTGCCCCGACCCACGCATCACTTCTCTTGTTTGCCCAATTTCCTGCTGGCTGGGCAGGAGCGTCCTCGAGCGATACTTAAGGGAAGGCGTTCTGCGACGACCGTAGGCCGCTCGGCGAACAGCCTCGGACCATTGAGGTGAATATGGCAACTCAGGAAGACATTCGTCGGATCGCGCTGGCATTGCCGGAGGCCAGCGAAGACGTCGGGCACTTCGCTTTTGCCGTTACGAACAAAGGCAAGCGTAAGGGCTTCGTCTGGGTCTGGATGGAGCGCATCGAGCCCAAGAAACCGCGCCGGCCGAACCCGGGTGTGGTTGCGATCAGGGTCCGCGACGAGGAAGACAAAGACCGGTGGCTTGCGTCGGATCCCGACGTGTTCTTTACAGAGCCGCACTATGCGGGCTTCCCGGCCGTGCTGGTGCGGCTGGCTGAGATCGATGTAGAGCGTTTGCGCGAGTTGATCGTGGAAGGTTGGCGCTGCCAGGCCCCGGCCGCGCTCGTCAAACGCCTTGACGGGGCATAGAGACCAGTGGGCAGACGCCTGGACGTGCCCTCGGCCGCCGGCGTCGCCCCACGACCCGTTTGCCGTTCAGCGATCCGACGCCGAGTCAACGCGCTTTTGGGCGCCGCATCGTCGTCCTTTTGGGCCGAATCCTCACCCGTTGACTGATCCGAAACCAGGACTGATGAGCGATGCGGGCTGCCGGACATCGGCGTGTCGCGTTGGGGCGCGCTGGCCCAAACGGGTCGAGTTGAGCCCGTGTTTGTGCCATTGCTCGGAGCGCCGTATAGCGCGACATTGGCCGTCGAATCAGGCACGGAATCCCTCAATTTGCCGGCCTCTACTCCCTGTGTCGGTCCCCAAATGGGGAGTGGGGGCTTGACATTCGAGCCTACTTCGGCATATTCTGTTATCGTTCCCGGTATCGATAACATCGATTCCAAACATCAAGGACATGAACTGCATATTTCGTGAAGGAGAAGAAGGATGAAAAAGCTGTTCTCGTCACTCTCATCGCTTGTCGTGACAGCCCTGGTCCTCAGTGCGTGTGGGCCCGCGGCAACACCCACCGAGGCCCCGGCCACTGAGGCGCCGACTGGCGGCGAGGCGGCGACTGCCACAGTCGATCCCAACGCCCCGACGCCTGAGCCCACCCCGGTTGTCAACGCGTTCGGCACCTGCGATCAACCGCTGGTGCTCTGGCACGGCCTCACCGGTTCTGACGGTGCCGTGTTCGCCACCCTGCTCGAGCAATTCGCCAAGGAGAACCCGGACGTCTGCGTGAACTCCGAAGGCTATCCGTGGGACATCTTCTTCCAGAAGTATCCTACCGCCACGGCCGCCGGCCAGCCGCCAGACATGGTCATCTTCCATGCCGCCGAGGTGCAGCAATACGCCTCCCAGGGCCTGATGACGCCGTTGAGCGACGTGATGTTCACGGATGGCACCGTCAAGGCCGAGGACTACAATCCTTCGCTGATCAATCAGATCACGGTCGACGGTCAGATCATGGCTGTGCCTTTCGACAACCATGGTTGGATGCTCTGGTACAACAAGGAGCTCATCAAGAACGCCGGTCTCGATCCGGATAAGCTGCCCCAGAACGGCACCGACTTGATCCCGTGGGCGCAGCAGATCACGACCGACGTGAACGGCAAGCACCCGACCGATGCCGGCTTCGACAAGGACAACGTCCAGGTGTGGGCCATGGAGTTCACCTGGCAGCGCTACACCATTCCGGCTACACTGTGGCAGTTCGGTGGTGGTGTGCTCGCCGAAGACAACAAGACGGTCACCCTGGACAGCGCCGAGTCGATCGCCGCGATCCAGTACTGGCACGACTTGATGTACAAGTACTACGTTGCGCCGCCGGCGATCCCGGGCAAGCTGTGGGCCGGTGAGCTGTACAAGAACGACCGCCTCGCCCTGATGTGGGAAGGCACCTGGACCAAGGGCTTCATGAACGACAATCCCGATGTCTGGGCCAAGACCGGTGTCGGCTTCCTGAACTCGCTGGCGCCCGATGGCAAGCAGGCCGTCAAGTTCGACTCGCACGTGATGGTCGTCCCAGCCGGCGTCTCTGAAGAAGGGATCGCCCGCGCCAAGAAGCTGATGGCCTGGCTCGCCAAGAACGGCGCCGCCTGGGCCAACTCCGGCCAGGTGCCCGCGGTCATCTCCGTTCAGGGGACCCTTGACACCGCGACGTACCCGTCGGTCGTCATGGCCGCCGAGCAGTTCAACGCCATCGGCCGCACCGATATGGCGTCGAAGTACTTCATCGAGATCCAGACCGCGTACGAAACCGCGGTCGGCAACGCCCTCGCAAGCGCGGATGCCGACGTGGCCGCCGAATTGAAGGCGGGCGCGGAACAGATCCGCCAGATTCTGGCTCGTCCGTAAGGTTGACAAACGGGTCGGTGTCTCTACCCTGAGACACCGACCCGTTTTCGTTGAACGTGATGGTTCGAAGAAGAAAGGGAATCGATGTCCACTGTCCAAATCGCCTCAGGACACTCCCAGGACGCTTCCGGTGGAAAGTGGCGGAAGATCGCAAAACAGCTGCCCAACTATCTGTTTATTCTTCCGCACTATTTCTTCTTCGTGGTCTTCCTCCTGTATCCGATCGTGCGTGGTCTGTACATCAGCCTGTTCGATTGGAAGATCATGGCCAAGACCCAGCAATTCATTGGGCTCGACAACTACGCCGCGTTGTTCAACGACAAGATCTTCTGGGAGAGCTTGAGCAACACCGGGCAATTCATGGTGATGACCGTCGTCATCAACCTGGTCCTCGCCCTGCTTGTTGCGGCGGCTCTCAAGCACTCATTCTTCGGCAGCCAGATGCTGAGGGTGTTGTTTTACGCTCCCGCCATCCTCTCGGTCTCGGTATTGGGCATCCTCGGCATTCGGATCTGGGACACCCAACTCGGCATCGTGAACTATTTCCTGACGACGCTGATGCATCTGCCGCGCATTCCCTGGCTGGGAGACCCCGACCTGGTGCTTCCGGCGCTCTCGATTTCTACGGTCTGGTGGACTTTCGGGTTCCCGATGCTGGCCTTCCTGGCCGGCCTGCAGAACATCCCCGAAAACCTCTATGAAGCCGCCAAGATCGACGGCGCCAGTTCGCCGCAGTCTTTCCGGTTTCTGACCCTCCCGCTGATCATGCCGACGATGCTGTTCGTCACCGTGACGCAATTCATCGCGCACATGCAGGTCTTTGCACAGCCCTACATCGTCACGGGCGGCGGCCCGGGTAACAACTCCCGCACGGCTGTGATGTATCTGTACGAAACAGCCTGGAAATACTTCCGCTTTGGCTACGCCTCCACGATCGCCGTGGCCCTGGCGGTGATCATGGTCACCGTGACGCTCGTCCTCTTCTATCTGATGCGCCAACGGACGGAATACTGAACCCCGGGAGCAAAGCCATGGCAGAGAACATTCAAACACCCCAGAGCCGCCCGGGTTTCCGTCTGAGCCGCAAGTCCGTGGAGTCGATCCTGTTTTGGTTCATCTTCGCGCCGCTGGTCTTCGCGATCCTTGTCCCGCTGGTCTACATGTCTTCCATGGCATTCACCCTGGAAGCCAACCAGCTCAACTTCCCGATCGAGTGGATGCCCGATCCGCCCACGATCTCGAATTTCACGCACATCTTTGCCGACAAGACCCTGCCGATGCTGACCTGGTTCGGCAACAGCCTGGCTGTGTCGACCGTCGGCACGCTGATCGTGGTCTTCTTCTCCTCGTTGAGCGGCTACGCCTTCGCTCGCCTGGAGTTCCCGTACAAGAACCTGCTCTTCTCGCTCTTGCTCTTCAGCCTGATGATCCCGGCGGCGGTCACGCTCATCCCGTCGTTCTTGCTCCTGCGCGACCTCAAGCTCCTGAACTCTTACCACGCCATCTGGTGGCCGGCGGCCGCTTCGGTTACCGGCATCTTCCTGATGCGCCAGCACTTCTATGCCATTCCGCGCGATCTGGAAGACGCGGCCCTGGTCGACGGGGCGTCGCGCTTCCGCATCTACTGGCAGGTCTGTCTGCCGCTGGTCAGCGGCGCGATGGTCGCGCTCTTCATCTTCACCTTCCTCGGCCTGTGGAACGACCTGTTCTGGCCGCTGATCGTGCTCAGTGAGCGCAGCCTGATGACGCTTCCGGTCGGTCTGATCGTCGTCCAGCAGGGCAGCTACATTCAGCGGGGCCTGGCCTTCGCCGCGGCCTTCATCGCCTCGATGCCTGTTCTGATCTTCTACGCGATCTTCCAACGCCGAATCATCGCCGGCGTCACCACGACCGGCCTCGCAGGTCAATGACCCATCTCGACGCGGGTTCCTGGCGCACAATTGCGCCAGGAACCCGCGTCGGCTGTCACGATCTGTTCTCGAAACCTCACACCACCTATCCCAGGAACGCGGTACGAACATGACCAAGCTAAACGCCCGGGTTCTCGTTGACCTCAACCGAACTATCGCCGAGATTTCGCCCCTGCTCTTCGGCGGCTTCGCCGAGCACATGGGCCGCTGCGTCTACGAAGGCATCTACGATCCGGCCTCGCCGCTTTCCGATGCGCGTGGCTTCCGCACGGACGTCATGGCCGCGCTCAAAGACCAGGGTTACACGCTCATCCGCTATCCCGGCGGCAACTTCCTCAGCGGTTACGACTGGTTGGACGGTGTCGGCCCGAAAGATCGGCGCCCGCGCCGCCGTGAGCTTGCCTGGCAATCCACGGAAACCAACCAGTTCGGCACCAACGAGTTCATGGACTACTGCAAAGCCATCGATGTGGCGCCCATGCTGGGTGTCAACATGGGCACGGGCACGATCCAGGCCGCGTCGGACCTGGTGGAGTATTGCAACGCTCCGGCCGGGACCCGGTATGCCGATTTGCGCGTCAGCCACGGCTACCGCGAGCCGCACAAGGTGCCCTACTGGTGCGTGGGCAACGAGATGGATGGCCCCTGGCAGATGGGCCACCTCGACGCGGTCGCCTACGGCCAGAAGGCGCTCGAGGCAGCGAAGATGATGAAGTGGCAGGACCCCGCCATCAAGACCGTGCTGTGCGGATCCTCCAACGATCAGATGCCCACCTATCCTGAATGGGATCGCGTCGCCCTGGAGATCGCCTGGGAGCGGATGGATTTCCATTCGATGCACTATTACGTTGGCAACCGCACCAACGACACGGCCAGCTATCTGGCCAGCGCGATCACGTTCGAGAACTTCGTGACCACGCTCGAAGGCACGCTGCGCTACGTCAAGGCCAAGCTGCGCAGCACGCACGACGTGTTTTTGTCGTGGGACGAATGGCAGGTCTGGTACAAGGGCGATCCGGTGATGGGCAACTGGACCGAGGCCCCGCACCTCGCCGAGGAGATGTACAACCTCGAGGACGCGCTCGTCGTGGCCCAATGGCTGAACGTCTTCCTGCGCAAGAGCAACGTGCTCAAGATCGCGTGCGTGGCGCAGATCGTCAACGTCATCTCCTGGCTCCACACCCGCAAAGACGGGCTGCTCAAGCATCCGTCGTACTACGTCTTCCAGATGGTCTCGAACCTTGCGCGCGGCTCCGCGTTGGACGTCCAGGTTCAGGCGCCGCAGGTCGAGACCAAGGCCTTCGGCGGCGTTTCGGCGCTGGATGTCTCCGCGAGCTTCAACGCCGAGACGCGCCAGGGCGGCATCTTCATCGTCAACCGCAGCCAGACCGACTCCGTCTCCGCCGAGCTGGTTTGGGAGGGCGCGCAGTCCGTCGAAGTGACCCGGGCCACGCAAATCGCCGGCGGCGACCCGAAGGCGACCAACACCTGGGAAGACCCGGATCGCCTGGTGGCGAAGCCCATCCCGGCGCCCCGTGTGGAGCAGGGCCGCGCGACTGTGACGCTGCCGCCGATGTCTTTCACGGCGCTGGCCACCCGCGTAGCCTGATCCTTTTACCGTATCTCATCAAAGAGCCTGATTACCTATGCAAGCGACGCGTATCTCCCTGGACGGTGCCTGGGACTTCCAACTCAGCAACGATGACGTCGTGGACGTCTCCGAAGTCAAGACCTGGCGGAAGGCCCGGGTGCCTGTGCCCTGGCAGGCGCAGTTCGATGACCTCCGCAACACGAGCGGCACAGCGTGGTATCGCACGACCTTCCAGCTCGAGCCCGCCCAACTTGCCGGTTCGTCGGAGACCTGCGCCGTGTTGGGATTTGGCGCCGTCGACTATCACGCCACGGTCTGGCTCAACGGGCAGAAGGTGGGTGAACACGAGGGCGGGTACCTGCCGTTCGAACTGGATGTCACCGCGCAGGCGAAAGCCGGCGACAACCACGTCGTGGTGCGCGTGGTCGACGCTACCGACGACCGCTCGCGCTATCCGGAGTACCCGTTCAGCGAGGTCCCGCACGGCAAGCAGAGCTGGTATGGCCCGCTGGGCGGCATCTGGCAGAGCGTCTGGCTGGAAGTGCGTCACAGGCAGCACATTCGTCATCTCTCGCTCCAGACTCGACCGGAAATGAGGTCTGTCCGGGTCGCGGCGACGCTCAGCGATCCCGGGGCGATGGGGCAGGTCGTCGCCGTCACCGTTCAGGACGCGGCCGGCCAGGTCGTGGGGGTCGGGACGTTGAAGAACGGCGAACCCGGCGACATCGACCTCGATCAGGGCCCGAACCTGTGGAGCCCCGAGAGCCCGATCCTGTATCAGGTCGTGGCCCGGCTAGAGGTCAACGGCGTATCGACGCACACCGTGAGCAAGTCCTGCGGTTTCCGCACGGTGGAGGCCCGCGACGGGCGCATCTACCTGAACGGCAAGCCGATCTATCTGCGCGGCGCGCTGGATCAGGCCTACTACCCTGAGACGATCTACACCCCCGGCAGCCTTGAGGCGCTCGAGGCTCAGGCCCAGGCCGCCAAGGACCTGGGGTTGAACTGTCTGCGCACTCACATCAAGGTTGAAGACCCGCGCTACTACGACGTGGCCGACCGTCTGGGGTTGCTGATCTGGACCGAGATCCCCAACTGGGCCCTGCTGACCGAGAAATCCGCCGAACGCGGCCGCCAAACCCTGGAAGGCATGCTCGCCCGCGACGGCCATCATCCCTCGATCATCGCGTGGACCCTGATCAACGAAAACTGGGGCACCGATCTGACCCATAACGCCGAGCACCGCGCTTGGCTGAACCGCTTCTACCACGAGGCCAAGCGGCTCGACCCGACGCGCCTGATCATCGACAACTCCGCCTGCATCGGCAATGCGCACGTGGCCGGCGATCTTGAGGACTTTCACTGGTACACGGCGATCCCGGATCACGCTCGAGCCTGGGACAGCTGGGTCGACGAGTTCTCGCGGCGCGCCGACTGGGCGTGGTACCCCGACTATCTGCACGAACGCCGCGCGGGTCTGCCGCTGATCGTCTCCGAATTCGGCAACTGGGGTCTGCCGGATCCGGAGTCCATTCAGGAGAAGGGCAAGGACCCGTGGTGGTTCGAGACCGGTTTCGAGTGGGACGGCAGCTCGGTCTACCCGCACAACGTGTACAAACGTTTCGAAGCCAGCGGGCTCTCCCGGTTGTTTCCCACGTACTCCGACTTCGCCCTGCATTCTCAAGAGCACATGGCGCGTAGCCTGCACTTCGAGCTGACTTCGATGCGCGCGCGCGATTCCGTCGCGGGCTACATCGTCACCGAATTCACGGACGTGCACTGGGAGTGCAACGGCCTGTTGACCATGCAGCGCCAGCCCAAACATCTGCTGGCTCCGCTCTTCGTCGACCTCAATCAGGACGACGTGGTGCTGCTGCAGCCCTCGAGTTGGAGCGGCGCACCGGGCGGCGAGATCGTCGTCAGAGTCAACCGCAAGGACATCACAGGCTCTCGAACCGACGGCGAGATACGCTGGCAGCTGGGTGAGCAGACCGGCACAGTGGCGGCCGGCCAGGAAACCCTGGTTGTGACCCTGCGCGAGCCCGGGCTCGCGGATCTTCACGCAACCTGGCTGGCCGACGACGGCCACCAGCTGGCGCGCAACCAGATTCGGCTTACCTGCGTGAAGCCCGCGAAAGTCGCCGGCCGCCTCCGCATCGTGGCCAATCCCGCGCTGACCGAGACGCTGCGCGGCCTGGGCTATCAGGTCAGCGAGGGCGAACCTTCGGGCGCCGCTCAGGACGAAATCGTCATCGCCGGGACGTACGACCAGGCGATCAAGGACCATCTGCAACAGGGTGGCCGCGTGATCGTCCTGGCAGACGCGAAATCAAGTGCCGAACCGGGGGCGGTGCGCCTGCCGGTCGGTCACATCACGCCCCGCGAAGGCACATCCTGGCAGGGCGATTGGGCCACGTCCTTCTCGTGGATGCGCAAAGACGGGCCGCTGGCCGGCTTGCCGGGTAACCCGCTGCTCGAGATGGAATTCGAACTCATCATCCCGGACGCCGTCATCGAAGGACTTCCCACCTGGGTTGCGAAAACGCACAGTTGGGCGGGCCTTGCGGTCGGCTGGGTCCACAAGGCCGTCTCGCTGCTATTCAGCGTGCCGTACGGCAGAGGGCAACTGGCGGTCACGACCTTCAGGCTCAACGCCGAGACCCTATCGAGTGACGCAATCGCGCGCGTGCTCTTCGCCGGCATCCTCGAGATGATCTGATGCCTTTGCGAACGCGCTTCCGGCTCATGACTTGCCTGTTGACGGGTCTGCTCGCTGCCTGTCAGAGCGCGCCACCCGCGCGCGTGTTCACGCCCGGCCCGCCGGGCGTCATGCTCGAGCCCACGGGTTTTATCCAGACCGTTCACGACCCCGTAATCGCGAAAGAGAACGGCGTCTACTACGTGTTCTCCACCGGCGGGCGGCTCTTCTTCACCTGCTCGACGGACAAGATCACGTGGGAGTTCTGCGGCCGCGTCTTCGCCAAGAATCCGTCCTGGGTTCACGAGGTGAACCCGAATCTGGTCGACATGTGGGCGCCGGACATCTCGTACTTCAACGAGACGTGGCACCTGTACTACGCCGTCTCCAACTTCGGCAGCCAGGAGTCGGCCATCGCGCTGGCGACGAACAAGACCCTCGACCCCGAGAGCCCCGATTACGCCTGGGTGGACCAGGGGATCGTGCTGCGCTCCAGGTCGGGCGACGATTGGAACGCGATCGACCCCAACCTGGTGTTGGACGAGCAGGGTGAGCCCTGGCTGGCCTGGGGGAGCTTCTGGCACGGCCTGTACATGCGCAAGATCTCGGCGACAACGGGCATGTTCGATGAGGCCGCCTCCGAGGTCTACCATCTGGCGGATCGGACGACCGGTCCGGGATCCACCTCGGCGATCGAGGCGACCTTCATCATTCAGCATGATGGTCTGTGGTACCTCTTCGCCTCCTTCGATCAGTGTTGCCAGGGTGCGGCGAGCACCTACAACGTGCACGTCGGTCGCAGCGAGGCCCTGACCGGACCCTACGTCGATAAAGACGGCGTCGAGATGCTCCGCGGCGGAGGTTCGCTGATCCTTTCCGCTTACGATCGCTGGCGCGGTCCCGGCCACAACGGCTTCCTCGTGGAGGACGGCATCACCTGGATGGTCTACCACGCGTACGACGCCAAGCAGGTTGGTATCTCCAAACTGCGGATCGAGTCGTTGACCTGGGGCGCGGACGGTTGGCCCTCATTGCCAAGCCAACAGAAGTAGCCAGGCTCCAGCCATTCACCTATGTGTCAGATGCGTGTCGCTCGGACCTACGCTTGGCAAGCGGGCTTGACAGGCCCGCCCACTTGGGCCTATGCTGTTATCGTTCCCGGTATCGATAACACCAGCCAACCAGCCTATCTTTGAGACGGACGGCGGCTGGCGCACCCTGAGTCAGGGCCGGTAACGATCGACGGGCATATTGTGCATCATCCATTAACCGAGGAATCCCCTTCCTCGGGAGGCCGTTTGAGTGAGCGTTCGACAGGCACGGAGAAGACCATGGACCAACAAACCATCCAACAGGCGATCATGACCGGCAGGACCATCCTGGGCGTCGAATTCGGATCGACGCGGATCAAGGCGGTGTTGATCGGCGAGGATCATGCGCCGATCGCCTCAGGGGGCTATGAATGGGAGAACCAGCTCGTAGATGGTGTCTGGACCTATGGCCTCGAGGAAGTCTGGCGCGGTCTGCAAGCGAGTTTTCGAGACCTCAGCCAGGACGTCGTGGCGAAGTATGGCACACCGCTTCAGACCGTGGGTGCGATCGGCTTCAGTGGCATGATGCACGGCTACCTGGCATTCGATGAAAGCGGAGCGTTGCTCGTCCCGTTCCGAACGTGGCGCAACACCATGACGGGTCAGGCCGCCGAAAGCCTCACGGAGCTCTTCCAGTTCAACATCCCGCAGCGCTGGAGCATCGCGCACCTGTTTCAGGCTATCTTGAACAAGGAACGGCATGTCCCACGCATCAACCACCTGACCACGTTGGCGGGTTACGTCCACTGGCAGCTGACGGGGCAGAAGGTGCTGGGCGTCGGCGAGGCTTCAGGCGTGTTCCCCATCGACAGCCGCACCAACGACTTCGATCAGGGCATGCTCGAGCGGCTCAATGGCCGACTCCAGGCTGAGGGGCTTTCGTGGAAGGTCAAGGACATCCTTCCCAAGGTCCTGGTCGCGGGCGAGAGTGCCGGGTCGTTGACCGAAGCCGGCGCGCGACTGATCGACCCGTCGGGTCAATTGCGGGCCGGTATCCCGCTCTGCCCGCCAGAGGGTGATGCCGGCACCGGCATGGTCGCGACCAACAGCGTGGCTCAGCGAACCGGCAACGTTTCGGCCGGGACCTCGGTCTTCGCCATGATCGTGCTGGAGAAAGCCCTGTCGAAGGTCTACCCCGAGATCGACATGGTGACGACGCCGAGCGGCAGCCCGGTGGCGATGGTGCACAGCAACAACTGCACCTCCGACCTCAATGCCTGGGTCGACCTGTTCCAGGAGTTCACACAAGCCCTGGGCGTGCAACTGAGCGAAGCCAGCCTGTTCGAGATGCTATACACACGGGCCCTCAGCGGCGACGCCGACTGCGGCGGTCTGTTGTCCTACAACTATGTCTCGGGCGAGCACATCACGCACCTCGAAGAGGGGCGGCCGCTCTTCGTGCGCAAACCTGACAGCCGTTTCACGCTTTCGAACTTCATGCGCGTGCATCTGTTCTCGGCCCTTGGGGCGCTCAAGATCGGGTTGGACATCCTGTTCGAGCAAGAGCAGGTCAGGATCGAACGCGTGCTCGGGCACGGCGGATTCTTCAAAACCAAGGACGTGGGTCAGAAAGCCATGGCTGCCGCGATGAATGTGCCCGTCTCCGTGATGGAGACAGCCGGTGAAGGCGGCGCGTGGGGGATCGCGCTGCTCGCCGCGTACATGCTCCGCAGGTCGGCGCAGGAGCCGCTTGACGCTTATCTCACCGGCAAGGTGTTCGCGGGCAAGGCCGGGGCCACGATTGCGCCGGATGCCGGTGACGTGGCCGGCTTTGCGGCATTCATGGCGCGTTACAAAGCGGGGCTGGACATCGAAAAGGCCGCCGTTGAGGCGTTGAAGTAGCGAGTTCGGAACCGGGAGGCGAGGCGGTCGCTATGTTGGAGAAACTCAAAGAAGAGCTTGTGCAGTTGCACCTCGAATTGCCGAAGCACGACCTGGTCGTGTGGACCGGCGGAAACGTCAGCGCCCGTGACCCCGGCACCGGGCTGGTGGTGATCAAGGCGTCCGGCATCCGCTATGAGGAGATGCGGCCGCAACACATGGTCGTGGTCGACCTCGAAGGCAATCCGGTCGAGGGGGACTACAAGCCGTCTTCGGACGTGTATAGCCACCTGTACGTCTATCGGCATCGGACCGACGTCGGCGGCGTGGTCCATACGCACTCCCCCTATGCCACCGCGTTTGCGGCGGTCAACAAGCCCATCCCGGTCGTATTGACGGCCATCGCCGACGAGTTCGGCGGGCCCATCCCATGCGGGGGCTTCGCGCTCATCGGCGATGACGCGATCGGCAAGGTCGTCGTGGACAGCATCGGGAGTTCGCCCGCCGTGCTGCTCAAAAACCATGGCGTGTTCACGATCGGCAAGACCGCAAGGGCGGCGGTGAAGGCCGCTGTGATGACCGAGGACAACGCCAAGACCGTCTGGCTGGCGCTGCAGATCGGCGTACCCGATGTCATCCCTCAAGCGGATGTGGACAAACTGCATCACCGCTACACCCACGTGTACGGGCAGTGATCGATCGAACCCAAACAGTCGTCGCCGGTCTGCGACCGATGGCACAGGAACCAAAGGAGAGGCAACATGATCGACTTGAAACAATATGAGGTCTGGTTTGTGACGGGCAGCCAGCACCTGTACGGCCCCAAAACCCTCGAGCAAGTCGCCGAGCACTCGCGCGAAATCGCGGCCGCGTTGTCGGCTGCGGGCGAGATACCGGTGCGCGTGACCTTCAAGCCGGTGCTGACGGGGCCTGACGCGATCCTGAACCTGTGCCTCGAAGCCAACGCCTCGCCGACCTGCGTGGGCCTGATCGCCTGGATGCATACCTTCTCGCCCGCCAAGATGTGGATCGCCGGCCTGACGGCCCTCAAGAAGCCGTTGCTGCACCTCCACACGCAGTACAACGCCGAAATCCCCTGGGCGACCATTGACATGGATTTCATGAACCTCAACCAGTCGGCCCACGGCGACCGCGAGTTCGGGTTCATCAACACCCGGCTGCGCCGCAACCGTAAGGTGGTCGTCGGTCACTGGCAGGACAACGGGGTCCGCGCCGAAGTGGGCGGCTGGGCGCGGGCGGCGGCGGCCTGGGCCGACCTGCAGGGTGCGCGCTTTGCGCGGCTCGGTGACAACATGCGTGAAGTCGCCGTCACCGAGGGCGACAAGGTCGAGGCTCAGATCCGGCTCGGATACTCGGTCAACGGGTACGGCGTCGGCGACGTCGTGCAACAGGTCAACGCGGCCACGGACGCCGAGATCGACGCGCTCATCGAGGCCTATCACGCCGACTATGTCGTCGCGCCCGACCTCGAGCGCGGCAAGGCCGGCTACGTGTCGTTGCGCGAGGCGGCGCGCATCGAGGTGGGTCTGCGCAAGTTCCTGACGAACGGCGGCTTCAAGGGCTTCACCACGACGTTTGAAGATCTGCATGGCCTGCACCAGCTGCCGGGTCTGGCCGCGCAACGGCTGATGGCCGACGGCTTCGGGTTTGGCGCCGAAGGCGATTGGAAGACCGCCGCGCTCGTCCGCACGCTCAAGGTCATGAACGCCGGGTTGCCGGGCGGCACTTCGTTCATGGAGGACTACACCTACCATTTCGGCCGCGCCGGTGATCAGGTGCTCGGCGCCCACATGCTCGAGATCTGCCCGACGATCGCCGGCGAGCGGCCTCGTCTTGAGGTGCACGCGCTTGGCATCGGCGGCAAGGCGGACCCGGCCCGTCTGGTCTTCGACACCAAACCAGGAGCCGGTGTCAACGCCACGCTGATCGACATGGGCAATCGCTTCCGCCTGGTGGTGAACGAGGTCGACGTCGTGCCCGCCGAGCAGCCGCTGCCGAAGCTGCCCGTGGCGCGCGCCCTGTGGCTGCCGCGGCCGAACCTGAAGGTGTCGGCGACGGCCTGGATCTACGCCGGCGGGTCGCACCACCCGGTGTTCAGTCAGGCCGTGACCGTGGATCATCTGCGCGACTTCGCCGAGATCGCGGATCTGGAGTTCGTGCTGATCGACGGCCGCACCGACCTGAACGCGTTCAAGCAGGAATTGAAGTGGAACGATGCCTTCTACCTGTTGCGGCGCGGTCTGGCGTAACGACTCACGGCCTCCGGCTGAGTGAAACGGGAAAGCAGCGAGCGTGTCCGGTCGAAACCACATGCGACGACCTACGATCCGGGATGTCGCCAGAACAGTCGGCGTCTCGGCTCAAACGGTATCGCGGGTGATCAACAATCACCCCGATGTGGCGCCGGACACGCTCGCGCGCGTTCAGCAGGCCATCAAAGACCTGGGCTACGCGCCCGACGTCCTCGCGCGCAGCTTGATCAGCGGGCGGTCCCACACCATCGGAATCGTCGCCTACGGGCTCGAGTTCTATGGGCCCTCGCGGCTGCTCACCGGGATCGAACACCAGGCGGCCGAACTGGGCTATTCGATCACCCTCAACCTTGTCCATCGGCCTGAGCTCGCCGAGGTCAAGCACCTGCTCAACATGCTGAAAGCCCGGCGCGTGGATGGCGTGATCTGGGCCATCCCCGAGATCGGCAGCAATCGTAAACTGGCGCGCGAGATCTCGCTCGATGCTTCCTTGCCGATGGTGTTCGTCAACGGAGATCCAACTGCGGTGGGCGCGACACTGATCGGCATCGACAATGTCGCGATCGGGCGGATCGCCACGCAGCACCTCGCGGCCGGTGGTGCGCGCAAGGTCGGCATCGTCACCGGTCTGGCGGACTGGTGGGAGGCGCAGCAGCGCGTCGCAGGGTGGAGGCAGGCGCTTGGCGATTGCGGGTTGTCTGTCGAGGAGTCCTTGATCGTCGAAGGCGATTGGAGCGCGGAGAGCGGTCGCCAGGCGGCGATTGACCTGCTGTACCGACATCCGACCCTTGACGCGATATTCGCCAGCAACGACCAGATGGCGCTGGGCGTGATGTTCGCGGCGCACAAGTTGGGGCGGCGTATCCCTGAAGACCTTTCGATCGTCGGCGTCGACAACATCCCCGAGGCGGCCCGCTTCTGGCCGTCGTTGACCTCGATCCGCCAGCGTCTGCGTGAGGCGGGTGGCCGGGCCGTCCGGGCCCTGGACGCGCTTATCGGCGGGCCGGATCGCGGGTCCCACGATATTTCAGCGCAGACGACCCTCCTGCAACCTGAGTTGATCGTTCGCGCCAGTTCGCGTTAGCGCGGGCCACCGGCCAGTGGTGGGACGAGAGAAACGGGAGCCCCGGTGCGCACGGCGCTCCCGTGTTCGTTTGCCGAGTTCTTAGGAGGTCGGACGGCCGCTGAAGGAAGGTCTGGCGCGGCAGCGCGCCGGACGGTTGATATGATGGGGGTTAGAGCTCGTGGCTACCTGTGCTGGGGAGGTGGCGATGAACAGCCTCTACAATTCCGGTTGCCAGAAGGGGGGAGATGATCATGAACGTGCAGGCGATCGTCGTTTCACAATACAACGCCGCGCTCGAGATGCTCAAAGGGGCCGTCGAGAAATGCCCGGACGCGCTCTGGGATTCCGGCGACGACAAAACGAAGTTTTGGGCTATCGCCTATCACGCCCTGTTTTACACACACCTCTACCTGCAGGATTCCGAGAAGGTGTTCAAGGCCTGGGAGAAACATCAACAGGCGTATGAGTTCGGCGCACCTCCGGCCGAGGGCGGCGCGCGTGTGGTCTGCCCGAAAGAGGCGGTGCTCGAGTAC
>WBZS01000822.1_pt1 | contig 31085 bp, 30 predicted proteins | sample 5204201 | NCBI WGS metagenome assembly WBZS01 (sample SAMN12344357, study PRJNA552823) | activated sludge metagenome | biome: Activated sludge suspended growth; feature: Nitrification reactor; material: Wastewater; isolation source: activated sludge from nitrification reactor of wastewater... | reverse complement strand
CGTCGTCGCGCAGCGGCACCAGCGCCACGTGCACGCCCTGGTTCTCGCCGGCGACGACCAGCTGGCCGAACACGGCCGCCCACTTGCCGTGCAGGGCGGCGTTGCCGATGTAGGCCTTCGTCGCGCTCGGGGTGGGGGTGTTGACTTCGTATTCGTCGGACTCCGGTACGTACGTGATCGTCGTCTCGATGCTCTGGACGTCGGAACCGTGGCCCAGCTCGGTCATCGCGAAGCAGCCGGTGAGGTCGCAGGAGATGGTGCCGGGCAGGAACGTCTCGTGGTGCCAGGCCGTGCCCAAGTTGGTGATCGCGCCGCCGAACAGGCCGTGCTGCACCCCCGACTTGATCGTGAGGCTCAGGTCGCCCAGCGCCAGCATCTCGAAGTGGGCGACCGAGTCGGCCTGGCTGCCGTGCCCGCCCTGGGCGGCCGGGAAGCCGGCGATGGCGAACCGGCGGTGGGCCAGCGCGACCAGCTTGTCCAGGGCCCACTGGCGGGCCTCGTCCATGCCGAGGGCGGGGTCGCGCACCATGTCGTCGGCCGAGACCTCGTCGCGCCACCGCTGCTTCAGGGCGTGGAACGGGCCGTCGAGGGCCTGGCGCAGGGCCTCGCCGGTCGCGGTGAGGCGGGACGCCGTCGCTGCGGCGTCCGGCTGCCGGACGGCCGGGGTGGCGGTCGGGTCGGTGGTGGCGCCGGGGGCACCCTGGGCGGCGGAGGTGGCGCCGGAGGTGCGGGCGGAGGCGGTGGTCGTCATGGAGACTCCTCGGGTCAGGCCTCGTGGGCCACGGGCTGGGCGCGGAAGGCGGGGGTGAAGAGGTCGGCGATGAAGGCGACGATGTCGGCGCGGGGGCGGCGCAGGTCGGTGATGATCCAGCGGTCGGCGACGGCCCAGATGAACCCGACCACGCCGTGGCCCCACGTGTTCGCGGGGGCCGTGTCGAGGCCCTGGGCGGCCAGCCACGCGGCGAACGCGGCCGAGACCTCGTCGCCGATGCGGTTGGTGATGCCGAGCACCGGGTCGGGGGAGTCGGCGGGGCGGTTGATGACGAACTGGTAGATCTCGCGGTCGGCCTCGACGACGGCCAGGTAGGCGTCCGCGAGTTGGGGGAGGAGCTCGTCGGGGGCCAGCCCGGACGCCAGCGGCGCCGACAGGTTGCCCAGGATGAACGCGTGCACCGACGACACCACCGCCGCGTACAACCCCGACCGGTCGCCGAAGTGACGGTAGAACACCGTCTTCGACGTGCCCGCGGCGGCGGCGATCTCGTCCATGCCCACGGCGTGCCCCTGCTTGCGGATGGCCCGCAGCGTGGCATCGACGAGCTCGTCGCGGCGCTCGGCGTTGTGCTGCGCCCACCGCGTCGTGCGGCCGTCGGGGGAGGACTCCATGGCGTCCAGGGTATCCGAAACCGCGGGTACCTGCTACCGTGAGTGCCTGGCAATTTCGTCCCCGCGAGGAGATCCGATGCAGCAGCGCAACGCCGTCGTCGTGGGCGGCAACCGGACGCCGTTCGTCAAGGCCGGCACGAAGTATGCGGAGGCGTCCAACGTCGACCTGCTCACGGCCGCCCTCGACGGGCTGGTGGCCCGCTTCGGCCTCGCCGGCGCCGAGTTGGGGGAGGTCGCCGCGGGCGCGGTGCTGAAGCACACCCGCGACTTCAACCTGACCCGCGAGGCGGTCCTGGGCTCGGCGCTCAGCCCGCACACGCCCGCGTGTGACCTGCAGCAGGCGTGCGGCACGGGCCTGGAGGCCGTGGTGTACGTGGCGAACAAGATCCGTTTGGGGCAGGTCGACACCGGCATCGCCGGCGGGGTGGACAGCGCCTCGGACGCCCCCATCGTCGTCCGCGAGGGGCTGCGCCGGGCGCTGCTGGCTGCGTCGCGGGCGCGGTCGCTGCCGGAGCGCATCAAGGCGTTCGCGTCCGTGCGTCCGGGCGACCTGGCGCCGGTGCCGCCGGCGGTCGTCGAGCCGCGCACCGGCCTGTCGATGGGGGAGAGTCAGGCGCTGACCACCGCCAAGTGGGGCATCACGCGCGAGGCCCAGGACGAGTTGGCGCTGGCCAGCCATCACAACCTGGCCCGCGCCTGGGCCGAGGGGTTCTTCGACGACCTGGTGACGCCGTACCTGGGCGTCGCGCGCGACGGCATCCTGCGGCCGGACACCAGCGCCGAGGCGCTCGCGCGGCTGCGGCCAGTGTTCGGGGGGTCGGAGGGCACCATGACCGCCGGCAACTCCACGGCGCTCACCGACGGGGCGGCGGTCGTGCTGCTCGCGGAGGAGTCGTACGCGCGCGAACACCACTGGCCCGTGTGGGCGCGGGTCGTGGACGCGGCTGTGGCGGCGTCCGACTACGTCACCGGGCGGGAGGACCTGCTGCTCGCGCCGACGCGGGCGATCCCGCGGCTGCTGGAGCGCAACGGGCTGGGGCTGGGCGATTTCGACTTGATCGAGGTGCACGAGGCGTTCGCGGCGACCGTGCTGGCCACGCTGGCGGGGCTGGAGGCGTCCGGGGTCGGGGCGGTGGACCGGACCCGGCTCAACGTCAACGGCAGCTCGCTGGCGGCCGGGCACCCGTTCGCGGCGACGGGCGGGCGCATCGTGGCGAGTCTGGCGAAGATGCTGCACGAGAGGGGGCCGGGGTCGCGGGGGCTGGTGTCGATCTGCGCGGCCGGCGGCCAAGGCGTCGTCGCGATCCTGGAGGCGGTGTGATGAGCGCGCTCGAGCGGCTGTTCCGCAGCCGGGCCGGGCGGGCGGTGGCCGCGAAGGCGGGCCTGGCCGAGCCGCCCGTGCTGCGCCGGGGGCGGGTGCTGCCGACGGGTCCGGTGGTGCTGGCCGAGCTGAGTGGCGGCGTGCTGGGGCGGGAGACGTTGGCGTTGCTGGGGGTGGCGGTGACCGCGCCGGTCCTGGACGTGCCCGAGGCGCGCACGCCCGACGAGAAGGGACGCCCGCAGCCCCCCCGCTACGACGTGCGTCCGGGGGCGGTCATCATCGACGCGACCGGCGTCCGGCGCATCGCCGAGCTGGAGGGGCTGCGGCAGGTGCTGCGTCCGGCGATGAAGGGGCTGGAGGCGTCGGGGCGGATCGTGGTCCTGGCCGCGGACGCCGGGGCGGTCTCGGGGCTGGAGGCCAAGGCCGTCGCCCAGGGGCTGGACGGGCTCGTCCGCACCGTGGGCAAGGAGCTGCGCGCGGGGTCGACGGCGAACCTGGTGTTCGTGCGTGACGGCGCGGGCGCGGACGACTTGGCGTCCACCTTGTTCTTCCTGCTGCAGGGCCGCTCGGCGTTCGTGAGCGGGCAGGCGTGGCGGGTCGGGCCGGCGCAGGGGGCCGGGGCCGGGGCCGGGGTCGGGGCGAGGGCTACGGCGTCCCCGTTCGCCGGCCGCATCGTGGTCGTGACCGGCGGCGCCCGCGGCATCGGCGCGGCCATCGCGCGCACCTTCGCCCGCGACGGGGCGAGGCTGGTGGTGGTCGACGTGCCGGCGTCCGGGGACGCGCTGGCCCGGGTCGCCAACGAGCTCCGGGGCTCGGCGCTGCAGCTCGACATCACCGCCCCGGACGCCGGCGCCCGCATCGCCGCGCACGTCGCACAGGTGCACGGTCCGGACGCCCGCATCTGGGCGATCGTCCACAACGCCGGCATCACGCGCGACAAGCTGCTGGCCAACCTCGACGAGAATCTTTGGGCGTCGGTCCTGAACGTGAACCTCGCCGCCGAGATGGGCATCAACGAGTACCTGCTCGGGCACCCGGAGGCGCCCGGTGGCCTCGACGCCTGCGGTCGCATCGTGGGCATCGCGTCCACGTCCGGCGTGGCCGGCAACCGCGGGCAAGCCAACTACGCGGCGTCCAAGGCCGGGGTCATGGGCCTGGTCTGGGCGATGGCCGACGAGTTGGCCGGCGGCGTCACCGTGAACGCCGTCGCGCCCGGGTTCATCGAGACCGACATGACCGCGGCGATCCCGTTCGTGCAGCGGGAGGTGTTCCGGCGGACCAACTCCTTGTCGCAGGGCGGTCAGCCCGTCGATGTGGCGGAGACCATCGGGTACCTGTGCGACCCGGCGTCCGGGGGGGTCAACGGGCAGGTGATCCGCGTGTGCGGCCAGAACCTGGTCGGGGCCTGATGGGTCGGGCGCGGCGCGGGCAGGTTGGCGGCGCGAGGCACGGCGATGTCAACGGCGACCTGGTGTTCGACGCCCTGCCCGCGCTCGGCGGCCTGTTCGCGCGGGCGGCGGTGACCGGGCTGAGACGCCGCGGGGGTCCGCTGCCGGAGCGCGCGGCGCGGGCGTCCGGGGTCACGACCGACGTCGGGAGAGTGGCGGCGTACGACCGCGTCTGCGGGTTCGGACTGCGCGACGTCGTGCCCGCGACGTGGCTGCACGTGCTGGCGTTCCCGCTGCAGGCGGCGTTGATGGCCGAGCGCGACTTCCCCTTCGCGCTGGCGGGGCTAGTGCACGCGAGCAACGAGATGACTCTGCGCCGCGGCGTCCGGGTGGGGGAGTCCCTCGACCTGACCGTGCGTCCGGGCGGCGTCCGGGCGCACCGCAAGGGGACGCTGTTCGAGTTGATCTCGGAGTGTCGCGTGGAGGACGAGCTGGTGTGGTCCGGGGTGAGCACGTACCTGGCCCTCGGGGCGGCGTCCGATCCGGCCCCTTCGACAGGCTCAGGGGGCGTGACCACGGGCGCTGGGGACGGCCCGGTGGCTGAGCTTGTCGAAGCCCCCAGCCAGACGTGGCGGCTGGCGTCCGATCTGGGCCGGCGCTACGCGGCGGTGTCGGGCGACGTCAACCCGATCCACCTCTACCCCGCGACGGCGCGGCTGTTCGGGTTCGCGCGCCCGATTATCCACGGCATGTGGACGCACGCCCGCGCCCTCGCCGCGCTCCAGGGGCGCCTCGGGGAGTCGTACACCGTCGGGGTCCGGTTCTCCCGGCCGATCCTGCTGCCCGGCACCGTGAGATTCGCGGCGTCGGAGACGGACGCCGGCGTCACCTTCGCCGTCCTCGGACGCGAGGACAAGCCTCACCTGACCGGCCACGTGGGGTGACCCGGCCCGGGGGGGCGTGCTCCTTGAGTCCCGGCGCAACACACGACCTGCGAATCAAGACCTGCCGATTCGGTGCCATGGCGATTAATCCGCAGGTCTAGATCCGCAGGTCGGCCTTCGGGCGAGGCTGGCGCCGGAGCGGCCAGTATCATGTGTCTCTTCTGTGCGACATTGCTGGGGCGTCCACCCCCGGAATGCAGCACAGACATGTCACCACCTCGGACGCCGCCCACCGGCGCGTCTCTCGCCCCCATGACGTGACCTGTCTCCACCTCGGACGCCGCCGACCGCCGCGTCCACCCGGCAGGACAGGCAGCGCGGACCGGCGGCGAGCGGCGTCCATCCGCGCGAGGAGCTGACCTGCGAATCAAGACCTGCCGATTCGGTGCCATGGCGATTAATCCGCAGGTCTTGATTCGCAGGTCAGCTCCCGAGCGAGTCCTGGGGTGTCGAGGACGGGGGTCTGTGAGGGTGAGATGAGCCGCCGCCACTGCCGTCCAGCGACCCGGACGTGACCCCCGCCACTGCTGTCCAGCGACCCCGGCGTGACACCAGCCGCCACGCTGTGATACGTTCCTCACGAGCCAACCGCTCACGAGGATTGCTACCCGCGAGGGGCAAGACCTGAGAAGCACGATTTCGTGCGTCTCAGGTCTTTTTTGTTTTCTGCCCCGGGTACCGAAAGCAAGGGAAACCGTGACCACACAGCAACGAAGCGCCGCCGCCGAGATCATCGATCGGCTGGGCGGTCCCGGAAACGTCATCAGCCTCACGCACTGCGCGACCCGGCTGCGATTCGAACTCAAGGACGCCTCCGGCGTCTCCGCCGACGCGCTGGAGAAGGTGCCCGGCGTGATGGGCGCCGTCCCGCAGAGCGGCGACCGCTACCAGGTCGTCATCGGCGGCGCGGTTCAGACCGTCTACACCGAGATCATGAACCTGCCCGAGATGGCCGGCGCGCGGTCCGGGGCGTCGGACGCCGACGTCAAGGCCGCCGCCCGCGCCAAGGCCCGCGGCAAGGTCGCGTGGCTGGACAGCTTCTTCGAGTACCTGTCCGACAGCTTCCGCCCGCTGCTGGGTGTTCTGTTGGGCGCCTCGCTGATCATCGCGTTCGCCGCCGTCCTGGACGCCCTCGGCGTCGTCGACTTCCGCGCGGCCGACAAGCCGGCGTCCTGGGTGTTCGTCGACGCCATGTGGCGTTCGGTGTTCTACTTCCTGCCGATCATGGTCGCCTACAACGCGGCGAAGAAGCTCAACATCGACCCGTGGGTCGGCGCCACCGTCATGGGCGCCGTCATGACCCCGGAGTTCATCAGCCTCTCCGAGGCCGCCGACACCGTCTGCACGACGAACCCGACGCTGGGCACCGAGTCCTGCGTGGCCAACATCTTCGGCCTGCCGATGCAGCTGAACGGCTACGGCGGTCAGGTGTTCGTGCCGCTGATCATGGTCGCGGTGCTCGCGCTGGTCTACAAGAACCTCAAGAAGATCTTCCCCGAGAACATCCAGATGGTGTTCGTGCCGTTCCTGTCGATGGTCGTCATGATCCCCGTCACCGCGTTCCTGCTCGGCCCGCTCGGCATCTGGCTGGGCAGCGGCCTCGGCGGCTTCCTCGCCTGGCTGAACGCCAGCGCCCCGCTCGTGTTCGCGATCATCATCCCGCTGCTGTACCCGTTCCTGGTGCCGCTCGGCCTGCACTGGCCGCTGAACGCGCTCATGCTCGTCAACATCCAGACCCTCGGGTACGACTTCATCCAGGGCCCCATGGGCGCGTGGAACTTCGCCTGCTTCGGCGCCACCGCCGGCGTGCTCTTCCTGTCCATGCGTGACAAGGACACCCAGATGCGCCAGACCGCCACCGGCGCCCTGGCCGCCGGCCTGCTGGGCGGCATCTCCGAGCCCTCCCTGTACGGCATCCACCTGCGCTACAAGCGGATCTACCCCCGCATGCTCGTCGGCTGCCTCGTCGGCGGCATCATCGTGGGCGTGTTCGGTGGCGTTCGGACGAGCGCGTTCGCGTTCACCTCGCTGCTGACGATCCCTGTGTTCAACCCGATCCTCACCTACGTGATCGCCATCGCCGCCGCCTTCATCACCGCGATGGTCCTGGTGATCCTGTCCGACTACCGCACCCCGGAGCAGAAGGCCGAGGCCCTCGCCGAGCGCGAGCAGGCCGAGGCCGATCTGGCCCTGGAGTCCGCCGTCACCCACAAGGACTCCCACTCGGCCACCGCCCACGCGGCGACCGCCGCCCACGGCGTCCCCACCACCGCGCTGAAGTCCCCCATGGCCGGACGCGTCGTGTCGCTCGACGACGTCGCCGACAAGGTGTTCGCCTCCCGCGCGCTGGGTGAGGGCGTCGGCGTCGTTCCCACGGACGGCCGCGTGGCCTCGCCGGTGGCCGGCGTCCTGCTCACGGTCGCCAAGACCGGGCACGCGTTCGGCATCAAGACCGACGACGGCGTCGAGGTGCTCGTGCACATCGGCATCGACACGGTCCGGATGAAGGGCGAGGGGTTCACGGTCAAGGTCGCCAAGGGCGACCGCGTGGCCCCCGGCGACCTGCTCGCCGAGGTCGACCTGGACGCCATCCGCGCCGCCGGGTACGACACCACGACGGTCGTCACGGTGACGAACACCAAGGCGATGGGCTCGGTCGTCCCGCGGGTGGGCCATGATGTGGCCATCGGGGACGCCGTGGTCGACGTCACCCGCTGAAAGGAACCACCGTGACCGTGCCACCCCCGCACTGAGTGCCCACCCGATGGACATCCTCCGCGTGTTCAACAACAACGTCGTCCTGGCCAGGGACGACGCGGGTGGCGAGGTCATCCTGACCGGCCGTGGCCTGGGCTTCCAGGCCCGGCCGGGTCAGGCGGTGGACCCCGGCAAGGTGGTGCGCGTCTTCCGTCCGGACGCCGGACGCGACCCCGACCACCTCGCCCACCTCCTGGCGGGCATCCCGCCCGAGTACGTCGCGCTCGTCGGGAGCGCCCTGGCCGAAGCGGGGCTGGACGCCAAGGCGTCCGGCAGCGCCACCCTCGTCGTGGCCCTGGCCGACCACATCGCGTTCGCCGTGCGGCGCTCCGAGATCGGCGTGGCCATCGAATACCCCCTTCTGGGCGAGGTACAGCACCTCTACGCCCAGGAGTACGGCCAAGGCGTCGCGCTGCTGGACGCCCTCAACCGGCGCCTGGACGCCCCGCTGCCGCCGGGGGAGGCCGTCGCGCTGGCGCTGCATTTCGTGAACGCGGGCTTCGCCACCGGAGACCTGAGCTACACGTACACGATGACGGGCGTCATCCAGCAGATGGTGTCGGTGATCGAGCAGGCCTATTCGGTCGACCTCGACCTCGGCTCGGTGAGCGTCGGGCGGTTCGTCACGCACCTGCGCTACCTGTTCGTGCGCATCCACCAGCACCGCCAGCTGGACGAGGGACGCTCGTCCATCGGTGCCGCCATCCGCGAGGCCTACCCGGACGCCCTCGCGTGCGCCGAGCGGCTGGCCGCGTTGCTGGAGCTGCGGATGGGGACGCCGTTGTCCGACGACGAGGTGTCCTACCTGACGTTGCACGTCGCCCGCGCCACCACCGATCACTGAAGCACAGGGGCTGACGCTCAGACCCGCGCCGCCCGCGAAACGACCTCGGGCCCTGCGCTCCGGGGTGGGATGCTGGCGGCATGACCCACCCGTCCCCTCCGGCCGAGGGCATCCTGGGCTTGCAGGAGGCCAACGAACTGGCCGCGGCGCTGGCGTCCCGGGTGGCGGCGGAGACGGGGCTGCGCGCGCTGGTCATCAAGGGCCTGTCGCTCGCGGCGCACGGGCTTAGGACGGACCGCGTATCGGCCGACGTCGACGTGCTGCTCGACGGCCATGCGGCCGCGGAGCTGTTGGCGCAGGCGCTGGCGTCCCGCGGCTGGACGCCCCGTCCGTCGACGTTCTTCAGCGAGCGGATGACGATCCACTCGGTGACCCTGCGCCACGACCGGTGGCCCAACGATCTGGACGTGCACGGGGAGTTCCCCGGGCTGCCTGAGGCGGCCTTCGACGTGCTGTGGGCCTACCGCCGGCCGGTGACGATCGCCGGTCAGCGGTGCTGGATGCCCGACCGCTGGTCGTCCGTGGTGATCTGGGCCTTGCACTCGCTGCGCAGCAGCAGCGAGCAGGAGCGGCACGGGCGCGAGCTGGCCGACGTGGTGGACGGCGTGCTGCCCCCCCTGTCGCGGTACGAGCGCGACGTGCTGGCCAGCCGGATCGTGGGGCTGGGCGCCGCGGCGGCCCTGGTGACCACGCCGGGCTTCGCTGAACTGCTGACCGATCGAAACGTGCCGGTGGCGGCGAACCCCGACTGGGAACGCCGGCTTGAGCAGTCGCGTCAGCTCACGCCCTGGGTGCAGGTGCTGAAGGAGTCCTCGGCGCGCGAGCGGCCATTGGTGTTGTGGAAGGCGTTGTGGCCCAGCGTCCACGACCTCCGGGTGATGGATCCCGAACTGGTCGACACCCCGCTCGGACGCCTGGCCGCGCGCGGGCGCCGGTTCGTCAAGCTCGGACGCCGAACGTGGCGCCGGGTGTCATCCGGCTGAAGCGGACGCGATCAGATCGTCACCGAGGCGGTGTCGCTGCGCGAACCACCTTTCGCGGTGATCACGAGCGTGATGCTGTACTTGCCGGGTGCCAGCGGCTGGCCGAGGAAGAACTGCTGACCCCATTTCTTCTGCTGCCCCGAGGCCAAGGTAACCGTGCCGCTGTCGACGGTGCTGGTTTGTCCGCCGGGAATCGTCAGAAGAACGGCGTACGAGAATGTGCCGGAGGTCATTCCGCTCGGAGACCACCACCAGCCGACGTGGCCGCCGGCCCAGCCGAGTGGGCCGGGCTTGCCGCCGTTGTTGTGGTTCCACAGGCTGTAGCAGTCCACGGCCAGCTCGCTGATCGGGATCGTCCCCCCGGCGGGCTGCGGGGTGGACGCCGCCAACGCCGGCGCGGCCGACACCATCGTGATGGCTGGCGCCGACCAGGCGAGCCCTCGAAGCACCTGGCGTCGGCTGGGCCCAGCCGACGCGACGTTCGTGGTGTCGCCCACCGTGAATCCCCCCGAATAGCGGCCGACGCGCGCGACGGCGTCCGGCATGAAGACGCCACCTTACCTGGTCGGGACACACGGCGTCCGCGAGTCGGTCGTCCACGGCACCGGTGCGGTCCGCCGGGCGGCCAGTTTCGAGGGGTGGCCGCGGCCGGAATCTGCGCCCTCGTGGATTACCATAAATCGGGTTGGCCGAAATGGGGGAAACAGTAATGGAGTTGAGCGACTACCTCCGGGTGCTGCGCGCGCATTGGATGGGCATCCTCGCGCTGCTGTTGATCGGCGTCCTGGGCGCTGCCGTGTTCAGCTTGGTGCAGCCCCGCGTCTACACCGCGGACGCCAGCGGTTACGTCGCCGCGCAAGGGGCGACCGACCTCGGTACGTCGATGGTCGGTGACCAACTGGCGCAGTCGAAGGTGCGCAGTTACCTCGACATCGGCACGTGGCGGGCGGTGGCTGAGTACGCGATCAAGGACCTGGGCCTCGCCGACACGCCCGAGCGACTGGTCAACCAGGTGAAGGTCACCAACCCCACCAACACCGTGATTCTGCAAGTGTCGGCGTCGGCGTCCACCCCGGAGGCCGCCCGCGACCTGGCGGAGTCCTGGCTGCGGGGCATCATCAATCAGGTTGAATTGATCGAGGGCGCCGGCGGGACGGAGACCGCCCCGGTGCGCGTCGTGCCCGGTGACTCGGCCCGGCTGCCCACCTCGCCGAGCTCGCCCAACGTGCGCCTCAACCTCGCCCTGGGCGCCCTGGCGGGGCTTCTCGCCGGGCTCGGCTACGCGGTGGTGCGCGACCGCCTTGACCGCCGCATCCGATCCGCCGAAGGCGTCGAGCAGGCGACCGGGCTCGCGGTGGTGGGCGCGCTGCCCGACGAGGCCGACCTGGTGAAGACCCAGGAACTGCTGGCGGACAACGTCGTTCCCCAACGTGGCGAATGGACGAGGCTGGCGGAGGCGTTCCGCGGGCTGCGCACGAACCTGCAGTACATGAGCATCGACAACCCGCCGCGGGCGATCGTGGTGACCAGCCCCCTGCCCGGCGACGGCAAGTCGTTCGTCGCGGCCAACCTCGCCGTCACGATCGCGGCTGCCGGCCAGAACGTCGTCCTGGTGGACGCCGACCTGCGCCGTCCGCGGCTGGCCACGGCGTTCGGCTTGGTCGGGGAGGCCGGCCTGTCGGACGTGCTGGCCGGCCGCGCCGAGGCGGCGGACGTGCTGCAGCCGACCGTGCACGGACCCAACCTGCAGGTGATGGCCGCGGGGCCCATCCCGCCCAACCCCAGCGAGATCCTCGGCTCGGAGCGGATGCGTCGCCTGATCGAAGAACTCAGCGCGAACGCCCTCGTGATCATCGACTCGCCGCCGCTGCTGCCGGTGACGGACGCGGCGGTGCTCAGCACGCGCGCCGACGGCGCGTTGGTCGTGGTGCGCACCGGCAAGACGACTTATGAGGCCCTCGACCACGCGCTGGACCTGCTCGACAAAGCCAAGGGCAAGCCCCTCGGCGCGGTGCTCAACCGGGTGCCGACGTCGGGCAGCGGCGCCGCGTACTACGGCTACCAGTACCACGGCGACTACTACCACAAGCACGATCGCGCCGCGGCGCCGACGCCCGATGCCGGGCCCGAGGCGACGGCGCCCGACGGCGTGGTGACCCCCGCCCGCCGGTACGCGGTCTAGGCCTCTCGGACGTCCAGCAGCCCGTCCTCGGCCAAGTGCCGGAGGAAGGCGAGGGTGTCGTCGCGGATGCTCTCGACGGTCTCGCCGTGCGCGGACGCCACGGCGGCGAGCACGGTGGCCTCGGGCACCCAGGGCCTGAGGTCCGCGCCTCCGCCGACCAGCACGCGCCAGATGGCGGCTCCCGACCCCAGCAGCGCCCGCGGTGACTCGCCCGGTCGGCGCAGCGGCAGCACGACGACGCGGTCGGGGGTGGTCTGCGTGAACGCGGCGTCGTGTCGGATGCGCCAGTGCGGGTGGTCACCCCAAGCGGGCCGACCGGCGGGATCCTCACCCAGCTCGACCACGTCCTGCTCCGCCAGTTCGCGCGCCATCGCGTCGACCGCGGCGATCGCAGAGATCCCGTCCGGGGAGCCGAAGCGCCGCTCCAACGCGCAGGCGAGGGCGTCCAGGTCGATGGTGTTGGCGGAGAGCTCGACGATGGCCGCGCCCACGGGGCCGAGCCGGATGAGGCCGCCCTCGCTGCGCAGCAGGAGGGTCTCGCCGCCCTCGTCGATCAGGTCGGCGTACGGCTTGGTGCGGACCCTCACGACGGCGTCCCGATCAGGTCGGCCACCAGCGGCTGCAGCGAGGCGGCCTCGCGGTAGCGCACCGACAGCACCGGGCCCGTCGCGTCGATCAGGTCGCGGCAGGCGTGCAGGGCGTGGGGCAGCCGGTAGAGCGAGGACGACTGCTCGGCCAGGCCGGAGATGGCATCGAACAGGCCGAGTTCGGTCACCTCGGGAGCGCCCGCGTGGGTGTCATCGCGGTCGAGCAACACGAGGCGTCCGACGTGCTGCTCCTGATGCGGCCGCGGTGCCCGCAGGCCTAGCGCGTCGGGTGCGTGCTCGGACTTGGTGGGCGCCCCCGGGTCGCGGACGGACAGGGGCTTGGGGTAGGGCAGGATGCGGTCGCCGTCGATCGCCACGGTCTCGTCCGTGAGGTAGCCGTAGCGGGTGCCGAACGTCCTGGTGAGGGTGGTCTTGCCGGTGCCTCCGGCAGCCACGCACACCAGGCCGCGTCCGGTGTCGGGGTTGCTGAGGGCGCATGCGTGCAGCAACAGCAGGTTGCCGATCTGGGCCTGAATGAGCGCGTAGGTGACGGCCTGGGTGGCTGCGGTCAGCAGGGCACCCAAGTCGGCGCCCGCGAGCGTCGAGTGAGTCCGCGAGGCTGCGGGCTGCGTGGGCAGCGCGTCGTCCAGGTGGAGGTCGAGCCGGCCGGCGTCCACCCCTTGGGCGGGATCGAGGCATCGCGACCAGAGGGTGCGCAGCGAGGCCGCCAGCTCGCCTGCCCGCTGGCCGGTGACGGCCAGGTGCACCGAGGCGCCGATACCGCCGACGACCACGCGGTCGACGGGCGCGCTCGGAGTCTCCACGCCAGGAGTCTAGGGTCAGCGGCCTTGGGCGATGCGGCATCATGCTCAGCGTGAGCGCGATGCCAACAGACGCCCAGCCCCTACGGGTGCTCAGCGTCTGCGTGGGCAACATCTGTCGCTCTCCGGTCTCGGCCCTCCTACTGCAGCGCGAGCTGGGGGGGTTGGTCGACTCCACCTCCGCCGGTACGCACGCGTTGGTGGGCGAGCCCGTGTACCCACCGATGGCGCGCCGCCTGGCCGATGTCGGCGTTCCCGCAGCCGGCGCGGCCCGGCAGGTCACCCCGCAGCTGCTCCGCGACGCCGACCTTGTGCTGACCATGACCCGTGACCTGCGCGCGCGGGTCGTCGAACTCGCGCCGGCGATCGTCCGACGGACGTTCACCCTCGCCGAACTGGCCGCCATCGTCGAGGCGACCGGGCCACTGCCCGCGCCGGTCGCCGGCCGCGACGGGTTGGTCAACGTGATCGCGGACGCCGCAGCTCGGCGCTCCCTGGCCGCGGGTCGGGGTGCGGATCCGGACATCGCCGACCCCTTCGGCCGCGGAGAAGCCGCCTACGAGCAGGCGTTCAAGTCCATCCGGTCGTGCGTGGCCATCGTGAGCGCCGCCTGGCGCTGAGCCGCCCTCAGCCGATCCGGCGGAACAGCCAGACGCTGACGGCCACGTCGACATCGAGGGGCTCGACGCCTTCCGGGACGCCGTGAAACGCGTTGGGACCCATCGCCACCAGGTCGCGCACGAGCCCCTCGGACGCCGCCACTTCGCTGCTGACCCGCTGCCGGCCCACCGACTCGAACAGCCCGGACGCCGCCCGCAGCAGCCGGTCGTCCTTGTCGGGCTCGATGCCGAGCAGCCCGTACCGTTCGCGCACCGACGCCAGGTGTTCGGGCTCCGGCGTTACCACCACCAGCAGCCCGCCGTCGCCCAGCACGCGCGCGAACTCCCGCAGGTTGCGGGGCGCGAACACGCACGTCACGGCGTCGAACCGGCGCGACAGCAGCGGCAAGGTGCCCCAGACGTCCGCCACCACGGACGCCGCCCGCGGGTGCGCCCGGGCGGCCCGCCGGGCCGCCGCGACCGACACGTCGAGGGACACGCCGCGCGCGTCGGGGAGCCCGTCCAGAAGCCGGGCCAGGTGCTGCCCCGTGCCGCCCCCGGCGTCCAGGATCGTACGGACGCCGCGCAGCCGCCGCGCCACCGCCTCGTCCACTGCCTCGAACACGCCCGCGTCCAGCACGCGGGCGCGGGCGGCGACCATCTCGGGGGTGTCCGCGTTCTCGGGCGGTGCGGCACGCAGGAGGTTCACGTAGCCCTGCCGGGCCACGTCGAACGCGTGCCCCTGGCGGCACCGGGCCGCGCCGGGTTCCAGGCTGAGCGTGCCCGCGCAGACCGGGCAGGCGAGCAGCCCCGCGGCCGCGCTCAGCCCGGACGCGGCGTCCGCGGCGCTCACGGGGTGCGTAGGCGTCCGCCGTCCACAGGCACGACGCACCCGGTGACGAAGGACGCGGCGTCGCTCAGCAGGAACGCGGCCACGCGTCCGAACTCCTCCGGCCGGCCGACGCGGCCCATCGGCGCGGCCTTGCCCAGGTCGGCGATCGTGGCCGCCGGGTCGGGCGACTGGGCGGCGAGCCAGTCGATGCGGTCGGTGTGCACGGTGCCGGGCATGAGTCCCACGGCGCGTGAGCCGGAGTCGCCGAACTCGTCGGCCATCTGCCGAATCAGCATCGCCAGCCCAGGCCTGGTCACGTTGGACGGCGCCATCGCGCCCAGCGGCTCCCGCGCCGACGTCGACAGCACGAACGCCAGCGCCACCGGACGAGACGCCGTGGCGACCACGGCGCGGGCCACCCGCAGCGCCGCCAGCACCACGCCGTCGAACGCGGCGAGATAGCTCGCGTCGTCCACCTCGAGTACCCGCCCCTTGGGCGGGCCGCCCACGCTGACCAGGGCGCCGTCGAGGCGTCCGAAGGTCTCCACCGCCGTCCGCGCGGCGCGCTCGGCGGTGTCGGGATCGCTCAGGTCGGCGGCAAGTGCCACCGCGCGGTCCGCGCCCAGGGACGCCACCGCCTCGGCCAGCGCCTCATGACGGCGGGCCACCAGCACCACCTTGGCTCCCTCCGCAACCAGTTGTTCAGCGGTGGCGCGCCCCAGCCCGCCCGAGGCGGCGGTGACGACGAAGACGCGGTCAGCCAGTCCGAGATCCATGGTCCTCCTTCAACGGTCGAGGGGCGGCGTCCGCCTCGGCAGCCGCGCGGGCGGCGGCCTTGCGGCGGTCGACGACGTCGTTGCGGATCAGCACGAACAGGCCGAACCCGGCGATGGCGGTGAACGCGAACCACTGCAGCGCGTAGCTCAGGTGCGGGCCCTCGGTGGGCTCGGGCGGCCCGATCGGTTGCAGCTCGGCGGATTGCGGCGGCGTGACCGTGATCAGCCCTATGTACCCGTTGAGCAGCGGACGCCCGAGCCACACGCTGATCGCGTCGCTGTTGATCAGCCGCACGGTGCCCTCGGTGGGGGTCATGGCGTTATCGCGGCCCTGTTCGTTGCGGCGTACGTACCCGACCACGGTGACCTGGCCGGCGGGCGGGGCGGGCAGGGCCTTGGGGAAGTCCTGGGCCGCCGGGCGTTGAACGAAGCCGCGGTTCACCAGGATCACCTGGCCGTTCGTCGCGACCAGCGGCGTGACCAGCTCCCAGCCCGTCGCCTCCCCCGACGACCGGTAACGCACCTGCAACTGGTGGGCGGCGTCGAACGTGCCGGTCACGGTGACGCGCTGCCACTGGTCGGAGTCGGCGATCTCGCGCGTGAACACAGCCTCGAAGCCCAGCACGGGCGCCGACTCGTGCTGCGCCGCGGAGGCGTTGCGGTCGCGCCGTTGGTCGAGCCGGTCGAGCTGCCACTGGCCGAGGTTGAAGAACGTCACCCCTAGTGCCACGACGAACAGCGTCAGCAGCAGCCACCGCAACCACAACCGCCTCACCGGCCCGCCCCCGTTCCCGGGCCGGCGTCCGGGCTCGCTTCACCGGGGGCGTCGTGGGCGGCGTCCGCGTCCTCGGCCACGTCGCCGCGCACGATCTCCCCGGACCCCAGCGCCGGCCGATCGGTGACGACGTCATCGGTGGCGAGGTCGGGCTTGCGGTTGTCCTTGGCGTTGCCGAGCAGGACGGCGACGGCCGGCAGCACGGCGGCGGCGACGAACAGGATCAGGTTCCACGGGGCCGGGGAGACGACCGCCGCCAGGAACGCCACCACGCGGAACATCATCGTGATCACGTACCGCTTGGTGCGCTGGTCGGTGGACAGGCTCGTTGAGATCCGCGCGCTCGTGATGAGCGGCGGTCGCTTGGCATCCACGCGCGCGGCCATGTCGCCAGCGTAATCCCCGATGCCGAAGGACCGGCACGCTACCGTTTGCCCGTGGACCTGACCTCACGCAGCATCCTCGTCACCGGCGGCGCCCGCGGCATCGGCCGCGCGATCGTCGAGCGGTTCGTCGCGGACGGCCACCGGGTCGTCGCCGCGAGCACCAGCGGCCTGGCCCCCGCCGGCGCGCTCGGCGTCGCCTGCGACGTCACGGACGCCGCCAGCGTCGACGCCGCCTTCAAGGCCGCCGAGGAGGCGCACGGCCCGGTCGAGGTGGCCGTCGCATGCGCCGGCATCACCAAGGACACCCTGATCCTGCGCATGAGCGAGGCCGACTTCGACGCCGTCGTCGACGTCAACCTCAAGGGCGCGTTCCTCGTCGCCAAGCGCGCCTCCCGCGGCATGCTGCGCGCCAAGTGGGGGCGCCTGATCTTCATCGGGTCGGTGGTCGGCCTCTACGGCTCCGCCGGCCAGGTCAACTACGCCGCCACCAAGTCGGGCCTGGTCGGCGTCGCCCGGTCGCTGACCCGGGAGCTCGGCGGCCGCAACATCACGGCGAACGTCGTCGCCCCGGGCTTCATCGAGACCGAGATGACCGCCGTCCTGGACGCCGCCACGGTGGCCGGCTATCGGGCTGCGATCCCCGTCGGACGGCTCGGCGCGCCCGTCGAGGTGGCCGCCGCCGTCGCTTACCTCGCCTCGGACGCCGCCGCCTACGTGAGCGGCGCCGTGCTGCCCGTCGACGGCGGACTGGGCATGGGCCACTGAGCCTCGCCTGAGGCACGCAACAAGGGAGAAGAATGGGAATCCTCGAGGGCAAGACCATCCTCGTCACCGGCGTCACGATGACCACGTCGATCGGGTACCGGGTCGCCGAGATCGCGGCCGCCGAAGGGGCCACCGTGCTGGTGTCCAACTTCGGGCGCGCGCTGGCCCTCACGCGACGCATCGTCAAGCGGCTCGACCCCGAACCCGCGGTGCTCGACCTCGACGTCACCGACGACGCGCAGCTGGCCGGTCTGGCGGACGTGCTGCGGGCCCACGGCGTCCAGCGCCTGGACGGCGTGGTGCACTCGGTCGCCTACGCCAACCCCGAGACCGCGCTGGGCGGGGCGTTCCTGACCACGCCGTTCGCCGACGTGTCGGCGGCCATGCACGTGTCGGCGTATTCGCTGGTCAGCCTGACGATGGCGTGCCGTCCGCTGTTCGGCGAGACGGCGTCCGTGGTGGGGCTCACCTTCGACGCCCGCATCTCGTGGCCGACCTACGACTGGATGGGGGTGGCGAAGGCGGCCCTGGAGTCGGCGTCCCGCTACGTGGCCCGCTATCTCGGTGGCGAGGGCGTCCGCTGCAACATCGTGGCGGCCGGTCCGATCGACACGATCGCCAAGAAGGCCATCCCCGGCGCGCACTCGTTCAACGACATCTGGGGCACCCGGGCGCCGCTGGGCTGGGACACCGGGGACGCCACCCCGACCGCCAAGGCCGTGGTCGCGCTGCTGTCGGACTGGTTCCCGAAGACGTCGGGGGAGATGATCCACGTCGACGGGGGACTGCATTCCACCGGCGCGTGAGCGGGAAGGTAGTTTGGGCGCATGGCACCCGTCGTTGAGCTCGCTGACGTCACGGTCGTCCGCGGCGGGGCGAAGCTGCTGGACACCGTGTCGTGGGTGATCGACGAGTCCGAGCGCTGGGTCGTCATCGGGCCCAACGGCGCCGGCAAGACCACCCTGTTGCAGGTGCTGGCCGCTCACCTCCACCCGACCACCGGGGTGGCCGCGCTCCTGGACGAGGTGCTGGGGCTGGTCGACGTGTTCGAGCTGCGGCCACGCATCGGCGTGACGTCTGCGGCGCTGGCGGACCGGATCCCGCGCGGCGAGTCGGTCGGCAACGTGATCGTGTCGGCCGGCTACGCCGTCCTGGGCCGGTGGAACGAGAGCTACGAGGTGAGCGACCTGCGCCGCGCCGGCGTCCTGATGCGGCAGCTGCGCGTCGACCACCTGTCCAAGCGCACCTTCGGCACGCTGAGCGAGGGTGAGCGCAAACGCGTTCAGATCGCTCGCGCGCTCATGACCGACCCCGAGTTGCTGCTGCTGGACGAGCCGGCCGCCGGGCTCGACCTCGCCGGCCGTGAGTCGCTGGTGGAGACCATCGCCGGCATCGTCGCCGACTCCGACGCCCCCGCGACGGTGCTGGTCACCCACCACCTGGAGGAGATCCCCCCGGGCATGACGCACGCGCTGCTGCTCAAGCACGGCCGCGTGGTGGCGGCGGGGCCGATCGATGAGACGCTCACCGACGCGTTGATGAGTGAGACGTTCGACGTGCCCCTGGCCGTGTCGCGGGTCGACGGCCGGTGGACGGCCCGCGCGGCGCGGAGGGCGCCCGCGCGGGCGCTGCCCGGGGAGTCCTGATGTTGGAGTGGCTGCAGGAGAACTGGTGGGTGCTGTGGCTCGTCGCCGCCGGCGGGCTGGCCGTCTCGGAGATGCTCACGCTCGATCTGACCCTCTTGATGCTGGCGGGCGGCGCGCTGGCGGGCGGGGTGACGGCCCTGCTGTTCCCGGGGTTGCTGTGGCTGCATGTGGCGGTCGCCGTCGTGGTGGCGGTCGCTCTGCTGGGCCTCTTGCGGCCCCAGATGCTCAAGCGGCTGCAGCGAGGCCCGGGGTACCGCAGTTCGATGGACAAGGTGGTCGGGTCGTCCGGGCGCACGGTCAGTGAGGTCACGGCGTCCGGCGGGGACGTCAAGATCAACGGCGAGGTGTGGTCCGCGCGCAGCTACGACGGCGAGCCCATCGCGGCGGGCGTCGAGGTGGAGGTCTTCGAGATCGAGGGCGTGACCGCGCTGGTCTACCCGCGGCACAAGCCGCTGGATCGCTCCTGAGCCGCGGCTGAGGCGATCGGAAACCGAGCCGCGACCGCGGCGTCCGGGCGGGCGCGCGTCCCGCTACAGTGCAACCGGTGGGCACGAAGGTGCCCGATCGACTCCGGTTAGCAAAGGACGTCCCCGATGACTCGACTCAGCCGCGCCACCCTCCCCGAAGGCCACCTCATCGGCGCCAGCGCCCCCGATCGGACGGGCATCGTCCACTTCGGGCTGGGCAACTTCCACCGCGCGCACGCGGCCGTGAACACCGCGCTGGCGCTCGCCGCCGAGCCCGGCGACTGGGGCATCGTGGGCATCGCCAACCGGTCGCGCCGCGTCATCGACGCGATGGCGGCCCAGGACGGCCTGTACAGCGTCGTCACCCTCGACCCCGGGCGCGAGGAGGTCGGCGTCGTGGACGTGCACCGCCGGTTCCTGGTCGCCGCCGAGGACGGCCCCGAGGTGCTGGCCGCGGTCGCCGACCCGGCGCACAAGATCCTGACGCTGACCATCTCCGAGGCCGGCTACCACCTGGACGCCCGCACCAACGAGCTGCACACCGACTCTCCCGACATCGCCGCCGACCTCGCCGACGGCGGAGTCGACCCGAAGACGCCGTTGGGCCAGATCTCCTTCGGACTGCTGAAGCGCCACGCCGAGGGCGGCGCCCCCATCACCGTGCTCTCGTGCGACAACCTGCTGTCGGCGGGCGACACCACGAAGGCGGCCGTCGTCGGCTTCCTGAAGGCGGCGGGGGCGTCCGCCGAGCAGCTGGCGTGGGTCGCGGCGTCCGTCACGTTCCCCAACGCGATGGTCGACCGCATCGTCCCGGCGCCGACGGACGAGACGCGCGCGGCCGCGGAGCACGCCCTCGGGGTCGAGGACGCGTGCCCCGTGCCCGCGGAGCTGTTCAGCATGTGGGTCATGGAGGACCACTTCGCCGCCGGCCGTCCGCACTGGGAGGCGGCGGGGGTGATCTTCAGCGAGGAGGTCGAGAAGTACGAGCTGGTCAAGCTGCGGCTGCTCAACGGCGGACACTCGCTGATCGCGTACCTGGGCGGGCTGGACCGCCAGGAGACCATCCCGGCGTCGCGGGGCCAGCAGTTCGTCGAGGCGTGCACCCGCGCGGCGCTGGTGAACGAGTACTTGCCGAGCATCGACCAGCCGTCCGGGTTCGACGCCGACGCCTACATCGAGCAGCTGTTCGCGCGCTGGAACAACACGGTGCTGGGCGACAAGACCGCCCGCGTCGGGTCCGACGGGTCGGCGAAGCTGCTGCAGCGGGTGCCGATCCCGGCGGTGGAGCTGCTGAAGTCCGGGCGGATGCCCGAGCAGTTGGCGCTCACCGTCGCCGGCTGGATCTGCTGCACCTGCCCGCCCGCCGGGTTCGACCCCGGGCCCATCGCCGCCGCCATGATCGAGCCGAAGATCGAGGCGCTACGCTCGGTGACCGCGGGGGCGTCCGGGGTGCGCGAGCACGTCGAGGCCATCCTGCGCGGCGGGTTCTTCCCGGACGATCTCATCGCGTTCGACGAGTTCGTGGCGAGGGTCGTGCACTTCTGCGAGGTGATCGTGGCTGACGGCGTCCGGATGGCGGCGGCCGAGGCGCTGGACGCGGGCGCGCCCGTCGGCTGAACCCGCTTCGGGCGTCTCGGGCGACCACACGCAGGGGCGCGGGTAGGGTGGCGGCGTACCCCGATTGTGAGGAGAGTGGCTCATGCCCCCCGTGTTCCTAGTCCTGGCCCTGGTCATCGCTGTGGTGGCGGTGGTGGGGTTGGCGTTGTCCGTGCGGGTGATCCAACAGATGCAGGTCGGCATCGTGCAGCGGCTCGGGCGGTTCCACCGCACGATCGAGCCGGGCCTGCACCTGATCGTGCCGTTCATCGACCGCGTGCGCTACACGATGGACATGCGTGAGGCCGTCGTGCCGTTCCCGCCCCAGGGCGTGATCACCGAGGACAACCTCATGGTGGGCATCGACTCGGTCATCTATTACCAGATCGTCGACCCGGTCCGGGCGGCGTATGAGGCGCAGAACTACATCCAGGCCATCGAGCAGCTGACCATGACCACGCTGCGCAACATCATCGGCGGCATGGACCTGGAGCAGACTCTCACCTCCCGCGAGGAGATCAACCAGAAGCTCCGCACCGTGCTGGACGAGGCCACCGGCAAGTGGGGCATCAAGGTCAACCGCGTCGAGCTGCGCTCGATCGAGCCGCCGGCCACCATCCGCGACGCCATGGAGAAGGGCGCCCGCGCCGAGCGCGAGAAGCGCGCCCAGATCCTGCTCGCCGAGGGCCAGCGCCAGAGCCAGATCCTGTCGGCGTCCGGCGACCGCGAGTCGAGCATCCTGCGGGCCCAGGGCGAGCGCGAGTCGGCGGTGCTGCGTGCGCAGGCCGATCGGCAGGCCGCGATGCTGCGCGCCGAGGGCGAGGCCCAGGCGATCACGACCGTGTTCGGCGCGATTCACGCCGCCGAGCCCGACCAGGGCCTGCTGGCCTACCAGTACCTCCAGATGCTGCCCAAGCTCGCCGAGGGCAGCGCCAACAAGGTGTGGGTGATCCCGTCCGAGCTCAACGACGCCCTCAAGGGCCTTGGCGGCACGATCGGGGACGCCGTGCGCTCCTACCAGTCCGTGGACGCGTCCCGGTTCCAGGCCCCCGAAAAGGTGGACGTCTTCGCCGAGATCGCCAGCAGCAAGCGCGCGGAGGAGGCCGAGTCGCAGCGATCCGTGAGCCAGGCGATCGCCGAGGCCAAGAAGCTTGAGCAGGGACGCGTCAGCGCCCCGACCCAGGCCCCGGCGCTGGAGCAGGCGTTCAAGCGTCCCGGCGAGTCCGCCGCGCGCCGCGCCGAGCCTCAGGCGGCCCAGCCGCCCGCTCAGCCGCCCGCCCCGGACGCCGCCCCGGCCGAGTAGCCAGAACCGTCAGAGCCGCCCGACCCGGGCGACGACGTCGTCGGTCCAGGCGTCGAAGTCGGGGTCGGGCGTCTGCGCGTCCGGGTGCGCCTGCAGCCACTCCCACGCCCGGCCGACGCCGTCCGCGAACGTGGTCGGGCACGCGAACCCGGGCACCAGCGCCTTGATGCGGGCGTTGTCGAACACCACCGTGTTGGCCTTGTCGCCGAGCAGGTTCGCCTCCATGTCCGGGTGCAGGCGGGCCAGCGTGGCCGACGCGACCGGCACCAGCACCGGCTCCCGGCCGGCGATCGCGCCGATCGTGGCCAGGGCCCGGTTCCACGTGATCGACTCGTCCGACGTGATGTGCACGGCCCGGCCCAGGGCGTCCGGATGGCCGAACAGCCCCACGAACCCGACCGCGAAGTCGCCGGCCCACGTGAACGTCCACAGCGACTCCCCGTCGCCGTGCACGATCACCGGACGCCCGTCCAGGATGCGCCGCACGACCGCCCACGAGCCGCCCGCGCCCTTCACGCCGACCGGGATCGCCCGCTCGTAGTACGTGTGGCTCGGCCGCACGATCGTCCACGGCACCGCCCCGTCCGAGGCCCGCAGCACCTCCTCGCAGGCGATCTTGGCGCGCGCGTAGGCCGAGAACGGGTTGGCCTGCGGGGTGTCCTCGGTGATCACGTGGTGCGGCAGTGGCTTGGCGTAGGTGGACGCCGAGCTGATCAGCACGTACTGGCCGCACCGTCCGGCGAACAGCCGGAGGTCGCGGGCCACCTGGTCCGGGGTGTAGGCCAGGAACTGCGCGACCACGTCGAACTCGTGCCCGGCCAGCGCCTCGGCCGCCGCCGGCTCGTCGTTCAGGTCGGCCCGCAATACCCGCACCCCCGGGACGCCGCCCGTGCGGCCGCTGCGGTTCAGCAGCGTCACCTCGTGCCCCGCGGCGACGGCGCGGGCCACGACCGCGGTGCTGATGGTGCCGGTCCCGCCGGTGATGAGAATGCGCATGGCGCCCATTCTGGCGTCAACGCCCGAAGCGGGCCACCGCGTCCCGCATGCCCAGGGGCGCGAACCCGCGCTCCAGCGCCCGGCGCCGCTGGCCGGGCTGGGCGCGCCACAGGGCGAAGCCCCGCCGCAGCAGAACCAGCGGCGGCTTGCGGCGGGCCTGCAGGTCGCGGCGCAGGCGCAGCAGCGCGACCAGTGTGCGGTTGCGGTCGAGGTAGACCGGCTCGACGTCGAGGCCCGCGGCGCGGAGGCGTCCGAGCACCTCGACCGCGAACACCCCCTCGGCGACGACGAGGTCGTGGCCGTCCACCGTCAGCTCGCGCGCGCCGGTGCGCCGGCTCTCGGCGATCGAGTACTCCGGCACCGACGCGTGCCCCGCCCTGACCAGGGACGCCAGGGCGACCACGGCGGCGTCGGCGTCCCAGGTGGCCGGGTCGTCCCAGTCGACGATGCCGTGGGCGCGGGGCAGCCCGGGGCGGTCTGCGTCGTGGTAGAAGTCGTCGAGCCGGAAGGCCACCGCGCCCAGCTGCCGCGCCAGCCGCGACTTGCCCGACCCGGACGCCCCCGCCAGCAGCACCACCCGGGTCACAGCCCCAGGACGCCCGTCACCTCGGCGCGCAGGCGCTCCATGATCGCGGACGCCTCGGCTCGCCCCGCCGGCAGGTCGTCCGGCTCCCCGGGCGGCAGCCGCACCTGCAGGTAGCACTTCAGCTTGGGCTCGGTGCCTGAGGGGCGCACGACCACCCGCACCGGGCCGCCCTCCAGCAGCATGCCGTCCGTGGGCGGCAGCCCGCGCCAGCCGGTCGCCAGGTCGGACGCCGCCACGGCCCCCCCCGCCAGCGTCGCGGGCGGCGCCGCGCGGAGCCGGGCCATGGCGTCCGAGATCACCTCGAGGTCGGCGACCCGGAACGCCAGTTGCGATGTGAGGTGGACGCCGTGGCTCAGCGCCAGCTCGTCGAGGCGGTCCGCGACCGTCAGCCCCTGCGCGCGCAGGCCCGCGGCCAGGGCCAGGATGCGCGTGAGCGCGCTGATGCCGTCCTTGTCGGCGACGGCGGCGGGGTCGGTGCAATAGCCGATCGCCTCCTCGTAACCGAACGCCAGCCCCGGGACCCGCCCGATCCACTTGAACCCCGTCAGCGTCGTCGCGAACGGCTGGCCCGCGGACGCCGCCAGGTCGCCGAGCAGCGTCGAGGACACCACCGAGCACGCGTAGGTGCCCGGCGTGCCCCGGCGCAGCGCGTCGTCGGCGAGCAGCCAGCCCAGCTCGTCGCCGGTGAGCATGCGCCAGCGCCCGTCGACGGGGGCGGCCAGGGCGCACCGGTCGGCGTCCGGGTCGTTGGCGACGGCGATGTCCGAGCCGGACGCCTGCGCCAACTCCAACGCCAGGTCCATCGCGCCCGGCTCCTCGGGGTTGGGGAACGCCACGGTCGGGAACGACGGGTCGGGCAGGGCCTGGCTGTCGACCAACGCGGGCGCGGGGAAGCCGGCCAGGGCCAGCACCCGGGCCACGACCTCGGCGCCGACGCCGTGCATGGCGGTGTATGTCCAGGCGATGTCGCGTGGGGCGTCGGCGGGCACCAGGGACGCGACGCGGGCCACGTAGGCGTCCAGGAGCGGCTCGCCGATGGTCTCGTAAAGCGTGCTGCGCGGCAGCTCGCCGACCGGCCCCGCGGACGCCTCGGCGATGCGGGCCGCGATCTCGGCGTCCGTGGGCGGGACGATCTGGCTCGGGCCGACGTAGACCTTGTAGCCGTTGTCCTCCGGCGGGTTGTGGGACGCCGTGACCACCACCCCTGCGACGCACTCGTAGTGCCGGATGCCGAACGCCACCACCGGCGTCGGCACGTGCGTCTCGGTCAGCAGGGGCCGCAGCCCGAGCCCGGCGAGGATCTCGGCGGTGTCGCGGGCGAACACGTCGGAGTTGTAGCGGGCGTCGTACCCGATCAGCACCCGCGCGCCGGCGTGGCCGGCGTCCAGCAGCCACCGGCCGAGCCCCGCGGCCGCCTGGGAGACGACGACGCGGTTCATGCGGGCTGGGCCTGGGCCGAGCGCGGCGCGCAGCCCGGCGGTGCCGAACTCGAGGCGTCCGGAGAAGGCATCCGCGAGCTCGTCGGCGGCCCGCTGGTCGCCCGCCGCCGCCTTCGCCAGCAGGTTGTCCAGGGCGGCCGCCGTGGCCGAGTCGGGGTCGGCGTCCCGCCACGCGCGCATGGCGGCCAGGTCGGCCTCGGTCAGCATCACAGCACCTCCAGCAGTCCGGCGAGCAGGCCGGCGAGCCGCGCCTGGGCGGCCCGGCCGGCGTCGATTACCTCGGCGTGGTCGAGTGCCTGGCCCGCCAGCCCGGCGGCCAGGTTGGTGACCAGCGAGAGGCCGAGCACCTCCAGGCCGGCCTCGCGGGCGGCGACGCACTCCAGCGCGGTCGACATGCCGACCAGCGTGCCGCCGATCGCCCGGGCCATCGCCACCTCGGCGGGGGTCTCGTAGCTGGGACCTGCGAACTGCACGTACACGCCCTCGGCCAGGCCGGGGTCCACGGTGCGGGCCAGCCGCCGCAGGGCGGGGGAGTAGGCGTCGGTCAGGTCGACGAACCGGGGCCCCACCAGGGGGGACGCCCCGGTCAGGTTGATGTGGTCGGCGATCAGCACCGGCGTGCCGGGCGCCCACGCCGGGTCCAGCCCGCCGCAGCCGTTGGTCAGGACGAGCCGCCGCGCCCCGGCCGCCGCCGCCGTCCGGACGCCGTGCACGACGGCCGCCGCGCCGCGTCCCTCGTACAGGTGCGTGCGCCCGGTGAACAGGGCGGCGATGCCGCCGGACGGCGTCAGCAGCGCCCGCACCGTGCCGCCGTGGCCGGCCACGACGGGGGCGGCGAACCCGGGCAGCTCGGCCAGCGGCACCTCGCCGACGACCTCGCCCAGCCCGGACGCCGCGGCCGACCAGCCCGACCCCAGCACCAGCGCCAGGTCGAGGCCCGGCACCCCGAGTCGGTCGAGGAGGGCGTCGGCGGCCCGGCGGGCGAGCGCGTAGGGGTCGTCGGTGTCAGCCACGCGGCCGAGCATAGACTCCCGTCCCTGCGCGGCGCCCGGGCGGCGTGGAAGAATGCCGCGTGTGACGGACGTGGTGATCATCGGCGGCGGTCCCGGCGGTTACGAGGCGGCGCTGGTGGGCCAGCAGCTGGGCGGGAAGGTGACCCTCGTCGAGCGCGGCGGGGTGGGCGGGGCGGCGGTGCTCACCGACGTCGTGCCCAGCAAGACGCTGATCGCGACGGCCGAGGTGATGACCAAGATCCGCCGCGCCGACCAGCTGGGGCTGCGGCCGTCCGGCAACCTGGGCACCACCCTGGACAAGACGGTGACGGTCGACCTCGCCCGCGTCAACGAGCGCGTGATGGAGTTGGCGCACAAGCAGTCCTCCGACATCTCGACCCGGCTGGAGAGCGAGGGCATCCGCATCATCCGCGGCACCGGACGCCTCGACGGCACCGAGGCCGTCCTCGCCACCACGGACGCCGGCGAGGAGCGCCTGCGCGCCGACATCACCCTCGTCGCCACCGGCGCCCGGCCCCGCGAACTGCCGGACGCCCGCTGCGACGGGGAGCGCATCCTCAACTGGACGCAGATGTACGCCCTCCGCGAGCTGCCCCGCCGCCTGATCGTCGTCGGCTCCGGCGTCACGGGCGCCGAGTTCGCCAGCGCGTACAACGCCCTCGGGGTCGACGTCGTCTTGGTGTCGTCGCGGCACCAGGTGCTGCCGAGCGAGGACGCCGACGCCGGGCGCGTCATCCAGGCCGTGTTCGAGGAGTCCGGCATGACGATCATGTCGAGCGCCCGGGCCGTGGCGGCCCGCGTGGAGGGCGACGGCGTCGTCGTCACCCTCGAGGACGGCCGCACCGTGCACGGCAGCCACGTGCTGATGGCGGTGGGCGCGGTGCCGAACACCGAGAACCTGGGGCTGGCCGAGGCGGGCGTGGCCCTGACCCGGTCGGGCCACATCAACGTCGACCGGGTGTCGCGCACATCGTCCCGGGGCGTGTACGCGGCCGGCGACTGCACCGGGGTGTTCAACCTGGCCTCGGTGGCCGCCATGCAAGGTCGCATCGCCATGTGGCACTCCCTGGGGGACGCCGTCGCGCCGCTCGACCTCAAGAGCGTCTGCTCCAACGTCTTCACCGCCCCCGAGATCGCCACCGTCGGGGTCGGCCAGGACGAGGTGGACGCCGGGCTCGTCCGCGCGCGGGCGGTCGTGATGCCGCTGGGGTCGAACGCCCGCGCGAAGATGCAGGGGCTCAAAGACGGCTTCATCAAGGTGTTCTGCCTGCCCACGACGGGCATCGTGATCGGCGGCGTGGTCGTCTCGCCGAACGCGAGCGAGCTGATTCACGTGCTCAGCGTGTCCGTCCGCTCCAAGATCACGGTCGACGAGCTGGCCCAGGCGTTCACGGTCTACCCGTCCCTGTCGGGCTCGGTCGCCGAGGCCGCCCGGCGGCTGCACGGCAACGCCGGCGAAGAACTGATCGTCTATTGATGCGCGCGCCGCGACAACACCGCCGGGGTTGGGCGGGCCGTGCGTGCTTCGGGCGCGCGGGCGGCTACGGTAGGGAGTCGTGACGCAGAACATCCCCTTGGCCGTCGCCCTCGTGGTGGTGGGGTCTTTCTGCTTCGCCCTGTCGGCCCACTTCCAGCACTACGCGGTCGACACGCACCTGGAGGGCAACTCCACCAAGAGGCGCATGTCGACCTCGGCGCTGTGGCAGACCGTCCGTTCGCGGCGCTGGCTGCTGGGTCTGGGCCTGATGGGCCTATCGGCGCTCCTGCAGATCACCGCCCTCACCATGGCGCCGGTGTCGCTGGTGCAGCCCGTGGGCCTGTTGGCGTTCCCGTGGTCGGTGCTGCTCGCCGCGTGGGCGACCAAGACGCCCGTGCCGCGGGGCATGCAGATCGCCGTCGGCGTGACGGTGGCGTCCACCCTGGTCTTCACGGTGATCACCGGCCTGCACGCCGCCCCCGAGTCCGACCTGGACATCCGGCGCGTCATCTTCGGCGCCCTCGTGGTCTATGCGGTGGCCGTGGTCTTCGGCACGCTCGGCGCCAAGGGCTCGCCCGCGTGGCGCTGCTTGTTCTGGGCGTCCGGGGGCGCCCTGTTCTACGGGCTGGAGGCGTCGCTGGTCAAGTCGCTGATCGAGTACATGCGGCTGCATACCTGGTGGCTCTCGGTGGAGTTCTGGGGCATCGTGATCGCGCTGGTGCTCGGCGCCCTGGCCGCGGGCTGGATGATCCAGCAGGGCTACGCGACCGGCCCCGCCGAGATCGTGGTCGGCTCGATGACCGTGACCAGCCCCGTGGTCGCCGTCGCGTTCGGCATCGCCGTGCTGGGCGAGGGCATCCGCATCTCGTCCGCGGCCGCGGTGTGGATGGGCATCCTCGGCGTCGTCGCCATCGCGGGTGTGGCGGCGCTGACGCGATTCCATCCCAAGCACCAAGAGGGCACTCCGCCGCCGATCAGCTGACCGGACGGGCCGACGGCGTCCGGACGCCGCCCCTCAGCTGAACCGGTACAGCCGCTGCGCCACCCGATAGAGCGACACGGTGGTCTTGCGCCCGATCGCGCCCGGCAGGTTCGTGCCCAGCACGAGCCACTGCCGCAGGCCGAGCGTCTTCTTCAACTCGGGGTCGACCGAGTCGATGTGCTCCCACATCTCCCGGCGCATGCGCAGGCCTTTCTCGGTGCCGTCCAGCAGCGCGAAGATCGAGGACGCCGCGACGATCAGCCCCAGGTAGGACGCCATGTAGTGGGCGAGCTTCCAGTTGCCGACGCCGTCGGGAAGCTTGTGGGCCTCCACCATCACGCGGGTGATGCGCATCTGCTGGTCGAGCCGGGTGATCTGGACCTTCTCGTTGACCGACTGGTCTTCGCGCCCGATGAAGTAGCGGTAGAGGTTGACGGGCAGGTAGTACAGGGTCTGCACGAAGGGCAGCGGCACGTACACGAAGATGTTGTCGACGTAGAACGTATGCTCCGGCAACTCGACGCCGCTGTCGCGCAGCACCTGCGTGCGGAAGGTAGCGGCATGCATCAGGATGTTCTGCCCCGGCCCGAACGGCCCCAGCTCGGCCCACGTGAACACGCGGTTCTGGGGCATCATGCCGCGGTACCGGATCACCTTCTGGGTGCCCGAGTTGGTGTGCTCATAGACGTAGTTGGCGACCAGCAGGTCGACGGGGCTGCCGGACGCGATGAACCGCCGGAGCTTCGACAGCATCAGGTTCAGCGCGACCGGGTCGAGCCAGTCGTCGGAGTCGACCACCTTGAAGTACACGCCCGTGGCGGCCCGCAGCCCGGCCATGACCGCCCCGCCGTGGCCCTTGTTCTCCTGGTGGATCACCTTGATCGTCTCAGGATGCTTGCGAGCCCAGGCGTCCGCCTTCTCGGCGGTCTCGTCACGCGTGGAGCCGTCGTTGACGATGATGATCTCGATGTCGCCGTTGCCGCGCAGGATCGAGTCGATGCAGTGATCCATGTACTCGGCCGAGTTGAAGCACGGCACGACGAAGGTGATCTCTTTGTGCGCGACGTAGGGGCTATCGGTGGTCACGTGGTCTCCTGAGGCCAACTCGTGGCGGCCGGGTCTGGTTCGTTGGGCCCGCTCAGCTTAGCCCGAGCGTGTCGGCGCCGCACGATGGCCTGAGCGGGTCGAAACCGAGCCTCGACGCCCGTCGGTGGGTCAGTCGAACAGGTCGCCGAACCCGCCGAACAGGTCGCCGATGCCCTCCCCGATGCCGCTGAGGCCCTCGCCGATGCCCTCGCCGATCTCGGCGAAGCCGTCGCCCAGGCCGTCCATCATGTACGGCAGGCCCGACAGGCCGTGGAAGATCAGCGACCCGATCGCGATGTCGGCGATCAGCGAGTTGCCGCGCCAGTTGCTGTAGTAGCCCTGCGCCCACGGCGCGTACGCCTCGCCGCCCTGCCAGTAGGGGACGCGCTGGGCTCCGACCTGGACGGTGCGGATGTAGGGTTCGGCGCCCGCCAGCACGCGCTCGGCGTCCGCGGGGCAGGCCGGCACGGAGCGGACTGCGCCGCCGGGGGGCGCCCAGTCGACGTTGACGCTGCTCGGCCCGTGGGCGGGGTTGAAGAAGCACGGGGGGCGCTTCTGCGGCAGCGGGCGCTGCGCTACCCGGGCCTTGACGCACGCGATGGCGTAGCGGCCCTCCTCGAGGATCTCGGTCACGTACTTGATCTCGTCGGGCTGCGTGACGGCGTCGAGGGACTGCTTGGCGTGCTCGTAGGCGTCGAGGGCGCGCGTGTAGTCCTGGTTCATGGCCTCGTCCAGCGGGTGCCCGGAGACGTCGGTGTCGAGGCGCTGTAGCTCTTCGCCGAACTTGGTCACGTCCTCCTCGGCGGCCCGCTTGGACGTGGTCAGCTGCTGCTCCAACTCGGCCGCCTGCCGCTGCTGCAGGGCCCGGTTCTGGCGTGACGCCCGGTAGACGAAGAAGCCCACGACGGCCACGATCAGCAGGAGAAGGACGAATTCCATGCGTCCCATTGTGCCAGCGTCCCCCGGGATCACCCCGGGGGACGCTGTGCGTTCGCTGTGAGCTTCGTGGCCGGCGCGGCCCTCGGCCCGCTGGCCCTGTGACGCTACTCGGCGTCGACGATCTCACAAAGCGTCGCCCCGGACGACACGGTCTGGCCGGCCTCGGCGACCAGGCCCTTGACCACGCCCGAGCGGTGCGCGTTCAGCGG
>WBZS01000821.1_pt1 | contig 31119 bp, 27 predicted proteins | sample 5204201 | NCBI WGS metagenome assembly WBZS01 (sample SAMN12344357, study PRJNA552823) | activated sludge metagenome | biome: Activated sludge suspended growth; feature: Nitrification reactor; material: Wastewater; isolation source: activated sludge from nitrification reactor of wastewater... | reverse complement strand
CCCTGAAGTGAAATACGAGCTCGAATGGAGTTCGATCTACACATTCCAGTGCCGCCGCATGGAGAAGTTCCACGAGGGGCGTGTCATCTTCGCCGGCGACGCCGCGCACCAGGTTTCGCCCTTCGGCGCGCGCGGCGCCAATTCCGGACTGCAGGATACCGACAACCTGGTCTGGAAGCTGAAGCTGGTCATCGATGGCAAGGCGCCAGCCTCGCTGCTCGACACCTACGATAGCGAGCGCATTCACGGCGCCGACGAGAACATCATGAACTCGTCGCGCTCGACCGACTTCATCACGCCGAAATCGGAAATCAGCCGGGTTTTCCGCGATGCCGTGCTCGACTTGTCTGAACACTATGGGTTCGCTCGCCCGCTGGTCAATTCCGGCCGCCTGTCGGTGCCTTGCACTTATGACGGCTCGCCGCTCAACGGTCCGGATGATGCACGGATGCCGAAGCGCATGCGGCCCGGTTCGCCGGCCGTCGATGCGCCGGTTGACGGCGGCTTCCTTATCGACCGCCTCGGCGATGAATTCCAGCTCGTCACGATTGACGCCGATGCGCCGGGTTCGATCTGCGTCGGCGGCGTCTGCGCCACGCGGCTGGCGCTGACGGCAAAGGGAAATCCCGAACTGAAGATCCGCTGGCTCGGCGATGCGCCGGGTGCCGTCTACCTGATGCGCCCGGACCAGCATGTCGCCGCCCGCTGGGAAACCTATGACGAAAGCGCCGTTCGCGCCGCGATCGACCGGGCCGTCGGGCGAGGAGAAATGTCATGACCGCGCTTGTCACCACGCCGAACATTCCCCGCCCCGACGATTTCTACGCCGCCCTGCTGAGCGTCCATGAAGGCCTGAGCAAGGCGGAGAGCGATGCCTTCAACGCCCGCCTGATCCTCATCCTCGCCAATCACGTCGGCGACGAAAAGGTCCTGGAAGAGGCGCTCGCCGCCGCCCGCAAACGCTGAACCGCAAGCCACTGGTTCGAGGAGGAAACAATGAAGATCGACCGCATCCACCACGTCGCCTATCGTTGCAGGGATGCCAAGCAGACCGTCGAATGGTACCGCGACATGCTGAACATGGATTTCGTGCTCGCCATCGCCGAGGACCGTGTCCCTTCCACCCACGAACCCGATCCCTACATGCACGTCTTCATCGACGCCGGAAACGGCAACGTGCTCGCTTTCTTCGAACTGCCGACCAAACCGGACATGGGCCGCGACGAGAACACGCCGCCCTGGGTCCAGCACATCGCCTTCAAGGTGAAGGACCGCGAGACGCTGATCGCCTACAGGGACCATCTGCAAAAGAACGGCGTGAAGGTGCTGGGCGTCACCGACCACTCCATCTTCCATTCGATCTATTTCTTCGATCCGAACGGGCACCGCATCGAACTGGCCTGCGACGACCCGGAAGAAGAGGCGATGCTGAAGCGGCTCGACGCGGTCAAATGGGACATGCTTAACGAATGGGCCGTAACTAAAAAGGCGCCGCGCCATGCCGCATGGATGCATGAAAAGGAGCTTTCAAATACGTAATGGGATGGCGCTGCGGCGCGGTCGAGTTCCAATGACGGTGGCGTAAAAATTATGAGCGCTCGGCCGGGCGCGGTGGCATAAGGCGCCAATCGTCCAGCCGGGTGCGAGCCGGGCGCGACGCGGCCCCGGTAACGGGGCTGTGGCGAACAAGAAGGGGGAGAGGACTTGACGCGGACCGTCCAGGCAATCGCTCGCTATCTGGCCATCGCCGGAGGGCTGGCGATGATCGCAGTCGTCATCATGACCGGGATCTCGATCACCGGCCGCTCGCTGTCGCGGTTCGGGCTGGGACCGATTCCCGGCGACTTCGAAATCCTTCAGGCGGCGACCGGGTTTTCCGTTTTCGCGTTCCTCCCCTGGTGCCAACTCAGCCGCGGCCACGCGACTGTCGACATTTTCACGAATTTCCTCTCTGCCGGCGTCAACCGGCTGATCGACCTTGTCACCGACATCGTGCTTCTGGTGGTCACCGTCGTGATCGCATGGCGCCTGTGGGCCGGTATGGTCGACAAGTTCTATAACGGCGAAAGCACCTTCATCCTCCAGTTCCCGGTGTGGTGGGGCTATGCCGCCTGCATGGTGCCGGCACTCGGCGCCATCGTTGTCGGGGTCTACATGGTCGTCATGCGCGTCCGCGAAGTCGCGGAGGGACGGCCCCTGCTTTCCGGCGGAGGGGCGGTCCATTGAGCAATCTCGATATCGGCCTCTGGTCGTTCCCGATCCTTTTGCTGCTGATCTTCCTGCGCATTCCGATCGGCCTTGCCATGCTGCTTTGCGGACTGGCGGGCACATGGATCATCACCGGAAACGTCAACATCATCCTCGCCAAGATGAAGAGCGAGGTCTACTCGACCTTCGCCTCCGATTCGCTGGCCGTGGTGCCGCTATTCCTGCTGATGGGGCAGTTCGCTGCGTCGGGCGGCATGTCACAGGCGCTGTTCCGCGCGGCTGAAACCTGGATGGGCCATCGCAAGGGCGGCGTCGCCATGGCCGCCATCGGCGCCTGCGCCGGCTTCGGCGCCATCTGCGGCTCTTCGCTCGCCACCGCCGCCACTATGGGAAAGGTGGCGCTGCCCGAGCTCAGGCGGTTCGGCTATTCGCACGCGCTGGCGACCGGCGCGCTCGCCGCAGGCGGCACGCTCGGCATCCTCATTCCGCCGTCGATCGTGCTGGTGATCTACGCCATCCTCGCCGAGCAGAACATCGCCAAGCTGTTTGTCGCCGCCTTCGTGCCGGGAATCCTCGCGGCAATCGGCTACATGATCGTGATTTCGATTTACGTTCGTGTTTCGCCGTCGTCGGCCGGCTCCCGCGAAAAGGCGCCGCTCCCCGAGCGCATGGAGGCATTGCTCGGCGTATGGCCGGTTTTGCTCGTCTTCGCGCTCGTCGTGGGCGGCATCTATGGCGGAATCTTCACGCCCAACGAAGCGGCCGCGGTCGGCGCGCTCGGAACCGGTCTCATCGCCTGGCTGAACGGCGGCCTGACGCACGAGACCCTGCTGGAATCGATCTTCGCCACAGCTTCGTCGACGGCGATGATCTTTTTCATCGTGCTCGGCGCCGGCTTCTACAATTCGTTCCTGGCGTTGTCGCAATTGCCGCAGGAAGGCGCGACCTGGGTCGCGGGCCTGGGCCTGCATCCGATGCTGGTGCTGACCGTGGTGCTGGTCTTCTACCTGATCCTCGGCTGCTTCATGGATTCGCTCTCCATGATCCTGCTGACGATTCCGATCTTTTTCCCGATCATGATGGCGCTGGATTTCGGCATGTCCCATGAGGACTTCGCCATCTGGTTCGGCGTTCTCGTCCTGATCGTCGTCGAGGTCGGGTTGATCACGCCACCGGTCGGGCTCAACCTATTCGTCATCAATTCCATCGCACGCGACGCACCGATGGCCGCCACCTTCCGCGGCGTCGCACCCTTCGTGTTATCGGATCTGACGCGAACGGCGATCCTTGCGATCTTCCCGGCGATCTCGCTGGCGCTGGTGCACTGGCTCTATTAGGCGGCCACCGGCCTGCTGCGCGGCTCCAGCCGTCCGCCCAACGCCTCCACGGCCTGGAAGTGCGACAGGAACACCTTGCCGGTGAGGTGTTCGAGCAACGCGGTGTGCTTGAGGCGGTCCATCACCGGCCCCTTGATTTCTGAAAGGCTGAGCGTGACCCCGCGCGCCTTCAGCCGGTCATTGATGGCTTCCAGCGATTCGAGCGCCGAGAAGTCGATCTCGTTGATGGCGGTGCCTATCAGCACCACGTGGCGCACGGCGGGGCGCTCCGCCGCCATCGCGCACAGCGTTTCCTCCAGGTAGCGCGCATTGGCGAAATAGAGGCTTTCGTCGACACGGACCGCGAGGATCGCATCGTCGGTGACCACCTTGTGGCGCAGGACATTGCGGAAATGTTCGGTGCCCGGCACCTGGCCGACGACCGCCATGTGCGGCCGCGAGGTCTTGTAAAGGTGGATGAGCAGCGACAGGGCGACGCCCGTGGAGACGCCGAGTTCGACGCCGAACCCGAGCGTGACCAGGATCGTCGCGGCGACGGCGGCGAAATCCGCCTTGGAATAGCGCCAGGCACGCCCGAGGATCGAGAAGTCGACCAACGACAACACCGCGACGATGATGGTCGCGGCCAGCGTTGCCTGCGGCAGATAGGCGAGGAACGGCGTGAGCAGCAGCGTGGCGAGCGCGATGCCAATGGCGGTGAAGGCGCCCGCGGCCGGCGTCTCGGCGCCGGCGTCGAAATTGACCACCGACCGGGCGAAGCCGCCGGTGACCGGATAGCCGCCCGACAAGCCGGCGGCGATGTTGGCGGCGCCGAGCCCGATCAGTTCCTGGTCGGGGTCGATGCGCTGGCGGCGCTTGGCGGCGAGCGTCTCGGCGACGGAAACGGATTCGACGAAGCCGATGATCGAGATCAGTACCGCCGGTCCGGCGAGCTGGGCGATGAGGTCGAGCGAAAATGAAGGCAGGCCGAGGGGCGGAAGGCTCTGGGGCACCGCGCCGACGAGTTTCACGCCCGCTTGTCCGAGATCGAATCCCCAGGCCAGCAGCGATGTGACCGCGACGGCCCCGATCGGCCCGGCCTTGGCCAGCAGGTCGGCGAGCCGCGGCCGTATCCCCATCCCTGTCAGAAGGGGTTTCAGGCCTTTGCGGACCCAGAACAGGAACACCGTCGCGCCGACGCCGATTGCTAGCGTCAACAGATTCGTCTCGCCGAGATGGGTGAAAATCGAGGTGGCGAGCAGGTACAGGTTTTCGCCGCCTGCCTTGATGCCGAGGATATGCTTGAGCTGGCTCGCCGCGATGATGACGCCTGATGCGGTGATGAAGCCGGAGATCACCGGATGCGAGAGAAAATTGGCGATGAATCCGACGCGGAACACGCCGAGTACCACGAGGAAGAGACCCGAGAGGATCGCGAGCGTGATGGCGGCGGTAACGTAGTCGGCGCTGCCGGCGGCCGTGATCGCGCCGACGGCCGACGCCGTCATCAGCGAGACGACGGCCACCGGTCCGACAGCGAGTGCCCGCGACGTGCCGAACAGCGCATAGGCGACGAGCGGCAGGACCGAGGCATAGAGACCCATTTCCGGCGGCAAGCCGGCCAGCATCGCATAGGCCAGCGACTGCGGGATCAGCATGATGGTCACGATCACCGCCGCGACCAGATCGGACACCAGCGTATCCTTCGTATATTGCCGGCCCCAATGGAGGACCGGCAGGTAGCGGGATACGCCGGTCGGCCGGCTTTGCGGTGCGGGGAAAACGGCCATCGTCATCGCCTCACATGGCCGAGCGGGCGATGTTGTAGAGGTTGGCCGAGCGCGCCCCTGAGCGGCAATAGGCAAGCACGGGCTTCGGCGACAGCGCGATCACGCGCGCTGTGTCGATGACGTTGTTCTGGGTGATGCCGACGCGGTGGTCGACGGGAATGTAGTGGAACTCGAGCCCGCGCGCCTCGGCAATGGCCTGAATCTGGTCGTGCGCAACCGCGCCGTCCTCGAAATCCGGCCGGTTGCAGATCAGGCTACGGAAGCCCGCGGCCGCAATCGCCTCGACATCCGCCTGACCGATCTGGCCCGCCACGGCGAAGCCGTCGCCAACCTTGGAGAAGTTCATAGCCCTCTGCCTTTCTTGCTGGGATGCGCGGGACGGGTCGTTGCCCGCCCCGCAAGGGGTTGAGAATTAGAGCGCGTTGACCGGAACCTTGAGGAAGGCCTTGCCGCTATCATCCTTCGGCGGCAGCTGGCCCGCGCGCATGTTGACCTGCAACGACGGGATGATCAGCTTCGGCATGGCGAGCGTCGCGTCGCGGGTCTCGCGCATCTTGACGAACGCGTCCTCGCTGACCCCGTCCTTGACGTGGATGTTGTGGGCGCGCTCGTCCGCGACATTCGTTTCCCACTGGATGTCGCGGCCGTTCGGACCGTAATCGTGGCACATGAACAGGCGGGTAGCGCCCGGCAGTTCGAGCACACGCCGAATCGAGCGATAGAGCGTACGCGCATCGCCGCCGGGGAAGTCGGCGCGCGCCGAGCCGCCATCCGGCATGAACAGCGTATCGCCGACGAAGGCAGCGTCGCCCGCCACATGCGTCATGCAGGCCGGCGTATGGCCAGGCGTGTGCAGCACGTTAACGGTCATGGTACCGATCTGGTAGCTGTCGCCATCCTTGAACAGGCGATCGAATTGCGAGCCGTCGCGCTGGAACTCGGTACCCTCGTTGAACACCTTGCCGAACGTGTCCTGGACGACGGTGATGTTCGCGCCGATGCCGAGCTTACCGCCGAGCCTCTTCTGGATGTACGGCGCGGCCGACAGATGATCGGCATGGACATGGGTCTCGATGATCCACTCCAGCGTCCAGCCTTTGTCACGGATGGTCTGGATGATGCGATCGGCCCCGTCATGGGTGATGCGGCCGGCGGCGTAGTCGATATCCATCACCGAATCGACCACCGCGCAGGCATTCGAGTTCGGATCGCGCACGATGTAGGAGATCGTGTTGGTCGGCGCATCGAAGAACGCGAGGACCTCGGGTGTCAGCGACGTGTCGGGCTTGAAGGGCAAGGACATCGGAAAACCTCATGAAACGTTGGCGAAAGGGCCGGATGCGGCCGCGTTGGTATTGACATATGATGACGTATTCATATATGCAAGGGGCAAGTCGCCCGAAGGCGACAAGAGGAAACGCCATGATCATGGACATCGCCCGCATCAACGATCACGCCGATGACGCGGCCGAGCTTTTGAACGTGCTCGCCAACTCGAACCGGCTGATGGTGCTCTGCAACCTTCTCAACGGGGAGATGGCCGTCCTGCCGCTCGCCGAAAGCGTCGGCATGACGCAATCGGCGCTCTCGCAGCAGCTTTCCAAGTTGCGCGCGCTGAAGCTGGTGGAAACCCGTCGCGACGGGCGCACCATCTATTATCGCCTGGCCTCGTCCAAGGTGGAGCGCCTGCTTGCCACGCTCTACGAGATGTATTGCGTGCCCGCCGCCATCGGCGGGCTGTCCAAGGTCGCCTGACGCCTCAGTCGAACAGGCTGCCGGAATCTGCCAGCCTGGCGATGTGGTGATCCATGTCGCCGAAGGCCACGTCGATCATCGTCATCCGCTTGAAATAATGGCCGACGGCGTATTCGTCGGTCATGCCGACACCGCCATGCAACTGGATGGCGCTTTCGCCGCAGGCCCGGCCGTTGCGTCCGATCTCGGCCTTCGCCGCGTGCATAGAGCGTGCCCGCTCGGCGGCGTCGTCCGATCCCGCCATCATTGCCGCCAGATAGCTCATCGAGCGTGACTGCTCGACCGCCACGAACATGTCGACCGCCCTGTGCTGCAACGCCTGGAAGGCGCCGATCGGCATGCCGAACTGCTTGCGGACCTTGAGATAGTCGACCGTCAGCGACTGCATCGACGACATCACGCCGACCGCTTCGGCACACAGCGCCGCGATGGACTGGTGGACAACGGCGTTGACCAGCGGAAGGCCGTCCTCGGGATTGCCAAACACCGCTTCGGGTCCGAAAGTCACGTTCTCCAGCGTCAGTTCCGCGGCCCGCCTTCCGTCCTGGGTCGGATAGCCGCGGCGTGTCACCCCGCTGGCCTTCGGATCGATCATGAACACGCCGATGCCCTGGTCGTCGCGCGGGCCGCCGGCGGTACGCGCGGTGACGAAGATGCGGTCGGCGGAATCGCCGTCGACAACGACGCTCTTGTGGCCGGACAGCCGCCAACCCGCGCCATCGCGCAGCGCCCGCGTCTCCACCGCATTGAGATCGTAACGCGAGTGACGCTCGGTATGGGCGAAGGCAAGCTTCATCGCTCCGGACGCCACCTCCGGCACAAGGGCCGCACGCTGTTCGTCCGTTCCGCCGAGCCGCAAGAAACCGCCACCGGTCACCGCTGTGCTCATCCACGGCTCCAGCGTCAGCACGCGGCCGAAGGCTTCCATGACGATCATCGTTTCGACCGGCCCGCCGCCGATGCCGCCGTCCGCCTCGGAGAAGGGCAGGGCAAGCAGGCCCATCTCCGCGTACTGCTCCCACATGTCGCGGGAGTAGCCCTCGGCAGCGGTCATGTAGCGCTTGCGCTCCTCGAAACCGTAGCGGTCGGCAAGAAGCCGCTCGAGCTGGTCCTTCAGCAGCGTCTGTTCTTCGGAGAAGTCGAAATCCATGGCGTCACAATCCCAGCACGGCCTTGGCGATGATGTTGCGCTGGATCTCGTTCGAGCCGCCGTAGATCGAGACCTTGCGATTGTTGAAATAGGAAGGCGCGGCATAGGCCGCGTATTCCGGCCCGTCGGCCGGTTCGTTCCAACCCTCTTCCTCGTTGCCGCGATAGGGCGCGGCATAAGGCCCCATCACCTCCATCAGCAGGTGCGTGGTGGCCTGCTGAATTTCCGAGCCCTTGATCTTGAGAATCGAGGACGCCGGGTCAGGCTTTCCCGAATGGCCACGACGCGCATCGGCCGCGACGACGCGCATCTGCGTCAGCTCCAGCGCCTTCAGTTCCGCCTCGACCGCCGCGAGCTTGCGGCGGAAGCCGGCATCCTCGATCAGCGGCCGCCCGCCGGAGAATTCCAGCGCCGCCAGTTCGCGGATTCGCGCCAGTCGCTGCTTCGACAGCCCGACGCGCGCGATGCCCGACCGCTCGTTGCCGAGCAGGAACTTGGCATAGTCCCAGCCTCGGTTTTCCTCGCCGACGAGGTTCTCGACCGGCACGCGGACATCGGTGAAGAACACCTCGTTCACCTCGCGTCCGCCGTCCATCGTCACGATCGGGCGGACCTCGATGCCGGGCGATTTCATGTCGATCAGCAGGAAGGAGATGCCTTCCTGCTTCTTGGCTTCCGGATTGGTGCGCACCAGGCAGAAGATCCAGTCGGCGTACTGGGCCAGCGTCGTCCAGATCTTCTGGCCGTTGACGACATATTCGTCGCCATCGCGCACTGCCCTGGTGCGCAGCGAGGCAAGGTCGGAGCCCGCTCCGGGCTCCGAAAAGCCTTGGCACCACCAGTCGTCGAGGGTGAGAATGCCCGGCAGGTAGCGCGCCTTCTGCGCTTCCGAACCGAACGTGTAGATGACCGGACCGACCATCGAGACGCCGAAGGGCAGCGGCGCCGGCGCCGGCCATTTCTGCATCTCTTCCAGGAAGATGTATTGGCGGATCGGATCCCAGCCGGTGCCGCCGTATTTGACCGGCCAGTGCGGCGCGCCCCACCCCTTGGCGGCGAGGGTGCGCGTCCACGACCGGTAATCCTCCGGTCCGATGAATTCGCCGTCGATCAGCCGCGCGTGGATGTGGGCGGGAACGTTGTCGCGGAAGAAAGCGCGCACTTCGTCGCGAAACGCGATTTCCTCGGGTGTGAAGCGAAGGTCCATGACGATCTCCTCAGACGATTTCCAGAAGGCCGGCCGCACCCATGCCACCACCGACGCACATCGTGACGACGGCATGGCGCACGCCGCGCCGCTTGCCTTCGATCAGCGCATGCATCGCGAGCCGGGCGCCGCTCATGCCGTAGGGATGACCGACAGCGACGGCCCCGCCGTCGACATTGATCTTTTCGGGGTCGATGCCGAGACGGTCGCGGCAATAGATGACCTGCACCGCGAAGGCCTCGTTGAGCTCCCACAGCCCGATGTCGTCGACCTTGAGACCGTGACGTTCGAGCATGCGCGGAACCGCGAAGACCGGACCGATGCCCATTTCGTCCGGCGCGCAACCGGCGACATTGAAGCCGCGGAAAATCCCCATCGGCTTCAGGTCGCGCTTGGCCGCTTCGCTCGCTTCCATCAGCACCAGCGCCGCGGCGCCGTCGGAAAGCTGCGAGGCATTGCCGGCCGTCACAGTGCCGCCTTCGCGCACGGGCTTCAGTCCGGCGAGCCCCTCGGCCGTGGTTTCCGGGCGCGGGCCTTCATCGTGCGACAGCGTCAGCTCCTTTTGGCTGACCGCCTTCGTTTCCTTGTCGATCACCGCCATGCGCACCGCGATCGGCGCGATCTCCTTGTCGAAGCGGCCGGCTTCGCGCGCGGCCGCGGTACGGCGCTGGCTTTCCAGCCCGTATTCGTCCTGCCGCTCGCGCGAGATTCCATAGCGTTTCGCCACGACCTCCGCCGTGTCGATCATCGGCATGTAGACATCGCGGTGGGTGTTCGGGTCGAAGGCGCGATACCGGTTCTGGTGTTCATTCTGTACAAGGCTGATCGATTCCAGCCCGCCGGCAATGCCGGCGCGCACGCCGTCGTTGCGGATGGCGTTGGCCAGCAGTGCCATCGACTGCAGGCCCGAGGAGCATTGCCGGTCGATGGTTGTCCCGGCTGTGGTCACCGGAAGCCCCGCCGCGAGCAACGCCCGCCGGGCTACATTAAGCCCGTCGGTGCCTTCGGGCATCGCACAGCCCATCACCACGTCCTCGATCTCCTCGGGCTCCAGTCCCGAGCGGATGAGGGCCTGGCGGATCGCATGCCCGCCGAGGGTGGCGCCGCCCGTATCGTTGAGCGCCCCCCGGTAGGCCTTGCCGATCGGCGTGCGTGCGGCTGAGACAATGACGGCCTCTCTCATGAAGGGTCTCCCGTGGTGGTCCGGTTGGAATAGGCGGCAAGCGGCGTGCTCGTCGTGGCGAGTTCCCGCAACAGCGGCGAACAGGCAAAGATCTCCCGCCCGGTCGCATGATGCCAATGATCAAGCTTCACCACGATTTCGGCAAGCCCGTGCAGATCGGCCCAGAACATCGGTCCACCCTTGGCAATCGGGAAACCGTAGCCATTGGCCCAGACGACATCGATATCGGAGCCACGAATGGCGATTCCCTCAGACAGGACCCGGGCACCTTCGTTGACCAGCGGATAGTGCGTTCGCTCGATGACCTCATCGGCGGCAATCGCTCGACGGGTAATCCCGGCCTCGGCCGACTTCGTCAGAATCAGCGCCTCGACCTCCGGATCGGGCGTGCCGCCGCGGGCACCATCGCCGTAGAGATAGTAGCCGCGGCCCGTCTTCTGGCCGAAGCGGCCGGCCTCGCACAACGCATCGGCAATCGCCGCGGTCCGTCCGAGCGCCTTGCGATTGCGCCAACCGATATCGAGCCCGGCGAGGTCTCCCATCGCGAAGGGTCCCATCGGCCAGCCGAAGGCGGTAAACGCCCGGTCGACCTCGTGCGGCAGCGCCCCCTCCAGCAACAGCAATTCCAGTTCGGCCGAGCGCGCCGCGAGCATGCGGTTGCCAACGAATCCGTGACAGACGCCAACCACGACAGGAACCTTGCCAATGCGCCGCGCCAGCGCCAGCGCGGTCGCCAGCGCGTCCGCTGAAGTTTGCCTGCCACGAACGATCTCGAGCAGGCGCATGACATTGGCGGGCGAAAAGAAGTGCAGGCCGAGCACGTCGGCCGGCCGTTTCGTCACGGCCGCGATGGCGTCGACATCGAGATAGGAGGTGTTCGTGGCGAGGATCGCTCCCGGTTTCGCGACGGCGTCCAGCTTGCCGAAGATGTCGCGTTTGACCGCCATGTCCTCGTACGCCGCCTCGATCACGAGGTCCGCGTCGGCAAGCGCCGCAGAGTCGGTCGTCGGCGTGATCGCCGCCAGCCGTCTGTCGCGCTCGCCGGCGTCGAGCGAACCGCGCGCCACCGAGGCATCGAGGGTCGCGCGAATTCTGGCCATGCCGCGATCGAGCGCCTCGACGGTTGTTTCTACAAGGGTCACGGGAATTCCGCCCGCTGCAAGTGCGAGAGCGATGCCGCCGCCCATTGTGCCGGCCCCGATGACCCCCGCGGAATCAATCGGCCTGGGCCTCGTCCCGGCACCGATGCCCGGAACCTTCAACGCCTGTCGCTCGGCGAAGAAGAGATGGCGCTGGGCCCGCGATTCATCAGAGACGAGAAGCCGCAGAAAGGCTTCGCGTTCGGCCGCGAGCGCGGAGTCGAAGGGCATTGTCACCGCGTTGCGAACAGCTTCCGCGCATGCCCTCGGCGCCTCGAGACCGCGCGTCTTCGCCAGAACCGCGGCGATATCCCGGTCGAAAGCCTCGATATCGGTGCGGGTGGAGAACAGCTTTTCGTCACGGTCCCGAACCGTGCGGGGCCTGTCGCCTTCCGCCGCGAGTTGCGCGGCGAATTCGATGGCGTTGGCGACGAGGTCGCTGTCGAACAGCTCATCGACCAGACCGTCGGCGAGCGCTTGCGTCGCGTCGACCGGATTGCCGGAAACGATCATCGCTAGAGCTTTCGCGGCGCCGACGAGGCGCGGCAGGCGCACCGTGCCGCCGGCGCCGGGAACGAGGCCGAGTTTCACCTCGGGCAGGCCGAGCTTTGCCGAGGCAAGGGCGACGCGGTAGTCGCAGCCGAGCGCCAGTTCCAGACCGCCGCCGAGTGCCGTGCCGTGAACGGCGGCGACGGTCGGCTTGTCGACGCTTTCGAGTGCGTCGATCAGGTCCGTCAGGTGTGGGCGTTGCACCGGCTTGCCGAATTCGCGGATATCGGCCCCGGCGAGGAAAGTGCGTCCGGCGCAGGCGACGACGATGGCGGAAACGGAGCGATCGGCCTTCAACGCTTCGACGGCGGTGTGAAAGGGCTCCCGCACACTGAAGGAAAGTGCGTTCACGGGCGGGTTGTCGACAAGGATGATCCCGACCCCGCTTTTGCGTTCGATTGTGACCGTTTGGCTCATCGACGGTCCCTCATCCTTCCGCCAGTCCGGCGATGAGACGAGCAGTCTCGTCGGCACGTTCGATGCAGGGCAGGTGCCCGGCGTCGGCGACGATCTCGAAACGCGCTCCGGCAATGAGTTCGGCGGTGGCGCGCACCAGCGCCGGTGGCGTCGAGCCGTCCTGATCGCCGACGAGGACCAGCGTCGGCAGCTTCAACCTGCCGGTCTGGACAGTAAGATCGGCGTCGCGGATTGCCGCCGCCGTGCCGGCATAACCCTCCACCGGCGTCCGCGTCAGCATCGCGGTGTAGCCGGTAAAATCGGCATTGTCCGGCTGGCGGAAGCCGGGAGTGAACCACTTCTCCAAAATGCCCGGCGCGATCGAGGCGATGCCGTTCGCTCTGACCGCCGCGATGCGCTCATTCCACATGTCCCGCGTGCCGATCTTGGCCGCGGTGTCGCACAGGACGAGCCGCGCCACGAGGTCCGGCCGCGCGGCGGCAAGTCCTTGCGCGATCATGCCGCCGACCGAGATGCCGACGAGGATGGCATTCGAAACCTTCAGGTGGTCCATCAGTGCCGCAACGTCGGCGATGTGGTCGTCCATTGCGTAGGGTGCCGGCGTTGCCTCGCTGAGCCCGTGTCCGCGCTTGTCGTAGCGAATCAGCCGGTAGCCGGAAAGCCGGGCAACGACGCCGTCCCAGATGCGGAAATCGCAGCCGAGCGAATTGGAGAACACGATGGCCCGGGCATGGCGCGGCCCCTCGTCGGCAAAGTGAAGGGCGATGCCGTTGACACGCGCGAAAGTCACCATCCGTTGGTTCTCCTTCCCGACATACTACCGAGTATGTTGCCTGTCGGCGCCGCCGTCAATCGCGAAACCGTGACGAAGCGCCACCGTGCCCGCTCTGGCCTGTTGGCGGCAAGACAGGCTATGAGCGCGCCGAACGGAGACGAATTCGATGGATGTCACGATCTGGGGCGCGTTTCTCGCCGGGTTGATCTCCTTCGTCTCTCCCTGCGTACTGCCGATCGTGCCGCCCTATCTGGCGTGGATCGCGGGACTTTCCTTCGAGGAGTTGCAGGGTGCCGGCGAGAACCGGGGCCGTGCCGGTCGCCTGCTCGCCTCGTCCTTCGCCTTTGTGCTCGGCTTTTCGACGGTTTTCATCGCACTCGGTGCCTCGGCCTCGGTTTTCGGCCAGGCGATGCGGCGCATGCTGGCAATGAGCGTGACGGTCTTCGGCCAGGACATTTCGGTCATGGGCGCGCTCGCCGGCCTCGTCATCATCATCTTCGGCCTGCATTTTCTCGGCGTCTTCCGGATCGGCCTGCTTTATCGCGAGGCGCGCGTGTCGGTGCAGAACAAGCCGGCGGGTCTTGCCGGGGCCTATCTGCTCGGCATCGCCTTCGGCTTTGGCTGGACGCCGTGCATTGGACCCGTGCTGGCGGCCATCCTGTTTGTGGCCGGGTCTGAGGATACGGTGACGCGCGGTGCCGGCCTGCTTGCCGTATATTCCGCCGGCCTCGGCGTACCCTTCCTGCTCGCAGCTGCCTTCGCCGGGCGCTTCCTGACCTTTTCCTCCCGCTTCAAGCGCCATATGGACAAGGTGGAAAAGGTGATGGGCGCGCTGCTCGTCCTGACCGGACTGATGTTCGTCACCGGCAAGATGGCCGACATTTCGTTCTGGCTTCTGGAGACGTTCCCCTTCCTGCAGAAGATCGGCTGACCGAAGGCGCGTGTCGCTTTTCCGGCTTCGCCATTCGTCCTGACCGATCTACGCTCTCGGGAACGAGGAGAGGCACCATGACGGGACGGATTCCGGCAAGAGCGGACGTTGTCATCATCGGCGGCGGCGTGGTCGGCTGCTCCATCGCCTATCACCTGACGAAGATCGGCGTGACCAACGTGGTCCTGCTGGAGCGCAAGCAGCTGACCTGCGGCACCACCTGGCACGCCGCCGGTCTCGTCGGCCAGCTGCGCGCCACCCGCAACCTGACCGAACTCGCCAAATACACGACCGCCCTGTTCGAGGGGCTGGAGGCCGAAACCGGCCAGGCGACCGGCTTCAGGCAGAACGGCTCGGTCTCGATCGCGCTCAGCGAGGCGCGACTTGAGGAATTGAAGCGCGGCGCCTCTATGGCGAAAAGTTTCGGCCTCGCTGTCGACGTCATCACGCCCGCCGACATTGCCGCCCGCCTGCCGCATTATTCGATGGAGGGCGTGGTCGGCGGCGTCTTCCTGCCGAAGGACGGCCAGGTCAACCCGATCGACGTCACCCAGGCGCTCGCCGCCGGCGCCCGCAGGCGCGGCGCGAAGGTGCTGGAGAACGCGAAGGTTACGCGCATCCTCGTCGAGAACGGCCGTGCCGCCGGGGTCGAGACGGCCGAGGGGACCATCCGCGCCGACAAGGTGGTGGTCGCGTCGGGCATGTGGTCGCGCGATCTCGGGCGCTCGGTCGGCGTCGACATACCGCTGCACGCCTGCGAGCACTTCTACATCGTCACCGAACCGGTCGACGGGCTGCCGCGCGACATGCCGGTCGTGCGCGTGCCGGACGAATGCACCTACTACAAGGAAGACGCCGGCAAGCTGTTGCTGGGCGCCTTCGAGCCGGTCGCCAAGCCTTGGGGCATGGATGGCATCCGTGAGGATTTTGCCTTCGACACGTTGCCCGAGGACATGGACCATTTCGAGCCGATCCTGTCGACCGCAATCGGCCGCGTGCCCTTGCTGGAGAAGGCCGGAATCCAGCTGTTCTTCAACGGACCCGAGAGTTTTACGCCCGACGACCGCTATCACCTGGGGGAAACGCCGGAAGTGCGCGACCTGTTCGTCGCCGCCGGCTTCAATTCCATTGGCATCCAGTCGTCCGGCGGCGCCGGCCTCGTGCTGGCGCAATGGATCAGGGACGGCCATCCCCCAATGGACGTCAACGGCATCGACATCCGCCGCGTCGCGCCGTTTCAGTCGTCGAAACGCTATCTGCGCGATCGCGTGACCGAAAGCCTCGGCCTGCTCTACGCCATGCATTGGCCCTACCGGCAGGCGGAGACCGCGCGCGGCGCGCGGCGCTCGCCCTTCTACGAGCAGACCAAGGCGCTCGGCGCCGTCTTTGGCGAGGTCAATGGCTGGGAGCGTCCGAACTGGTATGCGCGCGGCGGCGTGAAGCCCGAGTACGAATATTCCTACGACCGGCAGAACTGGTTTGCCTGCGCCCAGGCCGAGGCCGATGCGCTGAAGGACGATGTGGTCTTCTTCGACCAGTCGTCGTTTTCCAAATATGTCGTCGAGGGCCGCGATGCGCTGAAAGTGCTCGACCGCGTCAGCGCCAACGCGGTCGACGTGCCGGCCGGCAAGATCGTCTATTCGCAGTGGCTCAACGAACGCGGCGGCATCGAGGCTGATTTGACGATCACGAGGTTGGCAGAAAACCGCTTCATGATCGTCACCGCCGCCGCGGCGCAGACACGCGACATGGCCTGGCTGAAGCGGCACATGCCGGCCGATGCCGCTTGCGCGGCCGTCGATGTCACCTCCGGCCTGCCGATGCTTTCGGTGATGGGGCCGAAGTCGCGAGCGCTGCTCGAAAGGCTGTCGGGCGAGGATCTCTCAAACGAGCGCCTGCCCTTCGGCTGGTCGAGCGAGATCGAGATCGGCTATGCCCGCGTGCGGGCAAGCCGCATCACCTATGTCGGCGAGCTTGGCTACGAACTCTACATTCCGGCCGAATTTGCGCCCCACGTCTTCGAGCGGCTGATGCAGGCAGGAGGAGAATTTGGCCTGACGCCTGCCGGCATGCACTCCATGAACAACGCCCGCATGGAAAAGGCGTACCGCCATTGGGGCCACGATATCGCCGACGAGGACACGCCGCTGGAAGCGGGTCTCGGCTTTGCGATCGCGTGGGACAAGTCCGGCGGCTTCATCGGGCGCGAGGCGCTGCTCGCCCAGAAGGCGAGAGGCGGTCTGACCAAACGCCTCGTCGCCGTAGCGCTGAAGGATGCGTCCGACGCCGCGCCGTTGCTCTATCACGAGGAGCCGCTTGTCCGAGACGGCCAGCTTGTCGGTGCCATCACCTCGGGCGCCTTCGGCCATCGTATCGGCCGTTCGCTCGGCCTCGGCTACGTCAACTGCCCGGATGGCGTAACGAAGGACTGGCTGGCTTCGGGTGCATGGGAAGTCGAGGTCGCCTGGCAACGCCACCCGGTGACGGTGCAGCTTGAACCCTTCTACGATCCGAAGGCGGAGCGGGTGAGGAACTAGCCCCTCATCCGTCTCGGCGCTGGCGCGCCGATCCACCTTCTCCCCTCGTGGGAGAAGGCGGATGAGGGGTGGACTGACAGCTTCCCGATTGCGCGGCGCGGTCGCCGGGTCTAGTCAGGGGAAAACTTCATGGAGACAGTGTCATGGCCGAAATGGCCCCCTTCGTCTGGGACGATCCCTTCCTCCTCGATGACCAGCTGACCGAAGATGAGCACATGATCCGCGACGCGGCGAAAGCCTTCGCGGAAGCCGAACTCGCCCCGCGCATCGAGAAGGCCTATCTGGAGGAAAAGGCCGATCCGGAACTGTTTTCCCTGATGGGGCAGGCCGGGCTGCTCGGCGTGACGATTCCCGAAGCGTATGGCTGCGCGGGCGCCGGCTACGTCTCCTACGGGCTGGTGGCGCGCGAAGTCGAGCGCGTCGATTCCGGCTACCGCTCGATGATGAGCGTGCAGTCGTCGCTGGTGATGTTCCCGATCCACGCCTACGGCACCGAGGCACAGCGGCAAAAGTACCTCCCCGGTCTGGGCCGCGGCGAGCTGATCGGCTGCTTCGGCCTGACCGAGCCGGACGCCGGCTCTGATCCGGGCGGCATGAAGACCAAGGCCGAAAAGATTTCCGGCGGATGGCGGCTGACGGGCTCCAAGATGTGGATCTCCAACGCGCCCATCGCCGACGTCTTCGTCGTCTGGGCCAAGGACGAGGCCGGCGTCATTCGCGGCTTCGTTCTTGAAAAGGGCATGAGGGGCCTGTCCGCCCCGAAGATCGACGGCAAGCTCAGCTTGCGCGCCTCGATCACCGGCGAGGTGGTCATGCAGGGCGTCGAGGTTTCCGACGATCACCTGCTGCCGAACGTCTCCGGCCTCAAGGGACCGTTCGGCTGCCTCAACCGCGCCCGTTACGGCATTTCCTGGGGCGCGATGGGCGCGGCCGAGGATTGCTGGCACCGCGCCCGCCAGTATGGCCTCGACCGCAAGCAGTTCGGCAAGCCGCTCGCCGCCACGCAGCTCTACCAGAAGAAGCTCGCCGACATGCAGACGGAGATCGCGCTCGGCCTGCAGGGGTCGCTGCGCGTCGGCCGCCTGATGGACGAGGGCAGGTTCGCCCCCGAGATGATCTCGCTCGTCAAGCGCAACAATTGCGGCAAGGCGCTCGACATCGCCCGTCAGGCCCGCGACATGCATGGCGGCAACGGCATCCAGATCGGCTACCACGTCATGCGCCACGCGCAGAACCTCGAGACGGTCAACACCTACGAGGGCGCCCACGACGTGCATGCGCTGATCCTCGGCCGGGCGCAGACCGGCATCCAGGCATTTTTCTGAGCACGGCCATGCCGGGCGACCTGTCGAGGGCGGCGAAGGCGGGACTGGCCTATTTTGCCGTCGTCTTCACGGCCGGTTTCGTGATGGGAACGGTGCGCGAATTGGTGATCGCTCCGAGGCTCGGCCCGGTCGGCGCCGTTCTCGTCGAATTGCCGATCATGCTGGTTCTGTCCTGGTTTGCCGCCGGTCGCCTGGTGAACGCGTTCGCTGTGCCGCCGGATGGCGCGGCGCGCCTGGCGATGGGCGCCTTGGCCTTCGTGCTGCTGCAGGGCGGCGAAATGGCGCTCGCGGCGGCCTTCGGGCTTGCGCCCGTCGCCTATGTCGCCGGCTTGGCGAACCTGAAAGGCGCGATCGGCCTTGCCGGACAGGTCGCGTTTGCTCTTTTCCCGTTGTTCGTGAAGGACTGATGCGATGGCCGCCCGCCCCCTGTCTGGCCTCAAGGTCGTCGAACTCGCCCGCATCCTCGCCGGTCCGTGGATCGGCCAGGTGCTGGCCGACCTCGGTGCCGACGTCATCAAGGTGGAGAGCCCCGAAGGCGACGACACGCGCAAATGGGGTCCGCCCTTTGTCGACGTCGAGGGCGAGCGCTCGGCGGCCTATTTCCATTGCTGCAACCGGGGCAAGCGCGCCGCCACCGCCGATTTCGCGACCGAGGAAGGTCGCGACCTCGTCCGCCGCCTCGCGGCGAACGCCGACATTGTCATCGAGAATTTCAAGGTCGGCGGCCTGACGAAATTCGGCCTCGACTACGCGACGCTCGCCGCCGCAAATCCGCGCCTGATCTATTGTTCGGTTACCGGCTTCGGCCAGGACGGTCCGCGCGCCGAGGAGGCAGGCTACGACTTCATGATCCAGGGGCTTTCGGGCATCATGGACCTGACGGGTGAACCCGAACGCGAGCCGCAGAAGATCGGCGTCGCCTTTGCCGACATCTTCACCGGTCTTTACGGCGTCATCGCCATTCAGGCGGCGCTGATCGAGCGGGCACGGACAGGGAAGGGCGCTCACATCGACATGGCGCTGATGGACGCCATGACCGGCGTGCTCGCCAACCAGGCGATGAATTATCTCGCCTCCGGCGTTGCGCCAAAACGCCTCGGCAACGCCCACCCGAACATCTCACCCTACCAGACGCTTCCCGTCGCCGACGGCTTCTTCATCATCGCTGTCGGCAATGACCGGCAGTTTGCCTCGTTCTGCGCCCTTCTCGGCCTGCCCGAACTGCCGGCCGACGAGCGCTTCGTCTCCAACGCCGCGCGGGTGAAAAACCGCCCCGCGCTTTCCGAAATCCTCTCCGGAAAGACGCGGGCCTGGAAACGGAACGACCTGCTTGCCGCGCTGGCTAAGGCGTTCATCCCCGCCGGGCCGATCAATTCGGTCGCCGATGCGCTTGCCGATCCGCAGATCGTCCACCGCGCCATGAAGATCGTGCCGGGCGGCATCCCCGGCCTGCGCACGCCGATCGTCATCGACGGCAAGGCGGCGGCAAGCGACCGCCGCGCCCCGAAACTCGGCGAGCACACCGCCGAAATCCGCGCCGAACTGGGCCTGACATGACCCTGCCGCGCGAAAGACGGTTCCTTTCCTGGGATCGCGGCCGCGCCGAACTCCGGGCGCTCTCCGGCGCGCTCCACCATCTCGAATTCGACCTCCCGGATGGCCGCAAAATTCGTCCTCTTGCCGAAGCGCCCTGGCATGACGATCCGGAAACGACCGGAGACGCCTCCATCCCCGCCCATCTGCGCTTTCTTGGCGGCGAGTGGCCGTGCGTGCCTTTCGGTCGCACCGCGGCCGACCCGGTGGTGCATGGGTATGGGACGGATCATTGCTGGAGGTTTCTTACCTCCACACCCAACCCCTCCCCACAAGGGGGAGCGGAACAAGGGCCGCGGCACGTCATTTCCGCAACTGCCACTCCCCTTGAACCGGCGGTCTCTTCCCCCTCCCCCTTGTGGGGAGGGGTCGGGGGTGGGGGTCACGAGTCCATCGCAGGCGGGGACACGCTGCCCCTCTCCGTCGACTACCCCGCCGCCCACCCCATTGCCCGTCTTGCCCGCACGGTCAGCGCTATCCCCGGCGAAGCCCGCCTCGACTTCACGCTGACGGCCGAGGCCCGCGCCGGCTGCGTCCTGCCGGTCGGCCTGCACCCGATCCTGGCGCTCGGCCACCGGGACGAGGACGTCCGTGTCGAAGGCGCCTTCACCAATGGCGAAACCTTCCCGGTCGTCTTCGAGCCGGGCGTCTCGCGGCTCGCTCCGGCCGCCCGGTTCACGACGCCGGAAGCGCTGCCGCGCGCCGATGGCGGAACCATCGCCTTCGGCCGACTGCTGAACGAGACGACCGAGGAAGCCTTTCAGCTGTTCGGCATCGATGGTGCGCTGCGCGTCGTCTATCCGCATTCCGGCTACGCCGTGCGTCTGGCCTGGAACCCCGCCGATTTCCCGACGGTCCTGTTCTGGATCTCGACCGGCGGGCGCACCCAAAGGCCGTGGCAGGGCCGCTTCCGCGGCTTCGGCGTCGAGCCGCTCAACGCCCGCTTCGAGGAGAGGGACGGGCAGGGCGCCATCGCTGGCGGCAAGCGCTTCCTTGCCGGAGAGACCTGGACGACGCATTATTCCCTCGCCGTCGAACCGCTTTGAGGCAGCCCATGCAGCGCTCCCGCGTCAACGAGATCATCCGCGAGGCCGACGCCTTCATCCGCTCCTTCGGTTATGTCCTGCCGCCCTTCGCCTACATGGCGCCGGACGAGATGGCGGCGCGGCGCGGCGAACTCACCGGCATCATCGACGCGCGCCTCGGCTGGGACATCACCGATTACGGCCAGGGTCGCTTTGACGAACTCGGACTCTTCCTGTTCACCGTGCGCAACGGCAATGCCGCCGACCTCAAGAAGGGCTCCGGCATGCTCTATGCAGAGAAGATCATGATCTCGCGCCGGGACCAGCTTTCGCCCATGCACCGGCACTATGTGAAGGCGGAAGACATCATCAACCGCGGCGGCGGCAAGCTTGTGCTTGAACTGTTCATGCCGAACGGCGAGGGCACCATTGACGAGGACGCCGAGGTGACCGTGCCCGTCGACGGCATCGTCCGGCGGCTACCCGCTGGTGGCCGCCTGAAGCTCGACCCCGGCGAGAGCGTCACGCTCATGCCGGGCGTCTGGCATGCCTTCTGGGGCGAGGGTGGCGATGTGCTGATCGGCGAGGTTTCCACCGTCAACGATGACCGGACCGACAACTGGTTCCGCGATCCGATCGGCCGCTTTTCCTCCATCGAGGAGGACGAGAAGCCGCTGCACTGGCTGGTTTCCGACTACGGTCGCTTCGGCTGAAATCTCAGTCCAGGTCGCTCAGGACGCGGTAGATGCTGCGTTCGGATATGCCGGTGATTTCCGCGAGCTTGGCTTTGGGAACGTCGTGCTCGGCAAGGATCTTGCGCAGATAGGCGTTGCGCACCTCATCCAGCGTCGGCTCGTGGTCGAAGCGCAGCGTGAAAGCGCTGTCGCCGGGATTTCCCGCGCGCGGCAGCGAAAGATGCTCGGGCAGGATGTCCCGCGCCATCGCCGACATCAGAAGTCCGCGTTCCACCACATTGCGCAATTCGCGGATATTGCCCGGCCAGGCATAGTCCAGCAGCGCCTTTTCCGCCGTCCGGCCGAAGCGTTTCGGCACGTTCCTGAGGAAGCTGCGTGTCTCGACGAAATGATTGGCGATGGCGAGGATATCCTCCCGCCGCTCGCGCAGCGGCGGCACATCGACCACGAACGCCGTCAGGCGGTAGAACAGGTCCTCGCGGAACTTGCCCTCCTTCGCCCAGGACGCGAGATTGCGATTGGTGGCGGCCACGAAGCGCACATTCGCCATGAGGTCGCGCGTCCCGCCAACGCGGCGAAACCGCCCGGTTTCGAGCACGCGCAGCAGCTTGGCCTGGATCGCCGGGCTGATCTCGCCGATTTCATCGAGAAACAGCGTTCCTCCGGCTGCTGTTTCGATCAGCCCTTCCTTCTTGCGGTCGGCGCTGGTGAAGGCCCCGCGTTCATGGCCGAACAGTTCCGATTCGAGCAGGCTTTCCTGAAGCGTGGTGCAGTCGATCGTCACAAGCGGGTGGTCGCGGCGCGGGCTGCCCTCGTGGATGCTCTCCGCGATCAATTCCTTGCCTACGCCGCTTTCTCCCTGGATGAGGACCGTCGTATCCGTCTCCGCGACGATGCCGATCATCTCAAGCACGCGCTCGAACGCCGGGCTCTTGCCGATCATGCGGTTGGCGGGGCGCCCTTTGACCTGCGTCTCGAGGATTTCGATCTTGCGCCGCATGCTGGCCGTCTCGATGGCGCGGCGGACGGCGAGTTCAAGGCGGCCCGGCGAGACAGGCTTGATGAGGAAATCGGCCGCGCCAGCCTGGACGTTTTGCACGGCTTGCTCGACCGAACCATAGGCCGTCAGGATGATGACCGGACAGAGCTTGCTCAGACGCTCGATGTCGGCCGTGCCTGTGGAATCGGGAAGGCGCAGGTCAAGCAGGATGGCGCCCGGTTCCTGGGCCGTGATCGCGCTGTCGGCGTGGGCCAGCGACGTCACGCCGACAGCCTCGTAGCCCAGCCGGCGCAGCTGGTCGACGATCAACCGGTTCAACGTTGCGTCGTCCTCGACGACGAGGACGTTTTTACCCGAATTGGTCACGAGGCCTCCCGCGAATCGGCGCTCGGCAGGATTATGGAGATAGTGGTTCCTTTGCCCACCGTCGATTCGACACCGATCGTCCCGCTCAGGCGATCGACTGTCGCCTTGCAGATCGCCAGGCCAAGGCCAGTCCCGGAACTGCCATCGGCTCGCTTGCTCCAGAACGGCCAGAAGATCTTGGCGATATCCTCCTTGGGAACACCTACGCCGGTGTCAGTGAAGCTCATGTGGACCTTGTTGTCGCGGCTGGCGATACCGATCGTAAGCGTACCGCCGACGGGCATCGCGTGAATGGCATTCTGCGAAAGATTGAGCACGAGGATGCCGATGTCGCTTTCGTCGCCGAGCACGCGCGCCGCGCCGGAAAATTCGGATGTGATCGTCACGTTCGCCTGTTCGGCCTGATAGCGAAGCAACGAAACCACGTCCTCGACGACCGCCTTGACATCGATGAGCACGCCCCCGCCGCCGGCCGGTTCACTGAGGCGCAACAGGCGTTGGGTCACGTCGATACAACGATTGATCTCGCGTTCGGCGATTTCGAGATATTCGTCGACGGAACCCGCCGGCTGGGCGCTGGCGATATCGGCCCGCATTGCTCTGAGCGCCAGGTGGATCGACGATAGCGGGTTGTGGATTTCATGCGCGATGCCGGTGGCGAGCAGGCCGATCTCCGACAGGCGCTGTTCGTGGGAAACCGTGATCTGTTCGGCGAGGTCGCGGACGATTTCGATGGTGTATCCCTTCAGAATGCCTTTTTCGGCGATTTCCACGCGCGCTGCCGAGACTTCGACGAAAACCTCGCCTTGCCCCGGGCGCAGGTGCCGCTGCCGGCATTTCAATGCGGGTTCCCCGGTCTGCGCCAGCTGCACGACCGGACAGATCACCATTGTCGGGGAACACGGCATGGCGAGGCCGTGGCTGGAGCGATGGCACTTCTGGCCCAGGATCTCGGTCGGGCTCGATCCGAGGCTGCGGGCATAGGCCGCGTTTGCCTTGACGATGTTGAAATCGTCGTCGATCACGCGCGCTCCATCCGGAACAGCGTCGATGATCGTTTGCAGGAAGGCCTCGCTGTTGCGCAGATCCTTCATCGTCGATCCGATACGGTCGGCCATGTCGTTGAACCGGCCACCGAGGGCAGCGAGCTCATGGTCGCCTTCGGTCACCACACGTTTCCCGAGGTCGCCTTCCGCGAACCGTGCCGTCGCTTCGGTAAGCGTGCGGACCGGCTTCAGGACACTGCGGTAGAGCACGGTCGCGACGGAGATGAGCGCGGCCAGAAGGACCGCGCCGCCTGATAGGGTCATGGCGAGCGTGCCGAGCATCGCGTCGCGCCGGATCTGCCCGGCGGCGTAATCCACAACGAGGATGCCGTTGACCGGGTGGTCGGCAATCGGGCCGTGGCAGGCGTTGCAGCGCTCCTCGTTCGAGACGGGATTGATCGTGCGCAGTACCTCTGTCCCATCCGCCTCCATGATGAAAGCGGACGAGGGTTTGAGGATATCCGTGCCGCTGGCGGCGGCAAAATGTCCGCCTTCGGATGCGGGCTCCGAGGCAAAACGGATTTCGCCCGCCGGATTGAGGATCATGACGGAAGCGATACCGTCCTGCTTTCCCAGATCGCGCACGATACCGCGAAGTCCGGCGATGTCGCGCTTCAGCATCGCATTTTTGAGCGACACCTCGAGTAACTCGTTGACCTGTGAGGATGCGCGAGCGTGTTCCTCGATCAGCCGGCCGCGATAGGCAGCCGCGAAAAGAAACAGGAACACCAGCGAACTTGCCGTCAGCGATGCGAAAAGCGCGAGTAGGAAGCGCCGCCCGAGGCGCGATCCAAAAAAGGCATTGATGACACTGCCACGGGCACTCATCGCATCGTGGCCAACCGCGAAAGGATTTTTTCCTCCGGCAGGCTTCCGCGCGGAAGAACGACCACCTGTCCTTCCCTTGGCGGCAGGTCGACGCCGAAAAGCGTCACCGGCAGGACCAGCTGCGCTGGCCAGGAACGATCAAGCGCACGGGTGAACCAGCCGCGTCGCTCTTCGGCTGTGCGAGTGGCGAGTAGCGCTTCCGCATTCTGGAGAACCACCCCCGAACCGCCGGCCATCGCTGACACTGCGGTATCGTTCAGGGTGTCAAGCGGGAGTTCGGCGGCATTCCAGCCGAGCGGAGCCATGCGCTCGCGGCGGAAATCGACGTGTACGAGCTTGATCACCCTGGCCATCTGCTCGACCAGGTCCGGCCGGTACTCCGGGAACACGACGACGACGCAGCGATCGGCCGCGACTTTCGCCAGGCCATCACGAACGAGTTTTTGCCACGGGGCGGTGTTCAAGGATCTGGACTCGTCATTTCACGTTGCCGCCGGTGTCGCTACGCCGGCAATGGCCGCGACCGGCTCACGCACCGACGCTTCCTTACCACCCAGGAGCGGTTCCCGGAACGTATCCGCAATTGGGTTCGTTTGCGACCGGTGCGCTCACGTCCTGTTTCGTTGCCGAGGCCACTTTGCGCGGTTCGCCGGTCACAAGCTCGAGAAGGGTCCGCAGACCTTCGATTCGCGACTGGCTGATCACTGCCAAACCGGCAAAATAGGCGGTTTCCGCGCGCGTCGCGACGCCGCCGAACCAGTCCTTCGACCACAAGAGCAGGTGCTGGTCGAGGAAGCGGCCCGCATCGCGCACGCTCTCCGGCGTGCCAAGTTCGATCAGCGTGGCAACAAATTCCAGCTGCGGCACGAGATGGTCGTCGGCGCGCTTGCGCCAGTCCCGCGCCGCCAGTCCGTAGTGCCTGAACCATGAGCGTACCGAAAACATCGGTTCCTGGCGCTCCAGATGGTCTTCGGTCAGCCAATAGGATTCATTAGGCGCCACGCGCTTGGCGAACGTGAGGTAAAGCTCGGCGAAATCCGCGGCGAGGGGGTCGATCGCCCCGTCGATGTCGTCTTCCGCCAGAAATGCGTCGAGCAGCCCGTGTCCGGTTTCTGCGTCCTCGCCTTCGGCGCGGATGGCGAACCAGTCTCGCGAGGGCCTGCTCGCCAGGGAATGCAGCAAGGCGGCATCGGGTTCCCGATCGTGCAGCCGGCACAACAGCCGAAGGTCGGCCGCCGCGCCTTCCAGCGCGGCGGCCGCCTCGGTCGCGAAGCCTTTTCCGGAAGGCGACGCGGCCATCAGACGCGGCCCTTGCTATGCGGCACGAAGACGATGGACGGGTTGGTCAGATCGGGGTCGGCCATGTGCTTGACCTGTCTGACGATGTCATCGTTGGGTCCCCGTGCCTTGGTTTCATAGGTGCCTTCGCGCAACTGGTCGATCGGCCCGACATCGAGGACGCGCATCATGCACGCCATCACGCAATAGGGCTTGCGGCCGGCTTCCATCTCGTCGACGCACATGTTGCACTTGACCACGATGTTCTGCACCGGATCGTATTGCGGCGCGCCGAACGGGCAGGCCGCTTCGCATTTACGGCACCCGATGCACAGCGTCGAGTCGATGTCGACGATGCCATCCGCCTTGCGCTTGAAGATGGCGCCGGTCGGACATGTCGGCAGGCAGGCCGGCTCGGCGCAATGGTTGCACGACATGTTGACCTTGTAGGCGTAGACCTCCGGATAGGTCCCGCCCTCGATGTACTGCACGCGACGGAAGCGCGGGCCCGGCGCCAGGCCGTTCTTGTCCTTGCAGGCGATTTCGCAGGCGCGGCACCCGATGCAATCGACGTTGTTGTGGATGAAGCCGAACTGCACGTCGGGAACGACCGGCGTGTATGTTTCCGCCTTGCGGGCCTTGGCGGCTGCCTTGATTTTGGCCTTGTCGTAGGTCTGAGCCATGATCGTCGCCTTCCCGGGTTACTGGTCGCGCCGGAATACGGCGCTGCGGGCTGTGGCCAGCTGGTCCCAACCAGGCCGGTGCACCAGTCCCGATTTGCGGATGTTGGCAAGCACGGTGTTGTAGGCGAACGCGCCGGCCGGACTTGGGTTGTCCAGAGTGAGGAAGTCCGGGTTGCCGGCACGGTCGGTACCGTCCTCGGCAATGTCCATCCATGCGCCTTCGTGCAGCACAAGGACGCCCGGCATGCATCGTTCGCTGACATAGGCCGGAGCCACGACTGTCCCGCGCTCGTTGAAGACCTCCACGGTGTCGCCGGTGACGATGCCGAGTTTCTTGGCGTCGCTGGCATTGATCGTCACTTCCTGGCTGAAGGTCTCGCGCAGCCAGGGAATGTTGTTGAAGATCGAATGGGTGCGCCAGCGCGGATGCGGCGAAACCATGTGGAAGGGGTAGTCCTTCGTCTTGGGACTGTTGAGCCACTCCCACGGCTCGATCCACTTGGGGATCGACGGGATCTCGTAGCCGTACTGGGTCTTGGTCCAGTCGGTGATCTGGGCAAGTGTCGTGGAGAAGATCTCGATCTTGCCCGACGGCGTTTCGAACGGCACCCCGTCGCGGATCTGCTCGCGGAAGGCTACATGCGGCTCCGGCAGGCGGAACTTGTAGATGCCGCGCTTCTTGAATTCCTCCCAGCTGATCTCAGCACCCTGGTGGTGCATGACCTTGCCTTCCCACCATTCGCGCAGATAGGCGTCGTCGACATTCTCGTCGATGAGGAAATACTCGCGCGACGCCTTCGGATTGTAGGCCGGCCCGAAGCCGAGCCGCCACGCCATCTCGGTGAAGACCTGGAAGTCGCTCTTCGATTCGCCGAGCGGCTGGATGACCTTCGGGCGGTGGATGTAGTAGTGCCCCTTGTACCAGGGCAGCGCCACGTCGTGCCGCTCGAAATGGGTCGCGATCGGCAGCAGGTAGTCGGCCCAGATCCCGGTCGGCGTGATGGTCGAATCCATGCACACCAGCAGGCTTTCGCCTTCGCCATAGGAGTCGAGCTTGCGGATCGCCTCGATTTCCTTGTTGATGTTGGTGAGCTGGTTGAGCCAGTCCGATCCTTGCCAGAAGATGCCGCGGACATTGGGGATGACGCCGTCCAGATTGTCCTGGCGCGGCCACAGGCCGATCTCCTCGCGGGTGACGTTCGGATAGTTGAGTACCAGATGCGCCCAGCGATCGGACTTGATCGAGGCATACCAGATGTTGGCGTACTGATCGTAGGGGTAGGCGACCGCCTCGGAATGCCAGCCCTTGCCGACGCCCTCGGCGCAGCCGCCGAGAATGCCGATATTGCCGGTCATGGCCTGAAGGGCCGCAGCCATGCGGTTGTACTGCTCGCCATAGGCGTTGCGACCCGGCGCCCACGACGCCTTCAGCGCCGCCGGCTTGGTGGTCGCGTACATTTCCGCCAGCTTCTTGATGTCATCGGCCTTCACGCCGCAGATCGGCTCGGCCCATTCAGGTGTCTTCGGCACGCCGTCCGACACGCCCATGATGTAGTCCTTGAAGTTCTCGCGGTCCTTGGCCCAGTCCGGCATGGTGCCGGCGTCGATGCCCTGCGTGAACTTGTTGATGAACTCCTGGTCGTGCAGGTTGTTGTCGAAGATGTAGTGGGCCATGGCCGCCATCATCGCCGCATCGGTGTTCGGCTTGATGGGGATCCACCACGCGTCATAGGCGGCGGCGGAATCGGTGTATTGCGGGTCGATGACCACGAATTTGCAGCCGCGCTGCTTGGCCATACGTAGGTAGTAGAACGTGTTGCCGCCGTGGAAGGTGTAGGCCGGGTTCCAACCCCACATGATCATCAGCTTGGTGTGGGCGAACGCATCGTCCTCGTTGCCGTCCTGGATGGTGCCAAAGGTCATGCGCGAGGAAAAGGTTGTGCCCTGGTAAGACGGCACCGACCACGACGACGTACGGCAGCCGAACATGCCAAGGAAGCGTGCCAGCAGGCCCTCGATCTGGTCGGACTTGTGCAGCACGCCGTAGGAGGCGCCGGCATAGGACTGGTCGAGCAGCGCCGTCGGGCCGTACTTGTCACGCAGATAGATCATGCGCTGGGTGATGTCGCCGAGCGCTTCGTCCCATGAGACCCGCTTGAACTTGCCTTCGCCGCGCTTGCCCACCCGCTTCATCGGGTAAAGCAGCCGTTCCGGAGAGTAGAGACGGGCACGGTAGGAGCGGCCGCGCAAGCACGCACGCACCTGCGGCATTTCCTCCGTGTCCGTCCCCCAGGGATCGCCCTGATAGCGGCCGTCGTCGGTCGAAAGACGGACGATCACGTCGCCTTTCTTGTGCGCGACGAGCATGTGGCGCGAGCCGCAATTGTGCGCGCAGCTGGTCACCACGGTCTCCAGGTCATCGTCCCGGGGATAGGGCTCGTAGGCAAACGCCGCCGCCTTCTGCACGTTGATCGGGACCAGGCTCGACGCCAGGCCGATCGCGGCGGTCTTCAACACATCGCGCCGGTTCGGGTTGATGAGGGTCTTCAGGGTGTCAGGACGATAATGCTTGGTCACTGGACTGGCTCCTCGCTTCGGTCGCCGGTTCATTTGGTCACGTAGCGCGGATCGGATTCGGTCGGGCGATCCTTCGCCCATTCCGGTACTTCCGGATCCATGCCCGGCCACGGATGGCGCGGATAGGGGTAGGACAACCGGTACCAGGCGCGGCCGCCATGACAGCCGAAGCAGACATCCGAGCTTTCCTTGGCAAGGTCTTCGATCGTCGCCGCGTTGAGATAGCTGACCTTGTGCCGGTTGGTGCGGAACAGTTCGCCGTGGCAGGTCAGGCAGCCGTTCGGCGCATCCTCGCTCTCAAGGTCGACGCGGGCTTCATGCCACGGGCCGGAAAGGCCCATGATGTTGACCGGGTCCGGCATCGCGCCGTGGCAGAGCAGGCAGGTCTTGGACGGGTTGACCATCTTGCGGTTGGTGAAGGGCTCGGCGCCGTTGTTCGATGTCATGTCGGCGTCGCTGACCGTCATCGTCGGCGATTCCTCGCGCGGATCGTTGCCCTGGTGGCAGAAATTGCACTTCAGGTTCATCACCGCCTTGCCGTATTCGCTCGTGGCGTGGCGTTGGTGGAACGTCGACTGGGCGCCGTCATAAGTGGCGAGCGTCTGATACCAGGCGAGCGCGCTCGCCGCTTCGACGCCGGCAGGCGATGTCTCGCGCACATTCGTTCCGAGAATCTCGCTGTGGCAGACAAGGCATTCGGCATCGCTTGCCGTGTCGATCGCCGGCTTGAAGTGCAGCGGGAAATAGCGTGCGCGCTGATAGTCGAGTGTCGGCAGCAGGGCCTTGAGCGCGGCCACCGCCTCCTCGGACTTCGCGATTTCTTCAGCGCTGGGCGGGGTAGGATCGGTATAGGTGACCGCCGCGGCATCCGCCGGGGCCGAATCGCTTGCGGCCGGCGCCGCTTCTGCGGGCGCCTCAGCCGCAACCGCGGCGAAGCCGAGTTGATCGGCGGCGATCGGCGTGTCGGACTGCGTCGCAAGCCAAGCGATGAGATTGTGACGGTCCGACGCCGATTTCATGCCGGCATAAGACATCGCCGTACCCGGGACCACCTTCTTCGGACTGGCAAGGTACTCGTCGAGCAGCGCCGGCGCCCAGGGGCGTCCGGCGGCATCGGTCATCGCCTTGGAATACTTGAAGCCTTCGACACTGGCGGCTGGCCTGTTCACAACGTTCCACAGATTGGGCCCGACCTTGTTGGCCGCACCCTTTTCGCTGGTGTGGCAGGCCTTGCACGCTGAAAACGATTTGGCGCCCTTGTCGACATCGATCGCCGCGGTTTCTTCCGCAGCGGGTGCGGGCGCCTGCGCGGTATCGGATGCGGCGACTTTTTCCGGCGCGGCGTCCGATGCACCGCCGGCGTTCGCGTCGGCCGGGGCTGCCGGGGCTGCCGCATCGACCTTTTCAATGGAATGGACAGCAGGTCCTTTGGCCACCAGGGCCGACAAGGCGACGACGGCGAGGACTGCCATCGCGGCCGCGCCGGCGAGCGAGAGGTAGGCAAGGAGTGAATTGATCGCTTTCATGGCACTGCCTTCGGACCGGATTGCGGGGGAGGCGGTGACCGCCTCCCCCTGTCTCACATCAGTTGGCGGACCACTGGGTGCAGACCCAGCCGGGGCCCATGTTGCCGGCCATGCCGGCCATGCCGGACATACCCGACATGCCGCCCATGCCGGACATGCCGTTCATGCCGCCCATGCCGTTCATGCCGGACATGCCGTTCATGCCGCCCATGCCGTTCAT
>WBZS01000710.1_pt2 | contig 31124 bp, 25 predicted proteins | sample 5204201 | NCBI WGS metagenome assembly WBZS01 (sample SAMN12344357, study PRJNA552823) | activated sludge metagenome | biome: Activated sludge suspended growth; feature: Nitrification reactor; material: Wastewater; isolation source: activated sludge from nitrification reactor of wastewater... | reverse complement strand
ACGAACATACTCTGGAGAAATCGGGATAAATATAACGACAATGAAAAATGCTGATAGGGATTTATGTTGGCGCGTGCCGTCACGTAACGCGTCGATTGAGCGTTCAATCATTCTGGATGGAGATTCAACATGGATGCGGTACTCTTGGCGGCAGGATTGGGAACCCGATTGCGCCCGCACACGCTGACGACTCCGAAGCCCTTGTTGCCCGTGCAAGGTAGGCCGATCCTCGACTGGACGTTGGGAGCGCTTCCCCAAGAAGTCGATCGCGTCATCGTGGTGGTCCATTACCTTGCCGACCAGGTCGAGAGCTACCTTCGAAATCAAACGTTTTTCAAGGATTGGACGGTGGTTCCTCAGGGCGATCCACGTGGCACGGGCGATGCGCTGCGAAAATGCCAAGCCGCGGTTCGATCAGAGAAATTCTTGGTCATCAACGGCGATGATCTTTTCGGAGCGGCGGATTTGCAGGCGTTAGCGGCGTGTTCGGCGGGTGTCATTTGCACCGAGGTTCAAGAGCCTAAGAAGTTCGGCATCGCGTTTCTTAAACCGGATGGCACGCTGGAGCGTCTCCTCGAAAAGCCCGATCTGCCCCGGCCCCAGTTGGCCAACACCGGCGCCTATTGCTTTCCAAAATCCGTGTTCGATTTGGAAATCGGGCTCTCGCCTCGCGGTGAGTACGAAATCACCGACTATGTCACGCAAATCGCCCAACGGCAACCGTTCTCCGTCATCCGTTCCACGTTTTGGTTTCCCATCGGAACGGAAGAGACCTGGAGCCAGGCCCAGACGCTTGATCTGAAACGTATGTTGACCGCGAATAAATAGGAAGAACGAATTGGCTCCACGAGAAGCAGAGATTATTCACGGACGAAAGGATTGGTCTTTTTCTCTTTGCCGATCGTGGTCACATCGCCATGGCCGGAGTAAACCAGCGTGGCGTCGGGGAGAGTATAAAGTTTTTTACGTATGCCCGTTTCGAGCGTGCGAAAATCTCCGCCGGGGAAATCCGTTCGCCCGATGCTGCCAGCGAAGAGAACATCCCCGCCGAGCACGTAACCATGTTCGCGATCGAAGAACACGACGTGGCCCGGAGAATGCCCAGGAATCTCGAAAACCTCGAAGCGCAACCCTTCGATTTCGACGAGTTCGCTCTCCACAACCTGCTGATCCGCCTCGGGGCTGACGATGGGGAATCCAAATGGCGCGCTGAGGTTCGCTTGGGGGTCCGCGAGCATCGCCGCTTCCTTTTTCCCGATGATCAAAGGAGCATTCGGAAACGCGTGCTTGATCGCTTCGTTGCCGGCGATATGGTCCGCGTGTCCGTGGGTGTTCAAGATGGCGGCGACTTCTAAGCCTTCGTTGGCGATTTCTTCCAGCATTGCCTCGGGCTCCAAGCCGGGGTCGACGACGATGCAGCGTGCTGAAGGTGGCTTCCACAAGATGTAGGTATTTTCCTCGAAAGGCATCGACACCACCACGCGAATTTCCACTCCCTGAGGCATCGCCGCTCCTTCGCATCAAAGGCATGAACCAACGCGACACAAACGCCGAGAAAGCATTTCGGGCTCCCTGGCTTTGTAAATTATACATTCGCACGCTTCGATTCCCGCTCGAAAGTTTCTCTCACTCTTCCTGACTTCCCCAGCTTCTTTCAAAACTTCGCACGGCACGTTTGTTGCAGCCGATGGCATGTTCGAAATCGAATTGCCAGGGAAAGTTGCCGGACTTCATCCCGGGAAGTTAGAAATCTTGGAAGGAACCACCGATGCCCCGCACTCGAAAGAAAAAGCGACCGTTTCCGTTACTTCCCGTCTTGTGTGCTTGCGTCACGTTCCTGAGTGTGGCGATCCTGTCGCGCTCTCAGCCGCCCACGGCGGGGACTCCGACAGCGAACGTACCGCCCGTGAACATGCCACCTGCGGCGCCAGCTACTACGCCTCATCCGCTCGAGGCGCCCCTGGCGTTGATCCTGGAAGGTCAACGGAACTTCACAGCCGTCCGTGATTATTCGTGCGTCCTCGTCTCACGCGAGAATGTCCGAGGCGTGTTGCAGGATGAAAACATGATCCAATTCAAAATGCGATCCGAGCCATTCAGCGTGGCCATGCGCTGGCTCGCGCCGCGTTCGAAATCGAATCAGGAAGCTGTTTTCGTTGCTGGGAAAAACAACAACAAAATGCGCGTACGCGGGCATGGGCTATCCAAGGTGGCGGGTTTCGTAAGCATCGACGTCAACGATCCGCGTGTCACCGAACACAGCCGACACACCATTTATGAAGCGGGATTGGGGAATCTGATTCAACAAACCATCAAGCACTGGGAATCGGAGAAACGGTTCAACAAAACGCTAGTGAAAATCGCGGAATACACGTTCGATAATCGGCCCTGTTACCGAATTGAAACCGTTCGAACGGAAAGGCGGCCGGAGTTTTATTGTTACCGGAGCGTTCTCTATTTGGAAAAAAACTCGAAGATTCCCGTGCGTACGGAGAATTACGATTGGCCTCAACCTGGCGGGCCAACGGACGGTGCGTTGCTCGAATCGTTTAGCTACGTGAGCCTGCGGTTCAATCAAAATCTTTCCGACAGCGATTTCACACGTTAAAGCGAATTGGGAAAAAATGAGGGATGCGCGCCGATTCACTCTCGGCGGCGTTCTTCGTCTTCGAGCATCGCCGTAACGATTTTCCGAACTTGACGAACGTCGTCTTCATCCACGCCTTCCCGGCGCCGGTAACGGCGTTCCAGGCTATCCAGGACATGTTCCCACATTTCCCGCGTGGGGGTAAGGTCGCGGTTCCAATCGCCACGGCGAACCAACTTCCACCGGAATCGCCAAACCCCCGCGAAATGATCGGCGCACAAGTATCGGCGTTTCCCAGTTTCCGGATCGATGTCGTTCCATTTGATTTCCATCATTCGATCCTAGAGTGGGCTACCACGAGCCGCCGGTTTCCAGTTCCTGGATTTCCGCGGCCAATTCATTCAGTCGAAGCGCGGTCCATTCGGCGCCGTTTTGAAGGAGTTCCGTGCACGCCACATTACGAACGGAACCCAGCCGATTCCAATCCGCCACCGAATAACCGGGCAGAACACTCAAAAGAAGAACCTTGCAGACCACGCCATGCGCGACGATCGCGATGCGTTTGCCTTGGTGTTGTTCCGTCACGCGATTCCAGACCGGGAGGATTCTCGCACGTATTTCTTCATACGACTCGGCTCCTTCATGTGCGTAAGTAACTTCGCCCGCCATCCAGCGTTTCGTGGTTTCGGGCCAAAAATTGTTTTCCGTGTATTTCGCGCCCGAATAGATCCCGACCTTGCGTTCATGGAGAAGCGGTTCGAGGATGTGGGGAGCTTTCACCAACTCCGCAATGTGCCGAGCGGTCTCCCGGGCGCGAAGCATGGCGGAACTGACGACGACTTCCGGCTGGTGATGCTGCAACACCTGGGCGACAAGTTCGGCTTGCCGATACCCCTTCGCGCTCAAGCCAATGTCCGATTCATACCCGTGAAAGACATCCGGCGCGGCGGTCTCGGCATGGCGAAGCAAGAAAACACGAGTCAATCGATCACCTGATTAAAAACGAAAGTTCTTTGATCCGCCCGGCAGCGGATTCGTCTTGTGCTTCGATCGCTATTGCCATGGATTTCGCAAGGAATCCATGGCTGCGGTTCAGGATGGAGCGTTCGATCCTTTCGACGTTTCTTTCGCCAATTGCCCCGGATAAGGCAGAACTAATTGGCCACACTCGGCACATGCATGTTGTATGCGGAACTGGTAGGGAGGGTCCGAGGTTTCTTTATTCCCACGCACACGCGGCAGAAAGTCGGTGAAATACGCATCGAACACACGGCGAAGATCGACGACCTTCGGTGCAGGGAGCGACGGATCCAACGGGATGCGCCGAGACCCAACGAGGACGTCGAACCCCTGCTTTTTGTAGGAATCCTCAACACGGAGATCCATCGTGGGGGAATAGCTGGCGATGCATTCGTCCTGAATCCAAACGCCCTCGGAACCTGCGTAGCACCAAGGCAACCCGTAATTGAAAAGGAAGTCAGGCGCGGCTTGGAATCGGCGTTCTCCACCGGGATGTTCGTGCGCCTTGATAAATGCGGAAACGGGAAAGGAGTTGGGTTGTTGCCTGGTTTCGCGCCAAAGGTGGTAAAGTTGCTGCCAGCGCCAGCCTTCGTCGAGCGCGAGGGATTTTTGCAGTCGAGGGAACATTTTGCGAAGGTCGAGCCAATCTTCCGCCGACCAGCCGGCACGAAACGCCGATTCAGCCATGAGGATTTGTATCCGCCGTTTCGCCCCGAGATGCCGAGGCGTAACTAGGCTCTCGAACTCGTAAGCGCAGATCAGGTCCAAAAGTGGAAGCGGCAGTTCGCCTTGAATCGCTTGCTCCGCGTAATGGATCACGATCGCGGCTCCGTCATCGCCGCGGTTGCGAGCACTGGCGGCTTCCAAGTGGATGAGCGCCGCCAACGCGTTGAGAGCGTCGGCACGTCGGCCCGCCCGAAGAAACGCAAGATCTTGGCACGGTTCGAGGACATTCGAATTCGGAAAGGCACCGCCAAGTTGCACGGTGCCTCTCGCCAGGCCAGCCAGGAACGAAAAATCTCGTTCGTGCAGTTCAGCTTCCCCAAGCTCCGGGACGAGCAGGTTCCAGGCGGCACGGACCAAGCGCTGCTTCGTTCCGAACGATGGAGGCAAAATACTCGCCGCCACGCCCGCGAAGATGAGAGTGACGCCCATCAAACAGGCCATCACCAGCAATGCGACCGTGCGATCGGACGAAAACCAGATTAAGGTCCCAATCGCGATCGATGCCAAAAGAAAAACGGTGACCGTTCCGAAAATCCCCCACACCCAGGCCGTGCTGAGTTCGGATGCGTGGAACGTCTGCTGTTTGGGAGATGTAGCCGTCGCGTGATAGCCCAGGGCCGATTTTTCCAGGGTTACTCGATACCCGAATCCCTCGAGGCGCGTGGGCTGAATGATCAATGGCGGCGGAATTGCGACTTCCAGGCTCGGCATCAACGCGAAGCAACGCGGGCAGACGCTGCCGGACTGTTGTTGGGCCACGCGAAGGTAAGCTTCGAGAACGTCGCGATCCTGAATCCCCTTGCGCAGCATGCGCCGGTAAAGTTTTTCCAAACCTGATTTTGGATCGGCTTTCTGGGCCGTCTCTCGACATCTTCGGTAGACGGAGGCGTCTTTCTCCAGGCGGTAATCGATGATCCAATCGTCGATCGCTTTCCATGGATCACGAACACGTTGTCCATCAAGGACCAGTTGATGGCGATCCCACAGATGGCGGACCATATCGCGTTTGGGAAGTTGCACGCCACACCGTGGACACGTCATGCGTACTTCATCATCGAGTTGGCGGATGACGGCGTCGATCGACGCCCGCTGACCGACCCGAGCTTCCAACTGCTGGAGCCGACGTATTGCGGAAAGTTTTCCAGCATGCGCGATATAGGCACGGAGAAGGTCGCGCAGGATCGGTTGGTCCTCATGCGTAGGGCGGAGCAACGCCGCGAGCGTGAGCAGCCGAGCCTTGCGGGGTACATCCTTTCGCCCCAGCCACGGCTTAAGCCTTTCAAGAACTTCGGGTGTGCCGGACTCAGGTCGATGTTCGAGGCCTGAAAGCGCGAGGCGAATCGCGATCTGTTCATCGCCTCGGGTTTTGCGGGGCCGAAGAAGCTGCAGGAGATATGCCTGACAGTCACCGGACCGGACGAGATGTTCCGCGACGATCGGCAAACCCGCCATTCGTTCCGCGCGATTCAGCGAACGGAGGAAGGTGATCAACCAATGGACGATGAATTTATCCGCGTCCTGGGGATAACGTTCTTCCGCCAACGATACAAAACTTTCCCATGCGTTTTGGTCACGTGGCGGAGTCGTCACGGCCGTCAGCATCGCGAGCTTGACTTTGCGATACGTCCCACGCCTTGCTCGAAACTCGAAGATGTGATGGCTTTGCCGAAGATGCCTTTCGAGTTCGCGATACGGAATCAGTACGAGGCATTGATCGCAGGGCACGAGGCGGTCGTGTTCGAGCCGATCCATGCATTCGTTTGCCACGGAATCCGGGAGACCGAGCAAGATCGCTTGTTTGCAGAGGCTGATCTTTTCAAGGATCGAATCGGCGCCAAAATCGAAACGTTCGAATTCCCGGTAGAGTGATTCCGCCGTTTTTGGTCCTTCCTTCCACCGATCCATGACGAGCGAAGCCAAAGTTTCGCGACCCACTCGCCGAAGCCGTTCCTCTTGCGAGTGAAAAAACTCCGTCGCGATCGGTTCGAACGCGGCTGAATTTCGCAGCATGTTGAGGTAATGGTCCACCGCGCGATAGGGCAGAGCCAGAGGGATTGTCCCCGTTTTCCGTGGCACGCCTTCCGGATTGCTGGCGAGGTACCGGTCGAGATCGCGAATATACTCGGCCCACGGTGATTTTTCGCCGCGCGGAAGGAGTGGATAGAGATCCAGCAAACGTTGATGGGCGCTTTGGTCTTCTTCTTCAAAAACGCGCCGCCAAAGTTCACCACGCACCTCCGACAACGGCTGAAGCTCGCCGTCGAATTCCATTGCCTGGTGTTCCTCGCGCAGGTGGTCCGCTCGTTCGGCGAGGCGCAAGGACTTTTGACAGATGGGACAGCGCGCAGGCCAAGTGCGATCCAGACGTTGCATCGCTTCCTGGCGGAAACTTTCCGGAAGCACGAGCCTTTCAATCAGGTCCATCGGATCAATCACGCGATCGATGGGGGGTTCTTCGACCGCCAAGAAGATTTTGACGAGCAAGTCGACGGATTGGCGCTCGCATCGACTCCAAAGAATGACCGCGGCAGGAAGACGAATTTCCGCCAACGGATCGTGCACATATCGCCAAAGGATCCGTTCCGCATGCGAGTACTTGGCCGTTCCGTTGCGAAGTCCTTGGTCCAGACGATTCAATCCCCAGCGGCGCACGCGAGGAGAAGCCGAGGCTTGCAGGCTTTCCGCGACTTCGATGCTGCCAAGGGCGTTCAGCACCATCGATGCTCGAATCGGTGGATCGTTCGGCGACGGTCGGTCGGCCTGGATTTCCGCCCAACGCTTCAAACCCTCTTCCGTGGGATTCCATAACTCCGAGGCGACGCCGTTCGAATAGGAAACGCCATCGGGCGAATTTCGGCGAAGGAACGCGGTGTAAAAAACATTCTCCGTCGTTAGTGGAACCTGAAAATCTTCCAGGGCGCGTCGAGGGGTTCCTTCGTAGAAACGGTTTCCTTCCCCTGGCCACGCCGGCGCCGAGCCTAGATTCCGTTGAATGATCAAATCGAGGTCGGGAAGCGAGGTGGGGATATCCAAGATCAATCGCGCGGCCGTCGGGCTGGTATAGATCGCCTCGAAATGTGCGACTTGAGGCAGGGGCGGCGTGGTGAACCACTGTTTCCATTCCGCGACCGACGAAGGCCGTCGGCTGCGGTCGGGGTTCAAACAAAGCCGAATCACGTGGACGAAATTGAACGGCCAGCCCAGCATCACCGCCGAACGATGCAGGCCGAGGTGTCCTGCCCATTCGGTGAGATCCTCCGCGGGAATTCGCCCCAATGTTTGATGCAGTAGGTCCGCGTGTTCCTGCTGGAAGCTCCACCACGATCGCTGTTGTTCTCGGCAGATGGAGGCTGGGTCGCTCGCGGTTAACAATGCAAACGCAACGCATGCCCAAGAATAAAGATCGCTTCGCATGTCCGGACGAATCTCCGCGTCGAAACATTCAGGTGCGGAATACCCGATCGGAAAACGGTTGGGAGGGAAAAGCTTATTCCATGCCTCAGCCGGCGTTGCGTTTCCTAAAAGTGGGCTTTTTGCTGGTAATGCGTGATCGCTACCCAGGTAGTGAACTCGACCGCTCTGGTCGATCACCACATCTTCCGGATCGAATGCGAGGACAAACAATCCTTCGTCATGCGTGAGTCGGAGGAATTCAAGCAGCTCTGCCAAAACTCCCAGAAGGCTGGAAAATGCTAGAAGCTGGTTCCGCCATGTAGGTAAGCGTTCACCCTGGGGGCGCGCAAACACGACGATCGGTTCGGCTTGGGAATCGATCGCCGAGTTCGTGAACGCATCTCGGTGATTGGGGACGTTCCAAAGATCTAAAGGTTCGGGCCAAACTGGGATTTGCCGTTGACCCAAAATGACGCGTGCTTCCGTTCGCGCCAGGGCTCGACGTTGTTCGACATATTCCGAATCATCCAGTGCCGAATATTTTTGCACGCGAAGGTAGACATCCAACCATTCTTTTTCGTCGGTTTCGCGAACGCTCTTGGTCGCAAAGTCGAAATTTCCGAAGACTTTTTTCCCGCGGTAGAGCGCGTAGGTGGGTGTTTCACGTTCCAACTCGGCGACCACGATTCCCGAGGCAACGTTTCCCGTGTTTTTCAGTCGTTCGCCGACGAGGAGGTGCATCGCGCCTTGTTCGATTCTTCCCGTGAAAACCGTGATGTCCGCTTCGAAATCCTACGCGATTATCGAGAAATTCCCACGAGGAGGGGATGTAAATCTTGCTGGAAACTTCCAATGTCGGGGTACCTGTCGGACGGGTCCGGCCTCAAACACCTTTCCAAAATTCGGCGGAGTTCCGACGAGGTCGCCTCGGGCAATAGGCCGAGATCCAGGGCCGCGGCACGTGGTGACAACAAGAGACCTTTGGATCCCAAAAACTCTTGCGGATTCCGCCCCGTCAAAAGATGAAATAAGAGGGTGCCCAGCGTGTAAACGTCGGCGGCGGGCGTCAGCACGTTGTAGGGGGACTCACATTCAGGTGGGCAATACCCGGCCGTCGCGGCACCAGGAAGAAGCTTTTGCCCCGAATCCAAATTCACGAGTTGGCTCCCCCCCAAATCAATCACCGTCACCCGATCTTGCGACGAAAGCAAAAGATTCGAAGGTTTCAGATCCTGATAAATGATCTGCCAAGTCATTCCAGGCCGCATGTTCTTGGGTTCGTGGAGGGTGCGAAATACTTCGGCGATCTGGGTGATGACGCGTAAAGCGCGTTTTTCGGGAAAGCGGTGCGTCGATTTCAGCATCGTCGCCAGGGATTGGCCTCGGACGAATTCCATGATCAAGTACGGTTCCGATTCGATCATGGCGGCGTCGCCATACTCCCAGGCTTGACGATCGTCCGTCGTGAATGGACCCGCGAGGCTCGGGTTGGCGTCGAAGACAAAATCATTGGGGTGGGGCACGGCGTTGCAGCCGGCGTTGCGAAGCAGCACCAAGATCCGCCGCTCCATTTCCAACGTCTTTCGCGGTAGCCGAAGCTGATTGGTGAATCCCTCCGTGTCACGTACCTTGGCGTAGGGTACGACATCGTAATAGAGCGTCGATTTAATCAAGACTTTCGCGCGAGTCCGTGCGTCGATCCCTTCCAGGAGAAGGCCCATTCCGCCGGACGCGAAAAAATTGGTGACTTGATAACGCCCAGCCAACGGTTGAGCGATGGTGAAGACCTTTCCGCGATTGTCGCCGTGAGTTACTTCCGCCCGAAGAAAGGACCGACCTTTCCAGGTAATGAATTCGCCAGCGGTGTTGGGAGAAAGGTGCGTGGTCAAGGACGACGGTCTCGAAGGGTGGCATGCCCAGAACACATGGGACGGATCGCCGAAAACAATCAAGTAACTTAACGTAGGGTGCGTGTAGTCTGTTCGCGTAACCCTGTAGGCATCAAGTTAATCCGCGATCTCGAACCGGAAACGGACCGAGCCTCCAAGTACGAAACGGTTTCCGGGTTGAAGCGGATAATCTTGGTTGGGCATTACCATATCTTGTTCAAGTTGCGTTCCCGTGTTTCCAGGCAACGGACGAAGCGTGAATCGGTTTCCCGCACGGGTATGCAGGATCAGAGCATGTTGCCGAGAAATTTTCCGTAGGGCGGTGGAATCGACCCACGCTTGCAGGTCGATCTCAGGAAAAACACCTGCGACGGGATCGGTTCGTCCGATGAGCATGGCCTCTTTGTTCAAGGGGAAATATTGAATTGGAACCTTATTGCTGCCGACCAACACCAAAACGGGCGTTCCAGGGGGTGGTTTCACCGGCAGGGGCCGAGTTTCAATCGGTTCGACATAAAGTTCCGCGCCGCATTCGCAGAACGCATCGGTGTAATTGGCCTCCAAGATTCGCCCGCAAGCCGCACATTGACGTTGCCCTGCGACCAAGGCGGCACGCTCCGCCAGGCGAATCGCCGTGGCTGCCGGGGTGGACACGATGACGCCCATGGGCATATCCGGATCGGGCACGCGCGTGCCGCACACCGAACAGGTGCGGGATCCTTCGTCCAGTGGTTCGCCACAAATCGTGCAGGTCGGCATGATGCTCCCCGTCGACAACGATCAAAAATCAATATTTTGTGCCACGACGATGTCCTCCGCACGCGAGGATGCCGCCAGCGACCGGTTTAGCATGTCTTGGGAGATGGTTCCCTTCTTCATGAATTCGTCTTGCATCGCTTGATATTGGTTCAGCATTGCTTGATCGCCGAGCTCCTGGAATTTTTGGATCAGTGCATGGAGGAGATTCGCGATGATGACGCGATCACGTTGGCTTCCTTCTTTGCCCAGGGCGTCGATCTTGGATTGCAGGAAGAGAACTTGGCGTTGCACCTCAGCTCGTGAAAGGACCCGGCGGACATCGCCGCTACGCTCGCCGGCGCGGGCAGCGTCCGCGGTGATTTCGACGACGATATTCGCCTCGACTTTCTGCGATTCCGTCGTTTGGCCCGGCAAATCGTAATAAAGCGTTGCCTTGGCGAGGCGAAACCGTTGCGGTGTGGGCCGAGCGGGAAGGGAACACCGAAATAGAAATTCGTACGCCTTTCCGCGTTCCATTTGCTCAAGGCGAAGATTGATCAGGTTTTTCTCGTCCGGCTGCAAATCGCCGACGAAAAGAATTTCCGGACGCGTGCGATAGATTTCCCGGATCTGAAGCTCAGGCGAAAGCCAAAGCTGGAGCTGGACGTTGGTCGCCTGAATATTTTTTTGGCTTGCGATGGCCTGGGTGAAAAGCTGCTGCGCGACGACTTCATCGCGGATGTGGTTGAAGGCGCCAGCCAGGCTTGTTTTGGCGAGATCGGTGAGAAAGGCGATTTTGCACTCACCGGTGCCAAATGCCACGATGGGCAACTTGAAGTCCCATCCCACGGCTCGTGCGGTTGCCAAGGTGGTGGCAGGATCTTCGTCTTCTCCGTCCGTGAGCAACACGATTTTGCGCGTGCGCGTGGAATCTGGATGGTTACGGAGGATGGTGCGGACGGCTTCGAAGGCTCGGCCCATGTTCGTGCCGCCTCCGCCCACATCGGTCAACCGCTGGATGGCTTGCCAAAGCCGATCCATGTCGCTGGCGTGAACGGCTTCGGCCAAGGTGTAAGCTTGATCGTCGAAGGCGACGACGGTGAGCAGATCATCGGGCCCCATCCGCTCCACCATTTTTTGCACGACGGTGGCGGCCATTTCACGCCGACTTGGAACCTCCGAAACGACGGTTTGCGAGGCTTTTCCCTCGGTGGTTCCTTCACCGATCTTTTGTGCCGCGGGATCCCGGCGAACGAGCACGTCCATCGAGCCGGAGACGTCGACCAGCAAGAACAAATGGCTTGCCATGGTGGCGGGCGGTGACGCGGGGGCCAACAACGCAGGGTTGGGCTCGATCGTGATCAGTACGTAAACATCCTCGGGCTTATTCTGTTCCAAGAAGGGTCGATCAAGCTTCCAGCGCAATAGAAAGGCATCGGACATGCGCGTTCTTTCCCTTGGATTTGCCGGCGTTTTCGCGGCCAACTGCCACGCCATAGCGCGTTAATTCGAAGATGGAGGCACGGCTGCTTCCATTATTTTTACTACTATACAGGAAATATTGTCCCCCCATCCTTCGGGTTCGACGAAGGAGGGAAGTCTTTGCATTTGATCCGCGGCTTCCACCAGAAGCGAGGCGAGTTCCTTGGCAGGAAGATGATGATTTTTCCGAACCAGGTCGGCTAGTTGTTTGGGGTGGAGGAACGCCCCTTCCTCGACCAGCCCATCCGAGCAGAGGATGAAAACATCGCCCGGAGCCAAAGGCCAGGTGGCAAGCTTCGGATGCCTGCTTTCCTCCAACGGGGCCAATTCTGCGTTTTCCAGAACTCGACAACCGCCCACGCATTCTCGCAACGCGCGCACGATGGGGCCAAGTCGAACGATCTCTTCGGGGCCAGCGTCGTTCTGCAGCAGACCGGAAGCCACATCGCCATCGACGGTCAAAAGTTCCACGTAATCGTCGGTGATGAGATAAGCTCGGCTATCGCCCAGGTTGGCGATCGTGATTTCGTGATCGCGAATCCAGGCGGAAGTAAGGGTCGTGCCCATGAGGTCCGCCCCCGCCAAAAGTTGGCGTCGGTAACCTTTGACCAACGCCCAATCCAGCAAGACGTCGGCGGCATCTTTACATACCTTGGCCATCTTGCGAACGAATTCACCGTGGGTCACGGGCTCAGGGAACGCATTTTCAAGGACCATCGCGGTCATCATGCTCGCAAGGGCTCCGCTACCCACCTGGCAGGAGGAAATTCCATCTGCCACCAACAAAAGCTCGCAGGGGGGGTTAGGAAAGGACCGAACCAGGATGTAATCCTCATTACGTAGTCCCAGCTCCGTTTTGGTTCGTCCCACGCGTGTGTCGCCCGCCGCATTCCAGGTCAAAGGCTTTCCATGGCTGCGACGCCGACCCAGCTCTGCGTAGGCATGTGCCAAGGCTGCGGTGAATTTCGCGGGAGTTTCGTAACGTTGATTTGGATCTTTCTCCACCGCTTTCATCACGATGGGAATGATACCTTCAGGAAGATGCGGTACGTAAATACGCAAGTTCGGAATCTGGTAGTCGAAGGATTCAAGCCCCTCGCCATGAAATCCCAAGGGCATCAAGCCGGCGATCCAGTAATACGTGAGCAACCCCAAGTGGAAAACGTCGGTTGCCGGTCCGATGGCGTTGGCTTGGTAACGCACGATCTCGGGTGCCGAGAATTTGGGTCGAATCGTCAAACGGTTCGGCAGCGTCCCGAAGGGAAACGTCGTTTGGTCAAGGTTGGTGATTCGGAGTTGGCGAAGGTGGTGGGGTTCGGCGGTGCCTGGACTTTGGAGAGGGCCGACGTCTTCGAGTTCCGAGGGATCGAAATTGAGCCAAACCGTGCGGACTTGGTGGAGCTGATCCATCGCCTGGGAAACCGATTGGATCGATTCCACGAGTCGGCGAAATTCCAAGATTGGGTTCATGCCGGGTGGTTCGTCCCACGGAGCGAACGGTTGGCCAACGAGTTCCGCCACCACCCAGCAACCTTCACGATCTTCATGGATTTGGATTGGAGGAAGCGTGCTTAGCGAGAGATGACGTCGCCTTTCGATTTCATCGAAAATGGCATCGTTGGGCTCGCGCGAAATCCAGCGAATTCTTCGCAATTCCGAATCCACACGCACGACGACGAAACCCTGATCCTTGGCAAGTTGCCGATGTTGTTCAGGGGTGAATTCAACGCTCACCGGTCCCAGCATACATCGAACGGGAACCGATGACGGCGTGGTGCGAGCTAACTCGGAATTGCAGGCGTCGCAGAATTCTTCATCCTGCGAAATATTGCCACACTCTGGACACTCAATAGCCATGCTTCCTTCCGGCGACCTTTAGCGGTAAACTAGGGATCCGATGCCACATGCCAAGTAGAGTGCGTGGTGGACCTTCGTTAGATTGAAATCACCAAGGTAATTTCGCAATGTCCCTTTCCGTTCGAATCGCGATTCCTGGAGACGATCCGCCGCAATTATACGGTTCTCCGCACCTGGACCGGTTGCGGAAATGGGGAGAAGTATTATTGCATACGGATCGGCCGGCGGATGACGCCGAGAAACTCCGCCGCTGCCAAGGCGCCATTTGCATGATCAATTCGCGGAGCGCGGTGAAATGGCCACGTGAAATATTGAGGCAGCTACCGGACCTGAAAATGATCACGGTTTGTGGGATCGGCACCGATTCGATCGACATCGTGGCCGCGCGTGAGCTTGGCATTTTGGTGTGCAATATCCCCGGAAAAACCGCGGGGATCGTGGCCGAACACGCCCTCGCGCTCATGTTGGCGGCAGCGAGACGCTTGGTGGAACAAACCCAACTCGTGCGTGCCGCTGGCTGGAAAACTGGGGAAAGCCGATACCTCGGCGGCAAAACCCTTGGCGTGCTCGGCACGGGGCCGATCGGGCAACAAATGATCCGCCTGGGCAAAGTGATCGGAATGAACGTCCAAGCCTGGACCTTCCATCCGTCCCCGGAACGAGAACGGGAACTTGGTGTTCCGTTTCTCCAGCTTACGGAGCTACTCAAAACCTCCGATGTCGTCAGCGTGCATGTCAAGCTCACCGACCAGACGCGCGGTTTTCTGGGACGCAAGGAGATTCAGCAAATGAAGCCGGGCGCCATTCTTGTCAACACCGCTCGGGGTGCCGTTCTCGATGCGAATGCGTTAGCAGAGGCGTTGCATTCTGGACATCTTTACGGCGCGGGGATCGACGTGTTCGACCCCGAGCCCGTGTCGGCGGAAAACCCTTTATTAACCGCGCCGAACGTGGTGATGACGCCGCACGTCGCGGATCAGAATCCAGAAGGAATGGAAATCTTGAACCGCGGCGCCGTCGATAACGTGATTGCGTTCTTGGAAGGTCGGCCTCAATACGTGGTCAACGGTTGATTGTCGCGATTACATTTCAGGAGAAACGGAAAGGGCTGGAAAAACAAAAAGGCCATGCCAACGGATACCGTCGGCATGGCCTTTCGAGTTGCGGTGAATCGTTTATTTGAAATTTTTGAGCCAACGATCGAAGTCGTCTTTGTGTTTTTCCATGGTTTTAGCCGGCCCGGTGAGCGTGATGAAGTAGGGGCCGTTGGGGCTATCGAAGATGACACCGAAGCGTCGGAAGTTTTCTTTGAGGGTGACTTTGGCCGTCGGAGAGAATGGGGGGAACTTCGATTCGAAGGCGCCTTTCACGTCGAGGTAGGTGATGTCCACATCGCCAGCTTTCATTTTCTCGACTTTGCTCACGTCGTCGATGGATTTGCCTTCCGGAGCGCGGAACATGCTTTTCCAGCGTTTGAGGTTGTCGTTGACGCCGCCTCCCCCGCCTGGTCCGAAGAAGAAGACGACGAGTTCCGCGCCTTCAGGATCACCGTCCGCTTTGGGAAGATCGAAGTTGTAGGCGCGAAATTTGTTGCCGGGCTCTTTCTTTTTCCAGGAGGCGGGGGCTTCGGATTTCCGTCCGTCGAGTTCCACGGTTTCCGCCGCCACCATGCCCACCACCACGGTTGCCACGCCCAGGGCGCCCATCACCATTCCCCATGGATTCATTTGCCGTACTCCGCAAGAGGTAAGGTTGCATTCACCGACACATTATAGCGTCGGACCCAGGTCGTGAGTAGAAACAGAAATGCGCCGCGAAGCCTCGCCTCAGAGCACCGGAGAAAGCAAACGGGCTGCATTTTCCAGCAGGCGGGCGGCAAACGGTCGATTGGCATAACTTTGGGGCGTCAGCAGGATCGACTGGGCGAAATCCCGATGAAACGCTTCCTCCAAGATCTCTCCCGCCTTGTGCGAATAAAGCACGCAATTTACTTCGAAGTTGAGAAACATGCTACGGTTGTCAAGATTCGCGGTACCCACGGAAACAAGGTCACGGTCGATAAGGATTTGTTTCGCGTGCATCATACCAGGAACATATTGGTAGACTTTGACGCCGATTTCGAGCATCGAATTCCAGTAGTAACGCGCCGCGAGTTGAGGCACCCATTTGTCCGGATACAGCTGATGGAGCAAACGAACATCCACGCCACGAAACGCCGCGAGGCGAATCGCGGTGAGTAAACCATCGTCCGGAATGAAATAGGGTGACGCGATCCAGACCCGCTGCTTCGCTTGGACGATCGCGGCGAAGATCCATTCTCGAATCGCCTTGGTTTCCCGATCGGGCCCCGAGTCGAGCACCTGAATGGGAAAGGGGCCATCGAGATGCCGCGTGCGAAAGTAGGGCGATTGAGATTCACGACCTGCTTCCCACAATCGCTCGCCGGCGGCGAAATCCCAATCCTCGCAAAAAATGCGCTGAAGATCGCAGACCGCAGGACCCGCGAGGCGTAGATGCGTGTCGCGCCATGGGCCAAATCGCCGATGCAGGCCCATGTACTCATCGCCGACGTTCAATCCCCCCACGTACCCGACCTGCCCATCAGCGATGAGAAGTTTTCGATGGTTCCGAAGATTGATCTGTAACCGTCGGCGAAGCGGGTTGATCGGAAGAAACACGCTGCTCTTGCCGCCAGCTCGACGAAAATCCTCGAGAAAACTTTGCCGCATGAAATAGGAACCCATCGCGTCGTAAAGCAGCCGAACTTCAACTCCCTGTTTCGCTTTTTCGGTGAGTGCGTCGATAAACTTCTTTGCGAATGCGTCGTTTTGAAAGATGAACGACTGCATGTGAAGGTGGTGCTTCGCCTCCTTGATGGTCGCGAACATCGCTTCGAATGCGGGTGGTCCATCGAAATAGAAATCGACCTGATTGCCGAGCGTAACGGACGAACCCCCCAGGCGGTAACCAAGCTGGGCGAGCTGCCGATCGCGCGAAAGTTCCTCTTCGGCTTTGGAAACTAATACTGGCGACGTGGAGTTCGCAGGGTGTTCGGTTTGGATCGCGGCGTGGTAATCGCGAGGGAATTCAGGTTGAAGGTAGCGCTGGCGATGGCGACGTTTTCGATTCAAAGGCCGCGTGACATGCTGATAGCCAAAGAAAAGGTAAAGGATGGGCCCCAAAAAGGGGAGAAAGATCATCAGCAGACACCATGCGACCGCACTCGTTGCATTGGGTTTGGTCATCAACACCCAAGAGATGCCAACGGCGATCAAAATGATGTCCAGCGTCGCCAACGCGGCCGGCAGCCAATGGCGAAAATATTCCCAGGAATCGAGGAAGGGTTCCATGAAAGAATTTTAGCAGCCACGTCCATCGCCATCATCGAAGAACGGAGAAGTCGTGGAGGATGCTAAACGTGTGCCAGCATGGGCCGCTTTGGACGCGACACCTCGGCGAGGCTTGAATCGAGGAAGGTTTGATGCCAAAGCTGCGTCGTGACGACGCCCACCAATCCCAGTTCCACGGAAGTTCGTTGCAGTCGGCCCACTCGGTTCGCCCGCACCCGTTCCAGCGCGGAAACGACGGCTTCCACGTTGAAATACCCGGTTTTCTTCAGCGATTCCGGGCTGAGCAACTGTTCGACAAACGCGGGGACCTTGCGGTCGAAGAAGCTATCGAGCGGAGCGCGAAACATTCCTTTGGGTCGCCACGCGACATCTTTGGGAAGGTAACGTTCCCCGAGTTTGCGCAAGAGATACTTGTCGCGGAAACCTCGCATTTTCCAGCGGGGATGAATCTGGGCCAGGAACTCGAATACGGATTCATCGAGAAAGGGATAACGCGTTTCGACGGACGAATTCATGGCCACGCGATCGCCCTTGAGCGACAAGAGATGGCCAGGCAAGTGGATGCGCCCCGCCCAATAGACAGATCGATTCATTGGATGCCAACGTTTCATCCGTTCGAAATCGGGATTGAGTTCGAGGTAGGGGTTGTGATCGCCCAATGCCGCGAGGGTGTCGCGGTGGAAGAACTGAAACCGCGACACCGTCATCATGTTGTAAAGTTCATTGAACGCCGAGAAACCACCGAGGGTTTTTTCCATGCGATCCATGTACGCGATGGTTTCGGGCGCGGTATTTCCCCAACGGTAGACGGCACGCCTGAGTGGAGAGCTGAGGCGAAGCCCCGGGATCGCATCGAAGGCAGTAAGGATTTTGTGGATTTTGTACCAGGAATAGCCGGCCATCCATTCGTCCGAACCCTCTCCCGTGAGGGCGACTTTATAGCCATGCTGATGGACCGATTTGGCGAGTTCCAGTAAGGCGGTGCACGAAGTATCGATCACCGGTGCTTCGGCCGCGTGGATCAGTTCGGGGTAGGTGTTGAGAACTTCGTCCGGGCCGATCGGAACGATGACCGGTTGGCTGCCGATCATTTTCGACACCACCGCCGCCTGCGACGTTTCATCCAGTTTTGGATCGAGGATCTGGATGGTGAACGTCGGTATCGATTCGCCACGGATCTTGGCCGCCACCGCGACGACAATGCTTGAGTCGATTCCACCGGAGAGATAGGAAACGACCGGCACGTCCGCGCGAAGACGCCGTTCGACCGATGCGTAGAAAAGCTGATCGAACTGGTCGACGAGTTTTTTGGGATCGCCGTCGAGTTCTTGGCCCTGATCGGGAAAATCCATTTTCCAGTAGCGTCCCGGTGAGACCCTTGCGGGTTGGCCCGAGGCGGGAAGGTCGATCTTTAAAAAATGGCCAGGCTGCAGAACCTGAATTCCCGCGAAGCAGGTCGAAGGTCCGGGGACCGCGAAGAAGTGGAAAACTTGATCCAATCCACGCAAGTCGGCCCGAACATCAACGAGACCGGACGCCAACAGGGCTTTGATCTCCGAGGCGAACAATAGCCAATCCCCTTCGGACGAGGTTTGTCGCGTCCAAAAGAGTGGGCAAATGCCGAAACGGTCTCGGCCAAGGTAAACGCGCTGGTTGGATTGATCCAAAAGCGCCACCGCGAACTGCCCGTGCAAATGCTCGAAGAAGCTCTCGCCATATTCTTCGTAAAGGTGCGGGATGATCTCGGTATCACAATGGGTTTTGAAGCGATGTCCTCGCCCTTCCAGTTTCGCTTTCTTTTCCGGGTAATCGAAAAATTCGCCGTTAAACACCGTGACGATGGAACCATCTTCGTTGGCGATCGGTTGTTTGCCGTCGGCGAGTCCGACGATGCTGAGCCGACGATTCGTGAACCCCAGGCCCGGCCGTTCAAGAAATCCGTCTTCATCCGGTCCGCGGTGGAAGATGGCTCGAGCCATGCGCGCGAGAATGCGTTCGGGCACGGGGCGATGGCCACTCAGATCGACGATTCCAGCAATTCCGCACATAAATTCACAGCCCTGGATCGAAAAGCAGAAAGAAAGGCGGTTGCGAGGGTAAAAGAAACACCTATTGCGACACTAGAATTTTGTGAAAAAATAAGAAGTGAGAAGGAGCCATGCCGCTTTCCCCGTCTTCTCCATTTTTCCTATTATGGCAGATGGAGAAGAAAAAACGAGTTGTACCCACGGTTTCCCTCTCCTTTTCTCAGGGAATAATTTCAATCCGATGGAAACCTCCGCATCTTCGGCCTTCTTTCGCGACTTACGCGATCCGGAAATTCAACGTGAAGTCGCGAAGTTGAGGTACGCTGATAATTTCACGAACTGGTGGTATCTGTTCCTCGAATACGCCTTTTTGGCGATCGTCATCGGCTCCACCATTTCATTCTACTACTGGTTGATTGCTCACGAACATTCTTTGCTTTGGTCGATCCCGGTAACGATCGTGTGCATTTATTGCGTCGGTGCGGGGCAACACCGCTTGGCGACCCTGACGCACGAAGCCGCGCATTACATGTTGTTCAAAAACCGCTTGCTCAACGAATTCGTTTCGGAGTGGTTTTGCATGTTCCCGGTTCTCGGTACGACCCATAGCTACCGTGTGCAACACCATGGCCATCATCAATTCCCCAACGATCCCGAACGCGATCCGGACTGGGCGCAACTCACGCTAAGTGGCCACAAATTCAAGTTCCCCATGACCACGCGGGAGTTTCTTTGGCAATGCGTGTTCAAACAACTGTTATGGCCCCCCGCGCTTATTCGCTACGTCTTGGTGCGGGCGAGCTTCCTGGTGAATCATGGCACGGACGGTCCCTACCGCATGAAACGCTTGCAAGCGAAAACCGTGCTTCGCCTGCGTTTGGCCTATCACCTGCTGTTGGTCGCCGCGGTGACGGCCTTCGTGGTCTGGGAAATGCCGAGGGAAATTATTCTGACGTGTGTCGGGATGTTGATCGGAATCTTGGCAATCTTAGCCTGGCTGCCTGAGGCGTGGTTCGCGCAGTACACCATCGAACCCGATATTTCGGTACGCCATCAAACCATGCTTCGCTTCGTGTTCAACACGTTGTTGATCGGGGGGATCGGTTGGCTTACCGTCGTGACCGCGATGCCCTGGTGGTTGTTCTACATCGTCCTGTGGTTGGTGCCGCTCGGATCATCGTTTGCGTTTTTCATGATCCTTCGGCAACTCGTGCAGCATGGCAACGCCGACCGTGAACGTTTCACGAACACCCGCGTCTTTCTGGTGCATCCTTTGATTCGGCTGGCCGTCTTTCCGATTGGTAATGACTACCATTTGCCGCACCATCTTTTCCCCCTCGTGCCGCACTTCAATCTGCCAAAGCTGCACGCCTTGCTGATGACGACGGAACCCTACCATCGCGAAGCGGTCGAAGTGCATGGCTACTTTTTTTCGCCGGAATCGCCAAAGATTCATCCGACGGTGTTGGATTTATTGACGCGGTGAGGTTCGTACGCCGTGGGCGTAAGGGTGCATCAGTCGCGCGGCAATGGGCGAGCGCGAAACGGTAAACGAGGACCTATTTTCGCGATTGCAGATACGCCAAGAGGTCGCGTAGCTCCTGATCGGTGAGCGTGTCCACCAGGCGGTCGGGCATGATCGATTGGGGGACCGGACGGGTCTCGGCTACCTCGCGGGTGTTGATCTTGAACTGCCCGCCATTCGCGTCGAGGTAGGTGTACTCGTCCAGGTACGTTCGCAAGAGCATGCCGGTGAGGATTTTTCCGGATTCCATTTCGAGCTGCCAGGTCTGGAAGTTGGGAGCGACGTTCAGGCTCGGTTGCAGGATCGATTCCAGAATGTGTCGGCGTTCCGTTCGGCCGATGCCGCTGAGTTCGGGTCCGACGTTCGCGCCTCGGCCATCAATGCGGTGGCAGCGCGAACATTGGGCGAGCTTTGGCTGGAAGAAGATCCGTCGCCCCGCTTCGGCGTCGGCGGGGCCTTCGAGGTGCTTCAGCCACGCGGCGGTGTCGTCGAGCTTGGGGCGAGACTTTGTGAATGGTTTGCCAAGCACACGGTCGCGGAGTTCGCCCGGACCGTTCGAAGATTCCAACTTCGTCTTCTGTTCGCCTTTCAATGAAACGCCCACCAAAGCTCGCAAGGACTCGGGGGCAAGGCTTGGATTGGTTCCGCTCGCAAGGTCGACCAGAGCCTCGGCGTGTTCGTTCGCTTTCTCCGCGAGACCGACAATCGCCTCGGCCCGCAGGTTCGTAGGTAACTGCGAATCTCCGACCACTTTGGAAAGCACCGCGAACCGTTTCGGTTCGGGATGCCCTTGCATCGCGCGCACCGCTTCCAACTTCAAGGTCGCATCGTCTGTTTTCAAGAGATTAGCGAGCAGATCGAGCGATAGCCCCTTGTGCGAATTCGGCACCTGGAGCAGTGATGCGAGCCGATGCGACGCCGGCGCCTTCGCATCCGCGACCTTGGCCACGAAGAACTCAGCCATGCGATCCTCATGCACCGGTCGATCTTCGACACGAGCCAGGGCCGTGGCGTAGGCAAAGAACAACTTCGGCGAGAGCTTCGGATCTTCGAGCGATTTGCGAATGGCTTCGGTATGTTCGGTGAGCTTGTCGTCCGAAATCCATTTCGCCGCGAAGAAACGGACTTCGGGATCGGGATCTTGCAAAAACTTCGCGGCGAGAGGACGGCTTTCTTTCAAGCCAGATTCGCGGGTCGCTCGCAAAACGCCGAGTTTCAAACGGGCGTCCGCGTCAGCGTTAAGCGTAATCGACTTCAACAATTCCGGGTGTGTGGCTAGCTGCTGGACGACCGCATTTCGAATGAAAGGATCGCTATCGCGAAGCAACGCTAACAAGAGATCGAGATCACCTTTGGTGTTGCAAGACCGCACACCAACGGAAAGTTCGACGGCCGTTTCACCTAATGCCTTGATACGGTCGGCAATCGACGGGTTTCCGGCCGGCTGAAAAATGCCTCTCGGCGCTAACGGATTGTCTTTCTCAAATCTCTCTATCTGCGCCAATAGTGCCTCCAGCACAAATGCTCGAATCTCGGGAGATTTGTCTTTCACCAAAATCAAAAGGGCATCGTCCGTGAGTCCTTTTTCGGACCCCGCTAGGGCACGGGCAGCTGCGGCTCGAACGGCAGCACTCGGCGACTTCAGTCGGGCCAACAGGTCCGCTCGTCCCTTCTCACCGGCGCGTGCCAATTTGTGAGATTCGTAAGCATCGAAATTTACTTTCTTCGAGCGATCTTTCATCCGCAAATGCCACACGGCTCCGCGATGGTGAAGGTTGTAATCGCGCAGCACCCAGTCGCTGAAGAACATCGAGCCATCGGGCGCCACGGCCAAGCCGACCGGGCGAAAGTCCTTGCCGCCTTGCACGAACGCGACGCGGTCGGCCTTCACGCTCGCTCCGTGTGGCTTCAGTACGTAGCGTTCCACACGGTGATCCGCCCACGACGTAACGTACAGATTTCCCCTGTACTCGGCCGGCAGGCCGTCAGCTTGGTAATCGAGCACTTCGCACGGAGCTTCACCGGTGCCGGAGACCATGCCGAGGGTGCCTTCGAGTTCGCCGTGCCAACTCTGGAACGGATGGCGACCGGTTCGGCCATAGCGGAATTGGTAGCCGTAGTCGCCCCCTTCGACGATGTGGAGCAGTCGGCAGGGGGGCATGGCGTCGGGGTCGTTTTCCACCGCAAAGAGTCGGCCGAACTGGTCGTAGCAGGTGCCGAACGGATTCCAAAAGCCGGTGGCGATCTTGCGCAGCTTCTTGCCGTCGGCGGTGCAGGTGAAGATATTGCCACCATCGCCTTCGTTGGCAATGGTCACGCCATCGGAACCGATGAGCTTGTAGGCCGCCCCAAGGTTTTCACCCATGCCGAAGGTGACATTGCCACGGTAATCGAACGACAGCCCCGACAGGCCGTTGTGCGGGTAATCGCCCTTGGTGTCGAGGAAGACGATCCGCTTCACGTCGTCGGCTTTGCCCGTGCCTTTGGTGTCGCGGAGACGAATGATTTCGTTTCGTGTGGCGAGGTAGATCGAGCCATTGGGATGGGTGGCGATATCCATCGTGGCCTTGGTGCCTTCGAAGAAGGTTGTGATCTTGTCGGCTTTGCCGTCGCCGTCGGTATCTTCGAGGATTTGGACGCGGTCGTGCGGCGGGCCTTTGTAATCTTTGGGGCGAAAGTGCGTATGGCTTTCGATGACGAGCAGCCGACCTTTGGCGTCGAACGTCATCGACACGGGATGGACGATCTGCTTCTCGTCGGCGAATTGGATCACTTCGAGACGAGGGTCGACGGCTTTGGGGGCGTCTTGGGCGTGGCACGTGATGGCAGCGAGAAAAAAGGTGAGAAATGGGAACAAGGAATGGCGCATGGGAAAGCCCTTGGGGGGTGGTCGTGGGACCCCGTGGCCTCTCGGCCACGGGCTTGCAAGGTTACCAAAAAAATGGGCGAGGGGCGATGAAAAAGGCGGCGGGATCACTCCGAGATGAGGATCAGCATCGAGTGGGGGCCTACGGGATAAGTGAGGCCCGTGGAGACGACGGGGCCATCGCGCAGGTCAACAATGTCGAGCGGCGACGGAAGTGAGGTATCGACCACGCGCCGCCAGCGTCGGCCATTAGGAGAAGCCGGAATTCGAAAGTCCAACGCCCGCGTCCACGAATTGAAAGCAACGTAAAAATCGTGATCGGGAAAATCACCCGTTTCTCGGCCATCGAGGCAGAACGCCAGGGTTCGACTGCCCACGGAAAAATCGGGATTGAAAGGCTCGGTGCCGTGCCAAATCACGTCGGGGTTGAACTCACCGAATTGCCCTTTCCCACGGAAGAACGTGCGCCGCCTTAGCGCGGGGTGTTGCTTCCGCAACTGAATCATCTTTTGCGCGAAGCGGAAGAAATCCGCATTCGTTTCCCGCAGGCTCCAATCGATCCAGCCGATTGGATTATCTTGGCACCAGGCATTGTTGTTGCCATGCTGGGTGCGAAGGAATTCATCGCCTGCCAAGATCATCGGCACGCCCTGCGAGAGCATGAGCGTGGCGAAGAGATTCCGTGCCTGGCGTTTTCGAAGTTCGAGAATATCCGGGTCGCGCGTTTCCCCTTCTAGGCCACAGTTCCAACTGAAATTGTGATCGGAACCATCGCGATTATTTTCGCCGTTGGCTTCGTTGTGTTTGTGGTTGTACGAAACGAGATCCCAGAGCGTGAAACCATCGTGGCAGGTAATAAAGTTGATGGAATGGCTGGGGCTTCGGCCTGGAACTTCGTAAAGATCCGCGGAGCCACAGATTCGGGTGGCGAGTTCACCCGCTAACCCCGCTTCGCCGCGCCAGAATCGCCGAACATCATCGCGGTATCGACCGTTCCATTCCGACCAGCGTTGACCGAAGGGAAACCCGCCCACCTGATACAACCCCACGGCGTCCCAAGGCTCGGCGATCAGCTTGGTGTCGCGGAGCAAGCCATCCTCGGAGATCATTTCCACCACCGGAGGCTCTAACAAAACATTTCCCTTGCGGTCCCGCCCCATGACGGAAGCGAGGTCGAAGCGCAAACCGTCGACGTGCATTTCGCCCACCCAGAATCGCAAGCAGGTGAGGATGAGATCGCGGACGATCGGATGATTGCAATTGACCGTGTTGCCACACCCGGAAAAGTTCAGGTATCGGCCATCGGCTTCGAGCATGTAGTAGAGGTCGTTATCCAGGCCACGGAAGGAATAGGTTCGACCTCGATCGTCGCCTTCGCCGGTGTGGTTGAAGACGACGTCGAGAAAGACTTCGATCTTTGCTTCGTGGAAGGCGCGGACCATGTCACGGAATTCGTGGACTTGGCCATGTTCAGGGCCGGAATCCGCATAAGCGGATTTGGGAGCAGCAAAGGCGATGCTGTTGTACCCCCAGAAATTCTTGAGCCTCGCGCCGGTTTTAGGGTTGGTGAAGACGCAATCGTCTTCGTCGAATTCGTGCACGGGAAGTAATTCGATCGCCGTGATGCCCAGGCTTTGCAGGTAAGGAATTTTCTCGATCAGCCCCAGGAACGTACCGGGTTTCGAAACACCGGCGCTGGGGTGGGCGGTGAAGCCACGCACATGGAGTTCGTAGACGATCGTATCTTCGAGCTTGGTAAGCGGCGGGACATCCTCGGCCCAATCGTAGGAACGCCGAACGTAAAGGCTGCGGCGATGGGTGCCCCGCGTGGTCCCTTCGAAATGATGTCCATTCGCACCCCATTTCGCTCCATCGGCGACGGCGGTGCAGCAGGGATCCAGCAGAATCAACTCGGGATTAAAGCGATTCGTCCTGCTGGGCGGGCCATCCACGCGCCAACCGTAGCGAAAGACGCGAGGCAGGTTTGACACCAGGACATGCCAAAGGTCGCCCGTGCGATTTTTTCGGGGGTGCAGGGGAAATTCGAGTAAGAGGTTGCCGCTGTCGGCTTCCTGGAGCACGAGGGTGACCGCCGTGCCATGCCGGCAGAGCAGGGCGAAATTGACGCCATCGGCCAAGGGGCTAGCGCCAAGCGGCGCGGACCGTCCGCGACTGGTTCGAATCCTTGTGCTCGCATGAGGGATCACGGTCAAGGCAACTCGCAGTAGAAAAGGAAAATCTTCGGTTGGACAATCCTAGCATAACGTTCGCGCCGCCGCATGCCGACGAAGGTATTGCTTCGATCGAGCAATCTTCCCACGGCTTGGGTTCCTGGAGGATCACACGAGGAACCGACCTGGGCGGGCGTGGAGATTTTCAGGTGTTTGCGAAGAAATGTCAACGAAAACCGATTTTGGCGAGACCAAGAATCAAAGTCTTTTTATTCCGCCCGGGAGAGGTAAGGAATTTAGGAAAAATCATGCTCTTGGAAAAAGTCCCCTTTCCAATTTGGGAAATTATGACATAATACACAAAGAGTGTTCCGCATTTTCCCCTGTGTGGGGGGTGTGAAAGCCCGCCCGTGAGTTGCCAATCGAATCGCCTCTTCTAAAACGTATTGAGCAAAGATTGGGCAAAGTGCGATTTCTTTTTTTCCGTTCGGCGGTAATGATAGGGTTATCGGGAGAATCTTGGTTTCGCTTGTGCTGAAGCCTTGATTCAGATAGACTCGCTTTCCGCGAAACTCTCGGAGGCAGGAAGCTTCTTCGAGGAGTTTTTCTTAATTCTTCGATTTCGAATGAATCAAACTTCCTAGGTTTTCCGCGTTCTTGATTACTCAAGTTGAAGCCGCTGTTTCCTTTTAGGGGAACTAGGTGGTTTCTCGTGGAAGCCTGCAATCCTTGTTTGTTGACTATGTGACGTATCCGCGCTGATTCGCGGTGAATCTCTTTTTGTCGTACCGTTTGGAGGTAATATTATGGCCGTCGCGCGTGGCGACGAAGGGTCGGCCAATCATGGCAGCACTTCAGCAACTGGCACATCCACAACCGGCGTACCCCGCCGTCGCACCATCCGTCGAACTCCCGCCGCTCCGCCGAGCGACGTAGCGCCCCAGGCAGCGCCCTCGGAAGGGCACGCGGAGGCTTCGGTTCCCGCACGTTCGAGTTATCGCTCCGCCGCCCCCACGGTGGAAGCTCCACCCGCTCCCGCTCCAGCACCCGCGGCTTTACCCAGCCATATCACGAATTCACGCGTCGTGCCGACACGCCTCGATGACCTCTATCGTTGGCCCATGCCGAAGCTTTTCGCGTATGCGGAAAAGGAAGGCATCACCGAACACACGGGCATGAACCGTGGCCAACTCATCATGGCCGTCGTGCGCCGACAAATCGAACGTGGCCTGATCGTTCGCGGGTCCGGCACGCTCGAAGTGCTTCCAGATGGCTATGGCTTCTTACGTTCGGTGGCGCATAACTACTTGGCGTCGCCGGAAGACATTTACGTCTCGCCGAGCCAAATTCGACGCGTCGGCCTTCGCACCGGCTTGATCGTCGAAGGACCGATCCGTCTGCCCGTGGAAGGGCAAGACAATTTCGCCCTCATGCAGGTCGATTCCGTCGGCGGAGTCTCGCCGGACGAACGCGTTTCGCCCACCAATTTCGAAGACCTTACGCCGATCCACCCGAACAAAAGACTTCGCCTTGAGTCGGCGGCGGAAGATCTCAGCTCGCGCGTGGTCGATCTGGTCACGCCGATCGGCAAAGGTCAACGCGGTTTGATCGTGTCGCCGCCTCGTGCGGGAAAGACGATCTTGCTGCAACGGATCGCCTTGAGCTTGCTCAAGAATCATCCGGAAGCGTATTTGATCGTCCTTCTCATCGACGAACGGCCTGAAGAAGTGACGGACATGGCCCGCAACGTGGCTGGTCCGAATTGCGAAGTGGTTGCCAGCACGTTCGACGAACCGCCGCAAGAACATATCCACGTCAGCGAAATCGTCCTCGAAAAAGCGAAACGCTTGGTCGAAAACGGCCGAGATGTGGTGATTCTGCTCGATTCGATCACCCGTCTGGCGCGTGCTCACAATACCGAAGCACCCTCCGGCGGCAAGCTGTTGTCCGGCGGTTTGGATACGAACGCGATGCAGAAGCCGAAACGCTTCTTTGGTGCTGCTCGGCAAACCGAAGAAGGCGGCAGCCTGACGATTCTCGCCACGGCGCTGATCGATACCGGTAGCCGAATGGACGAAGTGATCTTTGAAGAATTCAAAGGCACGGGCAACATGGAGCTTCATCTGGACCGCCGACTTGTCGACAAGCGGGTTTGGCCCGCCATCGACATCAATCGTTCGGGAACGCGCAAGGAAGAATTGTTGCTCCATCCAAGCGAGATCGACAAGGTCCGCATCCTTCGCCGAGTGCTCAGCGACATGCATCCGGTGGAAGCGATGGAAATGCTCACGACACGTCTCAGAAAAACGAAGTCGAACGCCGAGTTTTTGCTGAGCATGAATATGTCGTAGGCCTGCATATTCGCGATGTGATACGATACACGGAGTCGGCAAACCGCCGACTCCGTTTCGTTTGTGGAGTTTATGATGGCGATACAAAAGACCGAAGCCGTGGTCGACGAAACGGGGCACATTCCGTCGTTCGCCGTGAATCTTCCTGCAAACACCCGCGTCTGCATCACCGTCGTGCCAATCGAAGGCGAGAATAAAGGTGCAACAGACGAACAAAGTAGTGCTCCCGCGAAAACGGGGAAGGCTTATGGTTTTTTTGAATTCATAAAAAATCATCCGATCGATGGGCTTCCGCCCGATCTTTCCGAAAATTTGGACGAATACCTTTATGGTGGCAAAAAACTGGAGGATGGGTCCGATCTTTCTTGACGCCTCCTTCGTGGTGGCGCTTTTTTCCCTGAAAGACAAGCCCCTCCGCGGACGTTATCGCCGTATCGGAAGCACTGTTTGAGAGCGGGCTGCAACTTTTTCGAACCCGCATGGACAAAGATTGGAGCCTGGTCGATTGCCTGTCTTTTGAAGTGATGAAAAGTAGAGGCATCACCTATGCACTGGCTTTCGACCACCATTTCGAGCAAGCCGGGTTCGTCACGAAGTTTCGCACGACTTCCGAATCTTAGACAAGCGAACTAGGGAAGGGTCGTTTCGTGCAAAGCCTCCAACGTGAATTGCGACCACGTTTCGAATTCTTCTTTTCGGGCGATCAAATCCGCGATGGATGCGAAACCATCGTTCGTCAACGTGGCTTCTCGACGTTCCACGCGTGGCGTGTCGAGTTCGAAAACGTGAACGATTCCCAGATGTACTTGCCCCACGGGGGTTCGATCGTCGTTGATGAGGCCCAACACCGTTTCGCGGTAGGACGAATCCAAGATCACTTCTTCGTGCACTTCGCGCAACATGCCTTGCCGATAAACTTCGTCGAACATTTTGGTCGAGGCAAAGGTTTCATGGTCTTCGGGGTTGATATGTCCGCCCACGCCAATCGAGCGTAACGCGTGCAGCCGTTTCTCACCGCCGGCCTTTCCGCGTTGATAGTGGAAGATTCGTGTACCACATTTCAGCACGACGTAGGGAATGATCTGTTTGAACGCTGGATCAGCTTCGGCTTGGCCGCGAGGCAGAAAGAACAGATGCGCCGGCGCCAATAGCGCCGGCAAGTAATGCTCCACACGTGTCGAAAGGCCGACAAAAGGGCCGAGTTGATGGAAGATCGTGGTCGGCACCGCTAAGACATGTTCCTCCGTCGCGGAACTCATGGCGCCTCCCGTGGCAAAAACAGTTCGTTGCCAAAATGCAATAATCCCAAGGCGGTCCACGGATCCGAGGCCGAAACGACCCCGGCCGCCGTGGATGCCTTCAGATGCAAGCTCGGATCCGACTTTCGATTCGGAAGCGTCCATTGCGTGACCGCGACCAATGCCAAAAGAAAAACCAACAACCCAGCCGCGAATCGAAGAATGTCCCCGGCCGATCGGCGACCAAAAACCTCCTCCAGCGCTCGTTCATCCCCGGTTTCCGCGGCGTAAAGGAGGGCGGACTCGTAGGAACCCGCAGGGTAGTCGCCTGCGAGGTCTTCCGTTGTGTACCCTCTCCAATCGTCCTCCGGAGAGATCCGCGGTACGACGGCGACATCGAAACGGAGATCGTTGCAAAACGCGAAGGTCGTGGGCCAAAGTTGGCTTCGCAAACGGTGCGGCAAAAGGGTCCAAAGTGCTTTGACGAGGCTTAGATCTCCTTGCCGACGCTGAAACGCCAATCGTCCGCCATCCACCAGAATCTGCACGCCACCCAAAAGCGTCGGGCTTTCGGAATTTTCTTCGGTGCGGACAAAATCAGGCGATTCTGGATCCTCGCCTTCTTTGAGGGCGTTGTGTTTGATGCGTTTGAGAACCGCCTGCACTTCCGCCAACGTTCGCCTGGGTGGAGCGGTTCTGGAGGCTTTCAGCGTCGGAAGGTCGCCGATCGCCTCCCAGGTGGGAGGAAACAACTCGGCCAGGTGGAACGGATCGCCAAAGAAATTCCGATAATCGTCGGCCTTGACGAAGAGGGCACGAAATGCCAGGGGTTGCTCGGCGGAGGGTCCTGGAACATCCGCCACGGTAACGACCAGGACGAACCGAGCCGTCAAGGGATACGCGAAAACCGCATGAGGGCAAGGCAGGCCGTGAGGGCGTTCGCCAAACCGCTCAAAGATCTCGGCCGCTCCCGTGCGAAGGGTTTCGTTCAGGCCCGCGGAATAGGCTTGCCAGCGCCCGGGTACCTCCGTCCCGCATCGCCAAATTCCCTGCTCGATTTCAAATTCATCCATGGATTTTCGCTTCCCAAAAGGGCTTTCGGCATATTCTATACATCATTCCTTGCCCACCTATCCCGTGGCGTGCCATGAGTAGTTCCAAGACGATCACGAACCAACCGCGTTGCCGATTTCAGGAAAGAAGCCGGTTTTTCACGGTGGTACGTGTCTTCGTGGCCATCACCTTCGTGGGCCACCTGCTCTTTGCGCACGGGTGCCACGGCGACGAAGACCACGAGCTTTTCGCTCAGGTTCTCCTCGGATGGAAATCGGCATCCCGTTTGGTTGGGGCAAACTTCGAATAGCAACCGCAAGCGAACCGCGGCGGTGGAAAAGCGAAAATCTGAATTGAAAGTGTCGTTCACGAGGCTTTGCACACGGTCCGAACCTGAGATCCAGCAAGGGACGACGCAGGCCTTCGCTGGTTCTAAGACTCGGACGTCGTTCGGGCCGTAGGGATCAGGGTCGAATCAGGACGGGGGAATAGCGTCGACGATGCTCTTGAGAAGGTCTTTCTTCGGAGATTTGCAAGGAATCTCGATCGCCCACGTGCGAGTGCCTAACTTCAGCACATCCCCTTGTTTGAGCGATGTTTTCGAAATCCGTTGATCGTTCACGAACACGCCGTTCGTGCTACGCAGATCTTCGATAAACCAACTTTGGTTCCGTAGAAAGATCCGGCAATGGCGCCGGCTGATTTCTGGATCGTCGATCGGAAGGTCGGTTTCGGAATGCCGGCCAATCACCAGGTTCGGCGCGTCCAAGGGTGTTATGGTGCCATCTTCCAGGTCGCGCAGGCGTAAACTCGTCTTCCGAAACGCGGAAGGCGAAACGGTCAAAATCAAC
>WBZS01000820.1_pt1 | contig 31147 bp, 25 predicted proteins | sample 5204201 | NCBI WGS metagenome assembly WBZS01 (sample SAMN12344357, study PRJNA552823) | activated sludge metagenome | biome: Activated sludge suspended growth; feature: Nitrification reactor; material: Wastewater; isolation source: activated sludge from nitrification reactor of wastewater... | reverse complement strand
CCCCCCTCCGACCGACCACAACACCGCCAGCGCGCCGAGGAAGGAGAGGCCCAGAAGGGCGGACACGACGCCAAACGCGAGGGGTCCGTCCCAGTCAGTTCCAAGCCCGCCTCGGGCACCGACCTCGCCCCCCGTGCCGGCCGCCGACGCCGGGAAGCGTCCTGTTCGGGTGAGGACCGCCCGCACGGCGCGCAGCACGACGACGACCAGCAACCAGCCGACGAGGATCGATGAGGCATCGAACCGGTATGGCAGCAGGCCCTCACCCCAGGCGAACAAGGCAACGAACCCAGCCGCCGTGGGGAGCGCCGCGAGCGCGGTCACCACGCCCAGCCGCCCGGCGACAGCCCATACCAGCCCCACACCACCAGCCCAGAGCAGGCCCACGAACGCCAGGGCGACGGCCACCTCCTGAGGGGAGTGCACCGACCGGCCCGGCTCTCAGCCGAGCTCGATCGACGCGCCCGTTCGAGCGGACTCGAGGACCGCCTCCGCCACGGCGACGACGCGCTCGCCCTGGCGCATCGTGACGATGTCCGCCGCCTTGCCGAGGACGGCGTCGCGGAACTGCTCGTGCTCGGTGCGCAGCGGCTCGGGCTTGACGATCGCGTAGCGGACGACGTCCCCCTCCGAGACGCCGCGGAAGTTCGCGACGTCGTCCCACGAGGTGCTCACGGTGCCGTTGGCGTACCACGTGAGATCGGCGGTCAGGGTGTCGCAGACGAGGGCACCCTTCTCGCCGGTGATGATCGTGACCCGTTCCTTCATCGGGGACAGCCAGTTCACCAGGTGCGACGTGACCGTGCCGCCCGAGAGCTTGCCGGTGATGGCGATCAGGTCCTCGTGCGGGCGCCCGCTGCGGTGCGCGGACTCGGCCGCCACCCGCACGAAGTCCTGCTGGGTGACCCACATGGTGAGGTCGATGTCATGCGTCGCGAGGTCCTTGACGACACCGACGTCGGCGATCCGCCCCGGGAACGGTCCCTGGCGACGGGTGACGACCTGGAACACCTCGCCCAGCTGGCCCTCCTCGATGAGCACGCGGGCGCGCTGCAGTGAGGGGTTGTAGCGCTCGATGTGCCCGACGGCGCCGACCAGTCCCCGCGCCTCGAAGGCGTCGGCGAGTCGGGTCGCGGACGGCCCGGTCGCGGCCAAGGGCTTCTCGACCATGGTGTGCACCCCGGCCTCGGCCAGGGCCAGCCCGATCTCCTCGTGAAGTCCGGTCGGTGCGGCGACCATGCAGTAGTCAAGCCCCACGGCGATGAGCTCCTCGATGCTCGAAAGCACGGGGCGACCGCCAGCCACGCCATGGACGTCACCCCCTGGATCGGCGACGGCGACGAGCTCGACACCCTCGAGTGAGCCGAGCACGCGGGCGTGGTGGCGGCCCATCATGCCCAGGCCGATGAGACCCGCGCGAAGCGTGGCCACCTCAGGCCCCGGCCTTGGCGAGGGAGTTGACCGCCGTGACGATCCGGTCGAGGTCGTCCTGCGTCAGGGACGGGTGGACGGGGAGCGAGAGGCACTCCGCGGCGGCCTTGGCCGTCTCCGGCAGGTCGAGGTGACCATGGTCGAACGGCTTGAGGAGGTGGTTGGGGACCGGGTAGAACATGCCCGACCCCACGGCATACTCGGCCTTGAGCGCCGCCGAGAAGGCATCCCGGCCCTCGGGGACGCGGATCGTGTACTGGTGGTAGACGTGCACCGCGCCCTCCCGGACGCGAGGTACGCCGACGCCCTCGAGGTTGGCGGAGAGGAAGGCGGCGTTCTCCTGGCGCTTCGTGGTCCAGGCGTCGACCTTCTTGAGTTGGGCGCGCCCGATGGCCGCGTGGACGTCGGTCATCCGCGTGTTGAAGCCCACAACTTCATTGTGGTACTGCTTCTCCATCCCCTGGTTGCGGTAGAGCCGCATGAGTCGCTCGATCTCCGGCGTCGCGACCGAGACCATGCCGCCCTCGCCCGAGGTCATGTTCTTGGTCGGGTAGAGCGAGAACATCGCGAACGAGCCGAAGGCGCCCACCGGGGTGCCGTGCAGGCTGGCCCCGTGCGCCTGCGCCGCGTCCTCGAAGACCTGCAGGCCGTGCTTGGCGGCGATCGCCATGATCGCGTCCATCTTGGCCGGGTGACCGTAGAGGTGGACGGGCATGATGCCCACCGTGCGCTCGGTGAGGTGGGCCTCGATCGACGCCGGGGAGATGCAGAAGTCGTCGGCGTCGATGTCGGCGAAGACCGGCGTGGCCCCGGTGAGCGCCACCGAGTTGCAGGTCGCGGCGAAGGTGAAGGAGGGGACGATGACCTCGTCACCGGCCGTGACCCCGCTGGAGAGCAGGCCCAGATGCTGCCCGGAGGTGCCGGAGTTGACGGCGACGCACGCACGCCCGAGACCGAAGTGCTCGCTGAACTCCTCCTCGAAAGCCTTGACCTCCGGGCCCTGCGCCAACATGCCCGAACGGAGGACCCGAGTGACGGCCTCGATCTCCTCGTCACCCACGAGCGGCTTGGCCGGGGGAATGAAGTCGTTCACTGCGTTGCCTCCGTGAGGGTCTCATCCTGCTCGATGTACTTCTCGCCCGTCAGTGGGCAGGTCCATTCGTGGTCGCCGGTCCGCTCCAGGGGCACCCCCGCCTTGCCGACCCAGCGGAGTCGACGGGCGGGCACGCCCGCGACGAGTGCAAAGTCCGGGACGTCCTTGACAACCACCGACCCGGCGGCGACCAGCGCCCAGCGCCCGATCGTCACCGGCGCCACGCACACCGAGCGGGCACCGATCGAGGAGCCCTCGCGACAGGTCACGCCGACGGCTTCCCAGTCGTCGCCGCGCTTGAGCGTCCCGTCCGGCGCCACCGACCGCGGGTAGTGGTCATTGGTGAAGCAGACGGCGGGGCCGACGAAGACCCCGTCCTCGAGGACCGCCGGTTCGTAGACCAGGGCGTAGTTCTGCAGTTTGCAGTTGTTGCCCATCCGGACCCCGGTGCCGACATAGGCACCCCGACCGACGATGCAGTTCTCGCCCAGCACGGCGCCCTCCCGGACCTGGGCGAGGTGCCAGATCGCGGTGCCGTCGCCCAGTTGGGCCGACTCGGCGACGTCGGCGGAGTCCACGATGCGCACGGCCACGGCTCAGGCCTCCGCGCGCGAGTGCGCCGCCTGGCCCACGACCAGGAAGGTGGTGCCGGCGAACTTGTCCCGGTCCAGGATGCGTCGCCCGTCGACGACCACCTTCACCCCAGGGACGTCGGCGGCGGTCAGCCCGGCATACTCGGCATGGTCGGCCTGCACGATGACGACATCGACGGGGGTGCCGAGGTCGTATGCCGTCCAGCCGTAGGTGGCGAGTTCGGCGGCGGTGTACATCGGGTCGTGGACGAACACCTCGGCGCCGGCGTCCCGCAGGGCGGCCACCGTGCCGAAGACGCCGGAGAACGCCGTCTCCTTGACGGCACCGCGGTAGGAGGCGCCCAGGACGGCGACGCGTTGGCCGGTGAGGTCGCCCCCGGCGGCACCGACGGCCAGGCCGACGGTGTAGGCTGGCATCCCCGCGTTGTGCTCGCGGGCGGCGCGCACGACGGTCGCGTCCGGGTCGTTCCACAGGTAGAGCCGCGGGTAGACCGGGATGCAGTGGCCGCCGACGGCGATGCCCGGCCGGTGGATGTGGCTGTAGGGCTGGGAGTTGCTCGCCTCGATCACCTGGTAGACGTCGATGCCGTTCTTGGCGGCGAAGACACCGAACTGGTTGGCCAGGCCGATGTTGACATCCCGGTACGTCGTCTCGGCCAGCTTGGCCATCTCGGCCGCCTCGGCCGAGCCCAGGTCCCAGACGCCGTTGCCGCGGGCCAGGTCGGGCCGCTCGTCGAACTGCAGCGCCTCCTGGTAGAAGGCGATCGCCTTCTGAGTGCCCTTGGGCCCCAGACCACCGAGCAGCTTGGGGTACTTGCGCAGGTCGGCGAAGACCCGGCCGGTGAGGACCCGTTCGGGCGAGAAGACCAGGTGGAAGTCACGTCCCTCGACCAGGCCCGAGGCCTCCTCGAGGCGTGGCTTCCACCGGGTGCGCGTGGTACCGACCGGGAGGGTGGTCTCGTAGATGACCAGCGTGTCGTTCTCCGGGCGAAGCCCGGCGGCGATCGCGTCCGTCGCCGAGTCCATCCAACCGAAGTCCGGTCGCGCCTCCTCGTCGACGAAGAGGGGCACCACGACGACGACCACCTCGGACCGGGCCACCGCGGCGCTGGTGTCCGCGGTCGCCTCGAGCCGGCCGGCGGAGACGACGTCGGCGAGGTGGTCACCGAGGTGGGCCTCCCCCGGGAAGGGTTCGGTCCCGGCATTAACGAGATCGACCACCGCCTGGTTGACATCGGCGCCGAAGACCTGCATCCCCGAACGAGCGAACTGGACAGCGAGGGGAAGCCCGATCTTGCCGAGACCGACGACCGTGATGTTCAAGGGTTTGCCCCCAGGGCAGTGAGGAATGGATGGCCCAAGTCTAGTTGCCGGAGAGCTCTGCTCACGAAGTCGACAGGCCGGCCGAGCGGGCGATCGCTGGCCGGCCAGTCCCCCGGAGCCGCACTAGGCTGCTCCCATGGGTGTGTCGGGGGCGCGACGGTGAAGCCCGCCCCAGTGATCGGGGCCGCGGCGTGGCGTCGCCTACCGGTGGTCGGGCCGCGCCCAAGGCCCACACACGTGGCCCTGATCGTTGGCGCCGTCCTCGGGCTTTGGTCCGCAGGGGTGGTCCTGCGCACCCCGGCGCCACCCTTCCACGCGGCGCGCGCGCTCGAGCTGTCGGCGTCGTATCGCACCTACGTGGAGACCGGCGTCCTGCTGGTCAAGCACAACGGGACCGGTTCGCCCTACGGTTGGGTTACCGGCGAGGGACTGGTTCGCGCGGCAGGCGACGACGATCCGGGGACATACGTCTTGGCCAGTCTGATGTCTCACCTGACCCACGCGGACACCCCTGCACCGGGGCTGACCCTTGCGCTGGCAATCCTCACCGGGATCGCCGTGGGCCTGCTGCCCCTCGTCGTCGCGCGCATCCACCGGCGAGTCGCGGCGCCAGTGGGCCTGTTGTTGCTCCCTCCCCTGTGGTGGGCCCTGGGCGGCCGCAGCTGGCTCGTCGGGACCGAATATGCCCAGTCGAACGCGGCCGCACCAACGCCTGTCTACGCCCTCTACTCCCTGCCGTCGGCACTGGTCCTCCTCGGGCTGGCACTTGCCCTGCTGGGCCTCACCCTGCATCGCACGCGGTCCCGAGGAGCGCTCATGGCCGCGCTGATCCTCCTCGCCTCCGCGGCCCAGGTCTTCCGGTCCAACAGCGGGGTGGGAGTGGCGGCGGCCGTGGGCGTCATCTGGTTCTGGCACACCCGCCCTCCCCGACGGCGGCTCGGGAGAGTTCTCGTGGCCGTCATGCTCGCCGCCACCTGCGTCCTGGCCTCAATGGTGGGCGCGCGCGCGTTGATGGGCCTCGTGGAGGCGCAACGACAGGACGTGATCAGCCGAGCGGCTTCCACCCTGCCCACGAGTCACGGCATGTGGCACCCCCTCTATCTCGGACTGGCGTACCCCGAGCCCCTCACAGGGCAACCCTCTCCGTTCGGCGTGACGTGGGCCGACAGCTACGGCTGGGCCGTGGCCAAGAGGATCGACCCGACGGTCGTTGACGCCAGCGCGGGCTACGACCGGGTCATCGGCAGGGTGTACCGAGAGGAGGTGGCCCGCCACCCCCTCCTCGCCGCCAAGCTGTATGCCGCCAAGGCGGGGGACACCGTGGGCCACTTCCTCGGCCTCATCCTCGTCGCCGTGCTCGGTGTGCTGGTCTCGGCCCGGTCAGAGCGGCCCGACACCCCTCCCATGACCGCGCGACTGGGCGTGCTCACCACACCCGCGGCCGTGGCACTGATCCCGCCCGTGCTGGTCATGCCGCTGCTCTACTACTTCTCGGAGTTGGCGGCAGTCGTGGGGGCCTTGACTGCACTCGCGCTGGCCGGCCTGAGCGTTCGGCTGCTCGACGTCGTTGCGCGTCTCGATGTCGTCGCGCGCCCGAGCGACTGTTGAGCCCCCTGAAGCACCGTGGCGCCGACTCCGCCCCACGAGCACGAGGCGCTGCGCAAGATAGGTCAGCGGAATCGCCAGGACGCCCGCCACGAACGGAGCGATCCGCACCGGCACCCTGAGAACCTCGACGAGGAGGACGACCCCCAAGGTCGTCGCCAAGAGGTTCGGCGCACTGGTCACCGGATAGATCACGGCACGGCGCAGCGTCGGTGGCACCCGGAATGTGTAGTAGCAGCTCATGACGAAGGAGGAGATCGTGCTGACCACCCACGCGACCACGTGCGCCCCGACGTACGGCAGCACGGTCACCAGCGGGAGATAGACCGCGTAGTAGACCAGTGTGTTGGCCACCCCGGTGAGGGCGAAGCGGCCGAGCTCAGCCAATCGGGACATGCCCCTGGCCCTGGGCGTCAGCCCGTCCCGCCCTTCCGGTGGTCCCGATCGTCTCGAGCACGACGAAGTGCGGGCGTGCCTTCGACTCGAGGAACACCCGGCCCAGGTATTCGCCGATGATGCCGAGGCAGACGAGTTGTACGCCCCCGAAGCCGGTGACCAGACCGACGAGGGTCAGGTAGCCCGGGACGCTCACCCCGTCACGCAAGTACATGACGAGGAGCCACGCCAAGTAGATGCCGGTCAACGCGACTGTCGCCAAGCCGAGCCAGATCGATGCGCGCAAGGGCTGCCGATTGAAGCTGATGGCACCGTCGATGGCGTAGTTGAGAAGACGACCCAGTGTCCATTGCGTGGTGCCCTGATCGCGAACCACATTGCGGTAGTCGATGGTCACCGTCGGAAAGCCAATCCACGAGAAGAGGCCCTTGGAGAACCGGGTCCGCTCGGGGAGGGAGAGCAGCGCGTCGACAGCTGTGCGGCTGAGCAGACGGAAGTCGCCGACGCCGTCCTCCAGGCGGACGTCAACGATCCCATTGACCAGGCGGTAGTACGCCCGGCCGAGGACGCGACGCGACCACGGATCACCATCTCTGGTGCGCCGGGCCAGAACCTGGTGTGCCCCACCCTTGAGGGCTTCGAGCATCTCCGGCAGAAGTTCGGGCGGGTGCTGGCCGTCACCATCCATGATGACGACGACCGCACCGGTGCTCGCACGAAGGCCTGCGAGCATCGCCGCCTCCTTGCCGAAGTTGCGCGAGAAGCGGACCCCCCTGACTCGGGAGTCGATCCTCGCCAAGTGCTCGACCTCGCCCCATGTTCCGTCGTCGCTGCCATCGTCGACCAGAAGCACCTCGGCGCGCACGCCCATCCCCTCCACGACGGTGACGATCCGCTCATGGAGGGCGCCGAGGTTGCCCTGCTCCCGGAAACAGGGGATGACGAGGGACAGATCAGTCACGATCCGCCCTCCTCAACGGCACGTCCACGCACGGTGCGCACGGCCTCGAGGAACGTGTCGATATCGGGCCCACTGAGGAGGTCGACATACTCGATCACCCGTGCGTCCGGCCAGTCCCACCAGCGGATCTCGAGCAGTTCCCGGATCTGCTCGTCGGTGAAGCGGTACTTGATCACCTTCGCGGGGTTGCCGCCGACCACGGCATACGGAGGGACGTCCCCGACGACGACCGACCCAGCCGCGACGATCGCCCCGTCGCCGATCGTCACCCCGCTGACCACGAGGGCGCCCAAGCCGATCCACACGTCGCTGCCGATCGTGATGTCCCCCTTGGACGAGGGAAAGCCATCGGAGCCCGCCCCCGGCAAACCGAGCAGCTGCCGGATCGGAAAGGTGGTCACCCGGTCGGTCGGGTGATTGCCGCCCAGGACGAAGCACACGCCTCGAGCGATGGAGGTGTAGTGGCCGATGAGCAGGCGGGTGTCGTCGTGCCGATACTGGATGACTCGCGGGGCGCCGTAGGAGTGACGACCGATGCTCACATGACCGGAGTGCTTGGCCTTGACCAGCAGGTCGAAGTCCTCCGAAAACGCGAGGCGGCGCACCCATGAGGGGAGCTTCTCTGCTCGGCTCATCCGGCACCTTCCGCCCTCTGCGGCAACGCCAGGGCCCTGTCCTGGCCCCCGAAGGCACGTCGCCACTGTGCCCGGTTCAGTCCCAGGAACGCAGCGCCTGCCAGCGCCGCCCCGCCGAGTGCCACGGCAAGCGCCCGGATGCTGTGGGGCGCGAAGGCAAGGCTCGCGCTGGCGAGCAGAGCAGCGAGTGCCCCGGCCACGAGGGCGGACACCAGCCACATCGGCCGCTTCCAGCCGCGACCGACCGTGGGCAGGTTGACCCGCATGAGCCGATTGAAGTACACGAGCGCCACTCCCTGCACGATCGCCACGGCCCCCGCGACAGCCAGGGCGCCACCAACGCGCGCCGCGATCCAGCTCACGCCCAGCACGCCGACGGTGAGCGCGACCCCGTAGCGCGCCTCCAGACCCGGACGGCCGAAGGCACGGCAACTTGCGGAGGAGAGCGCGGAGGTGAGGTTGAAACCGTTCGCCAGGGTCAGCAGGATCGCAGCGCCCCCGATGATCGGGACGTCACCGGCCCACCCGCGCACGACGAACCACGTCGATCCCATGGCCACACAGGTCAGGCCCACGGTCGCAGGCACCCAGCCGTCGTTGAGACGGGAGGCCAGCGGTGCGGCCCCGGCCACTCCCCCCTTGCCGAAGGCGCGGGTCAGCGAGGTGAGCGCGGGCACGATGGCGAAGAGCGGGAAGCTGCGCACCGCCGACGCCAGCATCCCCGCCACGGTGAGGTAGCCGACCTGCTCGATGGGGGCGTTGGCGGCAACGAAAATGGGACCGGCTTGGAGGATGGCGAGGGTACTGACATTCATGACGAGGGATCGATTGGAGTACGCCCAGAACTCGCGGAGCTGCTCGCGACCGGCGAAGGCGAACCGCATCTGCCCTAACAGGCGAGGCGACAGCAGCGCCATACACCCAGCGAGCACCGCCAGTTGGGCGACCGCAACGTAGAACATGGACTCGAGCGTCAAGGACTGACCGACGAAGACCAGGCCGGCGACGAGCGCGGTTTGCGAGAGAGTCATGGCGACGGCGACCCGCCCGAAATGCTCATGGGCCCTCAGGTAGCCCATGAACAGGTTGGCCAGCAGAAGCAGGGTCACGAGGATTCCCAGGCGCCCGAAGAGGTGCGCGGCGCTCCCCGCGAGGGACGGGGGGACCGACGAAAGGCGGAGGACCAGGGCGGCCAGCCATGGACCGATGGCGACCAGAACAGTCCCGAGCCCAACGATGAGCAGGGCCAGCGTGAGGGCGAGACGTCCGGCAAGGCGGTGCTCGTCCGAGACGGAATACAGCGCAAAGAACCTCTGTGCCGATGCGGAGATCCCCCCATCGAGGGTGGTCAGCACCATGATCAGGACGTTCACCAACGCCCAAACGCCGTAGGCCGACGCCCCGAGGGTGGCCATGATGAAGGGAATGGTGGCCAAGCCGACGAGTTGGGGAAGGACCTGGGCCACTCCGCTCCAAGCGGTGGCCGTCAGGACGCGATGGCCCTTGAGCGCACTCAAACGGCCGATCGACATTGGGCCCACGCTAGCAGTGGTGGGCTCTCAGCCGGAATCGGCTCACGCCCGGTACTAGACTGTCCTCTCGATCGGGTCTGGACCCGACTCTCCCAGCCGTCGTCGAGCAGAGGCCGCCACCGCATGTCTTTCCCGGGCTGGCGCAGCCTCCTCGGGAGGGATGCGCCCGGCAACTCCGCCCTCGCACTGTGCACGGGGGCCCTTCTCGCCTTGCTGCTGCTCCTGACCGCGCACTCCGTCGCAGCCGTCGTGGCCGCCCTCATGGCGGGCGTGGTCCTGGCCGCACTCGTCCGGGCCGGAGTGTCCGCCACGGTGCCACTCCTCGGCATCCCGTTGGCCCTCGTCATCCCCACCCCTTTCATGCTGTATGCCGGGGGCCGTCAGATGCCGGTCCTCATCGCCGAGGTGATGCTCGCCATGGGCGTCTTCCTGTGCATCCGTCGTGATCACTCGCTCATCCCCGGCTGGTGGAGATGGTCACTGGTGGCCCTGGTGACGTGGAGCGGTCTGTGCCTCGCCCTGGCCTCGGACCTCCTCCGGGGCGCCGCATCGTTCAAGGTCGTCGTGGAGGCGGCAGTCATCGCTCTCTTGGTGGCAAGCCGACCCGCGGGTCGGTGGGCACCCCGACAGCCCCGCGACCTAGTCCTCTGGTGCAGTCTCTCCGCGCTGGCAGCCGGGGTCTGCTACACCGCCCTCCTGGCCGCTCAGGGCGCCATGTCGCCGATGACGTTCTTCGCGCCTGCCGATGCGCACGCCATTGCGCTCGCCCACAACTCATCGACGGTCCTCACCCTCGCCATCGGCCGGTCGAACTACCTCGCGGCACTCATGCTGCTCGGAATCATCGCGACCTTGGCGGTTTGGCCCTGGATCCCCCCAAGAAGGCGGTTGCAGCAGGTCGTCGTCGTCGCAATGCTCGCCTCGGCCGTGGGCATGGCGGCCACCGCCTCGAAGGCTCAGCTGCTCGCCCTAGGGTGGACCCTTGGTTTGGTTGCGGTGATTCGAGTTCGCGGTGTGTGGGGCTATCTCCGGGACCGCGGATTCGCGCTCGGCACGACCGCCTGGGCACTCACGGCGGCCGGCTTGGCGCCCTATCTCGCAGCGGCCTTCTCAACCCTGCGTGCGGCTCTCCCCGCCAAGGCCGGCGCCGCTGGCCACGTCGGTGGCTCGGCTGTGGGGGCCGATCCGAACAGCGTCCTCGGCGAATACACGAGCACGGCGGGGACGACGGGCCGTCGCATCGAGATCTGGCAGGCTGCCTGGCAGTCGATCACCCGACACCCCGTCTTCGGCACGGGTCCCGGGAACACACGGCTGGCGACGGCCGTCCGCGATTACCCCACGACCCACAACGTGCCTCTCCAAGTGGCGACGGAGACCGGTCTTGCCGGTTTGGTCCTGTACGCGATCCCATTCGCGTGGTTGCTCTGGCGCGCCACGGCCCGCGCGAGGGGAGCGATCGTCATACTCGTGGGGGGAATCGCGGCAAGTGGCGCGGGCGAGCCCACGCTGCGGACCGGTCCCTACGATTTGGCGGCGTGGACCATCCTCGGCGCGTGGGCGTCCCTCGTCGCTGCGCGCCCGTCAGAAAGTGATCCGACATGAGACTGAAGCAGTTGCTCTCAAAGGACGGCCGTCGGGTTGCTCGCAACTACGTCGCAGACCGCGCCGCAATGGCCGCCTTCGCGCCGCTCCAGCGGGCGGGCATCCACCTCATCCGCAATTCCTACTACAGCGCCATCCCCGACACCCGATCCCTCCGGGCCGACTTCGGTGAGCACGAAAGTGCGATGGTGGGCGTGGGCATCGACCTGGACCAGCAGCAGGCGCTCGCCCAGCTGTTCGCCGAGAAATACCGCGCCGAGTTTGCCGCCTGGCCGACGAGTCACGCTACGGATCACCAGCCCTTCAGTCTCGACAACTCCAGTTTCGGTTCCATCGACGCGGAGACCTACTGGGGCTTCCTCCGGGAATTCAAACCCAAACGTGTCATCGAGATCGGCTCTGGCAACTCCACCCTCCTCGCGATGGACGCGCTCGACCGCAATGCTGCCGAGGGGCACCACACCGACTATCTCGTCATCGACCCCTTCCCCCGCGTGCGAGCAGCGATCGCGGCCCGGACGGACATGCGCTTGGATGCCCGACCTGTCCAGGACGTGCCCCTCGAGGTCTTCGAAGCCCTCGAGGACGGCGACATCCTCTTCATCGACTCCACGCATGTTGCGAAGATGGGGAGCGATGTCCTCTTCGAACTGCTTGAGGTCGTTCCCCGCGTTGCTCGGGGTGTCTACGTCCACTTCCACGACATCCTGCTGCCACGCAACTACCCCCAGCTGTGGATCGACCATCTCTACTTTTGGAATGAGCAGTACCTTCTCCAGGCCTTCCTCGCCTTCAACTCTGCCTTCACCACCCTCTGGTCCGGGAACCTAATGGCGGTTCGACGCCCCGACGCTCTCGCCTCGGCCTTCGCGTCCTTCGGGCGCGACACGACGAATCCGGGTAGCTATTGGATCCGACGTGTCGAGTGAGGACTCAGGTCCACGGGTTTGCCTCATCGGTGATGCTCGGAGCGTCCTTTTCGCTCGCTGGATCGAGTTCTCCGTGGGCCGCGGATACGACACCCACATCGTGACCATGGACGGGCCCGGGGTCCCGGTGCCGGGGGCTCGCTACCACGTCCTTGCGCCCCCCGGCGGAGGGCTCGGCCCTCGGGGCGCGCGCGTGCTCCTCGCCGCCCGGGGGGTGCGTGCGGTGGTGCGGGCCCTCCGGCCGGACCTGGTTCATGCGCACTACGCATGGGGCCATGGTTTCTGGGGAGCAGTCGCCGGAGTGCATCCCTTGGTCGTCTCGGCCTGGGGAAGCGACGTCATGGCGACCGGTGGCCGGTCCGCCGCCCACGCTGCTGCTCTGCGCTGGATCCTCTCCCGGGCCGATGTCATCTGCGCCACCGGCCCGCGGTTGGCACAAGCCACGTCCACCTTCACCCCGTCCCCGATCCACGTCACTCCGTTCGGCGTCGACACCGACCTCTTCCACCCCGCCGAGGCCGAAGGTTGTGAGGACCCGGACGGCCCCGAAGACTCAACCGTCATCGGAATGGTCAAGCGCCTGGATGAAAACTCAGGCATTGGTGACCTCCTCGACGCCCTCGCCTTGCCCGGCACACCGCGAAACCTCCGCGTCCAGGTCATCGGGCCAGCCCCTGACGATCGCTGGGTTCGCCGGGCTGAAGACCTTTCTCTCGCGAATCGCGTGGAGTTCCTCGGTCGATTGGAGCCCCACGAGGTAGCCACGCACGTTCGCCGTTGGGCCCTGGCGGTCCAACCCAGCAAGTACAGCGAGGGATTTGGGGTCTCCGCGCTCGAGGCCTCGGCAAGCGGGGTCCCGGTCGTCGCTACCCGGTTGGGTGGCCTCCAGGACGTCGTCATCGACGGGGTGACCGGGATCCTCGTGCCGCCACAAGCGCCTGACCGCCTGGCGGCCGCCATCGCCGGGCTACTCGCCGATCCGGAGGCGAGGACCGCGATGGGCGCCCATGGGCGCGCTCACGTCGTCGCGAACTACAGCCTCGAGGCGGTTGGGCGGGCCATGGACAGCGTGTATGCCGGCGTGGGAGTGCGTCCATGGGCGGCATAGGCGCCGTCTGCGTGCTCTACGGAACCCTTCGGCTTCCGCCGATTCTCATCGACCTGGCTGGCGCTGGTGCCGACGTGTGCGTCGTGGACAACTCTGGCGACCTGGAGTCGGTAACCGTTCCGGGGGTGAGAGTGCTTCGGCCGGGCCGCAACCTCGGCTACTCCGCGGGCGTCAACCGGGGAGTGCGCGAACTCATCCGAGCCATGTGGGAGCGTGAAGGCGTTGGTCGGCCCATCCGGGAAACGGGAACCACCGAGGTGGCGAGCCCGACCGGCCCGCTGGGCGCATTGCTCATCGTCAATCCCGACATCGTGGGCGAGGCGGGGACCCTCGTGAGCTTCGCGCAGTCCCTCGAACAACACTCGAGGCCGATCCTGGCCGCACCAGCACACGGTGATGGCTACGGGTTTCTCCCCCGTGCGTCGGCGGGCCTGACGCTGCTGCAATACGTGGCCCGCACGAGCTGGCACCCCACCCCCAAGACGGACGCGGACAGATTCCTCTCGGGTGCCCTCCTCGGGCTCAACTCGGCAGCGCTGGTTCTGCTTTCCCCCGAGGGTGACCTCCTCGACGAATCCCTCTTCTTCATGGACGACGTGGAGCTCACCGACCGGGCTCGGGCCAGAGGCGTCGAGGTGACCGAGCTCGTCGTCGCCGGGACCCTTCGTCATGTCGGGGGGACGAGCATGCGTCGCCGCCCCGCGGTCCGCATCTACTTCTCCCGCGTCTCCAAGGTGCGCTACTGGCAGCACCGATCCCCGTGGCGGGGCAGTGTGCTCCGCCACTTCTTCCGGTTGGAGACCGCCGTGGGCCGGCTCCGGAGCGCCCGTGGCGACCAGGGCGACGGCGAGGTCGCTTCGGGCTTCCGGTGGGCGTCCGCCTGGTTGCGCGACCAGGACGGCAGCATCGACGATCAGGTCCTCGGCAACAAGGGGGCCAGCACATGATGAGCCCCTCGCGCACCCTCGTCCTCATGCCCGCGTGGAATGAGGAGGCAGCGATCGGGTCCACCATTCGATCTGTGCGGGCCGTGTGCCCCGACTATGACCTGCTCGTCATCGACGACGGATCAAGCGACGAGACCGCTGCCCTCGCCCGAGATCAGGGCGCCATCGTCATCTCGCTCCCCTACAACCTCGGCGTCGGTGGGGCGCTGCGCACGGGCTACCGGTTCGCGTCCCGGCGGGGGTACGAGAGGGCGATCCAGGTCGATGCCGACGGCCAGCACGACCCGGCTGAGATCGAGCGCGTGCTCGCTGGGCTGGCGAAGTCGGACATCTGCATCGGTGCGCGCTTCGCCGGACGCGGAAGCTATGCGGTCGGTGGCCCGCGACGTCTGGCGATGGTCGTCCTGGCATGGGCCGTGAGCCGCATCGCCCGGGTCACCCTTACCGATGTGACGAGTGGCTTCCGAGCGGCCAACCGGACCGCCATCGAGCAGTACGCCCGGTATTTCCCCGCCGAATACCTCGGAGATACCGTCGACTCCCTCGTGGTCGCGGTGCGCTCCGGACTCACCGTCACCCAGGTGCCCGTCGCCATGAAGGAACGCCAGGGCGGCAAGCCGTCCACCGGGGCGGCGGCCTCGACGCTGCTCCTCGGTCGAAGCATCCTGGCGCTCCTGGTGTCCCTGACCCGCCGTCGAGAGGGGGGGATCCGCGCATGAGCAGTCGGTGGCTCGTCGTGGCCGGCGCCCTCGCGACTGTCGCGACCCTTGTCTCACTGCTGAGGAGCGGGCGGCTCCGGGAGAAGTACGCCGGACTGTGGCTCGTGTTCGGCCTGGTGGTCGTGGTCGTCGCGTCCTTCCCCACGCTTCTCGACCGGCTCGCCCAGGTGATCGGCGTGGTCCTGCCCTCCAACCTCATCTTCTTCGCCGCCATCGTGCTCCTCGTCGGCGTCGCCATGCACCTCTCGACCGAGGTGTCCCGGCTCGAGGACGAAACTCGCGTCCTCGCTGAGGAAATTGCCCTTCTTGACCAGCGAATGTCCGAGCTGACGTGCGGCACCGCGGCGGCGGATCGACCCCAGTCGACGGAGACCCGCGAACGAGGCAGTCTCGCGGCCCCTCATCGGCGAGGACTGGATGACGGAGCTCAAACGGAGGACTGAGCTCACCCGGAGGACTGCGCCACCAAGGTGTCCACGATGATCCTGGACGGATGGAGCACCCCGAGCGTCGATGGGCGGCGACGGTCCTTCCAGTGGACGAGGAAGTCCTTGAGCACGTCGAGCTCGTTGCCTGTCAGGACGACGTTCTCCCCAAGCCCGTGCTGGCTCTCGGTCTTCGCGCGGTGCACCGCACACGGCAACCCGAGCACGGCGCATTCCTGTTGCAGCCCCCCGGAATCGGTCACGACGAAGGCCGCGCGCGCAAGGATCGGCATGAACTCGGCATACGACATCTTGTCGACCAATCGGAAGCGTGGGCCAAAGAGGGCACCAAGGCCCAGATCCTCGATGACCCTGCGCTCCCTGATGCCGGCCACCAGGAGCAACCGATCCCGCTGGCTGGCCTGGGCCAGCGCGCGAAGGGTCGCCGAGAACGCGGTCGTGTCCCGCAGCGTCTCGAAGCGATGGAGCGTGACCAGACCGAACTCCTCCGGGAGATCGGGGATTGACGGCCCTGCGGCTGCCACCATTCGGATGGCGTCGACCACCGTGTTGGCGCCGGTGTCCACGATCTCCCCACGCGTGTGTTCCGCGCGTAGGTTGTCGACCTCGTGGCTCGTGGGCGCGAAATGCACCCGTGCCACCTTCGCCACGAACCGTCGGTTCAGTTCCTCGGGGAATGGAGCACGCACCGATCCGCTTCGCATGCCTGCCTCCACATGAGCCACCCGCGCGCCCAGGGCTCGCCCGAGGAGCGAGCCGAGGACCGTTGTGAAGGTGTCCCCATGGACGACGATGATCGGCCTTCCACCCCCCGCAAGGTCCGCGCGCAGCTGCTCGCGAACGCGCCAGGCCTGGGCGGCGAAGCGGATCACCCATGCGGGCACCTGGTTGACACGGGCGACATGGGCGCGCCGAGACGCGGAGACCAGCGAACGATCCGGACTGGCCAGGCCCAGGTCCGTCAAGGTTTCGGCGACGCCGTGGACGTGCTGCTCTGAGTTCCACACGACGAAGGGGACTTCGCGGCTGCGGAGCTCGGCCATGACCGGGGCCAACTTGATAAACTCTGCTGTGGTCCCCGCTACAAAGGCGATCGACATCCAGGTGGGCTCCGTACAGGTGGCACTGGTGAGGGCGTGAGTTCAGCGATCATGCTACCGGCGCGGACCGCCACCCCTATCTCCTCGGGAGTCGCAACGTGGACGAGCCCTTCGTGCTCGGGGTGGTCATGCCGGTCTACAACGAGGAGAGCTGGGTCGGGCGGTCGCTCGATGCCCTCGTCGACTCCGCCCGCGCCGCCCGTTGCCCCCTTGAGATCGTCGTTGTCGATGACGGAAGTACCGACGCCACCGGAGCATTGCTCGACGCTCGCGCTGAACGCGGCGAGTTGCGTGTCCTCCACACGCCGAACAGGGGACGTTTCCGGGCCCGACTGAGCGGTCTGCAGACCCTGACCACACGCTGGGTCCTCCTCCTCGATGCCCGTGTCGTTCTCGACGAACCCGCTGTCGGCGCGATCCGTGCGCACCTCTCCACGCGACCTGACCGAGCCCTGAACGCACACGTCACGGTCGACGACCAGGGGCGGCCGTGGGGCGCCTTCTGGTCCGGCCTCACGAAGGTCTTCTGGCGGGCCTACTTCACCCAGCCCGGACCCGTGTTCTTCGGTCTCGATGACTTCGACCGATACCCGAAAGGGACCGGCGCCTTTGCCACCGAGCGCCGTCTCATCCTCGACGCGGCTGGTCGCTTCGATTCGCTCTTCGACGACGAGCGGTTCTCCTCGGATGACACACGATTGCTTCGCGAGGTCGCCCGGACCCACGACATTCGGATCGGCCGGGACTTCTCCTGTCGCTACTTCGGCAAGGACACGGCCAGCAAATGGGCGCAGCAGTCGCTCTTTCGAGGGACGACCTTCGTGGATGGATACGCGGGCACCCGACGCCGGGCAGGGTATTGGCTCGGTGGCATGGCATTGGTCACTGTTGCTGGTGCTGTCGGCGTTCTCACGCAGCCGCGCGCGGCCGCCGCGGCCCTTGTGGCCGCCATGGTGGCGGCCGGTGCCGCCACGAGCCGCAGTGGGGGGACTCGGCGGGAAGCGGCGGCGGTGACGGCACTCATGCCGGTCTTCGCACCCATCTTCGGCGCCGGCGTGGTCCGCGGGTTATGGCTCGCTCTGCGAAAGACGTGAGGATGCCAGCGCACTCGGGCCGGCGTGACGTCCGGGTCATCACATTCGCTCTCGTCGTGGCCAATGTTGCCGGGTTGACCTTCCTCGCGGTCGTGGCACGGTGGCTCACGCCCACAGAGAATGCGCGCTTCCTCGCTCTCTGGGGGCTGATCTTCGGCCTCAGCGCGGTCGTCGGTGCGGGTGAGCAGGACGCCGCCCGAGCCACGACGGCAGCCGGCCTGCGAGGCGAGCCGGTCCCCGCCGAGGTGGTCCAACTCGTCGCGGTGTACGCCGCCGGGATGGGACTTGTCCTTGGTGTCCTGGCCCTCGTCTCCCCCTCGTCCTTCGGAGGCCGTGCCGCGGGCACATTCGTCGCTCTTGCGGTCCTGGGGATGAGCGTTCAAGTACCCCTCCGCGGGGCCCTTCTCGGTCTTGGGCACACCCTGTCGTATGCCTGGGCCATCGGGCTCGAGGCCCTTCTCCGACTGGGCCTTGTCTGGCTCCTCACCATGACAGCGCGCCCCACCGTGGCGACCGCCACCGCTGGAGTGGCGATTGGCAGCATGGTGTGGGCCACCATCCTTCCCCTCGTCGTACCGCGCATGCGGCGCCGCTCCGGCCGGCGCCCATGGCGCCAGGTCGTGGGTGCGGTCGGAACGCTCGCTGGCGGCAACGCCCTCCAAGCCTGCCTGCTCACCGGCTTCCCCGCGGTGGTCGCCGCACTTGCGCCGCAGGCCGCAGCGGGGGCCGCCATGGCCAGTCTGTTCGGTGCCATAACCCTGTCTCGGCTCCCGCTTGTCGCCCTGGCGCCCATCCAGGCTCTCACCGTCCCCCATGTGACGCGCCTAGCCGTGGAGGGGCGGGTGCGCCAACTCCGCACCTACTTGGTGCGGGCTGCGGCCCTGGCGGCCGGCGCAGCGGCAACGCTGGCCGCGGCGGCGTACTGGCTCGGCCCGATGCTCCTGAGGGTACTGATGGGACCGGGCTATGAACTCGACGCCTGGATCCTGGCTCTGCTCATGGGCAGCTCGGCGTTCCTCGCCGCCGCGCTGCTCCAGGTCGCTGCGTGCATTGCCCTGCAACGCTATCGATGGGTGCTTCTCACGTGGGCCTTGGCTGTCGCGGGCACGCTCTTGGTCTTGCTCGTTGGACCGGCGTCGCTGCCGGTCCGAGCGGCCACAGCCTTGGCCATAGGTTCGGCCATCGCCTACGTCGTATCCGCGGCGTCCGTCGGGAGGGGCGCTCGCGTCGCTCGGGTCGGCACACACGAAGTAGCGTCGGACGTGGGCGCAGAGACCACCACCATCGCGAATGCCGCCAACGCGAAGGAGATCGTGCCGACGAGCCAGACCGACCCTGGGGTCGAAAGGCCGGTCCACCACCACGAATAGGTCCCCCTTGGGCGGAGCACTCCGCCGAGGTAGCGAGAAAGGTTCGCGTGCAATGCCGCGGCGTTGGCCGTGACCAAGCCCGCCCAGAGCAGCCACGCCTGCCGCCTGGAGAACGTCGGGGTGTCCACTCCTGTCCCGAGGACCAGGACGACCAGCGGGATCATCAGGGGAAGGACATATCGGGGCTGGACGCTGTTGCCCACGAGAAGGCCCTGGCTGGACAGCACCTTGAGCGGCAACCCCAGATAGACCAGGGCGACGAACCCTGCCGTCAGCCCGCGGTGAAGCTCGAGGGCACCGACGCCGAGAACGACGACGGCTGACAGCACAAGGAGGCCACCCGCGAGTACCGCGGCCGGCATCGGGGTGTCGTTCCATCCCAACGGCCACGACCCGACCGCTGCAGTCATGAAGCGAGGGATCTCGGTGAGGTTGTGCGCCAACTGTTCTCCCAGTTCACCGTGCCGGTCGGACTGGGTGAGGACGGAGGACTGACGGGCCCCCAGAAAGGCGCCGGCGCCGATGAGACCGACGGCGAGGGGGACCGAGATGAGGAACGGCCGCCGAAGCCAGGACCGCCAGCGCCCGAAGAGCGCCGCCGCCGACAGGACCGCCAGGTAGGCACCGGCATCGGCGCGCGCGAACGACGCCGCGAGCGCTCCGATCACTGCGGAGCCGGCCAGGACGGCAAGGCGGCCTCGGGTTCCGGCCTCGGGTAGCAGCCACGTCGCGAGGAAAGCGCTGGCCACGCCGGAGATCGCCCACGAACTCGGGTTGACCGAGGCCACGAGAAAGAGGCTCAGGGGGACCACACTGCACAGCACGGCATACGCGAGGAGACGCCGCTGGGGGCGGGTCGCTCCCGCGACGATCACACCCAGCAGGAGGACCGCGAGCGCACTGTTGGCCAACCGCATGACAAGAACGGACCGGGCGACGCGCTCACCGACGAAGACGTGCATGAGGCGGTAGTAGGGACCTGGGTAGTCACCGTCGTCAACCCGGGTCGACAAGGTCAGTCGGTCATCGGAGTAATCGCTCGTGCAGGCGCCCGACACCGTGGGCTCGAAGCGATAGCACGACGTCTGGGCCACCGACTCGGGCACCAAGACACCGGACGAGCCCGAGGCGCCCACCCCTTTGGCGCATGAGTTCGTGGCCTGCGGCGGCGGACACCAGATGCTGGTGAGGTGGTAGTCGTCGTCGGGCGAGGACGACAGGGGCGAGGAGACGGCCCAAGCCGCGAGTGCCATAAACGCCGCAGCCAGAACGCCGGCCACTCTGAGCGGGAACCACCAGCGTCGAGCACGGGCTGCGGCGATGCCCGTCATGAGCCGGCCGAGGGCGAAGCGAAGTTGGGGCAGCGCGTGATGCGGTACAACTTGCGCTCACCCTGCTGAAGGACGAGCTCCGTGGCCCAGTAGTCGGCCGGCACCTGCATGCCGGGAGCGTAGAGCGGCCCGATGTCCCCAGCGGAGTAGGGCTCGCCGTTGTTGAGGATCCAATGGACGTTGTCGAGGGCCGCGGCATCACACATGTTGCGAGGCTCAAGAGTGTTGAACTTCTCCCACAGCTGGAAGCCGGCAAGGGTCGAGGCCCTGTTTCCGGCGATGAGGAAGACGGGTTTGACCCCGGTATAGGCGTAGAGCAGCGCGGACCCGTCGTTGGCATTGTTGAGCACTCGTTCTCCCCTCGGCACGACGGCGCCGACCCGGCGGAACCAGCCGACCTCGTCGGGGCTCACGAGGCTGCCCTTGGGGTCATTGGCCGCGTTGACGTAACTGGTTCTCATCGTCCCCACTGCATTCAGCGAGCCAAGGAAGGCGACAAGCGCCGTGGCCAGCACGGCGACCGACCACTGGGTGCGCCGGCCGAGGCGCTGGATCGGGAGCCACAGGCGCTCCGCGCCCGCGACGGCAAGAAGGATCGCTGGAAAGGCCGGCAACTCGAGGGTCCGGTAGCGATCGGTGTACCAGAACCTATTGATCCCGTTGAACCACCGGGTCCGGACCGTCGCGGTCATGACGTCCAGGAGCACGGCGAACAGATACGCAGCCGCCACGCCCTGTCCCCACGGCCGACGGACCACGGACCACACTCCGAGGAGAAGCAGCCCTGCGGTCACCACCTGGGGGGTCGATCCGGCCGGCCCGTTGACAAGGTAGAAGAGCGCTTCCCTGGCCGCCCCGAACTCAACCTGCCAGCCGCGGGCCACAAAGGACGAGTTACCTCTGCCGACGAAGAAGACGACGACGACGAGCACCGGTACAGCCAGCGCGATGAGGCCCGCCCAGGCGGCCGCCGCCCGTCGTCGACCCGAACGCCACGCGGCGACGGCGCGCAGGAGGACCTCGAGCTCACTGATCGCACAGAACGCCACGACCGTCACGACCGCGATCCGTGGGTGCATCAAGGCGACCGCCGCCACACCGGTGACGGTCATGGCAGCCGCCGCCCGCCGCGACCGAGCCGCACGCGTGCGCGACCACAGGGCAAGAAAGCCGGCGAAGGCGATCGGCACGAACAGGTATGCCGTCGCCGTCGCCCAGAGCACTCCCCAGCCCAGGGGCCCCCACGGCTGACCCCAGAAGCCCAGGCAGAGCACACCACTGGCGAGCACGGCAAAGGGTCGCCGGCCGAGAACGAAGCCGGTGGCCACCATGACGGCCGAAGGCCACAGGAGCCCGGCAATGACGCCAGCCGCGAGATTGCCGGCGACCACTGCGTCCCCGCCAAAGAGCAGGAGGATGAGGGCGCCGAGGGCATGGAAGCTGGTCGGGTAGTAGGTGTGGACGGGAAGCGGATAGGCGAAATCGGAGATCCTGGTGGGGGCAATGACACCGGTGTCCACGACGTCGCGGATCGCGTTGAGGTCGAACATTGCATCCCAGGTCTGCGAAGCGATCTCGAAAGAGCCGCCGCCCGCGGCGCGCATCACCAGGAGCGCCGATCCGGTGCTCAGCACGAGCACCAGGACCACACCGAGCGTGACCGGCCACGCCGATCTGGCAGCCGTTCCCTCCTCCGCGGAGGGGCCCGCCCCCACGCCCAGCCCATCGGTCTGGGCGTGGGGGCGGGCCCGCCCTCGCGCTCGGCTCCGCCTCAGTCCCGTCCCCGCGACCGCGGCCACCGTGAGCACCAGGGCGTAGCTCAGAAGTACCGAGGTCAACCCGTAGCGGAACGGGAGCAGGATCTGGGACCAGGCACTCAGAGCGAGGACGAGGAAGGCCAGCGGAGCCGATGCTGCGGCCACCCAGGGCTGGAGCCGCACCCCTGCCACCCAGAAGAGCAGAAACCCCGCGCACCAGAGCAGGGCCGCTGCGGAGACTCCTGCGGCGAGCTCTGTCATCGAACGCAATCCTGGGCAGGCCGGGCGCTCATCCCCGCCCCACAGCCACGGCCGTGCGCCACAGGACACGCAGATCACCGAGGAAGCTCCTCGTGCGCACGTAGTCGACATACATCCGGGCCTTCTCCGGGAGGAGCACGTCGACGTAGTGCCGCTCGGGGTCGGGGGCCGCCGCCAACGCCTCGGACTCGTTACGCCACCGAACGCTGGCGGGGTCCGTGATCCCAGGCCGCACGGAGAGGATGACCTCCCGGTCGGCAGCGGGCCACAGGGCGACGTACTTTGGCACCTCCGGCCTCGGGCCGACCAGAGACATGCTGCCGACAGCAACATCCCACAGCTGCGGCAGCTCGTCGAGCTTGGTCTTGCGGATGAGCTTCCCGAGAGGGGTGATGCGTTCGTCCTGGGCCGATGTCACTTGCAGGCCCGGCGCGCCGACCCGCATCGAACGGAACTTGTGAATGCGGAAGACCTTGCCCCGCAAGCCGACTCGCTCCTGAGTGAAGAGCACCGGCCCCTGCGGATCCGTCAGTTTGATGGCCGCGGCGATGGCACCGAGGAGCGGCGAGAGAATGACAAGCGCAGACGAGGAGACGACGAGGTCAAAGGCGCGCTTCACGGATTCGCCGTCCTTCACAGGAGCAGGGAGGTGACCGAGGCGATGACCTTGTCCACCTGCGTGGGTGTCATCGACGAGAAGATCGGGAGCGAGAAGGCACGCTCGAACTCCTCGTCAGCCACGGGCAGTGGAGGCGCGTCCGGGCCGCGCAGGGCAGCCCAGTAGGGCTGCTGGTGCAGCGGGATGAAGTGCACGCTCGTCCCGACTCCTTCTGCGGCCATCTTCTCGATGAAGGCATCCCGGCCGATCGGCGCGCCCTCGCCCAGGCGCAGGACGTAGAGATGCCAGGCGTGCTCGGTGCCCGGCCGATCCGGACGCGCGGGCAGAGCGAGTGGGAGCTCCGCGAACGCCTCGTCATAGCGGGCCGCGATGGCTGAACGCTTCTCCTTCATCTCCTGGCTGCGCGTGAGTTGGACTCGCCCCATGGCGGCGGCCGTGTCGGTGAGATTGTGCTTGAACCCCGGCGCGACGACCTCGTAGCGCCACGAGGGGGCCGTGGAGGTGTAACGGTCGAAGACGTCCCGACTGATGCCGTGCAGGCGCATGGTGCGCATCCGGTCGACGATCGCAGGGTCGGTCGCGACGACCATGCCGCCCTCGCCGGTGGTCATCGTCTTGGTCGCATAGAAGGAGAAGACGACCGCATCGCTCTCCCCCAGACCGACGGGTATGCCGTCCGAGGTCACCGGATGACTGTGGGCAGCGTCCTCGACCACTCTGAGCCCATGCCTGCGAGCGAGGTCGGCCAGGGCCTCACGGTTGACCGGCAGGCCGGCGAAGTGCACCGGCATGATGGCCCTGGTCCGAGGTGTGACGGCGGCCGCGGCAAGGTCGAGGTCGAGGTTGAGGGTTCGCCGGTCGATGTCGACGAAGACCGGGGTCGCGCCCAAGTAGCGGACGACCTCGGCGGTGGCGGTGAAGGTCCACGTCGGCACGATGACCTCGTCGCCGGCGCCGACCCCGACGGCTTCGAGTGCCAAGTGCAGGCCCGCGGTCGCCGAGTTGACCGCAATCGCCTTCGGGACAGCGCCCGGGGCATGTCGGGCCGGGTCCATGGCCGCGACGAACTCCTCCTCGAACGCCCTGGCGTTCGGACCAGTCGTCAGCCAGCCGGAGCGCATCGCCCGGACCACGGCCTCGATCTCCCGTTCGCCGATGTCGGGCAGGGCAAAGGGGATGAAGTCGCTGTGTGTCACGATCGGCCTTTCGAGGTCGCGGTCTCCAGATCACTGTATTCGCCCCGGATAGGATCCGTGAGTGAGCAACGCGACGACCGCCCCCTCCGCCCCCCAGACGGCGGGAGATCCCCGCGGCTGGCAGTTGGCGGGCAGGGTGGTCCTGCCGGCTGACCGCGACCCGGAACTCCTGCCGCTCTACGTCGAATACGGCGCCCGCTCACCGCGCATCGATGACAAGTATGACCGCGATGTGCGTGGCTGGCAGGAGTACAAGGGGGTCGAGAAGCCGGGCGGGCAGGAGCTCGAGAGCCGCATCGAGGATGTCCGTACCCGGCACTCCCTGCGGGTACGCGCCGGCGATCGGGCCTCGTTCGCGACCTACTTCAATGCCTTTCCCGCGTCCTACTGGCGACGCTGGACCGATGTCGACCGTGTGAGACTCACGGTCGTCGTCGAGGGCTCGGCAACCATCATGGTGTACCGGTCAAATGCGCGGGGGGCGGCAACCCGCATCGAAACGATCGCGTCGGGACCGGACCACCCGGCATACGCCGAGGGGGGCACCCAGCTCAGCGTCGAGCTCGACCTTGCCCCATTCGTCGATGGCGGCTGGTACTGGTTCGACCTCGTGGGAGGCGCCGAAGACGTGCTCCTCATGGGAGCCCAATGGGAGGTCCACGGCACCCTCCAACGACCCGCGCGCCTTTCGATCGGAGTGACAACGGTCAACAAGGTCGAGTACGTCGACCGACTCGTGGCCGAGGTCGCCGGCCAGCCAGAGTTGCGGGCACACCTTGACACTTTGTGGATCGTCGATCAGGGCACGATCCCCGTGGAGACCGGCGAGCACTGGACCGCCTCGGCGGGCTCGCTGGGCGACCAGTTGGTCGTCGTGAAGCAGGAGAATCTCGGAGGCTCCGGCGGCTTCTCCCGGGGGATGCTCGAGACGCTGCGCGCCGAGGAATCCACATTCCACTTGGTCCTCGACGATGACGTCCGGCTTGAGCCTGAGGGGATCCTGCGCGCCGTGCGCTTCGGATCCTTCACGACAAGAGCCACGGTCGTTGGCGCCCACATGTTCGACCTCAATTCGCCCACGACCCTGCACAGTTTCGGCGAGGTCGTGGACCCGGTTCGGTGGACGTTCGGGCCCGTGCTCGGGGTTCACGAGGAATGGGACCTGGCAGCCTCCGGGTTGCGCGAGACGCCTTGGCTGCACCGCCGCACCGACGTCAACTACAACGGCTGGTGGATGTGCCTCATCCCCGTGGAGGTTCTCCGAGCGATCGGCTTGGCTCTGCCCGTCTTCATCAAGTGGGACGACGCCGAGCACTGTCTGCGCGCAGGCGCCGCGGGCTACCCAACCGTCTCCTTCCCGGGAGCAGCCGTGTGGCACGTGTCGTGGAATGACAAGGACGACCTGTGGGAGTGGCAGGCGTACTACCACCAACGCAATCTCCTCCTCAGCGCCCTGCTCCACTCGCGCGCGCCGCGAGGCGGCCAGGCGACGATGATGTCCTTCCTCTGGTTGATCCGCCATGCCTACTCGATGCGCTACTACGCCAATGCCGTCCGACTCATGGGACTGCGAGACCTCCTCACGGGTCCCGACCACCTGCACCCGGGCCTTGGGACCACCCTCCCGCGACTGCGGGCGTTGACCGCGGAGTTTGCCGACTCACGGGTCGAGAGGGACCAAGGCGCCTTCCCGCCGCCGCAGACTCCTCTCGGCTCTGGGGTGCCCCGGTTGCCGGCCAAGTCGCGACTACTGCCGTGGGCGGCCCGCACCGGCCTACGGCAGTTGCGCTCCGTTTCCGACGAGGCGGTAACGGCCCCACAGGTTGCCATTCCATCTCGGTATGCCGTGTGGTGGTTCCTCTCGCAGTACGACTCGGCCGTGGTCTCGAAGCAGGACGGCACCGGCGTGGCCTTCTACCAACGCGATCCGCACCTCTTCCGCGCGCAGATCCGAGAGGGGCTGGCCCTGCATCTCCGGCTATACCGGCAGTGGGATGCGCTCGCATCGGAGTACCGTGCGTCGCTGTCGGCCATCACCTCACCGGAGGCGTGGGAACGAACCTTCGGGTTGACTGGACGGCGCTAGCGAGGCCCACTGGGGTCACTGATCGGGCCGTTCGTAGAGGTCATGGTCCCTCAGGAGCGTCACGGCCTCGGCGATGGGACCGTCGAACATCATCTCGCCCTTGCGCAGAACCAGTCCGCGGTCGGTGAAGCGGGAGACCATGTCGAGGTCGTGGCTGACGATGACGAGGCACTTTCCTTCCTCGCGCAACTCTTCGATGCGCGCCAAGCACTTCTGCTGGAAGGGCTCGTCGCCAACGGCGAGGATTTCGTCCACGAGGAAAATGTCGGGGTCTGTGTGGACGGCCACGGAGAAGGCGAGTCGGAGGAACATGCCCGAGGAGTAGAACTTCACTTGGGTGTCGATGAAGTCCTCGATCTCGCTGAAGGCCACGATCCGCTCATACTGCGCCTTGATCTGATCCTCGGACATGCCGAGTATCGCGCCGTTGAGGAAGATGTTCTCCCGTCCGGTGAGGTCATGGTGCATGCCTGCCCCGACGTCGATGAGGCCAGCGACGCGTCCTCGCGTCCGGATGCGACCCGCGTCGGCGCCCATGACACCCGAGACGAGCTTGAGCAGGGTGGACTTGCCCGATCCGTTTCGCCCGAGGAGGGCGATGGCCTCGCCCTCGCGCACGCTGAAGGAGATGTCGTTCACCGCCATGAACTGCTCGGTCAGTCCACCGCGGCGGCCTTGGAGCGTACGGACGACGACCTCCTTGAACGCCCGCGTGTGGCGCAGCGTGAAACGCTTGCTGGCATGCTCGACGACGATGCGGTCGAGAGGATCGATCCTCGCTGATCCCGCCATCACAGCTCCTGGGCGAATCGGCCGTCGAGACGGCGGAAGATCAGCTGCCCGACGATCAGTGTGAGAATCGCGATCCCCGTCGCCACGGCGACGAAGGCCCCGAAGCTCGGCGGCAGGATCGCCCCGGACGCAACGGTCGGGGCCCAGAAGGTCCAGTGGAAGATCTCGACAACCGAGGTGAGAGGGTTGGACTGGTAGAGGCGCCAGAGCCAACCGGTCCCGATTGCCTTGGTGACCAGCGGCCAGGTGTAGAGGACCGGGGAGGCCCACGTTGCGACGACCAGGATGAGGTCGACCAGGTTCTCGAAATCTCGGTACAGCACGTTGAGCGCTCCGAAGATCAGGCCGAGACCGAGCGCGAAAGCGGCCAAGAGGGCGAAGCCGCTGAGCCCGGCGGCCACCTGGAGCGGACCGGGGCGCCATCCGGTGGCGACGGCTCCGATGAGCAGGACGAGGAGTTGGGGCAGGAAGTGGACGAAGGACACGACGACCGAGGCGACCGGGAAGAGCTCGCGGGGAAGATAGATCTTCTTCACCAGGGCGTGGTTGTCGGTGATCGAACGAGTCGCGTTGCTGAAGGCCTCGTTGAAGAAGTTCATGACGACGATGCCCGAGAACAGGTAGACCCCGTAGTTCTCGATGTTGCGGTTCATCTGGAGGAAGACACCGATGACGAAGTAGAAGACACCGAATTGCACGGCGGGCTTCATGTAGGACCAGCCCATGCCCAACACGGAGCCGTGATAGCGCTGGCGGAGTTCCTTGTGGACGAGCAGGCGCAAGAGGTATCGGCGGCGGACCACCTCAAGCAGCCCTCCGCCCGTCCCCGGCGCAACAAAGGCTGGCGTGTCGATCATCGTGATTGGTTGACCTTCGAAGACGTGTGCGCGGGAAGCCCAAAGGCTACTAGAGCCACCTCGTCGAACTGGAATCGCCGCTCGCCTCGCGCGCGTAGCGCGCCTCGATCGAAAGCATTTGGCACAATCCCCAAGAACCCTCAGTCCGATATCCGGACACGTGGGCCTCGTCCAACCCACCCTGCCGACCGTGCGGAGTTGCCGTGAGACCTGCTCCCGCCGAGCGTTCCGCACCGATTCGGGCACGTCTCCGTCGCGGGCTCCCCGCCATGCTGGCAGCTGCCCTCGGTCTGGGCCTCATCGTCGCCCCCGGTGCTCGCGCAGACCGACCCGTGGCTCCCTCCGGCGATCCCTCGACCCAGCACACCCCGCCGGCCCCGATGCGAATCAAGCCCGAGGGGAGCCGTCGCCTGGACTACCGCGGGATCTCCGTGGACGTTCCGGCCAACTGGCCGATCATCGACCTTGACGCCGACCCGAACGCCTGCCCTCGGCTGGACGTGACAGCGGTGTACCTCGGCGATGCGACGGGGCAGCGATCGTGTCCCGCACATGCCATCGGTCGGGGAGACACCCTCTGGCTGGCTCCCATGACGGAGTCGGACCTCGCGAAGAGCGCCAGCCGACTGCGACGCGACGGACTCGACCTGATCGTGTCCGACCACGCGGATCGGTCGCGTCGGGACGTGGCCGTCCCCTCCCGGGGGGTCACCGTGCACGCATCGTGGGGGCCGGAAGGGCCACAGGTCCTCGACTCCGTCGTGAGGTCCATCCGCGACAACAACGCACCTTCGGCCTCCCCTTCGTCGGCATCGCCGGGTGGTTCCAGCGCCCCAGCATCCCCGTCAGCCTCGGCGTCACCTTCAGCGCAGGAGACACCCTCCTCGGCGGTCAGCCAGCCCACGGGAGTGGTCCAGCTCACGTCGTCCACTTCGGTGGGAGCGGCCACGACGATCCCAGCGACGTTGACCTCCGTCCCGCCTCAGAACTCGTTCACGGGGATGGCGTTCGACACCTGCGCCGCGCCGACCACGACGGCCATGGCGGCCTGGCGCAACTCTCCGTACAGTGCCGTCGGCATCTACATCGGGGGCTCGATGCGCGCCTGCCTCGACGGCAACCTCAGCGCCGCTTGGCTGACGACCGTGGCCCAGCAGGGCTGGGGCCTCATTCCCATCTACGTCGGTCTCCAGGCACCGTGCGCGGCCCAGTCTGGCCTGGCGACGATCTCCACCGACAGTGCGACAGCGGCCGCTCAGGGGGCGGCCGCGGCGAGTGATGCGGTGACGCAGGCGAATCGATTCGGGCTTCCGCCGGGCAGCGCGCTCTACTTCGACATGGAGTACTACCCCTCGGACTATGGCGTGTGCTCCAACGCCGTCCTGACGTTCATGCACGCATGGACCACCGGTCTGCACGCGAAGGGCTACCGCTCGGGCGGCTACGGCAACGGAAACGCCCTCATGGCGGACATGACGAGACGCCTGTCCGCCGGGCCCGGCTTCACGGCCCCGGATCAGATCTGGTTCGCCCTTTGGGATGGGGTCCAGACCCTGACCAGCCCGGACTTCCCCGCGTGGGCGTGGCCAACCGAGCGGATGAAGCAGTACCGCGGGGACAACGCCGAGACCTGGGGTGGGGTCACGATTCACATCGACGGTAACTGGGCGTCGACAACGTTGCCGGGCAACCCCATCCTGACCAACTACGGGACGAACATCGTGGGACCGGGGTCTGCAGGGTTCCGGTTCACGGGCTCGATGTTCTACTGGCGCCCCATCCCCGGCCAAGGCCTTCAAGGAAAGGCGTATTGGACGGGAAGCTCCGGCTCAGCCACCGAATACAACGGCGCCACGTGGGCGCCCACCTTGACTCCCGGGTTGTATGCAGTGGACGCCTGGATTCCTGCATCCAACAACACGGGCACCGCGCAGTACACGTTGAGCGACGCGCGGGGCACGACCAAGGTCGCGCTCTCCCAGTCCACGACGGGATATCGGCGACTGGGCACTGTCTACGCTCCGTCGGGAGGCACGGTCTGGGTGCATCTCGGCGACAACGACCCGACCAACGCGGCAACGAACCTCGTCGTCGACGCGATGCGGTTCACTCCGACGACAGCGGCCCCCGAGGCGCCCCAGAAGGTCCGCGCCTATCCTCTCGACGGACGCGCAACCGTCATCTGGGACTTCTCCGTCGACTTCGGCACGCCCGTGACCGGATACACCGTCACGACCTCCCCCGGGGGTCAGACGATGACCGTGCCCGGCACGGAGCGCAGCGTCGTCGTCCCCGGCCTGACCAACGGTCAGTCATACACGTTCACGGTCGTCGCCACGAGTGCGGCGGGAAGCAGCCCAGCGAGCCTGCCCTCGAACGCGGTCCTCCCGGCCGTGTCCACGGCTCCGCGCTGGCCCCTCCATGACTTCAGCCTCGATGGTCGCAACGACCTCCTGGCGCGCGATGGAAGCGGCAACCTCTGGATGTACCCCGGCGGCGGCGTGGGTGCCTTCGCGACCCAACCACGTTCCCTCATCGGGACCTGGTGGCAGGGTGAGACAGCCATCGTCGGGCCCGGCGATGTCGATGGCGACGGCATCCCCGATGTCGTCTCCCGTGACGCGGCTGGTCGGCTCTGGCTGAGTGCGCGGGACGGTCTTGGCGGGTGGAAGCCGCGTCAGCTCGTCGGTACGTGGTGGCAGGGAATGACAGCGATCGTCGGCGTCGGCGACCTCAACGGAGACGGTCTCAACGACCTTCTGGCACGGGACGACACCGGAGGACTGTGGCTCTACCGAGGTGACGGGACCGGGAAATTCTTGCCACGTCTCCTCATCGGTTCGTGGTGGCAGGGCATGACAGCGCTCGTCGGGATCGGAGACCTCAACCGCGACGGCACCCCCGATCTACTCGCCCGGGACAGCGCGGGCGACCTGTGGCTGTACCCGGGCAATGGCGCCGGCGCCCTCGGTACCCGGACGAAGATCGGCACCTGGTGGCAAGGCATGACCGCCCTCGTCGGGGCGGGCGACGTGACCGGCGACGGCGTCCCCGACGTCATCGCTCGCGACGGCGCCGGTGATCTCTGGCTCTACCCCGGCGACGGGGCCGGACGGCTCGGCGCACGCAGCAGGATCGGTGTGTGGTGGCAGGGCATGACCGCGCTGCTCTGACCAACAGGGCCACCGACTACGAGGGCCCTCGAGGTTTCCACGTCCTGGGTGAAGGCCTAGCTGTACTGACCGGAGACGTTGGTTGAGTGAGTGTGATCCGCTGATCTGATCAGTAGCGCGGGAAGGCCTCCTGCGGTGGAGTGGAACTGCCAAGTGACCACTGCCACTCCACAGGAGGCCCTCGTGTC
>WBZS01000819.1_pt1 | contig 31184 bp, 31 predicted proteins | sample 5204201 | NCBI WGS metagenome assembly WBZS01 (sample SAMN12344357, study PRJNA552823) | activated sludge metagenome | biome: Activated sludge suspended growth; feature: Nitrification reactor; material: Wastewater; isolation source: activated sludge from nitrification reactor of wastewater... | reverse complement strand
AGAAAGTTGCATCTGCGAAGTGCCCTTCTGGCGGGAGCCACGGAACCTTAGACAAGTCCCATTCTCCCTTACCAAAGGGCACTTCCTCGATTAACGCGCCGCTACCCCGCCGGTGGATTCAGGCTAAGGCCCCCAGCCCGCCGCCTGGCCCGGCAGGACCGCGACGGTGGATTCTTCGACCCGGCCCATCTCCCAGGGCGGTCCGGGGGGCCGCGCCGCGCGGGCCACGACGTCGGCCAGGACGGCGGGCCAGACCGGCAGGGCGGCCTCGCCCAGGCGGTCGAGGGGCAGCCACACATGGCCGGCCAGGGTGACCTGCTCCGCGGGGGTGTGGCCGGACGTGTCGGGGTCGAAGCGTGGCGTCCGGAGGACGTAGAACCACTCCTCCTGCGCCAGGATCTGGTCCGAGTAGCCGTGCAGCGCGACCCGGTGCATCACCGGTCCCACCAGGGCGGACGCCGGGACCTGCAGCCCGGTCTCTTCGGCCAGTTCGCGGACGGCGGCCTGGTCGGCGGTCTCGCCGGGGTCGATGCCGCCGCCCGGCGTCACGTACCAACCGCTGCCCGGCAGCCCGGGGTCCGTGTCGTGGAAGAGCAGCGTCGACACGCCGTCGGTCACCACCACCCGGACGCCGCGGCGCGCCCGCCGCGGCCGGTCGGCCGGGGGCACCGGGCGGAAGTCCCGGGTGCGGAACGGGCCCGGCTCGATCGTCACGGCTCGCCCCTCAACGCTCGTCGATCACGGCTCGGGGGGCTCGCCGCGGCGCAGGGCGCCGCCGACGAGCAGCGGCAGGGCGACCAGCAGCACCCAGCAGGCGACCTGGGACCAGGCGCTCCAGCCCTCCCAGACGGCGATCAGCAGCGGGTCGTAGGAGTCGAGGGCCGCGAGGGCGCCGAGCAGGAGGGAGCCGCCGGTGACGGAGAGGAACAGCGTCCGAACCGCCCCGCGGCGGTAGCGGGTGAGCCCGACGGCCAGCAGCAACGCGGCGACGAGCAGGACGGAACTGAACAGGCCGAGGCCGAACCAGGGCGCCAGCGCTCCGCCGGCCAGGCACCCCACCACGGCCGGGTGGAGGGCGTCCACGAGGGCCCGCACCGTGACGGGTGGACGGGTGGGGGGCGGGGGTTGCCCGTAGCCGGCGTACCAGCGGTCGGCGTCCAGGCTCGGGAAGGCCGGCGGGTTGACCGGGGCCTGCAGGTGCGTGGGCAGCGGGGCCGGCGAGCCGACCGGGGCGTCGGGGAGGGCGAGGGGCTGCCAGGGGGCCCAGCCTTCGTGGGCGTGGGGGGCGCTCTGGGGCGCGTGGGCCGCTCCCCAGGGGGAGGCGTGCGGGACGGCCGCGGGGGGAAGGCCCGCCGGGGCGGGTCGGGGCTCGGCAACGCCGATCGGGGCGGTGAGCGGGGTCGTGACCACGGCGAACGGGGCCACCGGGTCCCGGGTCGGCGGCCCGGCGGCGGCCAACCCGGCGAGCGGTGGGGCCGCGGCGGGTGCACCGAAACCGGGACGCCCAGCGGGCGGGTCGGCCGCCGGGCGGGCCGAGGCGTCCGCAGACGCGAGCGGCTCCGCGAGCGGCGCGCGGAAGGCGTCCGGGCGCTCGAGGGGGGCGTATTCCGGCCCGTCGGTCCAGTCGGCCATGGCGCCATGGTAACCGCGGAACCGTGGGCGCTCTCTCGGGGGTGGGTCGTGCCGATAGTCTGGGCGGCAATCACCGTACCGATGGGGAGTGGATCACCATGCCGACTGGCCGCGTTCGTTTCTACGACGCCGAAAAGGGCTTTGGCTTCTTGAGCAAGGACGGGTCCGAGGACGAGGTGTTCGTCCGGGCGTCCGCCCTACCCGCGGGCGTGGAGGCCCTCAAGCGGGGTCAGCGGGTCGAGTTCGGGGTCGTCGCCGGCAAGCGCGGCGAGCAGGCCCTGTCGGTCAAGGTGCTGGAGACCCCGCCGTCGCTGTCGAAGGCGCAGCGCAAGTCCCCGGAGACGATGGCGATCATCGTCGAGGACCTGATCAAGATGCTCGACCAGGTCGGCAACGGCTACCGCCACGGACGCCATCCCGACAGCGGCCATGCCGCCAAGACGGCGAAGGTGCTGCGGGCGGTCGCCGACGAGTTGGAGCTGTGATGGCGGCGGCCGTGCGCGAGCGCCGTGTCGAGCTCGACGCCGCCTGCGCGGGCGCCGAAGACGTGGCCCGGACGGCCGCCGAGCGCCGGTGCGGCGTGATGGGCGTGGGCGAGCACCTCGCCGTGATCGCCGAGGACACCCGCGTCGCCACCCACTACTTCTCCGTCGAGCACCCCGGGTACGCCGGCTGGCGCTGGTCCGTGACGGTCGCGCGGGCGTCCCGTGCCCGGGTCGTCACCGTCAACGAGGTCTGCATGGTCCCGGGCGAGGGGTCCCTGCTGGCTCCGCCCTGGGTGCCGTGGGCGGAGCGCATCCAGCCCGGGGACGTGGGCCCGGGCGTCCTGATGCCCACGGCGGACGCCGACCCGCGCCTGGAGCCCGGCTTCACCGGGGGGGAACAGGCCCGGGACGCCGATCCGGCCGAGTGGAGCCAGATCCGGGCGGTCGTGGCCGACCTGGGACTGGGGCGCGAGCGGGTGCTGTCGGCGTACGGCCAGGACGAGGCCGTCGAGCGCTGGCTGCTCGGCGAGGGCGGTGCCGACAACTCCATGACGCGGCAGGCGCCGGGTCTCTGCGTCGCGTGCGCCTACTTCGTTCGGTTGTCCGGACGCCTCGGGCGCCAGTTCGGCGTCTGCGCCAACGAGTACTCCCCGCAGGACGGCACGGTGGTGGCCGTCGACCATGGTTGCGGCGCCCACAGCGACGTCGTGGAGGCGGCCCAGGGCGTCGAGTTGGGCCGACCCGTGTGGGACACGCTGAGCCTCGACGAGGTCGCTCTCTTCGAGTGAACTGTTGGGCGTCGCCCCGGGCCCCCGGACCACGAGAAACGTCCGCGTCGAGAGCCCCGGTGGCGTAGCGTCGTCGCAGCACATCGGGCGTGGCGGTGGCCGGGGGGTGGCCCCCTCGCCGGAGCGGTGCTGACCAGTGCTTCGACGAGGGGATTATCACGATGGACCGTAGAACCTTCCTGCTGAGCTCGCTGGGGGTCGCCGCTCTGGCGACCTCGGGGTGCGTCACGAACAAGGCCGCCACCACCGGGGCGACGGCCGGCGCCACGACGGCGGCCTCCGCCGCCGCGAAGCTCGACAAGATCAAGGCCGCGTGGGTGTACGTCGGGCCGATCAACGACGGCGGCTGGACGGCCAGCCACGACGCCGGGCGCAAGTACGTGGAGCAGAAGCTGGCAGGCAAGGTCACCACCACCTACAAGGAGAACGTGCCCGAGGGGCCGGAGGTCGCCCAGGTCATCGAGGATCTGGTGACGGACGGCAACCACCTCATTTTCGCCACGTCGTTCGGCTTCGGTACGGCCCTGCTGGCGTCCGCCAAGAAGCACCCCGACGTGAAGTTCCTGCACGCCACCGGCGCGTGGCACAACCCGACCCCGAACTTCGGCACCTACTACGGCGCCACCGAGGAGGCCAAGTTCCTGGCCGGGATGGCGGCCGGCAAGGCCACCAAGTCGGGCACCATCGGCTTCGTCGCCCCGTTCCTCATCCCCGAGGTCATCCGGCACATCAACGCGTTCGCCCTGGGCGCCAAGTCGGTGAACCCGAAGGCGACCGTCAAGACCGTCGAGATCAAGTCCTGGTTCGACCCGACCAAGGAGCGGCAGGCCGCCGACTCGCTGATCACCGGCGGCGCCGACGTGATCGCCAACGGCGGCGACTCGCCCGCCCCCGGCGAGGCGGCCAAGGCGAAGGGCCTGCCCTGGGTCGGCTACGACTCCGATCAGAGCGCCAACTTCCCCGACATCTGGCTCACCGCCCCCATCTACAACTGGGGCCCCTACTACGCCAAGCAGTGCCAGTCGGTGCTGGACGGCGCCTGGGTCAAGGACGACTACTACGGCACCATGAAGGACGGCTTCATCGCCCTGGCCCCGTTCGGCAAGCTCGTGGAGCAGCCCACCCGCGACGCGATCGCGGCCAAGCAGAAGGAGATCATCGACGGCTCCTTCCGGATCTTCAAGGGCCCGCTCAAGGACAACAAGGGCACCGAGAAGGTCGCCGCCGGCGCCGAACTGTCGGCCGACGACCTGCAGGCCATCACCTGGCTGGTCGAGGGCGTGAGCTGAATTGACGACGCCAGGGACCGGGGCGGGCGCCCCGGTCCCCGGGCGCGGTGACCCCACCGCCCGGGGTGACGTCGCCGGCGGAGCGTCCTCCGGCCAGGGCACGGTTCCGGCCGTGTCGATGCGGGGGATCACGAAGCGGTTCGTCGGGGTCGTGGCCAACGACGGGGTCGACCTCGACGTCGCCTCGGGCGAGGTGCACGCCCTGCTCGGCGAGAACGGCGCCGGCAAGTCCACCCTCTCCAACATCCTGACCGGCCTCTATCACCCGGACGAGGGCACCATCCGCCTGGCCGGCCGGGAGACCACCTTCGCCTCCCCCCGGGACGCGATCGACGCCGGCGTCGCGATGGTGCACCAACACTTCCGGCTGGTGTCGAAGTTCACGGTCGCCGAGAACTTCCTGCTCGGCTCGCGCGGCGCCTACGACCCCAAGCAGGCGGCCCGGCGGATCGCCGATCTCGGCCGGGAGTACGGCCTCGAGGTCGACCCGCTCGCCAACGTGTGGGAACTGTCCGTGGGCGAGCAGCAGCGCGTCGAGATCCTCAAAGCCCTCGACCGACGCGCGCGGATCCTGATCCTCGACGAGCCGACCGCCGTGCTGACCCCGCAGGAGGCGGACGCCCTGTTCGCCACGATGCGGCGGATGGCGGACGACGGGCGCTCGGTCATCTTCATCTCCCACAAGCTGCACGAGGTGATGAAGGTCTCCGACCGCGTCACGACCCTGCGCGACGGGAAGACCGTCGGCACCCTCGTCACCGCCGAGACCACGTCGGCGGAGTTGGCCCGGCAGATGGTCGGCCGCTCGGTCGTGTTCAACGCCGACGACACCGCGCAGCGTCCGGAGGTCGACCCCGACCGGATCGTGCTCGACGTCGCCGGGCTGAGCGCCGAGGGCGTCCGGCCGCAGAGTTCGCCCAAGCAGGTCAGCCTGCAGGTCCATGCCGGCGAGGTGCTCGCGATCTGCGGGGTCTCGGGCAACGGCCAGCGGGAACTCGCGGCGTCCATCTACGGCATCCGCAAGCGCACCGCCGGCACCGTCGCGGTCAACGGCGTGCCGAGTCGCGGCAAGGGGCCGCGCGAGTCGACCGCGCTGGGGTTGGCGTTCATCCCGGAGGACCGGTTGAAGACCGGCCTGTCGCCGTCGCTGCCGATCCACGGCAACCTGGCGCTCAAGGGCTACCGGCGGCCGCCGATGAGCGCCGGGCCGTTCCTCAACGCGAAGGTCATCCGGGCCAACGCCGAGGACCTGGTGCAGCGCTTCGGCATCAAGACGCCGTCGATCGACACCCCGACGCGTGTCCTGTCGGGCGGCAACGTGCAGAAGGTGCTGCTGGCCCGGGAGATCGGCTCCCGGCCGCACGCGCTCATCGCCTCCACCCCGACCCGGGGTCTGGACGTGGGCGCCATCGAGACGGTGCGGGCGGTCCTGATGGACGCCGCCCGCGCCGGCGCCGGCGTCCTGCTCATCACCGAAGACCTGGACGAGGCCATCGCGCTGGCCCATCGGCTCGTCGTCATGTTCGAGGGCCGCATCGTCGGCGAGTTCCGGCGGGGCGATTTCGACATCGGCCGCATCGGCCTGCTGATGGGCGGCCATACCGAGGAGGCGTCCGCATGAACCGGTGGTTCCGGCTCGAACCCCGCCTGATCCGGCCGCGCTGGCTGTCGGTCGCCGTGCCGGTGGTCAGCATCGTCGTCGCGATGCTGTTGGGGGCCATCCTCATCACGGTCAGCGGGAACGACGCGCTGGCCACCTACGGCCGCATCGGGGAACGGGCGTTCGGCTCCGTGCAGGCGCTCACCTCGACGATCATCGCGGCGACGCCCCTGCTGCTCACGGGGCTGGCGGCGGCGGCCGCGTTCAAGATGGGCCTGTTCAACATCGGCGGGCAGGGCCAATTCGTGATGGGGGCCGTCGCGGCGTCCGGGGCCGGCCTGCTGTTGGGCGACACGAGCAGTTGGATCGCCATCCCGGCCATGGTCGTCGCCGGCATGCTGGCCGGTGGGGCGTGGGCCGCGATCCCCGGTTACTTCCGGACGCGGTTCGGCACCAACCTCGTCATCACGACGCTCATGCTGAACTACGTCGCGGCCAACGTCGCGTCCTACCTGATCTTCGGCTCGGAGTCTTTCTGGCGGCTGCTGACCGGCTCGGGCAAGGTCTTCCCGCAGGGCAAGCCGCTGGAGGAGGCGGCCGTCTGGCCGGCGTTCGGCGGAGGCGGGCTCGAGCTGCCCCTGGGGTTCATCCTCGGCTGCGTCGCCGCGGTCGGGCTGTGGGCGCTGTACCGGTTCACCCGGTTCGGCTTCGAGATCGCGGTGGTGAGCGACTCCCCGGAGGCCGCGCGCTACGCGGGCATCAACGTCCCCCGGACCGGCCTCGCGATCATGACGATCTCGGGGGCCCTGGCGGGCCTCGGCGGTGCGAGCGACATCGGCGACATCCGGCACGTCCTCGACCCGAAGGGGCTGGGGCAGTCGGGCTACGGCTACACGGGCATCGTCGTCGCGGCGCTCGCCCGGTGGAATCCGGTCGCGGTCATCCCGATCTCGATACTGCTGGGGGCGCTGGCCAACGCCGGCCGCTCGCTCCAGGGCGCCACGTTCCCGGCCGGCCTGGTCGGCACCCTGCAGGGCCTGCTGCTCTTCTGCGCCGTGTCGGGGGAGTTCCTGACCCGCTACCGCATCCGGACGGCGAACCGCCGTCCCGCGTCGGCGTCCGAGCTCGAGGCGGAGGCGGCATGAACGACAGCTTCGTGATGGCCATCCTCGTGTCGGCCATCTTCTATGGGACGCCGCTGCTGTTCGCCGCGCTCGGCGAGGTGTTGGCGGAGCGCTCCGGGGTGGTGAACCTCGGCATGGAGGGCATGATGCTGATGGGCGCCGTCGTCGGCTCCGTCGTGTCCGCCCGGCTGGGCGGCCCGGGCTGGCTGGTCCTGTTGGTGGCGGTGCTGGCCGCGATGGTGGCCGGTCTGCTGACCTCCCTGCTGCACGCCTTCGCCACCATCACCTTGAAGGTCGACCAGACCGTCTCGGGCCTGGCCCTCACGATCCTCGCGGGCGGGGCCGGGCTGTCGTCCTACCTGGCGAACGTCTGGGCGCTCAAGGATCCGGTGCCGCACCAGTTCCAGCGCCTCGACGTCCTGGGGCTGAAGGACCTGCCGATCCTGGGCCCGCTGCTGTTCAACCAGACGCTGCTGACGTACCTGTCGTGGGTCGCGACGGCGCTCTGCGGCTGGTACCTGTTCCGGACGCGGGCGGGCCTCAACCTGCGCGCCGTCGGCGAGTCGCCGGCCACGGCGGACGCCATGGGGCTCGATGTCGTGCGCACCCGATATGTGCACACGCTGCTCGGCGGTGCCCTGGCCGGGCTGGCGGGCACCTGCTTCTCGCTGTCGATCATCCCCACGTGGCAGGACGGCATGACCGCCGGCCGCGGCTGGATCGCGCTGGCGCTCGTCATCTTCGGATTCTGGCGGCCCCTGTGGGTCATGGTCGGCGCCTACCTGTTCGGTGCCCTGTCGAGCCTCAGCCTGATCCTGCAGGCGCGCGGCTTCGCCATCGCCCCCGAGATCCTGGACTCGCTGCCCTACGTCATGACGATCGTCGTGCTGGTCGCGGTTTCGGCGGGCTGGTCGAGCCGCACGCTGTCGGCGCCGGACGCCCTGGGCACGGCCTACGAGCGGGAGGCCCGCTGACGGGGCTCAGGCCTGCGTGAACGACGCGATCAGGTCGGGGGGCCGCAGCCCCGTCCGGTGCGCGTGGCCCGCCCACGACTCCAGGCCGCCCAGCCAGCCCACGACGTGCTGGGCGGTCGCCGCGTTGTGGGGGCTGAGCGTCGGCAGGGCCGGACGCCAGGCGTCCCGCAGCGCCCGGGCGTGGTCGAACGAGACGTAGCCGGTCACCTGGCCGGGGGAGGTGCGCAGCGGCAGGTCGAGCCGGTCGTTGAGCAGCCGGCGCAGCGCGTAGCGGGTCTCCACCCCGCCCGTCGCCAACTCGAAGTCCAGGTCGTTGATGGCCGGCTCGTCGAGGGCGAGCACCAGGGTGGGCCAGCCGCAGGCGTCCAACCACACCCGGACGAGCGCCCAGGCGGCCGTCAGGCGGTCGGGCTTGATGAACCGGCCGCGCGCCAGGTCGTGCACGTCCGCGAGGGTGGGGACGCCGGGGCGCACGACGGGCGCGTCCGGGGGGACGCGGGTGAGGGGGCCGACCTTGCCGAGCAGCCGGCCGCGTGCCGGCGGCGGGTCGGGGGGCCAGGCCTGGGCGGCGACGGCGCGCAGGTGCTCCTCGATGGCGGGCGAGCCCGTGAACAGGGCGCGGAGTTCCCCGATCCCGATCGCCGTCAGGCGTAGTTCACCCATGCCCCGACGATACTCGGGCCTCGCCGGGCGGCCGCGGTTGCCCGGCTAGGGTGGCGCGGTGACCACCCGTACCCGCCGCCTGATCGTCACCGGGGCGCTTCTGCTGATGCTGGCGGTCGCCCTGATCGGGGGGCTGCTGTGAGCGTCCGGACGCCCCCCGGCGCGCCGGGCCGCGCGTTCTAAGCTGGGGCCGACAAGAAGCGGAGGCGACGTGAGTGATCTGATCGACACCACCGAGATGTACCTGCGCACGATCTATGAGCTGGGCGAGGAGGGCGTGCCTCCGCTGCGCGCCCGGATCGCGGAGCGGCTCGGGCAGTCCGGCCCGACCGTGTCGCAGACCGTGGCGCGCATGGAACGCGACGGACTGCTGACCGTGGCCGACGATCGGCAGATCGAGCTGAGCCGGACCGGGCTGGAGTCGGCGGTGCGCGTCATGCGCAAGCACCGGCTCGCCGAGCGGCTGCTCACCGATGTGATCGGGCTGCCGTTCGAGCAGGTCCACCAGGAGGCGTGCCGGTGGGAGCACGTGATCTCCGAGGCGGTCGAGCGGCGCCTCGTCGAGGTGCTGCAGCACCCGACGGCGTCCCCCTACGGCAACCGCATCCCGGCTCTGGCCGAACTGGGTGGCGAGGACGTCCCCGAGAGCCGGCTGCCGTCGCTGGCGATCCTGCTGTCCGGACGCGACGAGGGCCGCACGGTCCGCGGTCGCGTCGCCATGCTGACCGAGTTCGTCCAGGCGGACGTGGAGTTGCTGAGCCTGCTCAGCGGGGCCGGGGTCGTACCGGGTGCCGAGGTCGAAGCGGGCCTGACCGGCGACCGCCTGCGACTGTCCCGCGTGGGAGATGCGGTGGGCTGCACGGTCGAGCGGACGGTGGCCGATCACGTGTTCGTGGCGCGTTGATGTCGGCCTGCGCCGGACTGCGGCCGCTGCTCGACGGTCATTGGTACGACGCGGCGGCCGCGATGCTCGGCGCCGCCCTGCAACGCGCCGACGACCCCGGTGACCTGCCGCGCGCCCGGGCGTTGGCCATCGCGGCGAAGCGCGTCCTCGACCTGGACGCCGAGGACTACGGGGAGATCGCGGCCGGCTTCGCGGGCGCGCCCTGGGCCGACGACCTGGCAGCCGCCTGCTTCCCCCAGGAGCCGCGGCAGCCGAACCGGGGCGCGCTCGGGTCGTTGGTGCCCCTCTACGCGCTCATGCTGGAGGTCCTGGACCTGCGCTCGCACCGGGCCGAGCCGCTGCAGGTCGTCGTGACCGCCCACCTCATCGGGGAGTACCTGCCCCAGTTGGCGTGGGAGTCGACCCTGGGGCACGCCGGCGACCCCTTGCGCCTGCGCGAGAACGTGGGCGAGCGGTGGGGGGCCGAGGACGCCGCCTGCCCGCACGGCTCCGCGCTGCGGGCCACCTGCAAGCGGGCGCTGAACGCCGCCCACGGCGACCGCGCCGGTTTCCTGTCCTACCTGGACCGGTTCCACAGCCGCCAGGGGGCGGCCCTGGCGATCTGCGCCATGAACCACGCCACGATCGGGGCGGGGGCCAGGCCGGACGTCGGCGTCACCTGCCCGGACCCGTGCTCGTGGGCGATCCGGGGGACGCTCGACGAGCGCCGCGATCTGGACGCCCGCGTGCGGCTCGCCCTCATCTACCAGAACTCGCCCATCGTGGCGCTGCGCCATCACGCTCCGGTGGGTCACTTCTTCGGGGTGCCGTCCACGAGCGAGATCTCCGCCGCCTGGCTGCGCACCTGGGAGAAGCTGGCGGCCCCCTGGCCGGACGCCGCGAACCCGCTGCGGCCGGGTGGCACGCCCGGGGCGTCCGAGCCGGACGAGGCCCTGCCCGGCATGTCCGTGCTGGTCTCGGCCGTGGCCGGCCGCACGATCGGGCCGGGGCGCCTCATCCGCGCCATCGGGGCCGACATCGCCGCCGCCGTGGGCGACGGGGAATAGCCTCGACGCGCACCGGCGTTCCACCGACGTACCGTGTCCCCCGCAGGGACAGAGAGGAACACTTCATGGCCACCGTCCAGCTCACCCAGGACACCTTTGCCGACACCATCTCCGGAGAGGGGATCGTGCTGGTGGACTTCTGGGCCTCCTGGTGCGGCCCCTGCCGCATGTTCGCCCCCGTCTTCGAGGCGGCGTCCGAGAAGTACCCCGCCATCACGTTCGCCAAGGTCGACACCGAGGACCAGCAGGACCTGGCGGCGGCGCTCGAGATCCAAGCGATCCCGACGATCATGGCCTTCCGCGAGGGCGTCCTCGTCTACCGCAATGCCGGTGCGACGAGCGGCGCTGGTCTGGATCAGCTCATCGCCGCGGTCAGCACCGACGAACTCGGCCGGCAGGTCGCCGAGGCGAAGGCGTCCAACACGGCGCCCGCCGACGGGAGCACCGACCCGGCGTCCTGAAGGTGGACGTTTCTCCTCCGATCTTTCCCCGGGCGCAGTTGGTGTGCAGGCTCCCGGAGGGCTAACCTTGGTCCAGCGATCCCCGCCCTATCCCCCCGGGCGGGGATCGCCTTTTTGTTCGTTCAGATGCGCGTCCGGCAGCCTCGGTCCGGTGGCGGGAACGGCCCTAGGTGGCGGCGTGGCGCGGCTTCCAGACTGTGCGGCAGTTTGCATTCAGGGAGTGACATGAAACAACCCGTCCTAGGCGTCGTCGCCAGTTCGATCATCCTGGTCCTGTCCCTTGTGGTGGTGTGGCTCCTCGGAGTCGACCTCCTCATGGGTTGGGCCTCCTACGCGTTGATGGGGGCGATCCCCTTCGCGATCGTGGTGGGCGCCTTCTGGCACGGCGAGGAGCCGCGGGCGATCGCCGGGCTGCCCCAGCCCGCGCGCGGCCTGGCGTTCCTGGCCCTGTCCGCGGCGGTGGCCGCTGTCGTGGCGGTGGTGCACTGGCTGACGCGCGGCGGCGGGCTCCAGCCCCCCACCCCGATGGCCATCATGACGATCATCACGTCGGTGGTGACGACCTTCTTCCTGGCGATCATCCTCGGCGGCTGGCCGTTCACCCTCATCCGCAACAAGCTGGCGGGCGGCATCGCCCTCCTGGTGGCGGTGTACGTCGTGAACGCCATCATCTACCAGGTGTTCTTCAACTACTCCTTCGCCTCCGCGGCCCCGTGGTATTCGGCCGCCCTCGATCCGAAGGGCCTCTTCAACGCCTGGGACGTCGTGGTCTTCATGGTGACCTCGCTCGCCGTGATGTTCGTCTTCCTGTTCCTCGACCTGTGGCCGCTCACCCGCGCGGAGGCGCTGCGCTCGCAGCCCGTCCTGGGGGTCGTCTGGCTCGCCTCGTGCCTCGCGATCGGCGGCGTCGTGTTCTGGCTGGGCACGTCCGTGGCGGGGATCCCCGCCCCGACGTTCATGGTGCAGGTGCCGCTGCCGTTCATCTTCGGCTCGATCCTGTTGCTCAACATGCTGGGCGGTTCGGTGCTGCCCAAGGCGTCCCAGCCGGCGCGCGGACTGATCGGCGTCGTGATGGCGGCGGTGCTCGGCACGCTGCTGGCCATGGTCTACTCGGCGCTCATGCCGGTGATCAGCGCGCCTCTGCCCAGCGGACCGAAGGGCGATTTCGCGGCCGAGGTGTGGCTGGCGAACGCGGCGCTCGCGGTGACCTTCCCGCTGCTCAGCTTCTACGGCGACTACTTCGGGTTGTGGCCGCTCGCCGGCAAGCCCGAGTCGGTGCCCGCGGGCGACGCCGCGTAGCGGGACACCGGCCGGGTCAGCGGGCGAACAGCCCCGTGATCGACCCGCGAGCCAGCAGGTGTCCCAGCGCGGCGAACTGCACCCCGGCGATGGACGCCGACGGCCCCACCTCGAGGTCGTCGGTGTCCAGCGCCAGGACGGTGAACACGTACCGGTGCGCGCGATCCCCCCGGGGCGGGGCGCAGCCCCCGAAGTCGCGGGTCCCGTAGTCGTTGACCAGGGTGGACGCCATCCCGTCGGCGACCGCTCTGCCGGCGGCGCCGGCGCCGGCCTCCAGCGATGTGACGTCGGCGGGCAGGCCGACCACGGCCCAGTGGTCGAAGCCCCCGATCACGGGGGCGTCCGGGTCGTGGCACAGCACCACAAACGATCGGGTGCCGGCCGGCGCCCCGCTCCAGGCCAACTGGGGGGAGCGGTTGCCGGAGCGGAGTCCGGCGGAGCGGGGCAGCGACTGCCCGTCGGCGAAGTCCGCGCTCGTCACCTGCAGGGTGGCCGGCGCGGCCGGGAGATGCTCGTGCGGGTGCGGCGGCACCGAGCGGTCGAGGTTCATGCTCCCGACGATAAGGTACCTACTCCGCGTCGGGCTCGAGGAAGTCGAGGACCAGCCGGGCGAACGGCTTGGCGTACTCGATCTGCGTCCAGTGACCGCACCGGCCGAACACGTGCAGCTGCGCGTCGTCGATCCAGTCCAGCATCGTCAGCGACGTGCTGAGCGGGATCACCTTGTCGTCGCGGCCGTGCACCAGCAGGGTCGGCGCCTTGATGCCGCGGACCTGCTCCTCGGGGAACGCCATCGAGTCCACCCACCGCTGCCGCGGCGCGGGGAACATGCGGGAGAACTCCGCCTGCGTGCGCAGCGACGCGACGTAGCGCCCCTGGATCATGTCCTCGGTGATCATCGACGCGTCGTAGGCGAACGTGGTGCGCATGAGGCGTCCCATCAGTTCCGGGGACGGCTCGTAGCCCCACACGTCGTCGAGGCCCTGGGTGATCTCGAACGGGACGCCGACGGCGCCCATCAGGATGACCTTGTCGACCCGCTCCGGGTGGTGGATCGCCAGCGCGAGCGCCATCGAGCCGCCGAAGCTGTTGCCGACGACGGACACCTTGTCGACGCCGACGGCGTCCAGGAAGTCGACGAGCTGGGTCAGCCAGACCTCGCGGCTGAACGGCTGGCCGTCGGGGATCTCGGTGTAGCCGAAGCCGGCCATGTCGGGGGCCAGGACGCGCACCCGCTCGGCGAGCAGGGGCGTCACCAGCCTCCAGTTGGCGAACGCGCTCACGCCCGGCCCGGAGCCGTGGATCAACAGCAGGGGCGCGCCGCTGCCGACGTCGTGGTAGTTGGTGTTGAGGTCGCCGGTGCGGACGTACTGCCCGATCTCGGGGTTGGTGTTCTCAGCCATGCCCCCATCCTCCCGGGCGGGGGGGCGCCCTCGCCAGAGGCGATCGCGCAGGGCGGCTCGGGGGTAGGGTGCGAACGACGGACTCGCCGTCGCGGCTTCCCGGAGGGCTCATGGACGCGCCAGGGGGCGTCCCGCGGGGGACACCGCACCAGCTGACCGGCCGGGCGGTCCTGGCCGCCTGGGCCGGCGACGCCGAGCGGGGCCTGAGCGCCGAGGACGCCGCGCGCCGGCTGGCCGAGCACGGCCCCAACGAGGTGGTCTCGGAGCCGCCGGAGCCGTGGTGGCGGCGGCTGCTGGCCCAGTTCCGCGACCCGCTCGTCTACCTGCTGCTCGTGGCGATCGTCATCTCGCTCGGCGTGTGGGCGCTGGAGGGCGCCCACGGCGTCCCCGTCGACGCGGTCGTCATCGTGGCGGTCCTGCTGGCGAACGCGACGATCGGCTTCGTCCAGGAGGCGCGGGCCGCGGACGCCGTCGCCGCCCTCGCCCGGATGGCCGCGGCCACGGCGACCGTGGTGCGCGACGGCGTCCGGATCATGGTGCCCAGCCGGGACCTCGTGCCCGGCGATCTGCTGCTCCTCGGCGAGGGGGACGCCGTCGGTGCGGACGCCCGCCTGCTGGAGGCCGTCGCCCTCGCGGTCCAGGAATCGGCGCTGACCGGCGAGTCCGTGGCGGTGGCCAAGGATCCGACGCCGCTGCCGGCCGACACCGCCCCGGCCGACCGGGCCAACATGGTGTTCAAGGGGACCGCGGTCGTCGGGGGCCGCGGCCGGGCCGTCGTCACGGGCACCGGCATGGCCACCGAACTGGGGGCCGTGGCCGAGTTGCTCACCGAGACGGAGGCGGAGCCGTCGCCGCTGGCGTCCGAGTTGCGCCGCGTGTCGCGGATGCTCGGCGTCGCGGTCCTCGTCATCGCGCTCGTGGTGATGGGGGCGCTGGCGGCCGTCCTGGCGCCGAGCAGCCGGGCCGAGTGGGGCACGATCCTGCTCACCGGCGTGTCGTTGGCCGTGGCGGCGGTGCCCGAGGGCCTGGTCGCGATCCTGTCGCTGGTGCTGGCGATCGGAGCCCGCGCGCTGGCCCGCCGCAACGCCGTCATCAAGGACCTGCACTCGGTGGAGACGCTCGGGTCGGCGTCCGTCATCTGCTCCGACAAGACCGGCACGCTCACCCGCAACGAGATGACGCTGCGCACGATCGTCACCGCGTCCGGGCGGGTCGAGGTGGCCGGCGGCGGGTACGTCCCCGAGGGCGGGGTGACGGTCCACGGGCGGGGGCTCCTCGGCGGCGCCGGCGAGTCCGCCGCGGCGCTGGCCGAGGCGCGGGCGCTGCTGGTGGGGGGCGCGCTGGCCAACAACGCGCACCTGTCCCGGGACGGCGACGCGTGGGTGGTGCAGGGCGACCCCACCGAGGCGGCGTTCCTGGTGGCGGCGGGCAAGCTCGACCAGGTGGCGGAGGACGCGGCGTCCCACCGGCGGCTGGGGGAGGTGCCGTTCACCTCCGAGCGCAAGCTGATGTCGGTGGTCGTGCGGGACGGGCAGGGGCGCGACCTGCTCGTCGCCAAGGGCGCCCCGGACGTGCTGCTGACGCGCTGCACACACCTGCGGGTGGGGTCGGACGCCGTGGCTCTCGACGGGCCGGCGCGGGCCGCGTTGGAGGCGGCCGTGGACGCCCTGTCCGGCGCGGGGTATCGCACCCTGGGGGTGGCGGAGCGGGTGCTCGCCGCCGACGAGACGATGGGGCGCGACCGGCCCGGGGCCGACGCGGAGCGCGCGCTGACGTTCCTCGGGGTCGCGGGCCTCATCGACCCGCCGCGCCCGGAGGCCGAGGCTGCCGTCGCGGAGGCGCGGCGGGCCGGCATCCGGCCGATCATGATCACCGGCGACCATCCGGGGACGGCGCGCCGGATCGCGGCCGAACTGGGCATCGTCGCCGAGGACGCCCCCGCCCTCACCGGCTCCGACCTGGACGCCCTCGACGAGGCCGGCTTCGCGGACGCCGCCCGGCACGTGGGCGTGTTCGCGCGGGTGGAGCCGCGGCACAAGCTGCGGATCGTGGACGCCCTCCAGGCCCAGGGGCACACCGTGGCGATGACCGGAGACGGCGTCAACGACGCCCCGGCGCTCAAGGCGTCCGATATCGGGGTGGCGATGGGCCTCAGCGGCACGGAGGTGTCGAAGCAGGCCGCCACGCTCGTGCTCGGCGACGACAATTTCGCGACGATCGTGGCCGCGGTGCGGCAGGGGCGCGTCATCTACGCCAACATCGCGAAATTCTTGCGTTACCTGCTCTCGTCGAACCTCGGCGAGGTGGTCATGGTGTTCCTCGGGGTGGTGTTCGGGGCGAGCGTGCTGGGGTTGACCGGACCCGACGGGGCCGTCGTGGTGCCGCTGCTCGCCACGCAGATCCTGTGGATCAACCTCGTCACCGACTCGGGGCCCGCGCTGGCGATGGGGGTCGATCCGGAGATCGACGACGCGATGGCCCGGCCCCCGCGGCGCCGGGACGCCCGCCTGCTCGACGGGGCGGCCTGGCGGTCGATCGGCTGGGTCGGCCTCGTCATGGGACTGGTGTCGCTGCTCGCCGTCGACCTGCACCTGCCGGGGGGCCTCGTCGAGGGGGACGCCGGCGTGACCGTCGCCCGCACCGCCGGGTTCACGACGTTGGTGTTCGCCCAACTGGTCAACGCCTTCTGCGCCCGGTCGGCGACCGCGAGCGCCTTCCGGGGGCTCTTCGTCAACGGCTGGCTGTGGGCGGCCGTGGGCCTCGGCGTCGCCGCCCAGGTGGCGGTGGTCGAGGTGCCGTGGCTGCAGACCGCGTTCGCCACGGCGTCCCTGACGCCAGGGCAGTGGGCGGTGTGCGCCGCGCTGGCGTCCGTGGTGCTGTGGACCCAGGAGGCCGTGAAACTGGTGCGGCGGCGGGCGGCTCACGCCGGGTAGTGCTGGGCCCAGGGGCGCACCTGTTCCATGGCCCCACAGGCGGCGATGACGTCGGAGTCGTGGCCGCGGCGTCCGATCACCTGCAGGCCCACCGGAAGGCCGTCCACGTCGAGGCCGGCCGGCACGGAGGCGGACGGATGCCCGGAGAAGTTGGTCGGGTAGGTCAGGCACCAGCCGATCGAAGGGTCGACCGCCACCCCGTTGACCTCCTGGGGGCCGGTCGTCGCCCCCGGCTCGTCCGCGTTGAGCACCGGCGGGCAGGCCACGGTCGGCGTGACCAGCAGATCGTGACGCGTGAAGAACGACGACACGAAGTCGTACACCTCGGTGCGCACGCCCTGGAGCCGTGCGTAGTCGACCCAGGAACTGCGCAGGGCCCGCTCGACCCAGTGCACGAAACGGGCGGGCAACTCGTCGCGATGATCGGCGAGCAGGTCGAACCCAGTGGCCTTGAGGGTCTCGAGGCCGCCCACGTTGACGGTGGAGATGAGCCGGCACCATAACTCGCTCAACTCGAACTGGTCGCGGGGCAGCCGGTGGTCGACCTGTTCGACGAGGGCTCCGGCCCCTTCGAAGGCGTGGACCGCCTCCTCGACGACGGCGCGGACCCGGGGGTCGACCGGGAAGCCGCCGAAGTCGGGGCTGTAGGCGATCCGCAGGCCCCGGACGCCGCGGGCGTGGGCTCGGTCGTCGCGGTAGCGGTCGGGCCACGAGTAGGGGTCGGCGTCCAGGGGGCCGGACAACACCCGCAGGGCGAGCGCCAGGTCCTCGGCGTGCCGGGTCACGAGGCCCTCGCCGGTGAATGGGTCCATCGAGAACGCGTTGGGCCGCCTGGGGACCGGGACGCGGCCGAAACTCGGCTTGAACCCGATCAGATTGCACCAGGCCGCGGGGATCCGGGCGGAGCCGCCGCCGTCGGTGGCCTCGGCGAACGGGACGATCCCGGCGGCGACCGCGGCCGCCGATCCGCCCGAGGACCCGCCCGCGTTGCGGCGGTGGTCGAACGGGTTCTTCGTGGCCCCGAACAGTGGGTTGTCGGTCGTGCCCCGGAACCCCATCACCGGGGCGTTCGTCTTGCCCAGGATGAGGGCGCCGCCCACGTCTTCCATCCGTTCCGCCCAGGTGCACCGGGTCGGGATCGACAGGCCGCTGAGCGCAGGGATGCCCCCGAACGTGGCGGGCCAGCCCGGGTGGAAGTCGAACAGGTCCTTCATCAGCGTCGGGACGCCATGCAGAGGCCCGACCTCCGTCCCCCGGCTCAGGGCGGCGTCCGCGTCACGGGCCGCCCGGCGGGCCCGGTCGGGATCGGTGAAGACCACCGCGTTCAGCGCCGGATTGAGGCGCTCGAGGCGTTCCAGTGCCGCATCGACGGCCTCCAACGCCGAGATCTCGCCCCGGCGGATCGCACGGGCGGTCGCGGCGCCGGAAGCGGTGGCGGGATCGAACGGGCCGGTGTCCATGCCCCATTGAACCGTCCCGGGCGGCGATCAGGGGGTGCGCCCGCCCCTCCCGGGCAGGGAGGCGTCCGCCTACTCTGCCCGCATGCGGAGCGACGAGATCGACGCGGTGGTCGTGGGGGCCGGTCAGGCCGGCCTGGCCGTCAGCCACGAACTGACGGCGCTGGGGATCGAGCATGTGATCCTCGAGCGGTCGGACGCCGTGGGCGGCACGTGGGCGTCCCGCTGGGACTCGTTCTGCCTGGTCACGCCCAACCGCACGATCGCCCTGCCCGGTGGGGAGTACGCCGGCGACAACCCCGACGGCTACCTGCAGCGGGACGAGATCGTCGACCACCTCGGCGACTACGCGGCGTCCTTCGGGGCGCCGGTGCGCACCGGCGTCGAGGTGACGTCGCTGCGGGCCGACTCCGACGGACGCCTCCGGCTCACGACGGCCGGCGGCGGCGTCCTCGTCGCCCGCGAGGTCATCGTGGCGTCGGGCGGCCTGGGCGACGAGTTCCGGCCGGCGTGGGCGTCCGAGGTGCGGGAGGTGCCCGTGGTGGGCGCCCTGGCCTACCGCAACCCGGGTTCGCTCCCGGACGGGGGCGTCCTGGTCGCGGGTTCGGGACAGACGGGCTGCCAACTCGCGGAGGAACTCGCCGCCGCCGGACGCCGCGTGGTGCTGGCGTGCGGGCGTGCCCCGTGGATCCCGCGCCGGATCGAGGGCCGCGACACGTTCCTGTGGCTGCGCGACGCGGGATTCTTCGGCCAGTCGCTGGGCGACGTGCCGGCCGGGCCGGCGGCGCGCCTGATGGCCAACCCGCAGGCCACGGGGCGCGACGGCGGCCACGACCTCAGCGCGCGGACGCTGCGGGCGATGGGCGTCGAACTCGCCGGCCGCGTCACCGGAGTCGACGGCGGCACGCTGGTCTTCGGGGGCGACCTGGGTGCGAGCGTCGCCTTCGGGGACGCGCGGTGGGCCGATCTGCGTGGGGTGATCCGCCGCAGCCAGGACGCCCGCGGCCTGCCCGTGCCCGACCTGCCGGACGCCGCACCGTTCGACCCGTGCGGCGAGATCACCCGCCTGCCGCTGGCGGAGATCGGGTCGGTGCTGCTGACCGCGGGGTTCCGGCCGAGCTATGCCTCGTGGGTCGACGTCCCGGACGCCCTCGACCCCATGGGGTTCCCGGTCCAGACCGAGGGCCGCTCGACCGTCGTGGCGGGGCTGTCGTTCGTCGGCGTTCCGTTCATGAGGACGCGCGCCTCCCAGCTGCTGATGGGGGTCGGGGCGGACGCCTCGATCGTCGCCCGCGGCGTCCGGGAGCGGCTCGGGGGGAGCGGCTGACGGGGCCCGCGCGGTTCTGCTAGCTGCCGGCAGCCGTGACCGCGTTGTTGTACAGGGTCTGGGTGGCCGAGTTGAAGACGGGGCCGTACATCATGGCGGTGTCGTTGTACTTGGTGGTGCGGATGTCGCGGGTGTAGCTGTAGGAGTTCACCGACATCACCGTCCCCTTCTCGTCGGCCCCGAGGGGGCTGTACCAGGGGCCGCCGCTGGAGCCGCCGGTCATGCCGCAGGGGAGGCGGTAGGTGAGTTGCGAGTACTCGTCACGGGCCAGCGCGCTCTGGCAGTAGCGCAAGGTGGTGCCGTCGTAGGGCCAGGCCTGGGGGTAGCCCAGCGAGGTGGTGGTGGTGCCCAGGCCGGTGTCCAAGGTCCGGGTGAAGGTGATCGGCTGGCTGCCCACCGCACGGTCGAGTGTGGCTTCGGTGTTGGTCGTGCTCAGGGTGGTGCTGGGCCCCATGACGGCGAAGGCGAAGTCGTTGACCATCGCGGTGGTGTTGAACGATCCGGCCTTCTTGAAGGCGGCGTTGACCCAGAGCGAGGTGGCGGTCCAACACCCGTAGTCCGTGGTGCGGCAGCCGGTGAAGGAGTCTCCGGTGTCGAAGCCGGGGACGAACATCCAGTTGGTCGCCTCGCCCGCCGACCAGTCGTAGGCGCAGTGGGCGGCGCTGACCACCACGGACTTGGTCGTGTCTTCGTCGACGACGGAGGCGGAGCAGACGTAGTTCGTGGTTCCGAGGGTGAACAGCACCTTGCCGGTGGTGGCGCCCACCGTGTCGAGACCCTCACCCGTCCAGGCCGGCGCGAGGGTGGTGTCGGGCTTGGTGGTCCTGGCTCGGGGCACGACGCGTCCCGTGGTGGGGTCCACGGCGAAGTCGCGGGGGACGGCCGCGGCGGCCCGCGCCGGCGTCCAGTAGGCCACGATGCGCTGGTGTTCGGCGCGGGCCTGGGCCGCAGTCTCCGGGGTGGCGGCCGCGGGCGTCGCCGCCAGGCCCGTCAGCGTGGCGACTCCTGCCAGCACCGCGACGATTCGTGATGTCCGCATGTCAACCCCCCCGTCCCGGACGCTCATCGTGAGCCGGCCGGCTTCTGGCAGCAGCGTAAACCCGGCGCCCTCCGGCCACAGCGGCCACCGACGACTGCCGCCCGCCGAGGAGTTCAACGTGACCGACCGACCTGAAGCATCCGTTGTCCGTTGTCCGGCTGGGTAGACCCTCAGCAGCGACGGCGCCGGCGTCAGTTGCCGGTGGGCCAGCCGAGGTCGACGGTGATCGGTGAGGCCAGCCTGGGGCTCCGCCCGTCCACACCCGGGGTGGGGACGGGCCGACCGGGTCGGCGCCTGGTGCTGTGCGGTGCCGGTGGGGGGCTGGGTTGGTCGTGGCTGCCGTGGGGGTCGACGCGGTAGTGGTAGCCGAGGGGGGTGGTCCAGTGGAACACCCCGGGTCGGGGTTGGGTGACCTGGAAACCGGAGTGGGTTTTGGCTCGGTGGACCCGGCGGGTCAGCGGTCCGAGATTGTCAGGGGCGGTCTGCCCGGCGGGACCCTCGGGGCCGTGGAGGTAGGGGCGGGTGTGGTCGAGGTCGAGGCCACGGGAGGCCCGCCCGGACCAGGGGAACACCTCGTAGGGGTTCCGCCAGCGCACGATCCGGGCGACCGCGGCCGGGACCTCGTAGCTGTCCACCGCAGGGTCGTCGGCCAGGTCGATCACCGGCCGGACCGTCACGTGGCGGTGACCCAACCACTCGGCGATCTGGTGATCCAGGGCCGGCCCGAGTTCCTCACAGCGACCCAACCGGGAACCCGGAGCCAGATGAATCACCAACTCCGCCCCAGGACGAGGCCGCCGCCGCCCGCGACCCGGGGTGCCGGGCCGGGAATCGGCGGTGTCGTGGGGGTCGCCGGGGCCGGGTTGGTCGGGGCCGTCGAGCAGGGTGCGGGCGCCGTCCGGGTCGGCGAGGACGCCGAGGGCGGTGGCCCGCAACACGTCGACAGGATCGGTCGACCCGGCCAGGGTCAACTGGCCGGCCACCTGGTTGAGGGTGTGCCACAACCGGTGGGCGTCGGCGGCGTCGGTACGGGCCACGACGAACGCGGTGCCATCACCGTGCTGGGTGACCCGCACGAACCGCTCCGCCCGGGCCTGCGCCGCCCGGCGGGTGGCCAGGGCGGTGTCGGCGCGGGCGATCAGCCCGGCCAGTTTCCGCTTCAACCGTCCCCACGGCAACCGACCCAGAGCCGGTTCGATCAGGGTGTCGACCAGAGCGGCCGCCTCGGCCGACAGCCCCGCGATGTGGGTGGCGTCCGCGAGCTGGCGGGCCTGCCACACCCGGAGGCGTCCGGCCTGGGTAGCGGCCCACACCCGGGGATGCCGGTGCACCAGATCAGTCGCCCCCGCGATCAGGATGCCGGCCGTGGTGAGCGTGACCTTCAACAAGGGCGCCACCTCGATGGCCAGATGCTCCGCGACCAACGGCGTCCCGTCCCCACCGGAGGCCACCAGCCGTTCCCGACCGGGCAGCACCGGACCCGCGGCGTCCACCGAGGCGAACGCGGCACACAACGCGACCAGCAACTCGGTCTGCCGCACCTGCGCGGCGTGTTCGGCGTCATGGGCGGTACGCAGGGCATCCATCAACACCCGGGCGCGCCGCCCCGACCGCCGCGCACCCCGACCCTCACCCATCCCCCCACCCTAGAACCCACCCCCGACATTTTCAAACACCAGTTCGATAAACCACCACGCGATCGGGGATGGTGGCGTTCGCGTTGGTGTCCAGGAACGCCGGGAACGCCATGTCAACGCCTGGCCGGCGGCAGCCCGTCGGGGGTGTCGTAGAGACCGGACGCCGATGCTTGTGCCGGCCGGCGGTGTCGTCGCCGGGGGTCGATGCTGCCTGTCGCGCGCGACAGGCGGAGCTTTCCGCGGCCATCGGGCTTTGCCGCACCTGGCGCGTTCAGAAGGCGGCCGTTCTTTCGAGTTCGCGCTTCAGCCCGGTCCAGATCTTGCGCTCCATGCGGTGACCGAGCAGTCCTACCAGCGGGGTCAGGGCCCTGAACCACCCTTTGGGTTGCACCTGCCAGTTCCAGGACAGCCGGGTTCCGCCGGCTTCGCCGGCGCAGGTGAGCGTTCCCACTGTTTCCATCATGGAACTCGTGGTGCGGGAGCCGAGACGGCGCGGTCGGTCGAAGTCGGTGAGTTCGACGAGCATCTCCATGCCTGCGTTGCCCATGCGTGCCCGGAACTTGGTGCCGAGGCCGATGGGCTCGGGGGTCAGCAGTTCGACCGTGGTCATCGCCGGGTTGAACGACGGCTCCGAGCGTGAATCCGCGACCGTGTCGAAGACGCGCTCGACCGGGGCCTGGATGTGGATGCTGCCGCTGATGTGAGCCACCTCGTGATGCTAATGCCGCGTCAGTCAACCTTGGCCCTCTTGACGGTGGCGTCTCGTCGGTCCGTGGTTGGTTCGTCCCCCGCGATGGCTGATGGCGGCCAATCGTCGCTTTCGTTCGTCATGCGCGGGGTGAGCCGCACGTCGGCGTCCGGGGTGAGGAGGTCGACGGGCGCGGGACTCTGCTTCACGGGGAAGGTGAGACCCAGGTAGTTGCTCAGCGTTGCGGGTTCGGTGAGCCCCCTCCGCTTGAGCAGGTTCGCGATGTCGCGTCCGCAGAGGAAGACGACCGGATGTCCGTCCTCGCGGACCTCCTGGTAGGCCTGCTGCCCGATGAAGGCTGTGGTCACGAAGACACCGAACTGGCGGTGCTTGATTCGGGAGATGAGTCGACTCACGAGCCGGACGCCCACGCCTCCGCCGTCCGGGTCGTAGCACTTGGCCTCCAGGGCGAACTCGAGCCGGATCGGGTCGGTCACGGGGCCCAGTCTGTAGTCGCCGACGGCGTCGCGGCCCCCGTCACGGCTGGGACGGGTGACTTCGATCGAGGCCACTTGGGGGTCGGACTGGACCCACATCTCCGCGGCGAAGTTCTCGAACTGGACCGGGTCCGCGGCGAAGTGCTGGTGGACGGCCTGAATCAGCCACCGATCCTTGGGGTCGGGGAGCTGCTCTTCCTTGCTGCGGACCGAGACGTTGCGGGGGGCCTCCAGGGCGCGGTAGATGCGGCCCTTCACCCAGGCCCGCCATTCCGGAGGACAGGCGGCTCCCAGGGGATCTCCCGCAAGGATCTCGTCGATCCACGCGCGGGCGATCCGCGGCGTCTGCAGGACGGTGAAGTGGGACCGGTAGTTCTGGAACCGAAGGTGCCGGGTGGTGCGCCAGATGGCCACGAGTTCCTCGTCGCCGGTGAGGCGCGGCGAACCAGGGGCCAGCAGTCCGCGGAAGCGCACGTCCCGCCCGCTGACGCGTTCGAACAGGAAGAGGGGAGGAACCCCGTACCGCTCGGGGGCGCCGGCCCGGGAGGCCTCGAACATCTGCCGCAGGAGCTCGTTGCCGCCCCGAGGCGTATCGTGCAGATCCTTGCCCGGTTTGCGGTTGTCGCCGTAGTAGGTGAAGTCGCCGGTGGTGGGCTCGATGTGATCCGGCCAATCGACTTCGGCGCCGGAGGTGTAGAGGACGACCAGGCGGACGCTGCGGTTGCCCACGCTGCCCTTGAACCTGAAGCCGCCCTGGTTGCCGACCGGGAGCAGCTTCCCGATCGCGTCGTCTCCCGCGTGGCCGAGCGTGCCGCCCGCGTACACGCGGTCGAGCACCAAGTCCGCGGTCGCCAGATCGGCGAAGGGGACCCTTTCCTCTGACATGGCGTTCATCCTGCCAGGCGTTCCCCGTGCCCAGCCGTAGTGGACGCCGTGGACGCCGTGGGCGGCTGCGGCGTCCTAGGCTCGGGGGGTGGCACGGTTCGCGGATGAGGTGATCGAGGCGCACGGGGTGGTGCTGCGGGGGTTCCGGGAGGCGGATGTTCCGCTGATTGCTCGGGCTTGTCGGGACGTCGCCACTCAGCGGTGGCTTGCGTTGCCGCGGCCGTACGCCGAGGAGGCGGCGCGGGTGTTTGCGTGGGAGGTGGCGCCGCTGTCGCTGGAGACGGGCGCGGGGATCGAACGCGTGATCGAGGTCGGTGGCGAGTTCGTGGGCGTGATCGGGTTGAAGGGCACTGACTGGGCGGCCTGTTCGACCGAGGCGGGGTATTGGCTGGCTCCGTGGGGGCGCGGTCGCGGAGTGATGACGCGGGCGCTGTGCGCGCTGACGGACTGGGCCCTGGATTCCCAGGGGATGGGGCGGGTCGAGGTTCGGGTGGCGCCGGGCAATGGCGCGTCGCTGGCCGTCGCGCAGCGGGCCTTGTTCGTGCGGGAGGGGCTGCTGCGCCGCGCGGGCTGGACCCACGACGGCCCGACCGATCTCGTGTTGTGGAGCCGGCTGCGTGACGATCCGCGCCCGCAGTGGGGCGCACCGGCGGCGTCCTGACTGAGGTGCAGGAACTCGGCCTTGCGCCGGGTCACCTTGAACAGCCTGACCGCCGAGCCGGATTCGTAGAGCGCCGCTCAGCGGCGTGCGATATCCGTGCGGCAGCGGCGGCTGCCGCTGGCCCTCTCTCGAGGTGCTGGACGCCCTCCGACGATCGGGGAGAGTCGCGCGCCAGACAGCGAAAGTGCTAGTCAGAACGCCAGTCTGGCTGGCGAGAAGTGGCGACCCCAGCAAGATTCGAACTTGCGACACAAGGTTTAGGAAACCTCTGCTCTATCCCCTGAGCTATGGGGCCGGGGCGCCCGGCGTGTGGTGCCGTTGGCGCTGTCATGCTAGTGGAGGCCGCCGGAGGGGCGCCATTCGCGCCGGGCGGGGCGCGGCCCGTGCTCGCAGTCACCGGTTCCAGCCGCCCGATCCCCGCGCCTGGCGCGCAAGAGCTTCTGGCTAGGACGAATGGGAGGGGGGAGGCGTACCCGCGGGGACGGCCCCCCGGGAGAGGCAAAGTCCCTCCCCCGGGCGACTTGCGATCGATCCAAATCGGCGTACTCTATTCCCGAGAGCGACGCCAGGTGGTTGATGTCTCCTGGGGGTGGGTAGACGGCTTCAAGCCCTTCGACCCGGCGTCGCTCTCCTTTTATGTCCAGCCGCGGTCAGTCCGCCCCGGTCGCCCTACCTCGGACGCCGCCCCGCCGGCCCCAGCGCCCGTAGACTGTGCCCGTGATGGACGCCGCCTGGCACCGGGCCCTCGGATTCGCGCTGACGGGCACAGACGTGGCCCTCGGCGTCCAGTCTTCGCCCGATCCGGCGCACCTGGCCGCGCAGTTGGCGGAGGCTGGCTGGCCGGCCGAACGCATCGCGGACCACGCCCGCGCGATCCAGGCCTCCGGCGGCATCTGGCCCCACCCCATCCCGGACGCCCTCCGTGCAGGTCTGGGGGCGGCGCAATTGTCCGCGGCGCTGGGAGCGGCCCGCCGCGCGTTGGGGCTGGCGGCGCTGGAGTCCCGCGTCGCCGCGCCGCGCTCCGTGCTCACCGCCGATGAGCGTCGCCTGCTGGCCGACGCGCCCCCGCACCACCTGCCGCGCTGAGCTGGGCCGGCCGCCCGCGCCTCCCCTTAAATGCAGAACCCGCCGCGCTCCGCGGCGGGTTCCGGCCGGCGACTCAGGCGCGCTTGGCGAGCAGGTCGCGGATCTCGACCAGCAGTTCCTCGGAGGTCGGGCCCGCAGGAGCCTCCTCGGCCTTCGGCATGCGGTCCTTGAGGGCGTTCATCGGCTTCATGATCATGAAGTAGATGACGGACGCGACGATGACGAACGAGATCACGGCGTTGATGAAGAGGCCGACGTTCACCCCGGCCAGGGTGACGGCGCCGAAGTCCGGCTGGCCGCCGATCTTGCCGATGAAGCCCATCAGCACAGCGGTGAACTCCTTGACGACCGTGCCGAACGCGGCGCCGATGATGACGGCCACGGCCAGGTCGATCAGGTTGCCCCGCATCAGGAAATCCTTGAAGCCCTTCATGATCTTCCACACCTTTCCACAGGAACGCACCCAGGTATCCGAGTCGGGTTGCCCCCGGTTGGGGCGGGGAGGTTCCAAAGAACAGTTTGCCGAGATCCGTTTTGGTTGTCCAAACCAAAAGCGCCCCTTTGGGGCAACTTCCGGCGCTGGGCTGGCGGGCGCTGGGGTCTGACAAGGGGAGATGTGGTTGAAGATTGAAGAGTTACCGGACGGGGGCGTCCGGGCCGTTCCTCCCTCCGGGACGCCGCCGGCCCGACCGGCCCGCCCGGAGCCTGGCCGCTCTCAGTGCAGAGCCACGCTCAGGCCCCCCTGGGCGGCGGCGGCCGCGACGGGGGCGGCGGCGTCCGTGGGGAGTTCGACGAGCAGCATCGGCTGGGGTTCGGCGGCCCAGGCGGCCTGCTGCTCCTGCGGGACGCCCACGACCCGAACCCCCGCCGCCAGGGCGGTGGACCCGCCCGCGGCGAAGAGATCGACCTGTGCCCCCGGCTGCAGCAGGGACGCCAGCGCCCGGTTCGCCAGTGGGACCGCCAGGACGATGTGCCCCGGGCGCGCCAGTTCGCGCCCGGTGGCGACGGTCTTGGCGGTGAGCACCGACCGGGCGGACACAGGCCCGTTGATCGCCCGGCCCACCAGGGCGGACGCCTCGGTGGCGGCATCGGCGGGGAGGGCGTCCCTCGGCAGCATCAGCGTGATCAGGTCGCCCTCGCGCAGCGTGGTGCCGCCCGGCAGGTCGCGGGCCGCGGCGTACACGGCCAGCGTCGGGGGAGCGGGCGGTCGGGCAGCCCCCAACCCCCAGAACACGGCGAGAAAGGCGGCGACGGCGGCCAGGGGGCGGCGGCGGCGCCGCAGGACGCGCGCGAGGGCGTCCAGCCAACGGCCGACGCGGGGACGGGGCGGATTCATGCCCCCACTATGGGCGGGCCGTGTCACGCCCCCGGCGGGATCGCCGGGCGGGCGCTCACGCGGCGGGGGTGGCCGCCGTAGGTGCGGTCGCGGCCGGCGCGGACTTCGGGGCGATGTCCGTCTTGGTCTCGCTCCTGCCGTCGGTCGCGGCGGCGGCGTTCGACTTGCCCTTGGTGCGGTTGTCGGTCGCGTAGAAGCCGGGGCCCTTGAATACGACGCCCACCGCCGAGTAGACCTTCCGCAGCGTGCCGGCGCACTCGGGGCACTCGGTCAGGGCGGCGTCACTGAACTTCTGCACCACCTCGAGGTCGGTCGCGCAGTCGGTGCAGCGGTACTGATACGTGGGCATGCAGTGTCCTCGTGACTCGTCGGGATCGCACCATTCTAAACCCTCTCGACCCCGAGAGTTATTCCCGGCCACCGGCCACGGCGCGCAGCGTGCGCCGATCGGTCAGGACGACGTCCACGCGCCGGTCCCACGGGTCCGTGGGCAGCCGGTCGACGACCTCCTCGTCGAAGCAGAGGGCGACCACGAGCGCGTCCGCGGCAGCGTCCCCCAGGGCCCGGTCGTACCAGCCGCCGCCACCCCCGAGTCGGTCGCCGGCCGGGGTCGTGGCCAGGGCGGAGCAGAACACGACGGACGCCTCCGCGAGCGCCGCCGCCCCGACCGGAGGCGTGGTGGGTTCGAGGATCCCGTGCCACCCCGGACGCAGAGCAGAGCGGCCGGCGTACCGGGCCCAGTCGGGCGCGCGGCGTCCGGCCAGAACCGGCAGCAGGACGCCCACGCCCACGGCGTGCAGCGACGAGATCAGGGGCCAGGTGTCCGGCTCGCGGCCCACCGAGGCGTAGAGCGCCACCACACCGGACGACGCCAGCCCACCGGTCGACAGGGCCTCGGACGCCAGCGCGCCCCCCGCGCGGGCGAAGGCCGCACCCGCGGCGTCCGACCGGAGCGCGCGGGCTGCCCGCACCCGCGACCGCACCGCGTCCTTGGTGTCGGGACCGCCGGGGCGCGGCGGTGGGAGGTCCCGGGCGGGCATTCGCCTATCGTAGGGGCCATGGCCCTTTTCGCACGCAAGAAGCCCGTGCCGGAGCCGGTTGCCGAACCCCCCGTCGAGGAGCCGCTTCCGGTGCGCAGCCCGGAGGAACACCTCGATGCGGTGCTGGCCGGCGCGGCCCCGTTGCGGCCCTTCGGCATGCAGATCAACGACGTGTCCGGCCTGACCCTGTGCGAGGACATCGCCAGCGACCTCGACCTGCCCCTGGTCAGCACGGCGATCGTCGAGGGGTACGGCGTCCGGGCCGCCAACATCGTGGGGGCGTCCGAGCGGCACCCCATCGACCTGCGGATCCTCGGGGTCGTCGACCGCCCCGACGAACTGCCGAGCCTCGCGGTGCCGCCCGGTGGGTGCGTCCTGCTCTCTGCGGGCGCCCCGCTGCCCAAGGGCGTGGACGCCGTCGTGCCCCTCGCCGACGCCGCCCGCTTGGGGCGCAGCGCCACCTTCACGTTCGAGGCGCAGGTGCACCAGAACGTGTCGCTGCGCGGGTCCGACCTGGCCGACGGGACGCCGTTGCTCACCTCCGGCACGGTGCTGGACGCCCGCTCGATCGGGGTCCTCGCCGAGGTCGGCCTCGACAAGGTGTTGGTGCGGCCACGGCCGCGGCTCGTCGTGTTGAGCCTCGGCCCCGACCTGATCGCGCCCGGCCTGCCGGTCAGCGCCGTGAACCAGCGCTACGCGAGCGCGACCCCGCTGGTGGCGTCCGCCGCACGGGCCGACGGGGCCAGCGTCTTCCCGCTCGACATCGTCCCCCGGGACGCGGCGGCGTTGCGCCAGACGCTCGGCGACCAGGCGATCCGCGCCGACGCGATGGTGGTGCTCACGCAGGACGAGGCTGACGCCCACCTGCTCGGCCACGTACTGGACGACCTGGGCACCGTCGACCTCGCCCACGTGCAGTGGGGCGACGGCGGTGCGCTCGCGGTCGGCAGGCTGGGGGAGGAGCGCCTCCCGGTGCTGGGCCTGCCTGCCGACCCGGTCGCCGCCTACGTCGGCTACCACCTGTTCGTGCGGCCCCTGCTGGCCGCCCTCGGCGCTCGGACGGCCGCGCCGGCCGAGCGGGCCACCGCCCGACTCGCCGAGGGGGTCCCGGCGGCTGTGGGCGTCCGGTACCTGCCGGGGATCCTGGACGGGGACCGGGTGCGTCCCGTGACGGAGGGCCGGGCCCGCGCTCACCACCTCCAGGCCGCGAACGCCCTGATCGTCGTGCCGGCGGGACGCCCCGTCGCGGCCGGTGCCTCCGTCGAGTACCTGCCGATAGCGGGGCCGACGGCGTCCGGATGAGCCTGTTCCGGCGGGCCCGGTGGCCCGTGGTCCTCGAACACGGAGCGGTGCTCTTGCGTCCGTTGCGGCGCGGCGACGAGGCGTCCTGGAACGAGGTGCGGCGCCGCAACGCGGCCTGGACGGGGCCGTGGGACTCCACGCGCCCCCCGGAGAGCACCGAGACGACGGGCACGTTCGGCCAGATGGTCGGCGAGTACAACCGTCAGGCACGCGCCGGCCTCATGTTGCCCTGGGTCATTGACTATCGCGACGCTGAGTCCGCCGACCCCGTCCTGGCCGGGCAGTTGACGGTGTCGGGGATCGCCTACGGCTCCGCCCGGTGGGCGATGGCCGGCTACTGGGTGGACCAGCGCTGGGCGGGCCGCGGTCTCGCGCCGACGGCGCTCGCGCTGGCCGGCGACTACCTGTTCGCGGAGTTGCGGCTGCACCGGCTCGAGGTGGCGATCCGGCCGGAGAACGAGAAGTCGCTGCGGGTCGTGCAGAAGCTGGGCCTGCGGTACGAGGGCGAACGGCACCGCTACCTGCACGTCGACGGCGACTGGCGCGACCATTCGATGTTCGCGATCCACGCCGAGGAGGTCGGTCCGGGAGGGCTCCTGGGCCGGTTGGGGCGCTGATCCGGGCCCCCCTGCTGCCCTGAATCACACGCGTGTAGTTCGGTTTGGTCCGGACGTGCGTGTCGGGTCGATCCCCCTCCGGCTTGGCAATTAGGGTTCGGGTGTGGGTGTTGCGGGTTTGGTGTTCGTGGCCATTGCGGTGCTGTGGCTGCTCTATCTCGTCCCGCTGTTCCTGCACCGCCAAGAGAACGGCCTGCTCGACGAGATCGAGCCCGGCGAGCCCTTCACCCCCACCGTGACGATCGTGCGCCGCGGCGTCCCCCTCGACACCGCCGAGGACGGCGCCGCCATCGTGTCGACGCCGCTCAACCGGCGGGCGGCGCTGCGCGAACTCGACCAGCTGCAAGAGCGCGCTGCGGCCCGCCGCCGCGTCGTGCTGGCCGTGCTGCTCGCGGCGACCGCGCTGCTCGGCCTGGGCGGCGCCACCGGGGGGCTGCCCTGGTGGAGCGTGGGCGTCCCGGTGCTGCTGACGGCCGGGTTCGTCGGAGTCGCGCGCTACACCGTGGTCGCGATGAAGGCCGACCTGGACGCCCGCGCGCGCCGCATCCGCACGGCCGGCGACCACGCCGAGGAGACGGTGCCGATCCAGGTGCTGCAGGACGCCGACGACGACGCCCACGAGGCGACCGTGGATCTGACGGCCCCGATCCAGGTGGTGGCGTCGCTGTGGGATCCCATCCCGATCACCAAGCCCACGTACGTGTCGAAGCCCCTGGCCCCCCGCACGGTGCGCACGATCGACCTTTCAGCGCCGATCGCGGGAGGCCTCGGCGGCATCCCGGTCACGGCGGACGCCCCCGCCGCCCCCGTCGTGGACGAGGGCCTCGGCGACGTGGTCAACGGGTAGGGGCCAGCCGGACGCCGCCGGCGCGTTTTTGGCCGTCGTGGGGGGTGGTGTAATATGAGCGTGCTGTCGGGGTGACCCGGCAACAACCTTGGGGCTATGGCGCAGCTGGTAGCGCGTCTCGTTCGCAATGAGAAGGTCAGGGGTTCGAATCCCCTTAGCTCCAC
>WBZS01000818.1_pt1 | contig 31197 bp, 38 predicted proteins | sample 5204201 | NCBI WGS metagenome assembly WBZS01 (sample SAMN12344357, study PRJNA552823) | activated sludge metagenome | biome: Activated sludge suspended growth; feature: Nitrification reactor; material: Wastewater; isolation source: activated sludge from nitrification reactor of wastewater... | reverse complement strand
TCGGCCAGCGGGTGGGCGTCCAGGACGTAGGAGCCGGCCTCGCGGGCGTGGGCCCGCACCCCGATCCGGCCCATCAAGCCGACGATCGCCGACTCGTGCAGCGGCCCCGACAGTTGGCTGCCGGTGAACAGGTCACTGACCGGGGCCAAGCCCGAGCGGGCCTCGTGGCCCGGCAGGCCGTACAGGTCGCGGCGGGCGGCGTGGGGGAGTTCGCAGACGAAGTCGGGGTGGTGCAGGAACACCGACTCGCGGATGAACGGGATCACCACGTCCGGGTCCGGCGGGGGAGCGTCGAAGCGGCGTCCCTTCGCCCACTCCTCGAAGGCGGCCATCAGCTTCGAGCGCAGCCGTTTGGCCTTGCGGTTCGCCAGGAGCAACGGCGAATCCATCGGGGCGCGGCCGTCGCGGAGCCACGTCTGGTCGGTGCCGCGCAGGCGTCCGGTGTAGTACTTCAACTCGACCAGATGCAGACCGTCGGGGCAGAGCAGCAACAGGTCGATCTCCGACCAGGTGCCCCGGTCGTCGCGGAACTCGAAGTTCGTCCACGCCCGGAACGGCCCCTGGTCGGGCATCAGGTCACGGACGACCTTCAACCCCTCCGCTTCGTGCGGGAACTGGGACGGCGTGACCTCGACCCACCGGTCAGCCATCAAACCTCCTGCCCCCGTCGGCGCGAACCGTTCCCACCCTAGCCGCGAACGGGCGCCTGGGGTCTTGGGGTCCGAGCGCGGGAGGCGGCGGGTGACGCAGCCCGGTGCCTTCAGACACAAAGGGAAAACTCGGCGGACCGTGATTTTCGATCTTGGCAAATCAGGCGTAGGGTGGGCGCATGACTGGGACTGTTGCCGAACGCGTCCGCGAGCGGATTGCGGCGGCTGGACGCACTCAAGCTGAGGTTGCCGCAGGCGTGGGGCTGACTGACTCGCAGCTGTCGAAGTCACTCGCAGGGACGCGGCAGTTCTCGGCGGTCGAGGTGGCCAAGCTCGCCTCGATGTTCGGCGTGTCGATGCACTGGCTGGTAACGGGTGAAGAGGACCCGTGGGGATGGACGCTCGCCGCGCGCCACACTTTCGACCAGGGGACCGGTGCCTATCGGGCAGAGTTCGTCGGCGACGACAAGGCTGTCCTCCAAGATGTGGCGCTGCTGTACCGGCAGGCCTTCCACCGGTGAGGCGCCACGCGATTCAGGGGCTGGACGCGGCGCAGTTGCGGCATCTGCTGGGCGAGGGGTTCACCCATGACCTGCCGGGGCGGGTCACACAACGGCTCGACGTCGACGTGTGGGTGCTTGATCTCACCGGGCCCGCCTACTCGCTGCTGGTCGAAGGTCAGCGGGTGGTGGTGGTCAAACGAACGTCCAATTGGTTCTGGCAGAACTTCTCCGTCGCTCACGAGTTGGGGCACCTCGCGGCCGAGAGCCTGTGCGATGAGTCACTGTCGGAGGCCGGGGGACATGAGGCGGCGGCCAACGCGTTCGCCGCGGAGTTGCTGATGCCCGAGGCGGAACTGCGGTCGTTCGAGTGGCAGCAGATCAGCCTCGGGGTCCTGGCGGAGCACGTGTGGGAGTGGGGCATCTCCACCCAGGCGCTGGCGGTCCGTCTTCGGTCGCTGCGCCTCACTCCGCGAGCCGAGATCGCGGAGGCCCTGAATCTGAAGACCGGCACGTTCCTGCGCCGCCACTGGGACAAGCCTGCGGGGCCCGACCCCATCACGCGACGCATGGAGCGCGCGGCCGAGCGACGGGTGCCCACCGAGGTGGTGAGCCGCCTCGAGGACTCGGTGCTCCAGGGTCTGGCGCCCGTCGAGTCGCTGGCGTACGCCCTGGGGGTGCCGGCGAGCGAGTTGGAACTGGAGTTGCCGACGCTGGCCGATCCGGAGCGTGATGCCCAACTGCTCGAAGGTCTCCTCTGACGTGTCGACCTACTTCTTCCCCGACAACACCGTCCTGATCAACTTCGCCTTGCTCGACCGGCATGACGTCCTGGAGTGGTTCGTGCGTGGCTTGGGTCGGTGGACTCTAAGCGTCGCCCGGGAGTGCGAGCGCAAGCGCCCAACGACCCGGCCTGTCCTCCCTAGCACGGTGGGGAGGTGTCTTCGGGGAAGCGCTCATCCCGAGCACGACCGAACTGGTCAACGCCCGCGTGATCGCTGAACAGATGAGGAAGCCGGGGGAAACGCACCCAGCACAGCACCTCGGTGAAGCGGAGACGATCGCGATCGTGGTGAACCGTAGCCTCCCCGCGGTGTTCCTCACCGACGACCACGACGCCGCCCGTAGGGCAGCGGCGGAAACCCTGATCACCGTGGTGAGTACCACCCGCATGCTCGCGATGGCTGAAGTGGCTGGGCGCCTGGATCACGATGCCGCCCGGACCTGTCTGGCGCACTTGTTGAACGAAGGCCGCGTTCTCGGAAACCCGCCATATGTCGCTGACTACGACGGGTACGTCACCTCGTTGAGGGCCAGCGTCGGCCGTTGACCTTCGGCGGCTGGTTCATTCGGGACCCGGCACCCGCTGATGGAACCGGGATCATGCACGCGGTCCTTACCGGTGGCGTCACGCGGTCGGCGGATTCTCGCCCGTCTGGCTTCGCTGAGTCGATGGCGTGACGTGGCCGGTCTGCGGGCGTGTGTGCGGCCGCCGGCCGTGGATAGGGTGCCTGGGTGACCGAGGTGTCGCCGCGGCGGCGGCGTGAGGTGATTGACGCGTTGCGGCGTGGGACGGTGCCGGCGAACGGCTTGGATCTGTTGGCGGTCGGGTTGGAGCGGTTCGGGCCGGCGTTGCGGGCCGAGTTGGACGCCGTTGCCGGCGGTGGGGCGGTGTTCAAGGCGGTCCGGGGGGAGTACGGGTCGGGGAAGACGTTCTTCGCCCGGCATCTGGCGGAGGCGGCGCTGCGGCAGGGGTGGGCGACGGCTGAGGTGCAGGTGAGTGAGACCGAGACGCCGCTGCACAGGTTGGAGACGGTGTATCGGCGGATCACGGAGTCGTTGCGGACGGCGACGGTGCCGCCGAGCGCGTTCCGCGGGGTGCTGGATGGGTGGTTGTTCACGCTGGAGGACGACGCGCTGGGTGCGGAGCCGGCGCTGGCCGCGGCGGGCGAGGGTGCGGTGGCGGTGGCGGTCGAGCGGTTGTTGGATCAGCGGTTGGCGGCGGTGAACACGAAGACGCCGGCGTTCGCGCAGGCGTTGCGCGGGTACCGGTCGGCGGTGCTGGCCGGGGATGGGGCGTCCGCGGATGCGTTGGCGGCCTGGTTGGGCGGGCAGCCGCATGTGGGGGCGTCCGCGAAACGGGCCGCGGGGATTCGGGGGGATCTGGATCATTTCGGGGCGATGGCGTTCCTGCAGGGGTTGTTGACGGTGTTGCGGGACGCCGGGCATCCGGGGTTGTTGGTGGTGTTGGACGAGGTCGAGACCCTGCAGCGGGTCCGCGGGGATGTGCGGGACAAGGCGTTGAACGCGTTGCGGCAGTTGATCGACGAGATCGACGCGGGCCGGTATCCGGGCCTGTATCTGCTGGTGACGGGGACGCCAGCGTTCTTCGACGGCCCGTCGGGGGTGCCGCGGCTGCCGCCGTTGGCGCAGCGGCTGCACACGGATTTCACGACCCAGGCCCGGTTCGACAATCCGCGGGCGGTGCAGGTGCGGCTGCCTGGGTTCGATCGGGCGGCGCTGGTGGAACTCGGCGTCCGGGTGCGGGATTTGTATGCGGGGGGCAGCGAGCAGGCCGACCGGGTGCGGGCGGTGGTGGACGACGGCTATGTGGCGCGACTCGCCGACGCGGTGACCGGGTCGCTGGGGGGCCGGGTGGGGATCGCGCCGCGGGTGTTCGTGAAGAAGTTGGTGGCCGACGTGCTGGACCGGGTGGATCAGTTCCCGGACTTCGATCCGCGGCGGGATTACGCGTTGACCCTGGGCGACGGCGAGTTGACCGAGGTGGAGCGGAACGCGGCCCGGGGTCCGGTCCGCGCCGACGACATCGACCTGGACCTGTGAGCGGGCCGTCGGCGTCCGGGTTCGACCGGCTGCATCCGGTGGTGCAGCACCATGTGGTGAACACGTTGGGCTGGTCGACGTTGCGGCCGTTGCAGGACGCCGCGGTGGCGCCGGTGCTGGCGGGGGCCGATGCGTTGTTGCTGGCGCCGACGGCGGGCGGGAAGACGGAGGCCGCTTTGTTCCCGGTGTTGAGCCGGATGGCGGCCGAGGACTGGCGTGGGGTGTCGGTGTTGTACCTGTGTCCGTTGCGGGCGCTGTTGAACAACCTGGAGCCGCGGGTGCAGCGGTATGCGGGCTGGTTGGGGCGGGCGGCGGCGGTGCGGCACGGGGACACGGGGCAGGCGGCGCGGCGGCGGCAGGCGGTGGAGCGTCCGGACGTGTTGTTGACCACCCCGGAGTCGGTGGAGTCGATGCTGGTGTCGGCGACGATCGACCCGCGGGTGGTGCTGGCCGATGTGCGGGTGGTGGTGGTCGACGAGGTGCACGCGTTCGCCGGCGATGACCGGGGCTGGCATCTCTTGGCGGTGTTGGAGCGGTTGACCCGGTTGGTGGGGCGTCCGTTGCAGCGGGTGGGGTTGTCGGCCACGGTGGGCAACCCGGCGGGGTTGTTGGGCTGGTTGCAGGGCAGCGGCGCGGGCGTCCGGCCGGGGGTGGTGGTGGCCCCGGGCGCCGCGGGCGCCGGAGCCGCGGGGGGTCCGGCGGCCGAGGTCGAGGTGGACTTCGTGGGGTCGTGGGAGAACGCGGCGACGGTGGTGGCGCGGTTGCATCGGGGGGAGAAGCGGTTGGTGTTCGCCGATTCGCGGCGGATGGTGGAGCGGTTGGGGGGACGCCTCGGCGAGTTGGGGGTCGAGGCGTTCGTGTCGCATTCGAGCTTGTCGGCGGGGGAGCGGCACCGCGCGGAGACGGCGTTCGCCGAGTCTCGGGATTGTGTGATCGTGTCGACGTCGACGCTGGAGTTGGGCATCGATGTCGGGGATCTGGATCGGGTGTTGCAGGTGGGGGCGCCCGGGACGGTGGCGTCGTTGTTGCAGCGGTTGGGGCGGACGGGGCGGCGTCCGGGCACGACCCGCAGCATGCAGTTGTTGGCGGTCGATGACGCCGAGTTGGTGCGGGCGTTCGGGTTGGTGTTGTTGTGGTCGGAGGGCTTCGTGGAGCCGGTCGTGCCGACCCCGTCGCCGGCGCATGTGGCGGCGCAGCAGGTGTTGGCGTTGGTGTTGCAGGAGGGCCGGATCGGACGGCACACCTGGACCGACTGGCTGGGCGGGTTGCCGTTGGCGGCGCCGGCCGAGTTGGACGCGGTGGCGGAGTGGCTGGTCGGGTCGGGGCATCTCGATGTCGATGAGGGCATGTTGTTCATCGGCTCTGCGACCGAACGCAGGTATGGGCGGCGGCACTTCATGGAGTTGATGACGGTGTTCGCCTCCGATCCGCAGGTGGCGGTGTGGCACGGCCGCGATGAGATCGGTGTGGTCGACCCGGTGGTGTTGTTGACCAAGGTGACCGGTCCGCGGGTGTTGGCGTTGGCGGGCCGGTCGTGGCGGGTGCAGAGCGTGGACTGGGAACGGCGCCGGGCGTTCGTCGTCCCGGACGACCGGCCGGGTCTGGCCCGCTGGATCGGGGCGGGGGCGGCGCCGCGGTCGTTCGCGTTGACGGACGCCATCCGCCGGGTCCTGCTCGGAGCGGACCCTGCCGGGGTGGCGGTGACGCGACGGGCGGCGTCCAGACTCGAGGAACTGCGGGGCGGGTACGAGCCGCGGGTGGACGCCGACCGGACGGTGGTGCTGCGCGAGCCGGACGGGCTGCGGTGGTGGACGTGGGCCGGGGTCCGGGGGAACGCCGTGCTGCACGCCGCCCTGGCCGGGGTGGCGCCCGGGTTGCTGGACCCGGTGGAGACGTTCGACAACGAACGCGTCACCCTTAACCCGGACGCCGCGGCCGCCGCCCTGCGTCCGGCGCTGGCGGAGGTGGTGTCGCGGTACGGGGCCGATCTGGCCGGGGTGCATCCGGCGGTGAGCCGGCGGGCCGTGGAGGGGTTGAAGTTCGCCGACCTGCTGCCCCCCGACCTCGCCGAGGCCACCCTCGCCGCCCGGATCGCCGACCACCAGGCCGCCCGACACGTCCTCGACCGGGGCACCGTCAGCCGCACCGCCTGAGCGACCCACCCAGCGCTTTGGGTCAAGCCGAGGGTCTCGATCTGCTGTCGGGTGGCAGGTCAGGCCGCGACGATGGGCACCACGGCGGCGATCTGCTCGGAGTGGGTGATCTTGGCCATGAGCGTGTCGTAGTTGGTCTGGAGATCGATCCAGTAGCGGTCGCTCACGCCGAGGGCGCGGGCGATCCGTAGGCCGGCGTCCGGGGTGATGCGCCGCTTGCCCTTGATGATCTGGCTGATGTGGGTCTGGCTCAGCCCGGTCGCCTGGGCGAGTCGGTACTGGCTGATGCCCTTCGGGATGAGGAACTCCTCGGCCAGGATCTCGCCCGGGGTGATCGGGTCGTGTGCTGGTGTGCTCATGGGTCCGTGCCTCCCTCAGTGGTAATCGACGATCTGGACGTCGACGGGTCCGGCGTCGGTCCAGGTGAAGCAGATGCGGTATTGGTCGTTGACCTGGATCGAGTACTGCCCGCTCCGGTCGCCGGCGAGCTTCTCCAGGCGGTTGCCGGGAGGAACTCGGAGGTCGTTGATCGTTCGGGCGACGTCGAGCATTTGTAGGCGCTTGTGTGCAGTCCGCTGGACGTCGGCTCCCAGGCGAGGGGCGCGTTCCAGGTCCCAGACCCTGCGCGTGGTTTCGTCGCCGAAGGACTGAATCACGAAGATATACTATCACGATTCGATAGTGTCGTCAGGTGATACTGGGGCTAGGCCTCGCTCGGTGGGTGTCCGCGACCACTTCAGGAGCAGCACCTTCCAAGGACTCCATCACCAGGTCATGGTGATCAGGGCGCCGGCGATCAGGTCGGCGGGGTCGGTGCCGGTGGCGATGATGGGTTGCTGCCCGAGCACGTGGGGTTGGCGGGCTTGGTCGTCGGTGAGCGCGGTGCCCAGCGGTGCGGCGCCGAGGTAGCGGCCGCCGCTGGCGAGGGTGACGGCGACGGCGTCCATCGGCCCTTCGACGATGACGGGGGTGCCGCCGGCGGCGAGGAGCCGGTGGGGCAGGAACAGGTCGCTGCTCTTGTGGAACAGGACCGTGTCGGGGGTGTTGAGGTACTTCGGTGTCCGCGGGTCGGTGAGGTCGGGGTGGCGGCGGCCGACGAACCCAGCGGCGAGGCCGTCCAGGCCGACCATCCCCGACCCCACCCACACCCCCGGCACCTCGCCGCGCTCGGTGTAACCCTTCAGGCGACTCTTCGTTGTTCAGGTGAAGGCTGCGCGACGGCGGGGTCCGGCTCGGAGGGGGCGGCGGCGCGTGGTGCGGGGGCAGGGTCGTGGTGGGTCTGGCTGGGTTACCCGTGCTGCCAGACCTTGCTGGCGGACAGGAGGAGGATCACTGCGAGGAAGGGGACGAGGCTGCCGGCGGGGACGACGCCGAGCAGGGCGCCGCCGGCGATGGTGCCGAGGATGGAGCCGCCGGCGATGGTGCCGAGGATGGAGCCGCCGGCGATGGTGCCGAGGATGGAGCCGCCGGCCATCACCAGCAGGAAGGTTTTGTTGTCCGCGAGCACGGCGAAGGACTTGTCCTGGCTGTAGCGGGCGAACGCCACCAGCACGGACGCCGCCCTGGTCGAGGCCCAGCACGGGCCCCTGCTAGACGGTGGGTCGTGATCCAGCCCCGATATGTAGGCCGCACCGAGGCCGAGATGGCTGCGGCCACATATAGAGATCTTCGGGGCGCAAATGCCACCCGACTGAGTTCCGAGGACGCCTGACGTGGGTGATCAAGCCGAACGCACGGATGTCTGACCGCGGTCGGAGCGGGCGCTGCCTGGTGTGGTGAGGGGTGGGACCCTCTTTTCTCGCGATAACACGCGCGATATCATGGGTGTGTGGAGGAGCATTCGTTTTCGGAGCGGCTGAAGCTGCGGCGGACAGCGGCCGGGTTGACCCAGCGTCAACTGGCCGAGTTGTCCGGAGTGAAGCAACCCTTGATCGCCGCGATCGAGCGAGGCACGAGGGCGCCGTCCGACGCCGCAAGGAGCGCCTTGGAGCACGCACTTCGGGTGCGGCCCTCAGCGCTCCTGCGCGCCAGGCGTGACGAGGTGTTGGCTGCCCTCGCGAGGATCGGGGCCAAGGACCCCCGGGTGTTCGGCTCGGTGGCACGGGGCGAGGATGACCCGGGTTCGGACCTCGACTTGCTGGTCACCTTCCCGCCCGATGCGGACATCGTGACGTTGCTGACCCTGGAGGAGGAATTGGCCAACATCCTCACCGTTCCGGTCGACGTGGTGTCGTCAGGTAGTTCGGGACGCGTCCTTGACCGCGCTCGCGTTGAGGCGGTGCCGCTGTGACGGGCCCGGCGGAGGGATCCACGGCCCGCACCGGTGAGGCCGGGGCCGATCGGGACGGGTGGGTCGAGCGGCGCCTGGCGGATCTGGCGGGGTTCGTGCGAGAAGCCGAGTACCTGACCGGCAAGGGACGGGAGGCCTACCTCGCGGATTCGAGGGACGGGGCTCTGTTGCGCAATGCCGGCGAACGGATCCTGATCAAGGTCGCGACCGTCGCCGAGAAGCTGCCTCAAGCATTCAAGGACGCGCATCCCGGCGTGGACTGGCGAGGGATCAACCGAATGCGGAACCTGGTTGCCCACCAGTGCGACAGGGTCAGCCAGGATCTGGTGTGGGCGGCCCTCAACGTCCGCATCCCCGAACTCGGCTCACGACTGTCCCAGAACTGAGCCACCACGTTGCAGATGGCCCAAACGCACTGTTCTGCCGCAGGGGCGCGAGGGGTCTTTCTGTGGAACGGGTGTCTCGGTAGGGGAGATATTGCATGGCGGGCATGAGTCGCATGAGCACGCCTGCCGGCTCCAGTCACCCCGGCAGGTGGCGGCTCAGTGCAGTTGCGAGTGGTCCGAGGTGGTTCGTGATGACGTCACGAACGATGTCATGGTCGACGCCGAAGTACTCGTGGACGAGGATGTTTCGCATCCCGCGGATCGCGGGCCAGGCAATCTCAGGATGGGCGTCGATCACGACCGGGGGGAGTTGGGTCACGGCCTCGCCGATGATCTGGAGATTCCGCTCAACGGCGTCGACGGCCATCTCGGCGATGACGTCGTCGCTGGATTCGAGGGAATCGGCGTAACGCTGACAGCGGCTGATGGCGGCCAAGACGTCGGCGACCCGCTCGTCGGTGCTACGGGTCACAACGCCACCGCATCGGCCAGGGCGGAGTCGGAGATCTTCCTCTTGAGCAGTTGTACGGGGAAGACATCGACCGGACGGCCCAGTAGTTGGCGAACTTCTTCCATCAAGCCACTCGCGCGCATGAGCAGGTTGCCGTCCGCCGGGTTCATCTCGACCATGATGTCGATGTCGCTGTCGGGGCCGGCTTCGCCCCGGGCGAGCGAGCCGAACAGTCGTGGGTTGGTTGCCCCGTACTTGGCCAGGAGCGCGTCCAGTTCGCCTCGGTGCTCGGCAAGGAGTTCGAGCAGCACGAGACTCTCTTGCGTCGCCACTGTTGACATGCCCACAGGGTACCCGGGCGTTCGGGCATCGTCGGGAGTCCCGTCTGCTCCCATCCGCCATGGCCGCTGGACGCCGTCAGCACTCCCCGCTTGGCACGCGCGACCTCCCCAACAAACACCGTCACGAAGCGCTGCCGACCAACGCAGACAATCACTCATCATGCCGCAGGGTGCGTTGGTCAGACCGCTTGGAGCGGCTCGGCTGGTGACGTGGAGGTCGACGCGTCCGCCGATGGGGAAGGTGATCTGTCGGGTTGGTGTGGCCGAAGTCGACGTTGGTCAGGATGGGCTTGCCTGCCAGGGCTGGCACGGGTCATTCGCGCAGGCGTTGCGCGGGTACCGGTCGGCGGTGCTGGCCGGGGACGGGGCGTCCGCCGATGCGTTGGCGGCCTGGTGGGCGGGCAGCCGCATGTGGGGGCGTCCGCGAACCGCGTGGACGTTCTTCACCTCCCCCGTCCCAGCGGCGGACGACCGGCGGGTGTCGGTCGTGTTGTGTGGTGCCGACGAGCTCACCGCTGCGGTGGGTGCGACTACCGCACCCCCAACGAAGCGAACAAGCCTGGTGGCGGCCACCCCCCTGGGCACCCGCCTGCGCGGCTACCACCCTGTCGGGCGCTGGCGCGGGCGACGGAGGGCGTCCGGGTGAACTCGGTGCACCCCGGCTTCGTCGAGACGCCGATCATCGGCACCGCCGACCGTCAGATCTTCAACGATGCCACTCCGATGGGGCGGATGGGGACGCCTGACGACGTCGCGACCGTGATCCGCTTCCTCGCCAGCGACGAGGCCTCGTTCATCACCGGCGCCGAGATCGTCGTCGACGGGGGCTTCGCCGCTCGTTGAACCGGCCCCGGCCGTGCGGGGGACTGCGTCGGCGTCCGCCTGGGTGGGAGGTGATTCTCCTGGTGGACGCCACCCCGACGCGTTCGGGCTCAGGAGCGAAACCGGGCGCCGTCCCTCCTGATCATGTTTCTGTTCGAGCCGGACGACTGTTCCTTCCCACTGCCTTCCGCTGGGGGTGACCTAGGGTGAGGCCATGGCAAACCCAGTCTGGACGCCTCCGTCGGCGAGTCGACGGTCGCTGCAACTGGATTGGGGGACGATCTCCTACCTTCACTGGGAACCGGCAGATCGCGACGCCGTCGGCAACGTCCTTCTTCTTCATGGAGGCGGCCTGGACAGCGCCTCGTTGTCGTGGGGTGATGCGGGTCCGGCGCTCGCGGCGGCCGGTTACCGGGTCGTGGCGCCGGACTTGCCCGGTTTCGGCTCGTCGCCTGCAGCCCCCTGGGCCTTCACGCAGGAGCGCCTCGTCGAGTTGGTGGGCGAGATCATCGAGGGGCTGTCCTGGGACGCGCCCGTCGTCGCCGGGCTCTCGATGGGCGGGGGCATGGCCCTGGGGTACGGGCTCGAGAAGGGTCCCGTGCGGGCCCTGATGCTGCTGGGCTGTTACGGGCTGATGGATCGGCAGGTCGAGGGTCCGCTCGCCGGCGCTGTGCACGTGATGACCTGGGGGCTGCTCCGTACCGGTGTGCTCGATGCTGTGACGCGCCTCTACCTCCACAACTCTCGGCTGATGGCGTCGAGTCTGTCCGGGTTGATCAGGGACGCCGAGCGGCGTACCGACGCACTCCTCGACGAGGTGCTCGCCGCGGGACGGCTCGGGACCAACCTCAGGGCCTTCGGACAGTGGCAGCGGGATCAGTTCGGTCTGGCGAGGGCACGGACGAACTACACGGCACGCTTGTCGGGCCTGCGCGTGCCCGTGCTGATCATCCACGGGGCCCGGGACGCCGGCGTTCCGGTCGCTCGGGCACGGGAGGCGGCCGAACTCATCCCGGACGCCCGCCTGGTCGTGGTCGAGGATGCAGGGCACTGGGTGCAGCGTGATCGGCCGCAGGTGGCGATCCCGGCGATGCTCGGGTTCCTGGCCGACCTTCGGTGGGGCTGACCTCCAGGGTGGCGACCCGGGAGGCCGGCAGCCTCCGGGCGACGGTTTCGTCGGTGACCGCGACGCGAGGCGTCCGACGAGGCGCCGTTGGTCGCGGAAGGCCCGGTTGCCCACGAGGTCCGTCCCCGCAGTCTGGTATCACTCCTATGCCGCGGTGCGTGGGCGGCGCCGTGCTCGAGGGACGCCTCCACGCCTTTGCGGACCCGGAGCGCAGGATCTACGGGCTGGCCGCATCGGCCTCATGGTCGCGTGTGTCACGGTCACCTCGTGCGTGAACTTTCTGCTTCTGCTGGGGAGCACGTCGCCGGGGCTGTTCTCCGAGTCGTGGCGTGCCCTGTTCCTTCCGTGTCCGTGGCCCGCGCCAGCGTTCGTGCTGGACCTCTTCGTCTGGGACTGGTTCTTCGGGATGTCGCGCGGCATTCCGGGTCTGGATCAGTCGGCGGCGGCCGCGTTGTGGCCCCCATCACGGGGATGGCGTATCGCGGCCCGTGACCGGGCTGAGGTGTCGGGCGAAGAACTCGACTTGGGCGGTGACGGCGCGCTCGGCGTGGTCGCCCTGGTAGAGGTCGAAGTGGTCGAGCGGGTAGCGGTGGACCTCGCCGCGTTCGCCGAGGCTGGCGGCCGCCTGGTCGACGATCTTCGCCGGTAGCGAGATGTCCTTCTCGGCGATCTGGAGTAGGACCGGACAGCGGATCCGTCCCATCGTGTGGAGGGGGTGGTACTTGTCCATCCGAATCACGATCCGGGCGCAGACCTCGTTGACGAACCCGACCGGGGCGTGGGCGTTGATGAACGACCATGCACCGTCGTCAGCCATCGCCGCCTCGGAGCCGGCCGGCCCGAACAGCGGGATCCGGTGCGGGGACAGTCCCAGCCAGGACCGCACCAGATCCCGCACCCCGTGGACGAGGCCCAGCCGCAACACCTGGCCCAGGTGTCCGCGCCGGACCATCTCGAGGGCGGCCGCATCACCGGCCAGCAGCGGAACCTGCGCGGACACCGCACCGATCGCCGTGTCCTGGGCGGCGATGGCGAGCACGTGCCCCCCGCTGAGCGAAGTGCCCCATAAGCCGATCCGGGCCGGATCGACACCGGCAAGCGCCCTGGCGTAGGCCACCGCAGCGGTCCAGTCCTCAAGCTGGGAAGGGATCCACGCCAACTGCCGGGGCTCGCCGCCACTGCGACCGAAGTGCCGGTAGTCGAACGCCAACACCCCGAACCCGGCCTGCTGGAAGCGGCGGGCGTAGCGATCCAGACCGAGGTGCCACGTGCCACCCAGCCCGTGCGCCATCACGATGCACGGAGCAGGAGGGCCCTCCGCCACCGGCCGGTACACCCACGCCGCAACCTCGGTACCGTCGACCGGAAAGCGGATCTCCTGCCGCGCACCGGGCACCGGCGACGTACCCGTGTCGGAGGGGTTGCCCTCGACAGGGAGCAGGCGGACCCTGACCCCAGGAACGACGGCGATCGCACCCATCCACGCCAGGTACCCGACGGCGACCGACCCCAGGCCCACCCAGACCGACTTCAAGACCGAACGCATACTGTCCCCCCCGAGAAGGGCCCAACAGAACGACACAGGGCCCTCAAGGCTATGCCCCGTTCGCCCTCCCACGTGTCGGACGGCGAGGGTAGCCTCCGGCTGCGGGTGCCCGACGCGCGCTGCGCGCTCCGTCGCCGGGGCGTGATGCCGTCGTAGACATGTGGGCAAGCCGACCCGGCGCCGCGGTCGTCTCGTTGGGGGCGAACTGCGACCCCTTCCGCGTGGGTGACTGCCCGAGGCACGGGGGCCCGTCGATGTCCAGCGGTGGGCTTCGGGTTGTGTCAGACTGAAATACCTAGTCAAAGTCCATTCAATGCGGAGGGGTGAAGGGACTCACAATCCCTGGGTCGTGGGTTTGAGCCCCGCACGCCCCACCAGGTGTAATAGCCGTTTTGCAAGGGGTTTCGGGTGAGTGTGGTAAGAGACACGAAGGCCGAGTTCGGGTGGACCGACGAGCGTGGAGCGCAGTTCATGCCGTGGGCTGGGCAGGGGCTGGTCCCGGGGCGGGTCGTGAAGCAGGCCCGCGATCTCGCGGTCCTGGTGACCGACGAGGGTGAGGTCCAGGCCGAGGTGTCGGGCCGGTTCCGTCGGGCGGTGGGGGACGCGGTGGGCTTCCCCGCTGTCGGGGACTGGGTGGCGGTACGGCTGGTGCGGGATGGCCGGTCCGTGATCGAGGCTGTGCTGCCGCGGCGTAGCCTGTTCGCCCGTCAAGCCGTCGGTGGTGTCGCCGAGGCGCAGGTGGTGGCCGCCAACGTTGATGTCGTGTTCCTGGTCGCTGGTCTGGACGGCGATTGGTCGGTGCGGAGGATCGAGCGGTATGTGACCACCGCCTGGGCCAGTGGCGCCGAGCCCGTCATCGTGCTCAACAAGGCCGATCTGGCGGCCGATCTGGCGGACGCCGTGACGGCGACCACGGCGGCCGCGCCGGGCGTCGCGGTGCTGACCACCACAGCGCTGGACGCCGACGGCGTCGATGCGCTGCGGTCCTACCTGACGCCCGGTCGCACGATCGCCGTGCTGGGGTCTTCCGGCGTGGGCAAGTCGACCCTGGTGAACACCTTGGTGGGTGACCTGCGACTCGCCACCGGCCCGGTCGGCCCAGCGGCCAAGGGCCGGCACACCACGACGGCCCGTGAATTGGTACGCCTGCCCGGCGGTGCGCTCCTGATCGACACGCCGGGCCTGCGCGAGTTGGGGTTGTGGGCCGACGAGGACTCGTTGGATCGAACCTTTGTCGACATCGACGCTTTGGCGCCGGGGTGTCGCTTCCCGGACTGCCGGCACCAGCAGGAGCCGGATTGTGCGGTCCGGGAAGCGGTGGCAGCAGGCCGGTTGGACCCCGAACGGTTGGCCAGCTACCTGAAGCTACGGCACGAACTGGAGGTGCTGGAGGTCAGGAAGGACGAGAAGGCTCGCCGGCTTCACGAGAGAGCGCTCGGTCGCGACTTCGCTGTCCGACGCCAGGAAGTCCGACGAAACAAGCCCGGCAGTTGGTGACCCAATCAGACCAACGCGCCGCCGGCGTGCCCACAACCACCGCGCACCCCTGCGGCTGAGGTCAGTGCATCGACAAGTGCTCGATCATTGTCTGACGCGGCTGAACTTCGAGGCCCAGATCTCGCTCGCGCTGTCGGAGCCTACGTACCGGGGTCCTGACCCGTCGGCCCACCTCGACACGCGGAGCGGCTTGCGGCGTCGATGGAGTCCACTCGCCTCCGGATGGCTTCCACGGGCCGCAGCGCGCGCCCGACCAGCCACCACGCGGCCGTCCCAGAGCCGACGAGGAGGATCGGCAGTGCGGCCGCCAGCAGTTTCGCCATGGACGAGACGGCCTCATGTTGCTCATCCTGGCTCTCTGCCACGAGGACGACGTACTGGGCGCCGCCGTACGCCACCGACCCGGCGGCGACTGCGGGCGGGATGGGCTCGGTCCACTGAGTCAGGAAGCCGAAGCCTGCGGTCAGCGTGGTCCCGGGTGGTGGCCGCAGGTCGGGGAGTGGGGGTCCTCCGGGCTGGCTGTCGACCAGGATCCGTCCGGCCGCGTCGCGAACCTGAATCCGCTGGGCGCCGTTCGCCTGCAGCGCGTCGGTGGCCACGTCGGAATACCCCTCGCTGGCCACCTGCACGGTCGTTTCGGCCAGCCGCTGCAGGGTGCGCTGCTGCAGGCTGGTCGACAGCACGACCTGCAACAGCACCGTCATCAGTACCGCACCGACGCCGGCGGGGACGATGACCAGCAGGACGGTCACCACGGTCAGCCGTCCCCGCACCCCCCATGCCGGCGCCCCGTGGTCACTCCGCATGCACGCCACGGTCCTCGCACGAGCGCTCGTGCGCAAGCGGGCTCGCGGCGACCACGGCGCGGCTGTCGGGTTCGACCGGGGACCGCCCTCGCGAGGTGGCCGTCTCGCCCGGCACGAACACGTACCACCACAGCAGGGCCACCAGGATGCCGCCGAGCGCGTCGCTCGGTCGATGCCAACCAGCCATCACGGTCGCCGCCGCCACCCCGACAGCGGTCGCCGCCAACGCCGGCCACAAGCGCAGCCGGTGCATCCGCGCGGCCCCCAGGGCTGTGGCGAGGATCAGCAGGACCGCAGTGGCGACGGTGGCGTGGCCGCCGGGGAAGGAACCGCCCAGGATGACCTGCCCGCTGCGGACTCGCTCCCACCAGGCAGGGTTCACGAGGTCCAGCGGGCCGCTGAGCGGTGCCACCGGATCGCCCGGTCGCCCGGGAAGCACGACCTTCAGGACCTCCGAGGTGGCGACCGCCACACCGGCCGCCACGACCGAACGCAGCGTCGGGACGACGCGGCGATGGCGCCACGCCAGCACGAGCGCTCCGCCGCCGACGAGCAGTACCAGCGGCACGGACAGCAGCTGGAGCCAATCGTCCACACGATTCGCGAACCCTTCATGGGACTGCGACACGGCGCCCATCACCCAGGCGTCCAGCGCGAGTCCCCACCTGGTGTTCAGGGCGACGACGGACAGGAGCGCGAACAAAAGCGCCACCCCAACGGCCTGAGGCAGGCGAGAGACATCTCGAACGTTCATGGCTCCAGCCTGACAACCCGCCCTGAAGGTTCTGTGAGTCAGGGTGCCACAGGGGCCCGCGGAGGTGAGCGCCGTGGGCCGACGACCGGGCCCACCGACCCCGGTGTCACATCGCTCAGCCCAGGGCGGTGCGGATCGCGTCGGCGAGTCCGGTGGTGGGCCTGCCGATCAGCCGGCCCAGGTCGCCCGACTCGACCAGCAGGTCGCCACGGGCGACGGCGGCGTCGGCGTCGGCCATGACGTGGGCCAACGGCGCCGGCAGGCCCACCGACTCGAGGAACGCCTGGTACTGCGCCGGCGGCTGGTCCACGTGAGCGATCGTCTCGCCGACCAGGCCGGAGAGCGTCTCGGCGTAGTCACTCATGGTGAACGCCGTGTCACCGCCGAGTTCGTAGGTGTGGTTGCGCGGACCGTCGCCGGCCAGGACCGCCGCCGCAGCCGCGGCGTAGTCGGCTCGGGTCGCCCCACTGATGCGGCCGTTGCCGGCACTGCCGACGATCGCCTTGTGCGCCAGCGTCGTGGCGAGCTGCTCGGTGTAGTTCTCCAGGTACCAGGAGTTGCGGAGGAACACGTAGTCCAGGCCGGAGTCGAGGATCAGCCGTTCGGTGGCCGCATGTTCGGCCGCCAGCAGCATCTCGGTGGCGTCCGCGCGGGGTGCGCTGGTGTAGACGATCAGGTCGGCGCCGGCCTCCCGCGCGGCGTCCACGACGTTGCTGTGCTGCTCGAGTCGCTGCCCGACCGCGTGCGACGAGATCAGGAGCACGCGCTCCGCTCCTGCGAAGGCGCCCTTGAGGCTCTGCGGGTCGGTGTAGTCGGCGTGCCGGACGATGACACCCCGGTCGGCGAGGTCGGTGAGGCTCTCGGGGGTGCGTGCGGCGGCGACGATCCGGTCCGCGGCGACCCCGCGGTCGAGCAGCGCCTGGACGGTGAGGCGGCCGAGGTGACCGCTGGCTCCGGTGACGACGAGGGTCATGGGGCTTCCTTACATTGTGGATGGCTGTCACCGACTCCAACGCCGCACCACGGCCCTTACTTCCCAATCGGAAGTACACACTTTCAGGTAAGGTATCCACATGACCGTGAGCTCCGGTGGCGACCTGCGCCGACAGTTCCCCGACGGGGTGTTTCCGGCGAATTGCCCGAGCCGGACGATCCTCGAGCACGTGACGAGCAAGTGGGGTGCCCTGATCCTGCTGGTCCTCGCAGAAGGTCGGCCCGTGCGGTGGAGCGAGCTGCGCCGGCGCGCCGAGGGCATCAGCGAGAAGATGCTCGCCCAGACGCTGCGGACCCTGGCCGAGGACGGCCTGGTGCACCGGGAGTCCCGGCCGGTCGTCCCGCCGTACGTCGAGTACTCGCTGACCGAGCGCGGCCGCGAGATCGCGGCCCTCGTCGTTCCGGTCATGTCCTGGATCGTCGACAACGCCGGGGCGATCGTCCGCGACCGTCCCTGACGGACGCCGCGTCGTCCCGAGACGCTCCCCCTCGCGGTCTCCTCAACCGTCCAGTCGTGACCACTCGACCACGCCGGTCGTCGGATGCTTCCGTAGCGGAGCCTTGAGAGCCATAATGGCTCCATGCCGAACATTCAGATCAAGGACGTGCCGGAACAGACGCATGCCGTGTTGCGGCAGCGGGCCGCGGCCGCGCACCAGTCGTTGCAGGAGTACCTGCGCTCGAAGCTGGTGGAGGAGGCGGCGCAGCCGACGGTCGACGAGGTGCTGGACCGGGCCGGTGGCCGGGCGGGTGGATCGCTGCCGCTGGCCGATGCGGTGAGCACGTTGAGGTTCGAGCGTGCTGGTCGTTGACGCCAGCGTCCTGGCTGTCGCCTTGCTGGACGATGCGACGGATGGTGACGTGGCGCGGGCCCGGTTGCAGGGTGAGCAGCTCGTGGCGCCGGCGCTGATCGATCTCGAGGTCGTATCGGTGTGGCGCGGCTTGGCTCGTGGCGGCCATCTGGACGCCAAGCGTGCCCGTTTGGCGCTGGAGGACCTGCGCGCGTTACCGCTTCAGCGGGTCGATCACACGCGGCTGGTGGAGCGTTGCTGGGAGTTGCGGGACCACCTGACGGTGTACGACGCGACCTATGTGGCGCTGGCCGAGGTGCTGGGCGCGACCCTGTTGACCGGCGACGCGCGGTTGTCGAAGGCGACCGGTCCGCGTTGTGCCGTCGAGGTGCTCAAGGCACCCTGAGCGCGCGCTCTGTCGCAGGTGCGCGAGGGTCGCTGCACGGCCTCGGTTCGGTGCGGCGTCGAACGAGGCCCGCGGCCCCCTCAGCCGGACGCGCCGGGCCGCCAGTCGGCGGGCGGATCCTCGCCGACGCGCCCGTCGATCGCCTCGCGCAGCAGGTCGGCGTGGCCGGTGTGGCGGCCGTACTCCTCGACGAGGTCGAACAGCAGCCGACGCAGGCTCACGGTCTCGCCCCACCGCCCGCCGAGGGCGGTCGCGCGGTCCAGCCCGCCCGCGGCGATCAGCGCGCGGGCGCGGTCGCGGCTGCGGGCGACGATGCCGTCGTAGAGGCGGTAGAGGTCGGCGGCGCGATCCTCGGACGCCGACGCGAACGCCCAGTCGCCGTCCTGGCCCGGCTCGTCGAAGGGGGCGTCCGGACGCGAGCCATCGGCGTCCCAAGTGAACCGATACGTCTCACAGGCGGCCAGGTGCTTGAGCAGACCGCCGAGCGACAGCGCGGACGACGGCAGCCGGAACGCCAACTGCGCGTCGTCGAGTCCGTCGGCCTTCCAGCGGAACGTCCAGCGCAGCCGGTCGAGCGCGCCGAGCAGGTGGTCGGTCTCCGAGCCGGCCAGCGGCGGCTCCCATGGCGGCGGGTTCGTCATGCCGGGAGCGTACGAGCGGACGCCCACGGCGTCCATCGGGTCGGACGCCCACGGCGTCCATCGGGTCGGACGCCCACGGCGTCCGTCGGCGTCCGCCTGCGCCGTTGGCCGCCGACCGGTGTTGGCCGCCACCGGGCGGTGTGCCATCGTGGACGCGGTCTCCACCAGACCCCGGACGAGGGAGCCGTACCCGGTCAGCGACAAGACGGCCGGACGAGGTGCGTGATGGCCTGGCTGGTGCTGGTGATCTCAGGGGTGTTCGAGTCGGTGTGGGCGATCGCCCTCGGCCGCACCGAGGGCTTCACGAAGCCCGTGCCCACGGTGGTGTTCCTGGTGGCGCTGGTGCTCAGCATGGCCGGCCTGGCCTACGCGATGCGCTCCCTGCCGACCGGCACCGCCTATGCCGTCTGGACCGGCATCGGCGCGGCCCTCACCGTCACCTTCGGCATGGTGACCGGCTCCGAGCCGGCGTCCGTGCTGCGGGTGCTGTTCCTGGTCATGATCGTCGGCGGGGTCGTCGGCCTGCACGCGATCCACTGAGCGTGGCGACCCGCCGCCCGTGAAGCTCTCGGGCGGGGCGCCAACACTGCCACCGCACACTCAATCGCGCCCTCGGACGCCGCCCACGCTCGTGCCGCCCGGGCGGTCACCGTTGACTGCGCGCCTGCAGTGTTGACGCCCACGAACCCGAGCGCCGCGGGGGCGCAGCGGCCACGCCGCGCCTCCGTCCCGGCGCGTGGCGCTGGGAGTCGGGGGCGCCGGCCATGGTTGCATGACCCCATGGAGTTCGGACTGCTGCACACCTCGGTCTTCCGCCTCGTCGTGTCGCTGGTGTTGGGGGTCGTGGTCGCGGCGGGCGCCGTCGCCGCCGGACACGCGACGTTCGCCGCGCTCGCCGGCTGGATCGTCGCCGCCGTCACGTTCTGTTCCGGCACCTGGTTCGTCGTCGGACGCCTCGGCACCGACGAGACCCGGCGCTTCGCGATCCGCGAGGACCCCGGTCGAGCCGTCACCGACCTCGCCCTGATCGTCGCCAGCGTGCTGGCGGTCGGTGGGGTGGGGGCCCTGCTGGCGGCCCGCTCCGCGGACGTGGGCGGCGCCATCGCGGAGGCCGCCGTGGGCGTCCTCGCGATCGTCTCGTCCTGGTTCACCGTGCACGTCCTGTTCATGCTGCGGTACGCGCGGCTCTACTACGGCGACGGGGGGCGTCCGATCGACTTCAACGAGGACGCCGACCCCACCTACGGCGATTTCGCATACCTGGCGTTCACGCTGGGCATGACCTACCAGGTGTCCGACACGTCGCTGCGCTCGAAGGAGGTGCGGCGCACCGCGCTGCGGCACGGGCTGCTGTCCTTCGTGCTCGGCGCGGTGATCCTGGCCAGCACGATCAACCTGGTCTCCCAACTGGCGAGCGGCGGCCACTGAGCCGGACGCCCACCCGCCGCCATTGCGCCCGTCAGGTGCGGAACGCGCGGGCCACGCTGAACCGGATGGTCTGCCCCGGGCACGCCTGGGCGAGCCGGTCGGTGGACTCGTCGGTGAGGACGCCGACGATCGGGTAGCCGCCGGTCACCGGATGGTCGGCGAGGAACACCACCGGGAGCCCGCTGCCGGGCACCTGGATCGACCCGCGGACCGCGCCCTCGCTGGGCAGTTCACGGTCGGCGAAGGCGTCCGCGCGTTCGAGCGGGTCGCCCTCGAGCCGGACGCCGACGCGATCGGAGTTCGACGAGACCGTCCACGGGCGCCGGGTCAACGGGCCGAGCCCGTCGTGCATCCAGTCGTCGCGCGGGCCCGGGATCACCTCGACGGCGATCGGGTCCAGGGTCGCCAGCCGCACCGGCACGAAGCCCATGGTCGGCGCCTCGTGCGGCTCGCCCCGCAGGGCCAGGACGCGTCCCCGGGTGAGGGGCTCGGGGCCGATCCGGGCCATCGTGTCGTACGACCGCGACCCCAGCACCGGTTTCTCGGCGAACCCCCCGGCCACCGCCAGGTAGCTGCGCAGGCCGGCCGGCGGCCGCCCCAACTTCACGACGTCGTCCGGCTTGAGGTAGAGCGGGGTGTGGTGGTCGGCCTGCCGGCCGTTGATCGTGACCGGCGCCGGGGCACCGGTCACCGCGATGGTCGTGTGCGCGTGGCTGACGAACTCCAACCCGCCGAACAGCACCTCGATCGTCGCCTCGCCGCTGCCGTTGCCGACGATCCGGTTGGCCAGGGCGTGGGCGCCGCGATCGGCCGCCCCGGACTTGCCGACGCCCACCCGCGCGTAGCCGGGCCGGCCGAGGTCCTCGAAGAGGGCCAGCGGGCCGGTGCGCAGCACCTCGAAGCTCCTCATGTCAGGCCCCCAGATCGACGAAGCGGACGAACCAGCCCGGCTGCAACAGCGCCGGCGGTTCGCGGTCGGTGTCCCACAGCGCCTCGTCCGTGTGGCCGATGAGTTGCCAGCCGCCGGGCGAGGGTCGCGGGTACACCCCGGAGAACGCGCCCGCCAGCCCCACGGACCCCGCCGGCACGAGCGTGCGCGGCGAGGTGCGGCGCGGCACCACGAGCCGGCGGTCGCCGTTCACGAGGTAGGCGAACCCGGGGGCGAAGCCGGCGAATCCCACCAGCCACGGCGTCCCGGTGTGGGCCGCGACGACCTCGGCCTCCGTGAGCCCGGTGAGGGCGGCCACGTCGGGCAGGTCGGGTCCGTCGTAGTGGACGCCGAGGGTCACCGTGTGCGCCGACCGGGCGGCCGACGCCTCGAACTGCCCGCCCCGATAGGCGCGCGCCGCGAGGAGGGGCCGGAGGGCGTCCATCAGGCGGGGAAGGGCTGCGCGGCTGCCGACGGTGAGCAGCAGGGTCTCGGCCGCGGCGACCCGGTCGTCGATGTCGCGCCAGGGGGCCTCCCCGCGGTCCACCAGCGAGCCGATGGTCGCGTCGAGCCCGAGGACGGCGTTCAGGCTGCCCAACTCGACCAGGACGCCGCGCTCGCCGCACCGCAGCAGCCGCCCGCTCACGGCGAGGTGAACGGTCGGATGGTGACCCCGGCGTCCACGAGGGCCGCACGGACGGCGGCGGCCATGGCGACGGCCCCCGGCGAGTCGCCGTGGATGCACAGCGAATCGGCCTCGATCGCCACGTCGGTGCCGTCGAGCGCGGTGACCAGCCCCTCGGTGACGAGCCGGACGACGCGGCGCGCGACGGCGTCCGGGTCGTGCAGGACGGCCCCGGGGAGCCGGCGCGACACGAGGGTGCCGTCCGGGTTGTAGGCGCGGTCGACGAACGCCTCGCGGACGGGCCGTAGGCCGGCGTCTGCGGCGAGCCGCAGGAACGCCGAACCTGGCAGCCCGAGCACGGGCAGCCCCGGCGCGAAGGCGGCGACGGCCTCGACCACGGCGGCGGCCTGGGTTTCGTTGCCGACGATCGCGTTGTAGAGGGCTCCGTGCGGCTTGACGTAGGCGACGCGGGTGCCGGCCGCGCCCGCCATGCCCTGCAGCGCCCCGAGCTGGTAGAGCACGTCGGCGGCGAGTTCGTCGGGCGCGACGTCCATGAAGCGGCGGCCGAAGCCGACGAGGTCACGGTACGACGGGTGGGCCCCCACGGCGATGCCGCGGGACGCCGCCGCGGCGACCGTGCGCCGGGTGGTGAGCGGGTCGCCGGCGTGGAAGCCGCAGGCGATGTTGGCGCTGCTGACGATGGCCAGCATCGCGTCGTCGTCGCCCATCGTCCACTGGCCGAGCGACTCGCCCAGGTCGGCGTTCAGGTCGATGGTCATGCCCACAGCTTGCCCAGTCCCTGGATCGCTGTGAAGCCCAGGAACAACGTCAGCAGCCAGGCGAGGACGCCGACGATCAGCAGCCAGGTGGGGTACTTGTAGCCGTGCATCAGGTCGCGGCGCTTCCAGGCCGTCCACAGGATGATCGAGAAGCCGATGGGCAGGATCAGGCCGTTGAACGAACCGGCGAAGATGAGCAGCTGCACCGGGGCGGCCCCGATCGCGATGTAGAGGATCGTGGCGACGACGATGAAGGCGACGGTGGCCAGGTTGCGGGTGCGCTCCGGGGTCTGCTGCGTCGTCAGGAACGAGATCGACGTGTAGGACGCCCCGATGACGGACGTGATGGCCGCGGCCCAGAAGATGATGCCGAACGTGACCAGGCCGAACTGGCCGGCGGCCTGCTGGAACGCCGAGGCGGCCGGGTTGGCCTTGTCGAGGGTCGCCCCGGTGGCGACCACGCCGAAGATGGCCAGGAACAGCACGACGCGCATGATGCCGGTGACGATGATGCCGGTCACCGACGACTTGGTGATCGTGCCGGCGTTCTCGGCGCCCGTGGTGCCGGAGTCGATCAGGCGGTGGGCGCCGGCGTACGTGATGTAGCCGCCGACGGTGCCGCCGATGAGCGTCATGATCGTGGCCGTGTCGATCTTGCTCGGCATCACGGTGTTGACCATGACCTCGCCGAGGGGGGGCTGCGTGGTGATGGCGATCCAGGTGGTCATCACGATCATCACGAGGCCGAGGAACACGACCACGCGATCCAGGACGGGGCCGGCGCGCTTGATCATGAAGATGAGGATGGCGAGGGTGGCCGACAGGGCCGCGCCGATGCGGGGGTCGAGCCCGGGGAAGATCGCCTTCAGCCCGAGCCCGGTTCCGGAGACGTTCCCGATGTTGAACACCAGGCCGCCGAGGACGACGAGGCCGGCCAACACCCAGCCGAGCCCCTTGACGTTGCGGTTGGCCAGTTCGTTGGCCCGTAGCCCGGACACGCCGAGGACGCGCCACACATTCAACTGGACGGCGATGTCGACCAGGATGGACACCAGGATCGCGAAGATCATGGCGGCGCCCAGTTGGACGGTGAACGCGGTCGTCTGGGTGATGAACCCCGGGCCGATGGCCGAGGTGGCCATCAGGAACATGGCGCCGAGCAGCGCGGAGCGCCGGGCGTTCTTGGCGGCGCCGGTCGGGGCGCTGAGGGAGATGTCGGGCAAGTGCGTCTCCTGACGTGCGGGAGTGACGGACGGGGGGAGCCGGGTGCCGCCGCGGCGGTCGGCGTCCTCGGGGCCGCTCGGCCGCTGCGCCGTGGCCCAGCAACAGCAGCGTAGAGATTGTTCAACAATCCAACAAGACCTACCGAGGGGATTTCTTCGCCCCTAGACTGCGCTCGTGCCCGACGACCGTCCGCTGGAAGAGGCCCTCTCCAACGTGTCCTCCCTGGTCGCCGCCTCGATGGCCGACTCCGTGGCCTCCGTCGTGCGGCGGCGCATCGTCGACGGGCAGCTGAGCGGAGGCGTCCGGCTGACCGAGGCCACGGTCTCGGAGTTGCTGGGGGTCTCCCGCAACACGGTCCGTGAGGCCTGGATCATGCTCGCCTCCGAGGGCCTGTGCGTGCGCGTCCCGAACCGTGGCGTCTTCGTGACCACGCCGACCCCGGCACTCGTCCGGGATCTGTACGCCGGCCGCGCGGTCATTGAGACGGGCGCCGTCGCCTGGGGGGACGCCTTCGGCCCGGACGCCGTCGCGCGGGTCCGCACCGCGGTGGCCGACGGGCAGCGTCACCGGGACGCCCGCGACTGGAGCGCCGTGGCGTCCGCGAATCAGGAGTTCCACGGGGCGATCGTCGCGCTGAGCGGGAGCGAGCGGGTGGTGCGGGTGTTCGAGTCGATGCTGGCCCTCATGCGGCTGGTGTTCCACGCGATCGGCGACGACGCCTTCCACGCCCCCTGGGTCGACGGCAACGACCGGGTGGCCACCCTGCTCGAAGCCGGACGCCGCGTCGACGCCGCCGAGGCGCTGCGCGACTACCTGCGCGACGCCTCCGAGCAGGTGGGGGCGTTGGTCGCCTCGCCGACGACCCCCTGACCGACGACCGCCTGAGGGCGGACGCCGAAGGCACGGCGTGGCAACCCCGACGACCCGCCGCCGAACAACTCGTATCCTGCTGCCGACGCCCGTCGGACGCGGCATCACCGCTGGCCAGCCAGGCAACGCGGTTCAAGATGGGGGTCCGAACGCATCGTTGATCGCGGTGTGCGCACTTCTCTACAAAGGAGTGGGAGGAGACCTCATGTCGGAGGCCAAGAACACGAAAGAGTTCCCGCCCGTCGTCACGCTCTTCGAGCTGTACGGCGCGGGCGCGACCACGGTCGGTGAGCGGATCGCCGAACGCCTCGGCCTGCCGTTCCACGGCCAGGCGTTCAGCTCGGGGGCATTGGCCGGCCAGGCGGCGGCCGACGAAGCCGAGAACCGTGCCGTCCTGGCGAGCGTGCTCTCGCTGCTCGGCGGCGCCTACAGCACCCTCGAGAGCCGCGAGGTGGTCGGCACCCAGGGCGACAAGTACCAGCTCATCGAGGACAACACCCGGACGGTCAAGCAGTTCGCCCAGCAGGGCGGCGTGATCATGGGCCGCAACGCGACCGTGATCCTCGCGGACCGGCCGAACACCCTGCACGTCCTGCTCACCGGCGAGGTCGAGGACCGCGTCAAGCGGGCCGCGCAGCGCCTGCGCATCTCCGAGGCCGAGTCCGCGAAGCGGCGCGCCCACGAGGAGGGACATCCGCCGGCAGATGTCGAAGACCCTGTACGGCTGGGATCCGGCCCTGCCCGACCGCTACGACATGCTGATCAACACCAGCCGGGTTTCCATCGACGCGGCCGTGGACGCCATCGTCGACGCCATCCGCCGGACCGCCTGACCGACGTCGAACCAGAAAGAGAGAGACTCATGACTGCAAGCCCGGTCTCGGCGCCCCACGTGAAGGCCCAGCCCCTGACCATGAAGAACTACCTCGCCTACGCGGCGGGCGACGCTGCCAACAACGTGACATTCACGATGGCGAGCATGTTCTTCATCCTCTACTACACCAACGTGGTCGGCATCTCCGGTGCGGCCATCGGCACCATGTTCCTGCTGATCCGGTTCATCGACGCCTTCACCGACGTCGTCATGGGCCGCATCATCGACATGAAGAAGCCCGGCAAGCTCGGCAAGTTCCGTCCCATCATCCTGTGGTTCTCGGTGCCGCTGCTCGTCGTCGGCTGGCTCCAGTACGCCGCCAAGTGGCTGTTCCCGAACCAGAGCATGGAGTTCTAAACCGTCTACATGTGGGTGTCGTACTTCCTGATGGGCTCGGTGTTCTACACCGCCGTGAACATCGCCTACGGCTCGATGGCCCCCTCGCTGACGCAGGTGCCGGCCGAGCGGGCGAAGCTCGCCAGCTTCCGCATGATCGGTGCCGCCCTCATGGTGCTCGTCCTGTCGTGGGTCATCGCCCCGCAGATCAAGGCGAGCGCCGGCGACCCGGTGGCCCTGCAGAACTCGCTGTTCTTCTCCATCGGCGTCCTGTCGGCCATCGGTGCCGCCCTGTACCTCTTCACGGTGTGGGGCACCAAGGAGCAGGTCGACCGTGATCCCACCCCGGTGTCGATGAAGGACAGCTTCGGCTCCCTGACCGTCAACCGGCCGCTGCAGATCCTGTCGGCGAGCGCGGTCTTCTTCATCACCGGCGTCACGATCCTGGGCACGCTCGGCTCCTACATCGCCATGTACGTCCAGCGCGACGCCAACTACATCGCGATCAACTCCACCGCCCAGGTGGCGGCCCTGTTCGTCGTGTCGCCTCTCATCCCGACCATCGTCCGCAACCTGGGCAAGCGGGTCGGCTACCTGATCTTCTCCAGCTTCATGTACATCGGCGCCCTCATCCTGTGGCTGGCGCCGCTGTCGACGACGCCATGGCTCGGTTCCCTCGCCTTCTTCATCATGGGCATCGCCACCTACGGCGTGAACACCCTGATGTGGGCGCTCGAGGCCGACTGCGTGGAGTACGGCGAATGGAAGGTCGGCACCCGGACCGAGGGCACCACCTACGCCATCTTCTCGTTCACCCGCAAGATGGGGCAGGCGCTCGGCGGCTTCCTCGGCGGCTTCGCCCTGGTGTGGGCCGGCTTCATCGCGGCGGACGTGGCGTCCAAGAAGCTCACGCCCCAGATGATCATCGAGAACGGCATCGCGGACAACATCCGGATGTGGGCGGCCATCTTCCTGCTCGGCGGCACCGCGCTGGCCCAGATCGCGATCTTCTTCTACCCGCTGACCGAGAAGCGCTACCTCGAGATCGTCGGCGAGATCGCCGCTCGGCGCGCCGCGAAGGTCACCGTCTGACGCTGATCGCCTGCTGATCGACCACCAGGGGCCCTGCCTCTCCCACGGGAGGGGCAGGGCCCCTGCCGTGCGGGGGGGTCGCGGGGCGGACGCCGTGGGCGCGCGTCCGACGACGGGCGGTCAGATGCGCCGCAGCAGGGCCACACGGGCCCAGGCGGCGGTGAAGGCGCCACGGGGGACGGTGGCCATGAGCTGCAGGTTCTCGGTGAGCGGGCCCTCCTCGTCGAGGAACCGCAGCAGCCGGTCGACGGGGTTCCGGGTGAACAGGTCGGCGAAGACCCGCTCGGCGAGGTCGCCGCGCCGGTACAGCACCTGCAGCAGGATGCTGTCGAACAGGCGGTAACGCCGGGGCGGCTCGGGGACGTCGAACGGATGCCCGCGCGCGACCAGTGAGCGCACGATGGCCTGGGCGTCCTGGGCGGTGCGCAGAAAGGCGAACCCACTGGACGCCTTGACGCGCCCCCCGCGCGTCCCCGTCCGCATCACCGAGCGGCCGGCCCGGCGGGGGAATGGCTGGTCGGTCATCGGGATGACGCCGCGCTCGGTCGCGGTGATCCGGTAGTCGGTGACGCCGAGGACGCCGTGCAGGTACTCCCGCAGCGCCTCCTCGTAGGCTGCGGGCGGCAGGAGGTGCGCGGAGAACAGCGTGTACTCGACGAGGGCCGTGCGCTCGGTGAACGGCAGGACGTAGAGGAACCGCATGCCGTCCCAGCCGTCGGGGCCGCGCTGCGGCGTCCGGAAGTCGAACAGGGTGGCCACGAGCGGGTCGAAGGCGGGGGCGTCCGTCTCGATCTCCCAGCCGACGAAGTGCTGCTGCAGGTAGTGGTGCCGGTCGGGCGCCAGGGTGGGCAGCCCGGCCGCGGCGGCGGCCGTCCGGGGCGTGTAGTCGCGGCCGACCCAGCGGCTGTCGAACGCCCAGTCGGCGGTGAAGGTCGTCCCGTCGACGACGACCTCGGCGCCCGCGCCGCCGTCGCCGACGTGTTCGATCTCGCCCTGCAACCAGGTCACGTGGGGCAGCGCGGCGAACCGTTCGCGGCTGTGCTCGTAGAGGTCGAGGCCGCGCAGCATCGCGTAGCGGTAGGGGGCCAGCGGCAGCACGGTGTCGGCGCCGCCGCCGGTGAAGCGGACGCGGTCCCAGCTGCGGTGGAGCAGCGGCTCGAACGGGTGCGGGCCGCTGAGCCACGAGCACCAGGTGCGGTCGTTGGTGACCTTGGCGTCGCGGTCGACGATCAGGATCGACCGGTCGCGCAGCGAGCTGTCGAGCAGGGCGTGCGCCAGGTTCAGGCCGGCCGAGCCGCCCCCGGCCAGGATGACGTCGTACCGCGGCATGCCTCAGCGGACCCGCATCGACGAGTACTTCTTCGGCGCGTACAGGAACCCGAACGAGAGCGAGTTGTCCTTCGTCGTCACCCGGTGGTGCACCCGGTGGGCGTTGATGATGTTCTTGAAGTAGGTGCTGCGGGGCTTGAACACCAGCGCCTTGATGCGGCGGTGGTACATGAAGTCGTGGAACACGAAGTAGCAGAACCCGTACAGCGTCACCCCGAAGCCGGCGGCGGTCAGCGGCTCGATGCCGTTCGACAGCCCGCCGTAGATGAACCCGAACGAGAGGCCCGCGAAGAAGAGGGCGAACAGGTCGTTCTTCTGCAGGCGCCGCGGGGAACTGCGGTGGTGGTCCTCGTGCAGCACCCACAGGAACCCGTGCATCACGTACTTGTGCAGCGCCCAGGCGACGCCCTCCATCGCGACGGCCGCGAGGACGAAGACCAGGATGTTGACCACGACATTCATGACGCGCCTTACGGGAGAGGGTTCCCGTGCATCCTACCGGCCGGGTGCGGCCACCCGAGTGAGGGACGCCTCCGGTGCCTGGACGCCTCCGGTGCCTGGACGCCGCCGGTCCGGCGGCCCTGGGGCGGGGGTTTGGTCGGGTAGGGGGCCTCCGGGTGGGGGAGGCCTCCGGCGCGGTGGCCCTGGGGCCGGCCGCACCGGCGGCGTCCGGTGGGACCGCACCGGCGGCGTCCGGGGTGTCAGCCCTGGAGGGCGACCTCGGGGAGTTGTTTGGCGCCGCGGCCCGGGGCGGCGGGGCCGCACCGGCGGCGTCCGGGGTGTCAGCCCTGGAGGGCGACCTCGGTGAGCTGTTCGGCGCCGCGGCCCATGGTCTCGCGCAGGTCGCCCTCGCCGAGGCGGGCGGCGAGGCCGGCGAGGGTGACGGCGCCGGCGATCCGGGCGGTGGCGAGCTGCCAGGGGTCCGGGTGGGGGCCGTCGGGGCGCGGCCCCGGCCAGGGGAACGGCCACTTCCGCGGCCACGGCGTCCCGCACCAGTCGTCGACGAGTTCGGCGATGATGCGCGAGCCGCCCTCGCCGCGGATCTCGGCCTCGAGGGCCAGGCGCACGTGTTCGTGGGTCATGCGGACGGCTGCGATCACGAAGGGATCGGGCTCCGGGGGCAGGGGCTGCGGGTTGAGGGCCACGGCGTCCCAGGTCAGGACCCGCGACGGCGAGTACCGCGGGATCAGCGCGTCGAAGATGGCGGGGTTGAGGTGGGCGAAGAGGGCGAGTAGTTGTCGCATGGGGGGCTCCTTGGTGCGTGTGGGGAGAGGATCCGCCCGCGCGTGGGGTGTCCGTGGGGGCGGGGCCGTGTGGGGGCCGAGCGGGGCGGGGCCGAGCGGGGCGGGGGGTGAGCGGGCGGAGAGAAACGAGGGCGCGGCGTCCGGGGGGCGGCCGAGCGGGGCGGGGCCGAGCGGGGCGCCGTGTGGGGGTGAGCGGGCGGAGAGAAACGAGGGCGCGGCGGCCGGGGGTGTGGGTCGTCGTGCGCGTTCCGACCTGTCGGCCGGAACCTGATCCAGCGAAGCTGACGGCCTGACCGTAGACCCCCGCCCGCGGCGTGGACAGGGGCAGCGTTTCCCGGGGGTCGGTCTCCCTGACGATGCCCAGCAGCCGGTGACGGGGCCGATGCTGCTCGTTCTTGCCGACGTTCCTCGTTCTTGCCGATGGCGCGACGTCGGTGAACCGGAGGCCCGTGGGCACACGGGAGGCTGGTCGGCCCGGTCCGTCGCGAGTGGACGTCCCGACGGTCGTGGGTGACGCCCAGCAGTCGGCGGCCGTGATGGTCGGCAAGTGTGGCGGTGGTCGGCTCGAATGGCGGTCGGTTCTTGAGATCTCTCCGGACTACTGGGGGGACCTCGGATCCTGGGTTGTCGTCGTGGCGACGCTTCTTGTACCCCGGTACAACAAACGTTGCCACGACGAGTGTGGTTCGGTCGCGTTGATCGACAGAGGTGCCCGTCCGACCTGTCATCGCCCGCAGTCCTCGACAGCTCTCGGAACAACAGACCCGTCCCATCCCAGGCGCGTCCGCTCCGCTTTCTGTCGTTGGCTCCGGTTGCAGGGGGAGCGGACGCTGGGACGTGGAGCGGATCGTGGCGGGGGGCGTCCGGGAGGGGAGCGGCGTCCGGGAAGCGGAGCGGATCGTGGCGGGGGGCGTCCGGTGTGGCCTGCGGGCTGGAGCCGCCGTCGGTCTGCGCCGGCGTGGTCGAGGTGGCTCCGCCGTGATCGGGCTTGGAACACTGCGGGCGCACGGTCAATCGGGCTCTCCAGGCGCGGGCTAGGGGGAACGCCGATCGGGCACGGGTTGAGTGTTCAACCGCAGTGTTGAGGCGGGTGCGGGGGCGTCCGGCGGTGTCCGGTGTGCGTCCTTCCTCGCGTTCGCTCCGCTTCCTGTTGTTGGCTCCGGTTGCAGGGGCAGCGGACGCCGGGAAGTGGAGCGGATCGTGGCGGGGGGCGTCCGGGAGGGCAGCGGACTGCGGGAAGCGGAGCGGATCGGATCATTGTCCGTCGATGGGGGCTGCGCGGCAGCGGAGTCTGGGGCCGGACAACACTGCGGCTGCACGGTCAATCGGGGCTCCGCGATGTTGACTAGATGAGTAAGTCCAAGGGGTCTGCTCGGCGTGGCAGCTGTTAATCGGAGGCGAGGGTCTCCAGCATCGGAGTTGCATACCCAACGTCGAACCAGGAGGTTCTCGTGGACTCCGATCTGGAAAC
>WBZS01000741.1_pt2 | contig 31200 bp, 33 predicted proteins | sample 5204201 | NCBI WGS metagenome assembly WBZS01 (sample SAMN12344357, study PRJNA552823) | activated sludge metagenome | biome: Activated sludge suspended growth; feature: Nitrification reactor; material: Wastewater; isolation source: activated sludge from nitrification reactor of wastewater... | reverse complement strand
GGCTACCAGAACGAGGCCGACTTTCCGAACGTGCTCGACAGTTGGGGCTCGCTGCTGCACCCGAACGACAAGGACATCACCTTCGCCGCGTTTGCCGCCCACCTGAACGACAAGTCCGGTCAAACGCCGTACGACCGGGAATATCAGCTCAAGTGCAAGTCGGGCGAGTACCGCTGGTTCCGCGCCCGCGGCACGACGCTGCGCGAGAAGACTGGCAACCCCTTGCGCGTTGCAGGTTCGCTGAAAGACATCACCGACGACAAGCGCCTGATCGCCGATCTTGACCAATCGGTGGGCGCGCTGGTGCAACAGCTTGCGGCGCAGACCCAGGACATCATCGGCCGGTCGGGTTCGGTGGCCGCTGGCGCACAGGCGCTGTGCGCAACGACCGAAGAGATGAATGCCTCGGTCGAGGAATTGACCGCGTCCATCCATTCCATTGCGCAGAACGCCAGGAACACCGACACCGTCGCACGCGGTTCGCAGGAAGAAGCCGAGGTCGGCACGGCGGCGATTGGCAAGGCGATCGAGTCGATGGAGGTGCTGCGGCAGTCGTCGGAGGACATGTCGGAGATCATCAAGGTCATCAGCGAAATCGCCGGACAGACCAATCTGCTGGCCTTCAATGCGGCGATCGAAGCCGCGCGTGCCGGTGAACACGGGCTGGGCTTCTCGGTGGTTGCCGACGAGGTGCGCAAGCTCGCCGAGCGCTCGTCGCAGGCCACCAAGGAGATCTCCAAGCTGATCAACAGCTCGATCAAGCTGATCGTGCAAGGCAGCGACGTCTCCAAGCAGGCCGGTGACGCATTCGCCAAGATCGTCAAGAGCATTCGCCAGACCGGCCAGGCGGTCTCCGAGGTTTCGCGCTCGGCCGAAGAGCAGCTTGACGCGGTGAAGATGATCGCCGACGCGGTGCAGCAAGTGGCCGAGGAGACCGAAAAGTCAGCCGCTGCTGCGGAAGGCATAGACAACGCCTGCCGCGACCTTGGCGTGGGCTCGCAACGGCTCGGTGACGCCTTCCAGGAGTTCAAGGCCGGGCGTTGAGCGTGGCCGCGCGGCCAGTGAGTCGAGTTCAGCAAAGGAGCCGAGTCTTGAACGTCGACACCAGGACGGCGGAGGTGGCGGGCGACGCCGCCGTGGCCGCAATTTATGCCTCATTCCTGCTCGGCGACGAGGAGTTCGCCCTCGATGTACGCCATGTACACGAGGTCGTGAACCGGCCGACCGTGCTGACGCCCATGCCCTTGGCACCGGCGTTTGCGGCAGGGGTGTTCAATCTGCGCGGCGCGATCGTCGCCGTGCTCGACATGCGCCGGCTGCTCGCCCGGCAGGACGAACAACCAGCGCCGGCGCAGGCCAAGGTGGTGATCGTGGAATACCACGGAGCGCGCCTGGGCCTGATGTTCGACGACACCTGCCGCGTGTTGCGGCCGCGCGGCGACGAGCGCGCGGTATTGGCCTACGCCGATGGCTCGGTGCATCCGGTTGTCTGCGGTGTGTTGAAGGTCGACTCGGCCTTGATTCGCGTGCTCGATCTGCCGCGGCTGCTGGCCTTGCAGGACATTCCGCATGCCCAGACCGCGGCCGGTTCGGCCGCCGCCGCACGCGTTCGCCGCAAGCACAAGCGCTGCATCAGCTTTCGCGTCGGCGGCAGCCGGCTGGCGTTTTGTATCAGCGGCATCCAAGCCATTGTTCCGGCGGCTGGCGTCGAGCAGTCACCGATCCGTGACCCACTGTGCGCCGGCGTCATGCGCATCCGCGGCAGCGTGGTACCGGTGGTGCCCCTTGCCCGGTTGTTGGGCGCCGAAAGCGCCGATGGGCGTGGCGATGCGGCCGACCGTCGGGTCATCGTGCTGGCCCTCGGTCAGGCGCATGTCGGCCTGTTGGTCGATGCGGTGGATTCGATTGACGCCTATTCCGACGAGGACTTGATGACCGTGCCGGCGCTGAGCCGCAACCGTGCCGGTCTGTATACCGGCTGCATCGATTTCGGCGACCGAGGCCATGTCTTCCTGCTCGACAGCGCCCAGGTGCTGAGCGCGGATGAACTCGCCCGCATCACCGGCCAGCACAGCGCGCTCTTCACCGCCGCTGACGCTGATTCGCCTGGCGGGCGGCGGCGCACGGCGGCTCGGTTGTCGTATCTGTGGTTTGACGCCGGCCTGGCGTTTGCGCTGCCCATGACCGAGGTGCGCGAGATCGTGGCCAACAGCGGCGACCTGATCGCCATGCCCGGCGCGCCGGACCATGTGTGCGGCATGTACAACCTGCGCGGCGCGCTGGTGACCGTGGTTGACGTGCGCTGCTTCTACCGGCTGCCGGTCGACCCCGACACCCCGCCGAAAAACAGCAAGATCATCGTCCTTGACCAGGCCGATACGCTGCTGGGTCTGCGGGTCGACGACGTTTGCAGCATCCTGCACATCGAGGCCGACAGCAAGATTGGCGTGCCACATCTGTTGCGCCGAACCATGCCTGCGGCGATGCGTGGCGATGTCAGCGAAATCATCCCGGTCAACCGCGAAGGCCGGGCGTCGGCCCACCTGCTGGTGCTGTCGGTGCAGCGGCTGCTGGCCGGAATTGAGTCGAAGCAGCCCGACACCGTCGATGCCTGAATTCGAGGACATGGACACGGCGACCTTGCGCCGTGTCCTTGTGCTGGTCCATGAGCACACTGGCGTGACCATGGCCGAGGCCAAGAAAGCCATGCTGCAGAGCCGGCTGCGACCGCATCTGCGCCGCTTGAAGCTTGGCCGGTACGGCGACTACGTGGCCGTGGTGCAGGGCGACGAAACCGAACGCCGGCGGTTCATCGATTCAGTGACCACGCACCAGACCTCGTTTTTCCGCACGCCCAAGGTCTGGCAGTACTTCAGCGAGCAATTCCTTCCAGCGTGGGCGGCCGCGCATGGCACACGCCCTTTGCGCCTGTGGTCGGCCGCCGCGTCGACCGGCGAAGAGGCCTGCACGGCAGCGATCTGCTGCGAGGAGTTCCGCCGTCAGCGGCCCGCGCTGCGCTGGGAGCTGATGGGCACCGACATCAGCGCCGAGGTGCTGGCCCAGGCGCGCGCCGGCGACTATGAAGGCCGTGCGGTGGCCGCGTTTCGCGCGGCGCAACCGGAGTTGTTCGACCGCTACAACGCCGCTGGTTCGGCGCAGCGCTTCAGGCTCGCCGATGCGCCGCGCAGCCGCATCAGCTTTGCCGTGCACCACCTGCTCCAGGCCTGCCCGTGGCCGCAGCGTTTCGATCTGGTCTTCCTGCGCAACGTGTTGATTTATTTCAAACCCGACGACGTGTTGCGTGTATTGCGCCATGTCGCCGAGGGGTTGCGCCCGCAAGGCGTTTTGGTGATTGGCGAGTCCGAGTCGCTGACCGCGTTGGACGTGCCATTTGAATTCATCCTGCCGCAAGTCTACCGGCGGGCCTGAACGTGGACGTCTGGCCGCCAGCACTCGGGGACGCCGCGCGGGCCGACGAAATTCATCTGCGCATCGGGCAGTTCGCGGTCGGCCGCAGTCCGTGCGTGTTGAAGACCACGCTCGGCTCGTGTGTCGGCGTGGCGCTGCTGTGGCCCGCGCGCGGCGTGTTTGGCCTGGCGCATTGCCTGCTCCCTTACGAGCCGGTGGCCTCGGGCGCCGCCGGCGCACGCTATGTGGACCAGGCGGTGGCGTCGTTGCTGCGCGCATTGCAGGCCGCGCCGGCTGACCACCGACGCCTGCACGCCCACCTGGCCGGCGGGGCCACCATGGGACGCGGCCAGGCGGCGGGCCAGGCGCCCTTGGTTGGCCGGCAAAACGCCGACGCCGCGATTGCGGTGCTCAAGGCGCACCGCATCACCGTGCGCTCAAGCGACCTGGGCGGCGAATGCGCGCGGGCCATGCGGCTGGACTGCAGCGACGGCAGCGTCAGCGTGCGGCGCGTGCCGCCGGTCGCGGCGGGGTGAAAACCCGGGCGCCGGGGGGTGGACCCGCGCCGAGCCATGCACCATCGCCCGTCGATACACTGCCCGCGCCATCGCCCGGCAAGGGCGGGCCACCGAATCGCCAATCGCCAACCGCAGCCCCTCCGTTCATGCCCGTCATCGCCGTCACCCACCCGTTGGTCCGCCACAAGATCGGGCTGCTGCGTGCGCATGACATTTCGACGCAGCAGTTCCGCGCGCTGACCAGCGAGCTGGCCCGGCTGCTGGCGTATGAGGCGACCGCCGATCTGGCGCTGGAAAAGACCACGCTGCGCTGCTGGAGCGGGCCGGTTGAAGTGGAGCAGGTGGCCGGGCGCAAGCTGACCATCGTGCCCATCCTGCGCGCCGGGCTGGGCATGCTCGACGGCGTGCTTGACCTGGTGCCGAATGCGCGCGTCAGCATGGTCGGCCTGTCGCGCGACCACCGCACGCTGCAGCCGGTGCATTACTTCGAGCGCTTCGTCGGCCAACTGGACCAACGCTGCGCGGTCATCGTCGACCCGATGCTGGCCACCGCCGGGTCGATGATCGCCACGGTCGACCTGTTGAAGGCGCGCGGTTGCCGCGACATCAGGGCGCTGGTGCTGGTCGCCGCGCCCGAAGGCATTGACGCATTGCAGCGCGCCCACCCCGAGGTGCGCTGCTGGACCGCCGCGGTCGACAGCCACCTCAACGACGCCGGCTACATCATCCCCGGGCTGGGCGATGCCGGCGACCGGCTTTTTGGCACCAAGGAGTGAATGCGATGGGCACCATGGAGCGGCCGTTGGCCCTGCGCTTGGCGTTGGCACTGGCGTTGGCGGTCGGCGTGGCCGGCTGCACGCAGGAGCGGCAAAACGAGATCAAGCGCAGCATCCAGAACTGGACCGGCACCAACGGCGTGCTGGAAATCTACGCCGGCGACAAGCTGGTGCGGCGCTTTTTGAAGATCGACAAGATGTCGACCGCGATGGGCACCGACGACGGGCAGCCGCGCAGCTACCGCTACGGCTACGGCGTGCTCGACGAGAACCTGAACTTCCAGGCCGACGCCGACGAGAAGCGGGTGTACTTCGAGGTCGGCGGCATGGGCAACAACTGGGTGTTCTTCGAAAGCCCGCGCTGACCCCGTGCTGGCAGCGCCTTGACCGTCATTCACAGGAGCTACGCACCATGGCCATGGACGTCGTCGACTACGAAATCAAGGGCGCCGAAATGCAGTTCGTCGAGGTCGAACTCGACCCCGGCGAGGCTGCGGTCGGCGAGGCCGGCAGCATGTTCTTCATGGACGCCGGGATCGGCATGGACACCGTCTTTGGTGACGGCCGAAGCGACGCTGGCGGCGGTTTTTTCGGCAAGCTGCTCGGTGCTGGCAAACGGCTGGTGACCGGTGAGTCGCTGTTCACCACCGTCTACACCAACCAGGCGTCGACCAAGCAGCGGGTGGCTTTTGCCGCGCCGTACCCGGGCAAGATCCTGCCGATGGAATTGAACCGCCTGGGCGGCACGCTGATCTGCCAGAAGGATGCGTTCTTGTGCGCCGCGCGCGGGGTGTCGTTGGGCATCGCGCTGCAGCAGCGGCTGGGCGTGGGCTTTTTCGGCGGCGAAGGCTTCATCATGCAGCGGCTGGACGGCGACGGCCTGGCCTTCGTCCACGCCGGTGGCACGGTGCTGCGGCGCGAACTGGCACCGGGGCAGACGCTGATGGTCGACACCGGCTGCGTGGTCGCCTATACGCCCAGCGTGAACTTTGAAATCCAGTACGTTGGCAAGATCAAGACCGCGCTGTTCGGCGGCGAAGGGCTGTTCTTTGCCAAGCTCACCGGCCCCGGCCCGGTGTGGCTGCAAAGCCTGCCGTTCTCGCGCCTGGCCAGCCGCGTGTTCGCCGCCGCGCCGCGCGGCGGCCTGGGTGGCGGGCGCGAGGAAAGCTCTATCCTCGGCCTGGGCGCGGCCGGTGGCGTGCTAGGCGGCCTGTTTGGCGGCGACGGTGACGATTGAGCGACTGGCGCCGCGCCGGGTCGGCGTGGTGCTGTGGGTGCTGGCGGTGCTGGTCGGTGCCACGGCGACACGGGCAGCGCCGGACAGCGTTTACCTGGAAGAGCTGACCTGGGTCGAGACCGCCGAGCGCATTGCCGGCGGCGCGACCACCGCGCTGCTGCCCATCGGCGGCACCGAGCAAAACGGCCCGCACATGGTGCTGGGCAAGCACAACCTGCGCGCGCAGGTGCTGGCCGGGCGCATTGCCACGGCGCTGGGGCAGACCCTGGTCGCCCCGGTGCTGGCCTACGTGCCCGAGGGTGCGGTCAACCCGCCGGCCGCGCACATGCGCTTTGCCGGAACGATTTCTGTGCCCGAGGCGGCGTTTGAAGCGCTGCTCGAAGGCGCGGCGCGCAGCCTGCGGCAGCATGGCTTTCGCGAGGTGGTGCTGCTTGGCGACCACGGCGGCTACCTGAAAAGCCTGGACCGCGTCGCCGCGCGGCTGAACCGCGAATGGGCCGGCAAGTCCCCCGCGGCACGCGCGCTGGCGCCGGCGGCGTACTACCGCGCCAGCGTCGACGGCCACGCCGAACTGCTGGCCGCGCGCGGCTTTGCCAAGGCCGAAATCGGCAGCCACGCCGGCTTGGCCGACACCGCGCTGGCGCTTTCCGTCGCGCCGGCACTGGTGCGCACCGACCAGTTGGCGCGCGCGGCAAAGGCTGGCGAGCGCGAGGGCGTGCATGGCGACCCGCGCCGCGCCAGCGCCGAGCTGGGCCGGCTGGGCGTCGAACGCATCGTCGAGGCAACCGTCGCCGCAATTCGCGCCGGGCGTTGAACCTAGAAACGGCAGTTGACCGCTTTCCTCCGCAGGCAACACCGCAACACCGCTCAGATTTTTCCCACGGCGCAATTCTCCGCAGGGGTGAGTACGCTACGCACCCGATTGAGCCGCGCTGGACCACGCTGGCCGCGTTGCGAATCCGCGCGATGCCGCTGGGCATCGCTGTGGTTCGCGCCTTGCCAGCCCGGCCCATCGCAGCCCACTCGGGCGCGTCCAACTGCCGTTTCTAGGTTGAATCGGTCGCCCGGCAGCGGCCGGCAGACGCCGCCCGGCCCCCCGGAAGCGGCCCGGCCGGGTGTAGGCGCACCATAAAATCAACAACTTGGCTTGATGACTTAAGCAGTCTGGGAACCCCATGAACGTTCAAACAAAGTTGGCCCTGGGTCTGGGCGGCGCCGCGTTGCTTGGCCTGGCGGCGCTCGACGGCAGCCGCCAGGTGCAGGCCGCCAACGCCGCCGTGCCGGCCGCGGCGCCGACCGCCACCGTCAGCACCGTGCCCGGCATGCCGCCGGTTGCCGATGCGCGCAACCTGTACAGCGAAACCGCCGCCGGCAAGGTCAGCGACAAGCTCAAGGGCGACCTGGAGCGCATTTACGTGCCCAACCTGCGTTCTGGCGATGTCTACGTCATCGACCCAGGCGCAATGAAGGTGGTCAACCGCTTCAAGGTCGGCATCGGCCCGCAGCACATCGTGCCGGGCTGGGATTTGCGCACGCTGTGGGTGACCAACAACGCCGAAGGCCGCACCGACGGCAGCCTGACGCCGATCGACCCGCGCACCGGCAAGCCGGGCAAGCCGGTGCCGGTGGACGACCCGTACAACATGTACTTCACGCCCGACGGCAAGTCGGCGATCGTGGTCGCCGAGGCGCGCAAGCGGCTGGACTTCCGCGACCCGCAGACCATGGCGCCGCAGTATTCGATCGACACGCCGGGTTGCCCCGGCATCAACCACGCCGACTTTTCGATCGACGGCCAGTTTGCGATCTTCACCTGCGAGTTCTCGGGCACCCTGGTCAAGATCGACCTGCCCAACCGCAAGGTGCTGGGCTACCTGCAGCTAAAGATGCCGGCCACCCGCTTCAAGGAAACCAAGGCGCCGCGGGCGGTCGCCGGCCAGGTCTGGGAGCCGGGCGAGACCGAGGTCTGCACCGCCAAAAAGGGCATGCCGCAAGACATTCGGAGCTCGCCTGACGGCAAGCGCTTCTACATCGCCGACATGCATGCCGACGGCGTGCACGTGGTCGACGGCGCGTCGTTCACCCAGGTCGGTTTCATCCCGACCAGCCTGGGCGCGCACGGGCTGTACCCCAGCCGCGACGGCAAAAGCCTGTACGTCGCCAACCGTGGCTCGCACAAGATCCATGGCGCGCGGCTGGGCAACGGCGGCGTCACGGTGATCGACTTCGCCACCGAGAAAGTGGTCGCCCGTTGGCCGGTGCCCGGCGGCGGCAGCCCGGACATGGGCAACGTCAGCGCCGACGGCAAGTGGCTGTGGCTGGCGGCGCGCTACGACGACGTGGTCTACCGCTTCGACACCAGCAGCGGCGCGGTGACCCAGATCAAGGTCGGCACCGAGCCGCACGGCCTGACCGTGTGGCCGCAGCCAGGCCGCTATTCGCTCGGCCATACCGGCAACCTGCGCTGACTTGGCGCGCGCGGTGCGCGCGCAGGACGCGCGCTGACGCGCGCATGACGCGCGCTGACGCGCGCATGAACAATGAACAATGAACAATGAATAAAGGCACCGCCTGCGGCAGGCCGAGGTGCCATCGTTCATCGTTCATGTCCGGCGCCAGCCGGACGCTTCATCGTTCATGCGCGCGCTCAGCGCGCTTCGGCGACCAGGCGAGAAAAGCGTGCGCCGGCGGCTTGTATGCCCCAGACCAGCTCGACAAAGGCCGGGTTGTTGATCAGCGGTTCGCCGCACAGCACCAGGCAATAGTCGGTGCCGTCGATCCAGAACGGCACGAACGAGGTGATCGGCATCAACATCGCCGCGTCATCGTGGAACGACACCAGCGGGCTGGCGGTCCAGCCGCGCTGGCGTTGGCGCTGGGCGAACGCCGCGTAGTCGGCCGCGGCGACGCACAAGGCCTCGGCCTCTTCGGCGCTGCAGCCGACCGAGCCAATGCAAAAGCCGCCGGTCGAGGCCAGCGCTGCCTTGCGCAGCCCCGACAGGCCGCCGATCACGTGGGTCAGAAAGTCGTCGAGCTGCACGTCGGGCGCCGGCAGGTCACGCTCTATGCGTTGCAGCCAGCCCGCGGCAAGGCCGGCGTCCAGCAGGCGCGGCCGGTCGGCGCCTTGCGCCAGCCAGTCGCTGGCCAGTGGCAGCCCGGCCGACGACAGCACCGACTGGTAGGCGCGTTGGGACGAATCTGGCTCGGCGTGCGCAAATGCATGCAGCACGCCGGCAGGGGTCAAGGCCAGGCGCTGACCGAAGCCATGCGCATCGGCCGCCGCGGCCTGGCCGCCGACGTCTGCGTTGGTCATCGCGGGTCGGGTCCGCTGTCTAAACTGAAGATCAGCGCCTTTAACAACATCATCAAGTCCTTGCGGCGAAAGGCGTCGGCGGTCATCACCACCGGCGGCAGCTTCAATTCGGTCAGCGCATCGGCGACCTTGGCGCGCAGCCAGCGGTTGGCGGCGACCAGCGACGTGATGCCGACGACCAGCCGCAACGGCTCGACCGAGGCCTGTAGGGCGTCGACAAAACGCCGCAATTCTTCCACCGGCTCGGCGCTGACCGCGTCCAGCAGCACGACCACGCCCATCGCTTCACGCATCACCAGGCTGCCGACGACATCGATGCGCTCCGCGCCGGCCGTGCCGTAGAGGTGAACCAGCTCGCCGCCGACCAGCCTGACCATGCCGTAATCGAGCGTGATGGTGGCCGGCTGCGGCACCGCCGCGTCGGCCAACGCGTCGAATTGCCGCGACACCACCGTGACGTCGGACAACGCCCGCACCGCCTTGCCGATACCGGCACCGGCCGGCCCGGCAAACACCACCTTGTATACCCCCGCCATCGCCCACTGCTCCTGCCCCGCAGCAAACTTCACAGGATAGCGGCATGCTCAGCGCCAGCGACGCAGCAAGGTGCGTAACAGCCCATGGCCGGAAGCGCTTTGTACCGATGGCGCGACGCTGGCCGCGGCAGACGCGACGGCGACGGTCGCCGGCTTGATGACCGGTTCGGCCCGTAGCGCGGGCGTGGCCATGCCGGACAACAGCGCGCAGATGATGAACAAATGCACCAACTGTGGGTCATGGCTGCCAAACTGGGTGCGCAATGCCTGCACCGTGCGCGGCCGCGACAGGCAGGTCAGCGCCAGCTTTAGAAACACGTCGGGCGGGTCGGGCAGGCGGGCGAAGTCGGGCATGCAGTTCAGCTCGAACTCCAGCGCGTCGACGATCGGCGGCACCGCGCTTTCAAACGTGGCGTAGGCCAGGCCCCATAAAAAGGCGTCCAGCGGACGGCGGCCATCGCGGCGCCGGCCGTACAGCGGCCGGGCATCGGCCAGCGCTTGGTTCGGGTTCAGCGACTGCACCTCCAGCCGCAGCGCCTCGCGGTGCTGGATCAGGCGGTTGCGCACCGGTGTCTTGATGTTGCAGACGATCCAGTTTTCGGCCGGATGCAGCACCAGCGCGGTCTTGGGCGCGACCTGCAGCTTGGACGGGCCGCTGCGCACCGCGAGTTCAAGCAACAGCTCAAGAAACGGTACCCGGCCGATGTCGGGGCAGGCCGCCCACACCGTCTGTCGCGCCTGTTCGGTCAGCCGGCACGGTGGTGCCGGGACGGCGCCTGCCGCCGCTTCGGGGTGGTCGCGGTCGGCGTCGTCGGCGACCGTATCGCGCGCATGCGGGGCGTCTGGCGCAGATTGGTTGCCGTGCCACAGCTCGAACATCGATCCCGGGTGGGTTTCCTCGAACGGCAATTCGGGCACCGTGTTGCGCGGCAACCAGGTCCAGGTTTCCAACGGCGCAGGTGGCCGGGGGCGCCGCGGCGGCGGCGGCAGCGGTGGGCTTGGCGGCGGGGCTGCCGCGAAAGGGAGCGGCGCCGGCAGCGCCACCGTGGTCGGCGCCAGGGTTGGCATGGCCACGGTTGAAGGCCCCAGTGCTGGCAAGGCCGCGGTGGCAGGATCCGCCGCCCGTGGGGGCCTAGGCGCCGCGTGCGGCTGTACCGGCGCTGCGGCAGACGGCACCGGCGCTGCGTGCCCGGGCGGCGCCTTGGTGGCCAGGCTGCTGGCCTCTTGGCTGGTTCCTTGGCTGGCGCCTTGGCCGGCGGCGTCGAGCGCGGCATTGGCCGTTGCCACCCGTGGCGTGCCGGTCGGTGGACGAGCTGGCTCGTTGCCCGGTGCGTCGACCGCGGCGCTGGCGGGCGTGCTGACCGCGACGCCGCGCGCCGCTTGCGCCAGTGCATCGCGCATTGCCGCGGCCTGCACCGGGTGGCGCAGCAACAGCAGCGGGCCGAGGGCATCGGGCCACGGCGGGTCGGGCCAGGAAAATTCGTCGCCGCTGGGTGCCAGGACCACCAATGGCCGGGTGCCGGCAAAGGCCAGCAACTGCGCCTGACGCTGCGCGGTCCAGCGTGCCATGCCCAGGCCGACCAGATCGACCACGCACAGCGCGCCAGCCGCTGCGGCGGCGTTCGGCAGGGTGTCGTCGGCGGCCGATCGGCCGACCGGCACGAGTTGGGCATCTGGCCACAGCGCGCGGGCCAACAGGGTCAGCGCGGCGGCAGCTTGGGGCGCGGCCCCGGCAACCAGGAGCTTCATGGCGTCAACAGCGAGTGCTGAAGGGCGTTGCACACCGCGTCCCAACGCGGCGGCAGCGTGTCCTGCTGGCTGAGTATGGCGCGGCGCGCGAGCATGAACGCCAGCGTGTCGCCGCAGACCCAGCAGTGGTCAAGGAATTCGATTTGCGCGGCTTCGTCGTCGCGCAGCCAGGCATCGACCGCGTCATCGGCCAGACGCCGGGAATCATCCGCGCTGCAACGCAGCGCGCGCGGTGGCACGTCCAGTGAGGCCGCGACCAGCACGCTCCAGCGCGTGGCCAGCCGACTGCAGCGCGGAAAGTCAAGGCCGCTGACATAAGGCACAAATGCAGCGACCACCGCGTCGCGCAGCCGCGGCTGGGCCATCTGCAGCGCGGCGGCCTTTTGCGCCTGGCTGCTGTCGGCGCAGCCAAACAGCAGGTCGGCCAGCGCGCCCTGCGCCGGCTCGGCACCGGGCAGCCCGACGGCGATGCGCAGCCGCGCACGGTGCAGCGCCAGGCTGCTGCGGTCAAGCAACACCTCACGGCCGAGCTGGCGAAAACGCAGCCGCGGCGCGGGTGGCGCGGCGGCGGCAGGCAGCGGAACGGTCACGGGCCAGGCTCGCTAATCGACCAGGGTCTCCATCAGGTCGAGCATGAACTCCGCGTCTTCCTCGGACATTGCCTCAAAGCCCTGCGCCATGCCCAGTGCCTCAAGCACCTCGGCATCGCTGGCTTGGCTGCCGACTGCAACCAGCGCGGTCAGCAGCGCGGCGGCTTCGGCGCCGCGTTTGGGGTGGGCGAGCAGCACGTGGGTGATGTCGTCGAGCGCGCTTTCGATCACCACCTGCAACTGGCTGCGCGTGATGCGCGACAGGCGGTGAAAGGTGTCGGCCATGAAGAACGCCGCGTCGACCTCGCCCTTGACCGCCATGCGCGCGCAGCCCTGCAGCGTGTCGGCCGGCACCCATTGCAGGTCGGCCTCGACCAGGTCGGCCGGCTCGATCAGGCGCAGCCCGATCAGCTTGACGTCGCGGTTGTCAGTGACCGCGATGCGTTGGCCACGGCGCAGGTCTTCCACGCGCTTGACCGGCGAGCCGAGTGCGCTGGCAATCACCATCTCGTCGGGCTTGCCGCGCGGCCGCGCCAGCGCACGGTAGCCGTCGCGGCGCATCAGCGCGGTGGCGTCAAACGGGTTGGCGTACATCAGGTCAACGCCGCCGCCGTCCAGCATTTGCGCCTGTTCCTGCGCGGTGGCCGGCATCAGCAGGTGCAGGTGCAGCGCCGAGCGCGACTGCAGCACGGTATTGAGCATGTGCCAGGCGGCAAAGCGCTCGGGCGGAAAGTCTGGAGCAATCAGAAAGTTCAGCTTCATGGCGCGCTGGCCTCGTCGTTCAATGCCCGCGCATAGTCGACCGCATAGGCCTCGATCTTGCTGCGCGACGGATTGCGGCGTACCGAGGTGTAGCCGACGGTCTGGCCGTGGCGCACGTTGGGCACCACCGTGGCGTAGACCCAGTAGTACGCGCCGTCCTTGCGCAGGTTCTTCACATAGCCGTGCCATTTGCGGCCGGCGGCAACCACCGCCCACAGGTCGGCAAACGCCGCGCGTGGCATATCGGGGTGGCGAAGAATGCAGTGTGGTGCGCCGATCAACTCGTCGCGGGTGTAGCCGCTCATCACCACGAAGGCTTCGTTGGCGTGGGTGATGAAGCCGTCCAGGTCAACGCGCGAGACGATCAGGTGGCCGTCGGGGAACGGCACCTCGCGCTCGACGCAATAAACCTGGCGTTGGCTGCCGTCGTGGTATGTCAGCCGCGTTTCGCGGCAGGGCCCCTCGGGCCGCTGCATGTCGGCAAGCGCCATGGTGTGCCGTGTCTCAAATCAGTTTGGCCAGCGACTCGGCGGCGCGCCGCATGTCGAGAAAGATCAGCCCGAGCTTGGCGCTGGGCTTGGCCAGCACCGTCAGCACCGCTTCCTGGCCAGCCGCGCTCATGATCACGTAGCCGCGCTCGCCCTGCAGCAGCACGCGCTGCAGCGTGCCGCGGGCCAGCTCCTTGACCGCGCGGTCGCCCAACGACAGCAGCGCCGCGGACATCGCGCCAACGCGGTCTTCGTCCATGCCTTGCGGCAGTGCCGACTGCATCATCAGGCCGTCGGTGGAGATCAACGCCGAGGCCTCGATGTCGGCGGTGCTGCCATTGAGTTCGAGGAGTATCTGTTGCAGCATGTCGGTGCGCATTGGGCTGTTCGTCCTGTCAAGTGGAGCCGGAAATATATTGGTAATGCCACGGACATTGTCCACGCCTCCCGCGCATATCGGGGGGTGGTCCGGGCTGATTTCAGGCTGTCCGCCGCGCGTGGGGTCAGACGCGGGCGGCTACGCGGTCAGGCGAACGCCTTGGTCGGTCGCCAGGCTTGATGCAGGTTAAGGCAGCGCCGAACGGGTCCGTCGCGGCGTGCATTTCCGGGCCTGGGCAAGCCTGCGGCCGTGCGCGCGGCTAGCCAGGCTAGCCATTGACCGTCCCGCAAGCGGCGCGTGATCACGCGCAACCGGGATTTGGGGTCGACCGCGACCCGGGCGAGCGGAGGCCGGGCGCACCAACACGGCACGCTGCGCCATCGCAAGGGATGGCGGTGGTCGGGTAGGCTGAAAGCGTCCGCCTACCCCCAGGCCAATCTGCGCCTAATCTTTAAGCTCAACGACTTGCGCGCCCGCGCACGCGCTGCGCAACGATACCCAGGCCAGCGGCCATCAGCAGCCATTCGGCCGGCTCGGGCACCGCCGGCGCCGCGCCCTGGACGGCGTTGAAGCCGGCGATCTGCTGGCCGACGTACTCGAGGTTGGTGCGTTGGCCCTCATAGTCGACGTAGGCCACGCCGTTGGCATCCATCTGCGGCACCAGGCTGCCCGGGTCGATGATGCCTTCGCCGTCGTAGGGGCCGACGTACTTGAAGAACTGGAAGCGCACCACCTCGGCCGGAGAAACGCCTTTCAATTCCTTGCTGACCTCGTCGACATGGCCAAGCTGCAGCTCGTGCCATTCGGACTGGGTTTCAGGCTTCTGCAACGCGGCAATCTCCGGCCGCGCACCCTGCTGGTTGCCGACCAGCAGGTCGCCCAGTTCCACGTTCTCGGGCAGCTCGGTGGTCGTTACCCGCACCCAGAAGGCGTTGCCGAGGTTGTTGGCCACCGGGTCGGCCGGGTCGACGTTGACGTCCTGCGCCTTCAGATTGATCACCGGCGGCGCCGGCGGCTGCGGCGGCGGCTGGTTCGGCACCGGCGGCTGCGGCGGCGTGTAAATGATGTTGACCGCCGGCACCGCAACGGTTTGCTTGGTGCCGTTGTCAAGCAGCCAACGGTAGTTGGTCTTGAGCGGCGAGCCATAGGTCGAGACGCCAAAGTGGTCGCACGAGGTCGACTTCCAGTTCAGGTTGGCGCCCGGCCAGCAGCTTTCGCCGTAGGTGGTGAACGCCGCCGACGGCGTGGTGACCGCGCCGCCAGGGCCGCCATAGGTGATGATTGCGCCAAAACTGGCGATGTGGCTGACATTGGGCTTGCCAAAGCGCACCACCGCACCGGGGTCGTTTGAGACGAACGGGAAGACCCGGTCGAGGCCGAATACGCTGGTGATCATGCCGGGGTGGTCGTAGGCCGGATCTTCGATCTCGATCTCGAAGCCCAGCGCGGCGTGGCCCGTGTTGTTGACGACATCAAAGTTGCCCAGGCTGCCGAAGATTTGCGCCTGCGCCGCCGGCACCAGCGCCAGCAGGCCGGCGCAGGCCAGCGCCTGAGGCAGGGCGGCAAGTAACCAGCGCCGCGGCGGCGTCTGGCGGGTCAAGGCGTTTAGCGTCGGGTGCAAGGCGTTGCGCATCAGGTCTCCTTGGCGGCTGAGGTTTGGTTGGTCGACGGAACGACCGCACGATGGTTGCGGAAGTCGATGAGTATGGCGAGGGCGAAAGATGTAACAACCGGGCGGTGGACGCAACCGGCGCATCACCAACGGCCACCCATCTGCGGGGGAGAGGGGGACTTCAGCGCCCGTCGAGCAGCACCACCAGCGCCCCGGCGCCGCCCTGCGGCCCGCTGGCCTGGGCGAAGGCGATCACCTCGTCGCGCTGCGCCAGCCAGCGCTGGACCTTGGCCTTGAGCACCGATTGCCGCCCCGGCGAGCCGTGGCCCTTGCCATGCACCACGCGCAGGCAGCGCATGCCGCGGCGCTGACATTCGCGCAGCCAGTCGGCCAGCAGCAGGCGTGCCTCGTCGCGCGTGAAGCCGTGCAGGTCGAGCTGGCCTTGCAGCGCCCAGTGGCCGCGGCGCAGCTTGCCGACCACGTCGGCGCCCACAAAGGGCCGGCGCCAGCTCAGGCCGTCGTCGGTCAACAGCAGCGACTCCAGCGTCACCTCGTCAGACAGCGATTCAGCCAGCGCCGCGCGTTCGTCGGCCTCGCGCTGGCGTGGCTGCGGCGCCGGCCGCGGCGGCTCCAGCTCGGCCAGCCCATGGTGGCGCAGCGGGTACACGCGGCCGACCGCGCGCGCAAACAGCGTGTGGTCGTCGAGCGGCTCGGCCTGCGACATCGGCGGCGGCATGCGGCGGGCGGGGACGGCCTGGCGCGCTGTCGCGGCATGCGCGCCGAGCTCGTCGCGCCGCGCACCGACCTCGCGCGCCTGGTGGCGCAGCGCGTCGCGCAGCGGGCCCAGGTCGGCCAGGCAGTGGGCGATCGTCACAGCAGGCCTTTTTCGGCCATCGACAGCGCACCGTCGCGGCCGACCACCAGGTGGTCGAGCACACGCACGTCGACCAGCGCCAGCGCGGCCTTGATCTGCTGCGTCAGGTACTCGTCGGCGTGCGATGGCGAGCAGTCGCCCGACGGGTGGTTGTGCGCCAGCAGCACCGCGCTGGCGTTGACCGCCAGCGCGCGCTTGACCAGCTCGCGCGGGTGCACGCTGGTGTGCGTCAGCGTGCCGTGAAACAGCTCGTCGCAGCACAACAGCCGCTGCCTGACGTCCAGAAAAAGCGCCGCAAACACCTCGTGCTCGCGCGCGCCCAGGCGCAGCCGCAGGTAGTCCTTGACCGCCTGCGGCGACTCGAACACCGGCGCGTCGGCCAACCGCTGCGCCAGCGCGCGGCGCGCCATCTCGACCACCGCGGCCAATTCGGCGCGCTTGGCCGGCCCCAGCCCTTTGACGCCGCCCAACTGCGCGGCATCGGCCGCCAGCAGCCCGGCAAAGCCGCCAAAGCGCGCCAGCACGCCCTCGGCCAGTTGCAGCACGCCGGTGCCGCGCACGCCGGTGCGCAGCAGCAGCGCCAGCAGCTCGGCGTCGGCCAGCGCCGACGGGCCCAGCGCCAGCAGCTTTTCGCGCGGGCGGGCGGCGACGGGCAGGTCCTTCAGCGGCATGGCGGTGTCAGGTGGAACAAGGGTTGCCCCTTATAAAATCGCCGGCAGTCTAGTGGCTGAGCCCTTGCTTGGCCCAGCCCCCCTGGCGGGTGCCCCGGCCCGCCGCGCACCCCCCCATTGGCGTGAACACCATTCAGGACGGGTCATTTCTGACCCTGCATTACCGCCTCGCCGGCCCCGACGGCGCGGACGTCATCAGCACCTTTGGCGGCCAGCCGGCCACCTTGTCGGTCGGCTCGGGACAACTCGCGCCGGCGGTCGAACGCCGGCTGCTCGGCCTGGCCGAGGGCGCGCGTGAGGCCTTTGCGCTGCCCGCCGGCGAGGCCTTCGGCGAACGCAACCCGGCGCTGCTGCAGCGCGTCAAGCGCAGCCTGCTGCGCCAGTTGGGCGACCCCGACGCCGACTACGTGGTCGGTGACGTGGTCGAGTTTCCAACCCCCGACGGCAACGGCCGCTACGCCGGCGTGGTCCGAGACATCGCGCCGCCGGGCGAGGACTGGCTGTTGTTCGACTTCAACCACCCGCTGGCCGGCCGCGCGGTGACGTTTGAAGTGCAAGTCATCGGCGTGCTGTGAAGCGGGCCGCACGGCGTTTGCGCCTTTGGCCGGCAGCGCAGCGGCCACCGGAAGCGGCGGTCGGCCGCCTGGCGGGCCTGGCCGCAGTCTTGAGGCTTGTTCGGTGAACGACCAGGCCAATGCCGACGCCGCCCGCGTCACCGATGTGCTGCTGGCCGAGCCGCGCGGCTTTTGCGCCGGCGTCGACCGCGCGATCGAGATCGTCGAGCGCGCGTTGAAGCGCTTTGGCGCGCCGATTTACGTGCGCCACGAAATCGTCCACAACACCTACGTCGTCAACGACCTGAAGGCCAAGGGCGCGCGCTTCATCGAAGACCTGGCCGAGGTGCCCGCCGGCGCCACGCTGGTGTTCAGCGCCCATGGCGTCAGCCGCGCGGTGCGCGACGAGGCGGCGCAGCGCGGCTTCCAGGTCTTCGACGCCACCTGCCCGCTGGTGACCAAGGTCCATGTCGAGGTCGCCAAGCTGGCGCGCGAGGGCTACGAATTCATCATGATTGGCCACAAGGGCCACCCCGAAGTCGAAGGCACGATGGGTCAGCTCGATGCCGGCATCTGGCTGGTCGAGGACGTCGCCGACGTCGCCCACGTCCAGCCGCGCAGCGACAAGCTGGCGGTGGTGACGCAAACCACGCTCAGCGTCGACGACGCGGCGGCGATCAGCGCCGAGGTCAAGCGGCGCTTCCCGCACATCCGCCAGCCCAAGCAGCAAGACATCTGTTATGCGACGCAGAACCGGCAGGACGCGGTCAAGCTGCTGGCGCCGCAGGTCGACGTGGTGATCGTCGTCGGCAGCCCGACCAGCAGCAACAGCAACCGCCTGCGCGAGCTGGCCGAGCGGCTGGGCACGCCGGCCTATATGGTCGACGCCGCCGCCGACCTGCAGCCGCAATGGTTTGGCACCGGCGCCCGCGTTGGCCTGACCGCCGGCGCCTCGGCGCCCGACATCCTGGTGCAGCAGGTGATTGCCCGGCTGCGTGAGCTGGGCGCTCTCAGCGTGCGCCGGCTTCCCGGGGTGGAAGAAGCGGTGCGCTTTCCGCTGCCGCTCGGGCTGGGCGACAAGTCCATGCGCGACGCCGCGGCCGGCCGGTCCTGACCCGGTCCAGACCCCCGGCGCCGCGGTTTTCGGTTAGTTTCCGGCCCTGCGCGCGTCGCGCCGCGACGCGTCAACCCCCTACCAAGCCCCATACCAAGCCTTCAACAAGAAACCTCCCACGATGCTCGACATCACCCAACTGCGCCGCGAACTGCCCACCGTGCTGGCCAGGCTGCAAAGCCGCAAGAACCCGCAGCCGTTTCTCGACGAGGCGCGCTTTGCCGCGCTGGAAGCCGAGCGCAAGACGCTGCAGACCGCCACCGAGGAACAGCAGGCTCGGCGCAACGCGTTGTCCAGGCAAATCGGCCAACGCAAGGCCAAGGGCGAGGACGCGGCCGAGCTGATGGCCGAGGTCAACGCCGTGGCCGAGCAAATGGCGCACGGCGCCGAGCGGCTGGGCGCGCTGCAGGCCGAACTTCAGCTCATGCTGATGGGCCTGCCCAACCTGCCCGAAGACAGCGTGCCGGTGGGCGCCGACGAGCACGCCAACGTCGAAGTCAGGCGTTGGGGCAGCCCGCGCGCTTTCGACTTTGCGGTCAAGGACCATGTCGACGTGGGCGAGCGGCTGGGTCTGGACTTCGACACCGGCGTCAAGTTAAGCGGCGCGCGCTTCACGCTGCTGCGTGGCCCGGCCGCGCGGCTGCACCGCGCGCTGGCGCAGTTCATGCTGGACACCCACACCCAGCGCCACGGCTACACCGAGTGCTGGACGCCGTACATCGTCAACCGCGAGGTGCTGGAGGGTACCGGCCAGTTGCCGAAGTTTCGCGACGACATGTTCTGGGTCAGCCGCGGCGGCGACGACAGCCAGCCCGAGCAGTACCTGATCAGCACCTCGGAAATCCCGCTCACCAACACCGTGCGCGAACAAATCCTGAAGGCCGAGCAGTTGCCGATCAAGCTGACCGCGCACAGCCCGTGCTTTCGCTCCGAAGCCGGGTCGGCCGGCCGCGACACCCGCGGCATGATCCGCCAGCACCAGTTCGACAAGGTCGAAATGGTGCAGGTGGTGCACCCCGAGCGCAGCGCCGCGGCGCTGGACGAAATGGTCGGCCACGCCGAGGCCATTCTGCAGGCGTTGCAACTGCCGTACCGCGTGGTGCTGCTGTCCACCGGCGACATGGGCTTTGGCGCGCAAAAGACCTTTGACCTGGAAGTCTGGCTGCCGGCGCAGAACACCTACCGCGAAATCAGCTCGTGCAGCAACTGCGGCGCCTTCCAGGCGCGGCGCATGCAGGCGCGCTTTCGCAACGCCCAGGGCAAGACCGAGTTCGTCCACACCCTCAACGGCTCGGGCCTGGCGGTCGGCCGAACGCTGGTCGCGGTGCTGGAAAACCACCAGCAGCCCGACGGCAGCGTCGCCATTCCGCAAGCGCTGCGGCCCTACCTGGGCGGGGCCGAGGTGTTGCAGCCGATCGGCTAAACTCCACCGCTTGCCCACGGACCACGGGCACCCGCTTTTAAGGAGAGGTGGCAGAGTGGTCGAATGCACCGGATTCGAAATCCGGCGTACGGTTTCTACCGTACCGAGGGTTCGAATCCCTCCTTCTCCGCCAACGCAAAACCCCAAGTCGATCAGTCGCTTGGGGTTTTTGCTTTTTCAACGGATGATTTTTTCGGTCACCCATCAACCAACCCATCATTTGGAAATTGCGCTTTAGTGAGGCGGCGTGATGTCGGGTTGAGGCAACGGGGCCATTCAGTAACGACAAACCCGGCGCAGCGGCCGGGCTTCGGTAGCGGTTGCCTCTCGCGCGCACGCGCGCGTCATTGCCGGCATGCTCAGCCTGCAGCACACCCCAGGTCGTTGGCCTCGCGAGCCGCGGCACCGATGACTCGGCCAGTGAAGGGCATCTTCGCGTGCGGCGTCGGCATGGCCGGCGCTGGCCAGCGCTTCCGCGGCGCGCAAGGATGTGGCCAAGTTGAACAGCCGCTCGGCCGAGTCGACGCCAGCGTCGGCCGTGGTGGCTACACCGCCCGTTGGTGTAGATGCCGGTCAACGGGCAGGGCTTGCCAGTGCGCTTGCCGCGCGCGTCGTACGCCAGGTGTTGCCCGCGCCACGGCGGACCAACATTCGACGCTTGATTCGGCCGTCGGCTCATAGTCAAGCCAGTTGGCGGCACCGCTGGCCAGCACCACGGACAGCGGCCACACCGCGCGCCATTCGCCGCGATCGACGCCGAGGCTGAAGTGAAGCAGGCGGGCACCGACCTTCGTCGTCAGCCGAGCCTCGCCACCAGCGCTGCGCCTTGCGAGTCAACCGTGATGCCATTGCCGGAATCGGTCGCAATGTGTACTATACACACAAATGACCAGCGCTGACTTGATTCGGGAGATGCGCCAAGCCGGCTGGGCGCTGGACCGGGTGAACGGCTCGCACCATGTGTTCAAGCATCCGGCGCGCCCTGGCATCGTCGTGGTGCCGCATCCCAAGAAGGACTTGGGGCCTGGGCTGGTCAAAGCCATCCGGCGGCAGGCCGGCATCTGAGCAGCGGACCCGCGAGGCACACCCATGCGTTACCCCATCGCCATCGAGCCCGGCACCGACGCCACCGCGTGGGGTGTGGTCGTGCCCGACCTGCCCGGCTGCTTCTCGGCCGGCGACACCGTGGAAGAGGCGCTGGTGCAGACCGAAGCGGCAGTCACCGCCTGGATCGAAGCCACTTTGGACGCCGGCCAGGCTGTGCCGCAGCCCACGCCCATTGACGCCCTGCGCGCCGCTCATCCTGAGTTCGACGGCTGGCTGTGGGCGCTGGTGACGGTGGACCCGGCCCTGCTGGACGACACGCTTGAGCGGGTGAACATCAGCCTGCCGCGCCGTGTGCTGCGCCGGCTGGATGCACTGGCCCGCTCCACGGGTGAAACGCGCTCTGGCTTCATCGCCCGGATGGCGCTGGAAGGCCGCAAGGGCACACACCAGACCTGAACAAGACCTGACCGAACCGGCCCGATGCATTGCGGACCCGTCAGTTCTCGACCGGTGACCAGTACGCCGGCAGCGGGGCCGCCCTCACGCGTCGCGCAGCAACGCCTTCATCAGGCGGCGCACGATGGGCAGCGCGGGCGCCTCGCTGCGGCCGGCCAGGGTGACCATGGCAAACCGCGCGGTTGCGTCCAACGCCGGGCTCAGCGTCAGTTCCTGCAAATCCGGGCCGGCGGCCCGGACCGCAATCAGCACGGTGTCGGTTTGCCGTGTCAACTCGACCAGGCTAGGAATCTCCTCGCAGCGCAGCGTCACACAGCGCGCCGGGTGCGCATCGGGCCCATAGCGCTCGATCAGCACGCGAGCAACCTCGTCACTGAGCGGCGTGGCGGCGATCGGATAGGCCCGCAGTTGGTCGAAGCGCACGCCGGCGCGTTTGCGCAGCAGCGGGTGACCTGGCCGACACAGGAAGGCGCCACGCATCTCATAGGTCTCGGTCGCGCGCAGGTCGGGCGCGGGCACGAGCGACCGGGCATCGACCACCAGCGCATCGATCGCGCGCTCGCGCAGACTGCGTTCGAGCAAATCGGTGCGGCCACGCGAAATCTCCAGCTTCAGGCGCGGATGGTGCCCGGCCATGTGCATCAGCAGCGGCGTCATCAGCATCGCGCCGGGCCCGGAACCCAGCCCGATGCGCAGCGTGCCGACCTGGCCAAGCGCCATCCGCGCGCTGCTCTCGCGCAGGTCGTCGGCAGCGCCGACGAGTTGGCGCGCGCGCTCGACGACCTCGCGCCCGAAGGGCGTGACCTCGCTGTGCCGGCCAACGCGGTCGAACAGATCCTGGCCGAGTTCAGCCTCAAGCGCGCGGATGCTGCGGCTTAACGCCGGCTGGGTCAGAAACAGGGTGCTGGCCGACTTGCTGAACGAGCCGGTCTGGGCCAGCGACAGCAGGTGACGCAACTGCACGAGGGTCATGGCCAGCACTCCAAGGTTGTGCTTTGAACTCATGCTAACGCAGACAACAATGCATTGGACGTTCAGTTCACCGGCCCCTACATTGCGCAGGCCCAAAACCCACCGCCTTTCCACATCCCTGGAGTTGCCATGACGAAAATCCAACGCTCGCTGGCCCTGCTGGCCGGCCTGCTGCTCAGTGCCGGCGCCGCCATCGCGCAGACCTGGCCGACAAAGCCGGTCAACCTGATGGTCCCGTACCCGGCCGGTGGTCCGTCGGACGCAATCGCGCGCATCCTCTTCAACCCGCTCGGCAAGGAGCTGGGGCAGCAGGTGCTGGTCGAGAACCTGGGCGGTGTCAGCGGCGCGCTGGCGGCGCAAAAGGTGCTGGCGGCGCCCGCCGATGGCTACTACGTCTTCCAGGGCTCGCCCAACGAGGTGATCCTGTCGCCGCTGGCCAATGCCGCGGTGAAGCTCAAGACCGAAGACTTCCGCCTGGTTCACCCGGTGTCCGATGCGGTGATGGTGTTTGTCACGCGCAAGGATCTGCCGGTGAACAGCGTCGACGAACTGATCGCGCTGGCGCGCAAGTCGGCCGACAAGCCGCTGACCTATGGCAGCGTGGGCGTCGGCTCGCTGTACCACCTGATTCTTGAGAACGTGCAGTCGCTCACCGGCGTCAAGCTGGCCCATGTGCCGTACAAGGGCAACGCGCCGCTGCTGCAGGACATCGGCGGCGGCCAGGTCGACTTTGCGGTGCTGGTCTACAGCGCCGCGATGGGCGCGATGGCCGAGCAGGGACGCCTGAAGGTGGTCGGCCAGCTCGGCGCGCAGCGCTCCGAGCTGCTGAAGAACGTGCCGGCGGCCAGCGAAGGCCAGGCGCTGAAGAACTTCTCGTACAAGATCTGGACCGGCTTCATGGTGCCGAAGAACACGCCCGAGGACGTCGTCGTGCGCCTGCACGCCGCCATCGGCAAGTCGCTGCAGGATCCGACGGTGCGCACGCAACTGGCCGCCCAGACCCAGCTCGCATCGAAGCCGATGACGCTGGCCGAGTCGGCGAAGTTCTTTGAGGCCGAGACCGCACGCTACCGCGCCATCGCCAAGCAGATCAACCTGCAGCCGCAGTGAGGCGCGCGTGACCTATCTGTTGCAGGCGCTGCGTGAGCGGGCCGGTGAATTCATCAGCCTGCGCCGCGACATCCATCGCCACCCCGAACTGGCTTTCGAAGAGCACCGCACCGCCGCGCTGGTGGCCGACAAGCTTGAAGACTGGGGTTACGCAGTCGAGCGCGGCATCGGTGGCACGGGGGTCGTCGGCACGCTGGTGCGTGGCCGCGGCACCAGGCGCCTGGGCATTCGCGCCGACATGGATGCACTGCCGATAGACGAAGCCAGCGGCGCCGGGTGGACCAGCGTACACCGCGGCGTGATGCATGCCTGCGGCCACGACGGCCACACCGCCATGCTGCTGGCCGCGGCGCGCCACCTGGCCGAGCAGGGCTCGTTCGACGGCACGCTGCACCTGATCTTCCAGCCCGCCGAAGAAGGCGGTGGCGGGGCACTGCGCATGATGGACGATGGCCTGTTCGAGCGCTTTCCCTGCGACGCGGTCTTCGCGATGCACAACATGCCCGGCATCGAGCAGGGCCGCCTGGTGCTGCGCGACGGCGCGACGATGGCCTCGTCGGACTACGCCACCATCACGCTGCACGGCGTTGGCGGCCATGGCGCGATGCCGCAGCGCGCGGCCGATCCCATCGTTGCCGCGGCCAGCATCGTCATGGCGCTGCAGACCATCGTCTCGCGCAACGTCGACCCGCTGCACGCCGCGGTGGTGACCGTGGGAGCGCTGCATGCGGGCAAGGCCAACAACGTGATCCCGGCCAGCGCCACGCTTGAACTCAGCGTGCGCGCACTCGACCGCGAGGTACGGGCCCTGCTGGAACAGCGCATCAAGGCCTTGGTGCATGCGCAGGCCGAGAGCCTTGGCGTCAAGGCGCAGATCGACTGGAAGCCGGGCTATGCGGTACTCGTCAACACGCCGGCCGAAACCGACTTCGCGCGCGAAGTGGCGACCGAACTCGTCGGCGCCGAACGGGTCACGCCGCAAGGCCCGCCGCTGACCGGCAGCGAGGACTTTGCCTTCATGCTCGAACGCGTGCCCGGCAGCTACCTGCTGATCGGCAACGGCACCGGCGGCGGCCCCGGCGAGGGCGGCTGCATGGTGCACAACCCGGGCTACGACTTCAACGACGCCAACGTCGCCATCGGCAGCGCGTACTGGGTGCTGCTCGCCGAGCGCTTTCTGGTCGCCAGGGAGCAGGCCGCGGCGCAATAAACCCCGACCCCGCAGGAGAGCGCTCGGTCGCCCGACCGAGCCACCGAAGGCGCAAACTCCCATGCACGCTCAGGTTCCGTACTGCACACCACCATCGCCGTCTGGAGAGTCGTCACCCGCGTGACGCACCGAAGGAGCAAGGCCCCAGTCGACGGGCCGAATCTCTCAGGTACCAAGGACAGGGGGAGCGGCAAGCGAGTGGCCGATCGGCGACACGCGCCATCTGTTCTGGAGTGCCTACCCATGAAAGTCATTGTCCTCGGCGCCGGCCTGCTTGGCGTCACCTCGGCTTACTTCCTGCGCCAGCAAGGCCACGACGTGGTGGTCATCGACCGCCAGGCCTCGCCGGCCGCCGAAACCAGCTTTGCCAACGGCGGCCAGATCTCGGTCAGCCACGCCGAACCCTGGGCCAACCCCAGCGCGCCATTGAAGGTGCTGAAGTGGCTGGGCCAGGAGGATGCGCCGCTGCTGTTTCGCATCCGCGCCGACATGCGGCAGTGGCTGTGGGGCTTGCAGTTCCTGCGCGAATGCACGCCGGCGCGCACGCGCTACAACATCGAGCAGATCGTGCGCCTGGGCACCTACAGCCGCGACATGCTGCAACAACTGCGGCGTGACATCGGCATCAGCTACGACGAGCGCACGCAGGGCATCTTGCACTTCTACACCAGCCAGAAGGAGTTCGACGGTGCCGAGGGCCCGGCCGCGCAGATGCGCGCACTGGGCTGCGACCGGCGCGTGATCTCGGCCGACGAGGCGGTCAAGCTTGAACCCGCGCTGCGCCACATCCGCCCGCAACTGGCCGGCGCCACCTACACGGCCGAAGACGAATCGGGCGACGCGAACCGCTTTGCGCGCGAACTCGTCAAGCGTTGCGAGGCCGACGGCGTGCAGTTTCTGCTCAGCCACACGGTGACCGCGCTGCGCGAGTCCGGCGGCCGGATCGACCATGTCGAAGCCACCGACAGCGAGGGGCGGTTTCAGCGCCTGCGCGCCGATGCCTACGTGCTGGCGATGGGCAGCCTCAGCCCGCTGTATGCGCAGCCGCTGGGCATTTCGCTGCCGATCTACCCGGCCAAGGGCTACTCGGTGACGATGCCGGTCAAGGACGCGTCGATGGCGCACCAGGTGTCGCTGACCGACGACGAATACAAGCTGGTTTTCTCGCGCCTGGGCGACCGCTTGCGCATTGCCGGCACGGCCGAACTCAACGGCTACGACCGCGACCTCAACCGTGTGCGCTGCGAGGCCATTGTCAAGCGCGTCGAGCAGCTCTTCCCCGGTGCCGGCGACAGCGAACAGGCGCAGTTCTGGACCGGACTGCGGCCCGCGACGCCGAGCAATGTGCCGATCATCGGCCGCAGCAAGCTGCCCAACCTGTACCTGAACACCGGACACGGCACGCTCGGCTGGACGCATTCATGCGGCTCGGGCAAGAGCATTGCGCGCATCGTCAGCGGGCTCAAGCCCGAGGTGGATTTCGCGTTCACCGGGTAATTCAAGGCGACGCTGAATCAGTCCCCGCAGGTGCGCCCCGGATCTGAGTCGGCGGACCGGCCGTTCAGCGCTTGAGTTCGGCGCGCTTGTCGGTCACCTCGCGCCATGTCTCGGCGTCGGGCAGGGCCGGCTTGGTCTTGGTGATCGGCTTCCAGGACTGCGCCAATTCGGCGTTCAGGGCAATGAAGTCCTGCTGGTCGCCGGGCACGTCTTCTTCGGCGTAGATCGCCGATACCGGGCATTCGGGCACGCAAACCGCGCAGTCGATGCACTGCTCTGGGTCGATGACGAGAAAGTTCGGCCCTTCGCAAAAGGCATCGACCGGGCAGACGTCGACACAGTCGGTGTACTTGCAGCGGATGCAGGCCTCGGTGACGACGAAAGTCATGGACGCAGCCCCCATTGATTCGTGCGAAATAAAGAGTACATCGCATGCATCTTATAGCCGATTCCGGCTGAAAGAAATATACTCAGTGCCTCTTTAGGGGCATCCATGCGTCTGGCCGAGTACACCGACTACACCTTGCGCGTGCTGATGTACTGCGCCGCCCGCCCGCAGCAGTTGGTGACCATCCAGGAACTGGCCGACTACCACGCGGTATCGCGCAACCACTTGATGAAGATCGTTACCGACCTCGGTCGCCAGGGCGTGCTGGAAACCGCGCGCGGCCGCGGTGGCGGGCTGCGGCTGCTGATGGACCCGGCGCTGCTGCGCATCGGTGATGTGGTGCGCGCGTCGGAGTCTGACTTTCGGCTGGTCGAGTGCTTTGACGCCAGCACCAACCAGTGCCGGCTGAGCCCGACCTGCCGAATCAAGGGCTTGCTAAGCAGCGCGTTGCAGGCCTACTTCAATGCGCTCGACAGCGTGACCCTGGCCGACATCGTCGCCCCGGCGCCACCGCCGCCGCCAGCCGGCGGCACGCTGCACGCCCTGACGCTGCGCCGCCGCCCGCTGGCCGCCGCGCCGCCGGCGCCCCGTGCCGGGCGTAAGTCCGGCAAGTCCGGCAAGTCCGGCAAGTCCACCAAGCCAGGGCCTTCCGATGCCTGAGCGCGCGGACACATGCAAACGCAAGGAACCCCGATGAAAACGATTGAACTGCACGCCAGCCCGGAAGCGGTTTACCCCTTCGACGCGCGCGGCGTTTCCAAGCGATTTCGGCACGCCGCCATCTTTGGCGCGCTCGACAGTCTGCAACCGGGCGAGACCATGCGCTTTGCCAACGACCATGACCCGTTGCCGCTGCTGGCGCAGATCGCGCAGCGCTATGGCAGCCGGGTCAGCGTGGAATACCGCCAGCGCGAGCCGGGGGCGATCGTCATCGACTTCAGCGTGCACTGACCGGCCAGCCCCGGCCAGCCGGCCCAAGCTTGCGCCGGCCGCCTGGCGCGGCCGCCGCGCCTGACCGCGGCGGCCGTGCGCTTGGCCACTCAGCCCTTCCAGCGCGCAGATTCAGCGGTCATGCGCCTGCAGGCCCCAGCGCTTGATGCGGCGGTAGACGGTCATGCGCGCGATGCCCAACTGGTGCGCGACCACGCTGACGTTGCCCTGCGCCGCGCGCAGGTACTGCTGTAGCAGCAAGGCCTGCGGCGGCAGCGCCGGGCGTGCGGCCGCCGCGGCGTCGGCCTGGGCCACGCCGGGGTCGGCGGCGGCGCTTTGGCCGGCGTTGGGCGGGTCAACGGGGGGGCGAGCGCCGGCGGCTGGCGGCGGCGCCGCGGCGAGCAGGCTGTCGGGCAGTTCGGCCAGCCCGATCACGCCGCTGGCACCGGCCATCGCGCGTGCGTAGTCGAGCACGTTGCGCAGTTCGCGCAGGTTGCCCGGCCAGGTGTGGGCGCGCAGGCAGTGTTCGGCTTCGGCGGCCAGGCGCAGCGGCGCGGCCGGCGCGGCGGCGGTCGCGGTGTCCAGCATGCGCCGCACCAGCCAGCCCAGGTCGCTGCGCTGGCGCAGCGGCGGCAGGCTGAGCTGGGCGCCGGCCAGGCGGTAGAACAAGTCGTCGCGAAAGCGGGCCTCGCGCACCCGGGTGCCCAGATCCGCATGGGTCGCGGCGATCACCCGCAGGTCGACCTTGTGCGCGCGGGTGGCGCCCACCGGCAGCAGCTCGCGTTCGGCCAGCACGCGCAGCAGGCGCGGCTGCAGCGCCAGCGGCATGTCGCCGATTTCGTCGAGGAACAGCGTGCCGCCGTCGGCCTCGGCGATCAGCCCGCGCTTGCCCTTGGGCGACGCGCCACTGAAGCTGCCCGGCAGGTGGCCGAACAGCTCGCTTTCGATCAGGCTTTCGGGAATGGCGGCGCAGTTGACCGCAACAAACGGCTTGCCGCGGCGCTGGCTGGCCTGGTGCATGGCCTTGGCCAGCACCTCCTTGCCGCTGCCGGTTTCGCCGCTGATCAGCACGCTGACGGGGGTATCGACCAGCCGCGCGGCGCGCTGCAGCACGCGGTCGACCGCCGCGTCGCCGCCGGACAGCGCGGCCAGCGCGGGCGGCAGCGCCGCGTCGGCGCCAACCACCGACGGCGCGGCGTGGCCGGACCAGCGCGACGGCGGCGGCACCGCGTGCAAGAACAGCACCCGGCCACTGCGCGCCAGCGCCAGCGCGCGCCGCTCGCCGGGCAGCGCGCGCATGAAGCGGCCCAGGTCCTCGAAGCGGGCATTGAACAGCGTGCCAAACGGCAGCCCGAGCACGGAGCTGCCGTGCTCGGCCTGCAGCAGCAGTTGCGCCGCGCGGTTGTGGCCGACGATGCGGCCGGCGGCGTCCAGCGCCACCAGGTGGTCGGGGCTGATCTCGACGAATTCGGGGCTGGGGTGCAGCTTGAGCACCCAGTCATTGCGGTAGCAGCGCAGAAAGTTGGCGCTTTCGACCCGGTGCGCGTAGAGCTTGACCAACTGCAGCGCCAGGTGCTGGCTGTCCTTGGCCTGCGGCGAAGTCAGCGCGCTGATGTCGAGCACCGCGTTGAGCCGGCCGAGCGGGTCATAGACCGGCGCCGCGGTGCAGGTCAGCGGGATGTGGGTGGCGTCGAAATGGTCGCCCTGGTGCACCGTCAGTGCCTGGCCGGTGGCGATGGCGGTGCCGACGCCGCAGGTGCCGGCCAGGTGCTCGCTCCAATCGCTGCCCAGGTACAGCCCGGCGCGGCGCAGCGTGGCGTCGAGCTGCAGGTCGCCGATGAAGTCGACCGTGACGCCGCGGGCGTCGGTCAGCAGCACGCAATAGCCCATGCCGGCCACCTGCTGGTACAGCGCCTCCAGGCCGTGGCGGGCAATGCGCAGGAACTCGTCCATGCGGTCCTGGTGCTCGCGCAGCCGCGGCTGCGGCACGATCACCGCGTCCTGCATGCGCGTCGGGTCCAGCCCGTGCTGGTGCACGCAGCGCGTCCAGCTTGCGGCGATCAGGGGGTCGGGGAGCTGCGGCGCCGGCAGCGGCGCGCCGTCGCCGGCTAAGCGCATCACCGCGGCAATGTGTTCACGCTGTCGGGCCTGCATCGCCTGCTCCTTGCCGTGCCGCCAAACCGCAAAGGGTAGGGCAGCGGCGAGCGGGCGTATACGCGGTCCGTCCCTGATGCGGGTGGCGCGCCCGGCGTATGGGGCGTGCTCGTCGGCCGGGCGACGGCGGGTTCAGGCGGCCGAGGACGAGCCCTGCCGGGGATGCTGTGCGCGCCGCGCGGCGCGCTTCAGGCGCGCCTGCGCCGCGGCCAGCCGGCCAGTGCAATACCACCGACCAGCAGCAGTGCCCAGCTGCCGGGCTCGGGTACGGCCGACAGGTTGTAGCCGATCTGGAAGTCGTCCACATAGGCGGTGCCATAGGCCGCCACCGGGAAGTTGGGCATCACCGCGCCAAAGCTGACGATGGGCATGGCGCCGCCCGGGCTGCTGACCATTTGCTGCCAGGTCTGGCTGCCGTTGCCGATGGACAGGCGCAGCGCGGTCCATTCCACCGGGTCGCGCTCGATGGCCACGCTGAGCCAGGTTTTCTTCAGGCTGAAGCCAGGCGTGTAGAACGCGGCCGTGTTCATCAGGTTGTGGCCATACATCACGCGGTTGTCGGGCAGCAGCCACATGCCCAGGCCGCAGCAGCCGCCGGTGGTGAGCGAGAGGGCCCAGGGCAGGTCACTGCTGGCTTCCTGGTCCAGGTACAGCATCATCGACAGCCGGAACGGGTCGGTCTGCGAGTTGAGCGTGACGCCGGGGTTGCCCAGGGTGCGGTACATGGCCGCGGTCCCCCCAATCACGGCAGTCTGGGCGCTTTGCACCAACTGCACGGATTGGCTGCCACTCCAGGCCTTTTGCGTGCTCACCAGCACATAAGGGCTGGGCGCGCTGGCAGAGGGCTCACGCGGCGTGGTCTGCCAGCCGTCCTGGCCACTGGCAGGTTGCTGGTAGGCGTCACCCAGGACGCCGACGCTGAAGCTTGGGCTTTCAAAATTGGTGCCGTAGACCATGGTCTGGGCCTGGGCGTTTTGGCCCAGGGTGGCGACGACCAGGCCCACTGCCAGGGTGGCCGCAATGGCCGGGGTGCTTTTCAAGGCGGCGCTCCTTCAGCGATGCGGACACGTGAATGTCAGCGCATTCTGTGCTTCAGGGCCGTGGCCCACCATCCCCCGGCCGGGTGCCAACAGGCTCGGCCGCTTTCGCGAGGCTATTGAGATGCACGGTCGCGCGCCCTCCGCCAGCGCGGCATCGTCCCGGCGCCGGGGCGTCGCTGCGGCGTCGGTCGTAGCTGCGGGCGGCACCAACCACCGCTGTCCTTGACCGCGAGCACTTACCCCGTCCGACGGTCAGGCCGCGCCGACGATGCAGCGCTGCCCGCCCGCTTGGCCGCGACGCCGACGTCGCTGACTTACATTGCCCCAGCGCCACCGGCTGCCGGAGCGCTTCAGTTCAACGCATTTACCTGCCGCCAGCAATATCGGATGGC
>WBZS01000417.1_pt1 | contig 31213 bp, 25 predicted proteins | sample 5204201 | NCBI WGS metagenome assembly WBZS01 (sample SAMN12344357, study PRJNA552823) | activated sludge metagenome | biome: Activated sludge suspended growth; feature: Nitrification reactor; material: Wastewater; isolation source: activated sludge from nitrification reactor of wastewater... | reverse complement strand
CGTGGCGAAGAAACCGGTCCTCGCGAATAAGATGCGCTAGCCCTGGGGCGCTCTGAGACGAGCGCCGGCCGCTGACGTATACTCTGGCCCACAGCGATGGCCCTGATCACGATCGGTCGGTACACCCTCAACGCTCAGCTCGGCGCCGGCGGCATGGCCACGGTGTACCGGGGCTTCGACCCGCGCCTGGCGCGCGACGTGGCGATCAAGCTGCTCCTCGCCGACACACAGGGAGATCCCGCGCTGCGCGAGCGTTTCGAGCGCGAGGCGCACACGATCGCGCGGCTCGAGCACCCGGCGATCGTGCCCGTCTACGACTTCGGCGAGGACCAGGGGCAGCTGTACCTGGTCATGCGCCTGATGACCGGGGGCTCGCTGCGCGATCGGCTGCAGCGCGGCGCCCTGTCGCCGGAGGCCGCCGCACTCATCGTCGAGCGCCTGGCGGACGCGCTGGACACCGCGCACGCGCAGGGCATCATCCACCGCGACCTCAAGCCCGGCAACATCCTCTTCGACGAGTACGACAACCCCATGATCGCGGACTTCGGCATCGCCAAGCTGGCCTTGCAGGCCGGGGCCGCGACGCTGACTCAGACCGGCTCGCTGGTGGGCACGCCGGCCTACATGAGCCCCGAGCAGGTGCGCGGCGAACCCGACGTCGACAAGCGCAGCGACCTGTACGCCTTCGGCATCATCGCCTACGAGCTGCTGACGGGCCGTCTGCCGTTCAAGGCCGACACGCCCTATGGGTTGCTGATGCAGCACGTCATCGCGCCTGTGCCGCGTCTGCTCGACACGAACCCAACGCTCCCCGCGGGCTGTCAGGCCGTCATCGAGCGCGCGCTCGCCAAAGAGCGGGCCGACCGTTACGCGAGCGCCGGGGCGTTCTCGGCCGCCCTGACGGAAGCCGTCGGTCTGCGGGCCACCGGCTGGACCCCGGCGCCCGGGATGCTCCAGGCGACGCTGCTGCCCGGGTCCGGGCCGGACGAGCCCGCCCAACCATCGGCTGCAGCCGACGCGCTGGCCCGCGTGCGCGAGGCCACGCCGGTGCCCCGGCCGCCGCGTCGCGGCTGGGCCGTCCCGGCGCTGGTGCTGGCCGGCGTCGCCGGGCTTGCGCTTGTCGTGGTGGGTATCGCGGCGGCCCTCTTCGCCTATAACTGGTGGGCGAACCGAAACCTGCAACCTACGGCCGTCGCCGCGGCGACGGCCACGCTGGCGGTCGTGACGTCGCCGCCGACCACCGTCCCGGCGACGCTGACCGCTGAACCCAGCGCCACGCCCGCACCGACGGCCACGGCGACGCTTGTGCCGCTGGCCGTGGAGCCGATCCCGCTGGCGTCGATCGTCAACGGGCCGCTGACCAACGATTACGCGGCGCCGCCGATTGGCCGGGTCGAGCTCGGGGGTGTGACCTTCGACCTCGACGGCCGGGCCTTTCACAGCCAGGCGGCGCCCGCGCCCAACAACGGTTACCCGGACCGCGCCGGGCTCGACCTGGCCCTGGTCGGTGTCGAGCGCGTGTTCGTCTTGATCACGGCCGGCGACGCGTTCACGCGCTGGGCGGGCGAGCGCGTCGGTCAGATCGTGCTGACCTTTGACGGCGCCGACCCCGTGACCGTCGATCTGGTGCTGGGCGAGAACCTGCGCGAATGGCACCCGGCCGACAACGTGGTCTCGACGGCGCCCGGCGTCACCGAGGTGTGGACCGGGCCGATCGCGGGTTTCCCGAACCTGACCGGCCACCTCGACCTGCTCACCATCGCTGTGCCGGCCGATCGTGCAACGGCCACGCTGACGCGCATCGACTTCATCGACCTCTCGGCCGACACGGTCGGGTCGCGCGACCCGGCCATCACGGTCGCGGGCCTGGCGATCGAGCATCGCTGACCGTGACGGCGCAGCCGCGCGGCGTTCAAGGCGCGCGTGGCGTTGTCACGAGTGGATAAGTCCCCAGAATCACACCATCGGAATCGAGCTTAAGCCAGTTGGTGTGCCCCCACTCGTGCGGCGCGCCATCGAAGGCAAAGAGCACCACGGCCCGCACCCGCGGATCGTGCCGCCAGGGTAGCCAGCCCTCCGTCGGCCACTCGGGGTAGCGGCCCGCGTTGCCGTTCAGGGCGAGGTCCAGCCATTGGCCGACGACGCGGGCCGCGGGCCAATCGCGACCGCCGTCGGTCGCCGCCGGATCCTGGCTCTCGGCGTGGCGCCAGCCGGTCTCCGTGATCCACACATCCAGATCTCGTACGCCGTAGCTCTCGAGTTTGGCGAGCTCCCAGATGTAGCCGTTGATGCCGCGGTTGAACTGGCCGGGTTCGGGTTCGAGGGAGTCGGGATTCGCGGCGCCGTTGATCCGATCGATCTGAAAGACCTGGTCCCACGGCCCGTTGGCGAGCGGCCCGGTCGGGTACGGGTGCGCGGCCCAGGCGTCGATGGCGTCGAACACGTCGGGCACCTCGGCGCGCATCCCGTCCATGAATGACTCGGCGTCGACGTAGGTGAAGCCGTTATTGAAAGGCAGGCCGTTGGTGTGCGGGGCGTAGGCGTCGAGCGGGGCGTTGAGCACAAGCGCCTGCGGGTCAGCCGCGTGCACGGCCCGGGCGCCGTCGCGCAGGAAGCGCGCGTAGGCGGCCGGGTCCGCGACGCCGCCCCATTCGTCGCCGTGGTTGGGCTCGTTGCCGACGAGGACCGGATGCGTGTCGGTCGGCCACTTCAGCCCCGCCACGAAACGCGCATAGCGCCCCGCGGTTTGCGCATAGCCACCATCGGGATCGCCCGGTGGCCGGGTCCAATATCCGGCATCGCGATCGTACGTGGTCGCAAGCCGCACGATCGGCCGCAGCTCCAGCTGCGCGCAAAGATCCAGCAGAACCTGCCACCGCGCGACGTCGAGGTCATCGAGCCGCACCAGCTCGACGACGTAGCCGCCGGCGCCGAGCTGCGCGCGAGCGGCCTGCAGGTGCGCGGCCCACACCGACTGCGGCCAGACGTTGCGGCCGTCGTCGAGCAGGAGGTGGACGCCCAGGATGTTGTCGGGCTCGGGCGTGGCGCTTGGGGCGAACGTCGGCGCAGGTCGCGTCGCCGTCGACGTGGGTTGCGCGATGGCAGGAGCCGCCGTCGGTGTCGCTGAAGGTGTCGGCGCGCTCGCCGGCGCGCAGGCGACAAGGGTCAGGGCGAGGGCCAGGGTGGGGCGCAGGTGCATGTCTGCATTCTCCCTCAGGCCCGGTCACTGCGCTCCTCACCAGCGTGCAGCTCGATTTGCGCAGTCGCGTCACTGTTCGACCCTCGCACCACTTCGTTCTTCGCCCAACTTCCTGCCGAATGAGTAGCAGCAACGCACGTGTTGGGTCCATGGGAAGAAGGCTGCCGCGACCCGATCGGGCGCCCGAGCGCAACGCGGCTGCACCCGCCGGCGCCGGCGTGGGCGATGCGCGGCGTTGGCGATATCGTCTCAGGTAATGGCGAGCGTGCTCCAGGAGGATCGATGCGTCGTGTGTTGAACGTCATTGCGGTGTTGTTGGGGATCGTTCTGCTGGCCGTGGTCGGGCTGGCCGTCGCGATCGTCGTCGATCGCGGCCAGGGGCCCGGCCGGCTGGCGGCCCTGGCCAACGTGACGGCGCCGGGCGTATCGGGACCGGATGTCGCCGCCTACGTGGCCCGGCCGTCGGGCGCGGGCCCGCACCCGGCCGTGATCTTGATCCACGAGTTCTGGGGCCTGCGCGACGACATGGTGGCCAAGGCCGACCTGCTGGCCGCGCAGGGCTACGTGGTCGTCGCGCCCGACCTGTTCCGCGGCGTGACGACGGACTTTCTGCCCACCGCCATCTATAACGTGGTGTCGACGCCGGCCGAGACCCAGAACGCCGATCTGGCCGCGGTCTACGCCTGGCTCGTGTCTCAACCCGACGTCGACGTCAGCCGCGTCGCGGTGGCGGGCTTCTGCTTTGGCGGCGGGGCCTCGCTGCGCTACAGCCTGACCAACCCGGATCTGGCTGCGACCGTGGTGTTCTACGGCCAGGTCGTGACCGATCCCGCGCAGCTGGCGCAGCTCCCGGGCCCGGTGCTCGGCATCTTCGGCGGCGCGGACAGTTCAATCCCGCTCGACCAGGTCCAGGCGTTCGAGGCGGGCCTCGAACAGGCGGCCGTGCCCCACACGATCTCGATTTACGACGGACAGCCGCATGCGTTCGTCACCACGGTCGACGCCATCGCGGCAGGCGGCGCGCCGGGTGAGGCCTGGGCGCAGATGCTGGCGTTCCTTGACGAGAACCTGAAACGCGCGCCGGGCGTGGTCGCGTCGCCCGCCCGTTCAGCGAACGTGCCCGACGATCGCTGGGCCTACGCGTTCCGGCTCGCCTGGTCGCACCTGTTCGAAACGGACAGCCACAGCCATCACTGAGGCGCGGCCGCGGTCGGCGCATCGCTCAACGCCAACAGCGCGTCCGCCAGCGCCTCGATCTCGGTGCGCAGGGCGAGCGCGCTCAACCAGGTGTCGGGGATCCCGGTGACGCCGTAGTGGGCGCCCGCGATCTGGCCGCAGATCGCGGCGGTCGTGTCCGCGTCGTCGCCCAGGTTCGCGGCAGCGAGCACGGCGTCGCGGAAGGAGCGCGTGCTCTCGAACGCCCAGAGCGCGGCCTCCAGGCTGTTGACCACGTAGCCGTTGCCCATAATCTCGCCCGGCATCTTCCGGCCCAGCCCGCCGCGAGCCAGCGCCGCGATTTTCGGGCTCGAGAAGTCGACGGCGTCGGCGGGCCTGTGCAGGTCGTCGCGCCCAGCGCCGTCGAGGGCGCGCACGAGGATGCGCGCGAAGAGCCGGCTCGCCTGCAGACACTCCTCGGCGGCATGGGTTGTGCGCGTGCTGAGTTCGGCGAAGCGCTCGGCCGCCCGGGGATCCCGCGCGAAGCACATCGGCACCGGCGCCAGACGCATCAACGCCCCGTTGCCGGCGGTGTGCGGCTCGGACGATCCGCTGACTGGATCGCCGGTTTGAGCGAAGCGCTCGAGCGCGGCGCGCACCGTGTTACCGACGTCGAAGCAGCGGCCGGTGCTGCTCAGGTAGCCGTCGCGGTACCAGCGCTGGTAGCGGCGCATCTGGTCGGCGGCGTCGAAGCCCTGGCACGCGACCAGGCTGGTCGCGAGACAGAGCGCCATCGACGTGTCATCGGTCCATTGCCCGGCGCTCAGGCCGAACGGTCCGCCGCCGACGAGATCGGTCAGCGGCGCAAACGAGCCGCGCGGCTGAAACTCGATTGTCGTGCCGATCGCGTCGCCGACGGCCAGGCCCAACAGACATCCGCGATACCGGTCCCGGCGTTCCATCGCCCCCATGGGCATCTCCTTTAGCTGCTGGCGCTGTTGTAATGGCGCAGCCCGCTCTTCCAGATCTGGTGCACGATCCACAGCAGGGCGAACGGCAGGACGATGGCCCAGACCATGTAGGCCGGCGGCAGGCGGTTGAGCGCGGCGAGCGGCGGAAAGTTGGTGATGACGAAGATCGGCAGGATGAACACCCCGGCGCTCTGGATCCAGCGGCTGTAGATGTCCATCGGCATGCTGTTGAAATCCCAGAACTGATCCACGATCCCGGCCAGCGCGGTGGCGTTGAGGAGCCAGAAGGTGAGGAGCAACGGGAGCAGGAACAGGCCGTAACTCACCAACGTGCTGAGCGCGAAGAAGACCGCGTAGCCGCCGACCGTCGCGACGGTTAGCGGCAGACCCAGCCGCACCCAGGCAAGCGCGACCATGACGAGACCCGCGATCACGTCGACGCCGAAGATGGTCAGGTCCGCCCGGCGCAGGGTGACCATGAACTGCGTCGAGACCGGTTTGGTCAGCAGGAGATCGAGATCGCCGTCCTTGATCAGGCCGCGCAGGCCGTAGTTGTTGAGCATGAACAGCCCCGCGTACAGACCGGTCAGGGCCACGAACGTGCCGCTGAAGAGCAGCACCTCGTCGGGCTTGAGCCCGTTGAGCGTGACCCCCGAGCTGTACACGACGGCCACGTACGACAGTTTGACCAGCAGATAACCGGCCTCCATGCTGAAGTTGCCGATGAAGTTGAACCGGTATTCGAGCTGCGCGATCAGGCTGTTCTTGACGAACAGGCCGTAGATCGTCAGATGCTTGCGGAACTCGCGCCAGAAGTCGCGCATGTCAGCCTCCCACCGCCACGTAACGGCGTCCGCCCTGGCCCCAGATCAGGCGCGCCAACGCCGCCGTCGCCGCGATCCACACGACCTGCATCGCGAGCCCCTGGGCGATCGCGTCGGCCGGCAACTGGCCGTTGAGCACCAGGAGCGGAAACGACACGGTGTAGCGAAACGGCAGCAGGCTCAGAACCTGCATGGCCGTCGGGCCGAAGACCTCGAGCGGGAAGATCCCGCCGCTGAGCAAGACCGTCACGATGCGGATCCCCTCGAACAGGAAGCCGATCTCGACGATCCAGAAGGCCACGGCGCTGAAGCAGTAGAAGATCAGGAAGTTGAGGACCACGGCCAGCGCGAGCGTGACCAGGAAGAGCAGGATGCCGCCCAGGCCTACGTTGATCCCCCAGACCGCATTGAGACCGACCAGCACGGCCGCCATGAGCAGCAGCACGATGGCCAGGTTCGGCAGCTTCTGCCCGAGGAAGGCGCTCAGTCGATACGGGAAGTAACCCAACGGCTGCACCAGGAAGGTGCTGAACTTGCCGTTCTTGATGTCCTCCATGATCTCGTACTCGAAGCCGGTGTGCACGAGCCGCGCCGCCAGCCCGGCCAGGAACGTGTACGCGATCATCTGCGGGTACGTGAACCCGTACAGCTCGGTCTGGCTCGAGCCGTTGTAGATCGCGGTCCAGAGAAAGGTCTGGATCACGATCGGGTAGACGGCGCTGATCAGCGAGATCAGGAAGTTGAGCCGGTACTCGAGCGCGGTCTGAAACCCGAGCTCGAACGCCTTGGCGTATTTCTTAAGCCGTCGCATGACCGGCCTCGCGGCGCTGGTAGAGCAGGGCGATGCCCTCTTCCACCGGGATGTCCTCGATCGTGAAGTCGACGACCGGCAGACGGTCGAGGATCGCCTGCGACCGGGCCTTTAGCTCGGCGCGTGGCACTTCGAGCGTCGCCGCGAGCCCGGTCTGCGCTTTGACTTCGCCGAAAGCGGCGAGGTCGGCGGCCGAGACCGCGCTCGATAGCTGCAGACGGATCACTTTCGACTGGGCGAAGACCTCGTTGACGCGGGTCAGTTCGCCGTCGTACACGATCTGGCCGGCGTTGATGATCACCACCCGCTTGCACAGGTCCTCGATGTCTTCCATGTAATGGCTGGTGAGCAGGATGGTCGCCTTGCGCTCCTGGTTGTAGTACTTGAGAAAGTCCCGGATCTTCTTTTGCGAGAGCAGGTCAAGCCCGATCGTCGGTTCATCGAGGAAGATCAGGCGCGGCTGGTGCAGCAGCGCGGCCACGAGTTCCATCTTCATCCGCTCGCCGAGCGACAGGCGCCGCACCTGCACGGTGAGCAGGTCTTTCACGTCGAGGAGCTCGGTCAGTTCGGCCAGGGTCCGTTCGTAGGCGCGGTCCTCGATCTCGTAGATGCACTTGTTGAGGAAGAGCGACTCGTTGGCGGGCAGATCCCACCAGAGCTGGTTCTTCTGGCCCATCACGATGGCGAATTGCATCTTGAAGGCCTTCTTGCGCTCCCAGGGCGTGAAGCCCAGCACCGAGGCGCCGCCACCGGTCGGGTGCACGATGCCCGAGAGCATCTTGAGGGTCGTCGTCTTGCCCGCCCCGTTCGGCCCCAGAAAGCCCAGCATCTCGCCCTCGGCGACCTCGAACGAGATGCCGCGCACGGCCTCTTTGATCAGCTTCTCCCGCTTGAACAGGTTCCGCAGCGAGCTGCGCAGGCCGAGCTCCTTGCGATAGTAGTCGAAGGATTTGGACAGACCGTTGACTTCGATCAACATGGCGTGGCGGTTCCCCTGGCGATGTGACGCAACGGGCCCAAGCATAGCAGGCTCGCCGTTTGCAGGGCGCCCGATGGGTCACCGTTAAGACCCGTTGGGAAGAGACAGGCGGAAACCGGGGTGATGCGAGGGTCGGGGCGGAGCCCCGACCCTCGCATCACCCCGGTTTCCGCCCAACTTCCTGCTGGCTGCGCAGCAACCCGATGGTCGCCATCGACCAGGTGCAGATGGTGAGACAATGTCAAAAGCTTCACCCAGGCACGGCATCGAGGAGGCGCGGGACCCCATGCTCACCGACCGGTTCAAGTCGTTCAACTACGCCATCGGCATGTTCGGGACCTCGATCCCGATCAACATGCTCAAGACCTACGCCGCCATCTACTACGTCGACCAGCTGGGGCTGACCACGGTGCAACTGGCCACGATCCTGCTGGTCTACACCTTCATCGACGCGATCGACAACCCCGTGTACGGCTTTCTTTCGGACCGGACGCGCACGCGGTGGGGCCGGCGCCGACCCTGGCTCGTGATCGGCACGCCGCTGCTGGTGCTGTGCTTCATCGCCTTCTACGCGACCCCGGCCTTTTTGGCCGGCGAGAGCCTGTTCGCGTACGCGATGTTGTTTTACATCCTGGCCGGCACGCTGGACTCGGTCATCAACGCCAACTACGGCGCGCTCTTCCCGGAGCTGTTCCGCACCGATGCCAGCCGCGCGTCGACCAACGCCCTGCGCCAGGCCTTTCAACTGGTGGCCATGATCATCAGCATCGCGCTGACGCCGGTCGTCACCGAGAAGCTCGGGTACATGTGGACCGCGATCGTCTACGGTCTGCTGGGCGGCGCCGTGATCCTGTACATGGCGTTCACGGCCCGCGAAGTGGCCGTGTCGGACGACGATGAAGCTCCGGGTCTGTGGAGCAGCCTCAAGGACCTGGCGCTCAACCGCAAGTTCTGGTTGGTCGGCATCGCCAACGCCTTCTACAGCGCCGCGATGTCGCTGGTGCTGGTCGCGCTGCCGTTCTTCGCCAAGTACACGCTGAACATCCCCAGCGCACAAACCACGCTCCTGTTTGCCGCGGTGCTCCTGATCGCCATCGGGTGCGTGGCGGTCTGGGCGCGTCTGGTGAAGCGGTTCGGCCTGATCCCGGTCTGGCGGGCGGCGTTGCTCGCCCTGGCGCTGGCCTACATCCCGCTCTACTTCGCCGACTCGCTGGCGACGGCCGCCATCGGGAGCGCGTTGGTCGGCTTCGGTTTCGCCGGCGCGATCACGACCATGGACCTGATCGGGGCCAAGGTGATGGACGAGGACACGGCCCGCCACAACGTGCGACGCGAGGGCATCATCTCGAATGCGCTCGGCTTCATGAACCGGCTCAACGGCCTGTTCACCAGCGCGGCGTTTTACCTGGTCTTTGTGCTGTTCGGTTTCGAGAGCGGTCAGAACCCGGGCGCGCAGCCCGACCAGGCCGCGCGCTTCCTGCTCACCGTCGCGCCGCCGATCCTGATGGTCATCAGCTTCGCGTTTTCGTTCCTGATCAGCTTCCCGGCCGACGCCGGTGCGCCCCAACAACCGGCAGACGGCGTGCCGCAACCTGCGTCGTCCTGACGCGCAACCCTTAATCAGCAATCAGCAATCAGCAATCAACAATCACATGGCTCTCCTTCGAATAGACCACGTCCCGGAAACCGTCAAGGTCAACCTGCCGCTGAACGTCATCGTCCCCGATCCAGCCGCGCTGCGCGCGCAGCCGCTGAGCGAGCGGAAGGTGTTGTACCTGCTGCATGGATTGAGCGACGACGCCACAGCCTGGCAGCGCTTTTCGCCCATCGAGACGATCGCGGCGAAGTACGGGCTGGTCGTCGTCATGCCGTCGGTCGGCCGCAGCTTCTACACCGACCAGCCCAACGGCCAGCTGTACTTTACGTACCTCACCCAGGAACTGCCGCGCTATCTGAAGGACGTGTTCGGCCTGGCGCCGCGCCGCGAAGACACGTTGCTCGCCGGGCTGTCGATGGGCGGCTACGGCGCGTTCAAGACCGCGTTTCACTATCCCGAACGCTTCGCCGCGGTCGCCAGTTTCTCGGGCGTGCTCTCGCTCGAGATCTTCAACACGCTGCCGGGTGATCCGCGTCAGACCGAGTTCACGCACATCTTCGGCGATCTGAGCCGCCTGGCCGGCAGCGCCCACGATCCGGCGGTCTGGCTGAAACGCGCCGCGGAAACGGGCGTCACGCTCCCGCGCCTGTACGTCGCCTGCGGGCGCCAGGACGATCTATATCCGCTCGGCCTGCACTTCCTGGCCCAATGTCGGGCGCTGGGGATCGATGTCGACTACTTCGAAGAGGACGGGCACCACGACTGGCCCTTCTGGAATATTCACATCCAGCGCTTTCTAGACTGGGCGCTCAGCGAGTCCAGCGACTAGAGGCAGGTCACACCCGCATGCCAACGACCCTCGTGCTCGAGCTTCAGATCAATCCGGCGCAAGCCGGCTCGTATTTCACGTTGCCCTTCGACGTGCCCGACGGCGTTGAAGCCCTGAGTCTGTCCTACCGGTACGCGCGTCGGCTCGAGCAAGAACGCGCTCTCGAGCACGGCGTCTTCACCGCGCGCCCGGAGGCCAATATCATCGACCTCGGTTTGATCGCGCCCGACGGGTCGCAGGTGGGCGCCTCCGGTTCGGACAAGACCGAGATCCGGGTCAGCGAGACCGAGGCCACACCCGGCTATCGGCCCTGCCGGATCGCGCCCGGCGAGTGGAAGATCCTGGTCGGCGCGTACAAGATCGCGCCGGAAGGCGCCCGGGTGCGCTACGAGGTCGTGCTCGCGGAGCGCCATCGTCGGCTGCTGCGCGGGGATCTGCACACCCACACGATCGCGTCGGACGGCGTGCACACGGCTGAAGAACTGGCGCTCAAGGCGAAACGCAACGGCCTTGATTTCGTCGCCATCACCGATCACAACCAGCCCGTGGCTCAGGCGTCGCTGCCGCGCATCGACGGCGTCACCTTGATCCCCGGTCTCGAGTGGACGCACTACCAGGGCCACGCCAACTTCCTCGGATCCGAACAACCGTATGACGGCGCGTTCGCGACCAACACGCCCGAAGAGGCGCGCAGCCGCTTCGAGTCTGCGCGCCGGCGCGGCGCCGTGATCACGGTCAATCACCCCTTCGACGAGGGCTGTCCGTTCACGTTCGACCTCAACGCCTTGCCGTTCGATGGTCTCGAGATCTGGAACGGCCCGATGCGCGAGGCCAACCTGCGCGCGGTCGGGCTGTGGCAGCACCTGCTATGCGCCGGTCGACGCGTCCCGGCCTGCGGCGGCAGCGACTACCACCGCGACACGCCCTTCATCTTCCTGGGCGGACCGACGATGGGCGTGTACGCGGACTCGCGCGGCGCTTCCGACATCCTGGCCGCGGTCCGCGCCGGTCGGTCGTTCATCACGTTTGCGCCGAACGGGCCGGCGCTGGAGCTGACCGCCGGCGCTGCGGGTCTGGGCGAGTCGGTGTCCTGGGCTGAGACGCAAGCCGTGACGTTGAAGGCCACCGGCCTGCTCACCGGCGACGTCGTACGCGTGGTGACGAACAGCCGCAGCGACGTCGTGTTTCAGGCGCCCTCCGACGGCGATGTGAACCTGGCGTACGCGCTTGAGGCGCCGGGCTTCGCGCGGGTCGAGGTGCTGCGCGCCTTCCTGCCCGGGCTGCCGATGCTGCCGGCGTTGCTCTCGAACCCGATCTACTTCGAGGGCTGAGGGCCGATCGGGGGTCGACTGGCTCGTTCAGTCGACCGGCGGATCCAGACGGAAGTCGAAGTCCTGGTCGCGATCGCAGAATAGCGCGCCGTCGCGCACGTCGAGCGCGGCGACCTGGAGCGACGTGCGCTTGTAGCCGGCCGGGTGGACCTCGTCGAAGCCGTAGTGGCGGCCGTCGAACCGTTCGGGGTGTGTGAAATAGAACACGTAGGCGTTGTCGCCCTGCACGACCACGTCGGCGTGCAGGCCCATGGTGCCGTCGTCGGCGCGCACGCCCGGTTGGTCGAGGATGTTGGCCTGTTGCTCCCAATGCTCGGCATCACTCGAGCGATAGACGCCGAGGCCCTGCCACGGGTCCGTCACCATCCAGTAACTGCCGCGCCAGGCGAACACGTTGGGTCCTTCATGCGGCCGGTCGGTGATGACGGGGCCGCGCACCTCCCAGTGGTACAGGTCGGGGCTGTCGGCGGCGTAGGTGTGCGCGCCGTTGACCTCGTCCTTGTACCACAGGCGCCAGCGGCCGTCCGGCAGACGCGCCACGCAGGCGTCGATCACCTTGTCGGAGGTGAGTTCCAACTTGCTCTCGTGGTGCCAGTTCCACAGATCGCGGCTGGTCAGGTGCAGGATCGACCGCGTCCCGCTCCAGTCATGGGGCACCCCCGGAACGTAGCTCAGGTACATGTGATACAGGTCGCCGTGGCGGATCACCTCAGGGGCCCAGAAGGTGTTTCGGCCCGGCTCGAACTCGAGCCCGCTCAGCACGCCGCGGTAGCGCCAGGTCCGGCCCTGGTCGGTGGAGCTGGCGACGCCGATGTCGGTGCCGTGAACCCAAGACATCCCGCGGCAGACCACGTTGGCGCGGCGGTTGGTGTACAGCATCCACCACGAACGTTCGGCGACGTTCCAGATCACGGTCGGGTCTGCGGCGCCGTCGTAGATGGGATCCCGAAAGAGCGGAGCGGGTGGTGTGGGCATAGCAGACGGTCACCCCTCCGGCAGCCAGACCGTCATGGCTCCGGCGGCCCGGTTGTCCCATGCCGCGTACGGGATCGCGCGCAGCCGGCAGGCTTCGCGTTCGGGTTTGGCGGTGCGGTAGAGCGTGTCCGCCCAGCCGCGTTCGCTGAGCGCCGCGCCCTGCGCCTCCACGACGACCACGCCGCCGAGCAGGTCGGGCTCGAAGCGCGAGGTCAGCGCCGAGTCGGTCGGCAGGACGCTGCGCGTGAGCGGCGCGCTCTGGTCGACCTGCTCGAAGCAGTACACGATCGGGCCGCGGCGCACTGCGACTCGGGCCACGTCGGAGGCGACCGCCGGGTGGGCGTAGACGCGCTCGGCCGCCATCGGCAGATCCAGCGTCACCGTGTCGCCGTCCGTCCAGGCGCGGCGCAGGTGGATGTAGCCGTTCACGGCCGCGTCGAGCGCGATGACTTCGCCGTTGACGTTCAGCCGCGGCGCCCGGCACCAGCCCGGCAGCCGCAGCGCGAGGTCGAAGGTCGTCGGCGTCGCCACCTTGAGCGTGAACGTGACCACGCCGTCCCACGGATAGGTTGTCGTCTGGCGCAGGGTCAGGTCCTGGCCGGCCACGCGCAGGCGGGTCGTGCCCTGCGCGTAGAGGTGGGCGATCACGGTGTCGTCGTTCTGCGTATACAGGTAACCGCCGAGCCCGGCGATGAGGCGCGCCAGATTGGGCGGACAGCACGGGCACGCGAACCAGTCCTGGCGATGGTGCCCGCCCGTGCTGGCGAGCGGGTTGTCGTAGAAGAACGACTTCCCGTCGGCGGAGACGCCGCTGAGCACGGCGTTGTACAGCGCGAGCTCGAGGACGTCGGCGTAGCGGCGATCGAGGTCGATCTGGAGCAGGCGCTGGGCCCAGAAGATCAGGGCGATGGCCGCGCAGGTCTCGGCGTAGGCGCTGTCGTTGGGCAGGTCGTAGTCGTTGGTGAAGCCTTCGTTGTGCTTCGACGAGCCGATGCCGCCCATGACGTACATGCGCCTGGTGGTCAGGTGCGTCCACAGACGCCGACCGGCGGCGAGCAGCTCGGCGTCGCCGTCGACGGCCGCGAGGTCGGCCATGGCGCTGTAGAGATAGGCGGCCCGCACGGCATGGCCGACGACCTCGGTCTGCTCGCGCACCGGAAGGTGCGATTGGTTGTACTCGTAGTTGCGCGCCCAGAACTGTTTCGGGTCCTCGCCGCGCGCGATCGCCTCCTGGTCGTAGTAGTGCGGCTGACTGCCGCGCTCGTTGACGAAGTAGCGCGCCAGATCCAGGTAGCGGGTCTCGCCCGTGGCCTGCGACAGTCGGATCAGGGCCAGCTCGATCTCGGGGTGGCCGCAGTAGCCGCGCCGCTGACCCTCGCCGGGCCCGAACGTGGCCGAGATATGGTCGATGTAGCGCGCCAGGATGTCGACCAGGCTGCGCTTGCCCGTCGCCTGATAATGGGCCACGGCCGCCTCGATCAGGTGCCCGGCGTCGTACAGCTCGTGCCAGTCGCGCAGGTTGGTCCAGCGCTTGCCGGGCTCGACAAAGCCGAACCAGCTGTTCAGGTAGCCGTCGGATTGCTGGCCCTGGCCGATAAGGGCGATGACGGCATCGACCTGGGCTTCGAGCGCAGGGTCCGGATGCGTGGCCAGGCTGACGCACGCCGCTTCGATCCACTTGGCCACGTCGGAGTCCCAGAACAACACCACGATGTTGCCGCCGCCCACGCCGCGCGCGACCACCGCCGGATCATATTCGCCATGGAGGGCAGCGAGGCGTCCGGTGTCCCTGAGCTTGCCGTAGATGGCCGCGAGCGTCGACTCGCGGTTGATGCGCTGTCGCGGCGTCCAGAACGCGTCATCGAGGGTCACCTGCGTGTGGCTCACCGGCGTGGTAGCGCGAATCTCGGTCATACGTATTTCCCTTGCGGTTGAGGTTGAACGCGATCGCGAAACGATACCATGCAGCGGCCGGAATCAATTCCCGGGAATCACCACGCGCCGGCGAGTGGGCCGGCGCGTGGTCATCGAGTGCCTGGGGTGCTATTGGGCGGGAGCGACGTCGAACCAGGTGGGCTCCTGATCGGGATCCGTATAGTGGGCAAAGGCGGTATGTTCATGCCCGGGGAAGAAATGGAAGACGGGCGGCGCTTCCGGGTCGACGTCGTTGCCGACGGCGCTGCCGAGTTCGCCGGTGACGCCGAGGTGGAGCGCGAGCACGGTCCCGCCGCGCACAAAGACCGGGATGCGGTTCTTGGGCGTGGCGACGGTGAGCGTCTGGGCGCCTTCGAAACGTCGGCCGGACCACAGGTCATGCCACAAGCCGCCCGGCAGGTAGACCTCGAGCTCGGTCTGACCTTCCCACGCGACGGGCGCGACGAGCAGGCCTTCGCCAAAGAGATACTGATAGGGGAAGTCCCTGACGCGCGGGTCGTCCGGATACTCCACCGGCAGCGCCCGCATCAGCGGCAGCCCGCTGCGGCTCGACTTGATGGCTTCGCTCCAGATATACGGCAGCAGGTTCATGCGCAGGTTGGCGTAGAACCGGAAGACGTCGATGACGTCCGGGTCTCCGGTGCAGGCCTGCATGTTCCAGGGCGTGCGATCGCGGTTCGGCACCTGGTGGTTGTTGAACTCGGAGTGATACTGCATGATCGGGCAGAACGCGGCCATCGCTGTGGCGCGCAGATACAGCTCCGCCGAAGGCAACGGTCCGCTGAACCCGCCGATATCCCAGCCCCAAAACGACACGCCCGCCATCCCGGCCGTCAGCCCGGCCGTGATCGAGTGGCGAAAGGCCTCGAACGACGAGTTCTCGTCGCCGGCCCAGTGCGTCGACACGGTCTGCGCGCCGGTGTACCCGGCGCGGCTGAAGTTCAGACGCGTCGGTCCGCCCAGCTGCGCGTACACGGTCTCGTACAGATTGGGGAAGAGGTTGTTGGCCTCGGCCCCGGTGCGCCCGTCTGAATAGCGCAGGCGCTCGCCCCAGAGGTGCTCGCCGCCGTCGGTCTTGAATCCGTCGACGCCGAGATCATCGACGAGGTAACGGCGCTTGGTCTGCCACCAGCGCCGGGCCTCGGCCGAGGTGAAATCGGGCACCAGCCCATCGTGGAACCAGAACGGGCGGATGCGGTACGGCTGTCCGTCGGCTTCATGCACAACGAGATCCTGCGCGAGCGCGTGTTGGACGTCGGCGTCGTGCTGGGCGTGCGGCTCGGTCAGGTGCTTGAGGACCGGGATCTGCCACAGCACGAGCCTGATGCCGCGCCGGTGCAGGTCGTCGACCATGCCCTTCGGGTCCGGCCACAGACCCGTCTCCGGGAAGGTGAAGTCGCTCAGACGATGGCCTTCGCTTCCGAGGCTGGGCGTGTAGCGTGCATCGTTGAAGATGTAGAAGGTGGATTCGTCGCTCCAGGCCTCGATGACGAGCACGGTGGCCGGGACCCCGTGGCGCTCGGTCGCCTCGACCTGTTCAGCGACGGCCGCCTGACTGTTCCACTCGTTCGACGACATCCACAGGCCGAATGCCCACCGCGGCGGCAGCGCCGGGCGCCCGCTGCGTTGGACGAAGGCCGCGATGATCGCCTTCGGCGCGCCGACGTAGAGATCGAGCGCGAGGATGTCGTCTTCGACGGCCAGCGTTGCCCGGTCGGGCGTGGTCGCCGCCAGATCGAAGTGGGCGCGGCGCGTCGTCACCAGGTGGGCGCCGTACCCGCGTGAGCTGACGAAGAACGGCACCGGCAGATACGTGCGCTTGCCCTGGTTCTTGTATTCCTCGTAGACGATCGAGTCGATCACCTGGCCGCGTTGATCGAAGGCGTTGAACCGTTCGCCGAAGCCCATGAAGGCCTCGCCCTCCGGGCTGAGCCAGGTCAGGGCCAGACGACGGGTGACACCGCGGCCCGTCAGCCAGGTCAGACCGCCGTCTGGCGCGTCAGCCCAGAGCGGTGTGCCGTCGGGCGCGTCGATCTCGAGCCGGTACGGGTCGAGTTGCACCCGGCAACGGCCGGGGGCGCCCGCGATCTCCAGCCCGCGCTCGGTCTCGCGCACGGTCAGCGGTTGATCGCCGGCCGCCGCAGCGCCGGCCAGGCCGGCGCGCAGCTGCCATTGGCCGTCCGGCCCGATCGACAGTGAGACCCGCGGCCCGTCCTCGAGCGTGAGCTCGAGCGCCGTCGCGCTCGACTTCCAGGTCGCGACGCGCCCGGCGCTCGACCAGCCCGCGACGATGTACTCCGAGCCCGGGGCCGCCAGGCCGCCGGGCTCGGCGACGAAGCGGTAGGCGATGCGCGTGTCGGCGGCCGCGGCCGGCAGCGTCGCCAGCCAGCGCGTGGCGCCCTCGATTTCATCCTGTGCCTTCGCCGCCGTGACCTGCTCGGGGCCGTCGTCGACGCGCCAGTGCACGCTCAGCGCCTGCACGGCACCGGCCGGCCGCGTGCCGGCTCGGATCTCCACGAGCTGCCCGGCGATCGGGTCGCGCGGGGTGCGCTCGAACGGCGCCGGCCGGTAGGGATGTTCGTCGCCGCGCGGGTGGTGGATAACGGTCACGGTCTCGGAAGGGTTCATGGTGATGTGATCATGTGGGCGGACCCGGAGCACGTCGCCGCGCTCCGGGTCCGCCGTTGGGGGTGTCGATCGCTGACGTTACTTGAGCAGGGCTTCGATCTCGACCTTGGCCTGGTCGAGCGCCTCCTGCGGCGTCAACTGGCCGAGCTTGACCTGATCGAGCAGCTTGTTGACCGCGTCCTGCATCTCGCTCTGGCGCTCGATGACGGGCGGCACGATCGACCACTTGAGCGAGTCGAGCACGGCCTGCCGGTTGGCCGGCGGCGTCTGGCTCAGGTACGAGTCGAACACGGCGGTGTCGCTGACGGCGGGGAGCTCCCAGCCGGCGTCGACGCGCAGCTTGGCGGCCTCGGGGCTGCTGGTGAAGAACTTGGCCCACTCCCAGGCTTCCTGCGGGTGCTGCGAGGCGGCGAACACCGACACGCCGTTGGCGAAGAAGTGCGTGGCCTGGGTCTTCAGCCCCGGCTCGACGGCGATGTCCCACTCAAAACCAGAATCCTGGAAAGCCGAGAACATCCAGATGCCGGTGACGATCATGCCGAGCTTGCCCGACTTGAACAGGTCGCCGTCCGAGACGCCGCCCATGTCGACGTCGCTGGGCATGACCTTGTCGGTCTGGACGAAGTCGACCATGGTCTGCAGGGCTTCGACGCACTCAGGCGAGTTCACGGTCACTTCGGTCTTGTCGGCGTTGAAGAATTCGCAGCCGTTCTGAGCGGCCTTCTTGTAGAACTCCCAGAACTGCGTCGGCGAGTACAGACCGTAGACGCCGGCCGCCGGGTCGTTGATCTTCTCGGCCGCCGCGACGGCGTCGGCCCAGGTCCAGTCGGAGGTCGGGTAGTCGAGCCCGGCCTGGTCGAACAGGGCCTTGTTGTAGAACAGCACCACGGTCGAGAACGTGGCCGGCAGCCCGAGCTGCATGCCGTTCAGGCTGAAGGCGTCATAGGCCCGCGGATAATACACGTCGGCCGAGAAGCTCGAGTCGCCGGCGGATTGCGAGCTCAGGTCGAGCAGCACGCCCTTCGACGCGTAGCTGACGAAGTTCTCGTAGTTGAGCTCGAAGATGTCCGGGGCTGTGCCGCCGGCGATCAGGGTCTGCAGCTTGGTGAAGTACTCGTTGAACGGCGCGGTCTCGACCTTGATGGTGACGCCGGGGTGCCCGGCCTCGAACGCCTTGATCATGGCGTCCAGGTCCTCGAGATGGTCGGGCGCTGCCGAGAAGGTGAAGTAGGTCAGGGTGACGGGCTCGGGCGGCGTGGTCGGCTCGGGCACCGCGGTCACTTCGACGGGCACTTCGACGATCTGGGTCACGGGCACTTCCACTGTGTTCTCGATGACGGCCGGTGTGGCCGCCGGCGCGCAGGCCGAGGCGACCAGCGCCAGCGCCGCGCCGATCAGGCTGAAACGATGCAGGTTGACGTTCATGTTTGACTCCTTGACGAACGATCCCTCAGAGAGGGCGAACAGCGATCGAAAGACGGGATGTGGCCTCAACGTGTCGCGCGCCGATCAACACCTCCTCTCCTCCTTGTCGGCCGGGCGCCGCGGTCTTCAGCCCTTGATCCCGCTGAGGACGACGCCCTGGACGAAGTAACGCTGGGCGAACAGATAGACGATCAGCATCGGCACAACGGCGATGACCGAGCCGGCCATCACCAGGTTCCACTGGGTGAGATAGCGGCCGTGGAGCGTCGCTAGACCGACCGGCAGAGTCATCAGCTCCGGGTCGCGCACGACGAAGAGCGGCCAGAGAAAGGCGTTCCACGAGCCCATGAAGGCGAAGACGGCGAGCGTCGCGAGCGCCGGGCCGGCGAGCGGCACGATCACGCGCGTGAACACGGTCCAGTGCGAGGCGCCGTCGAGGAACGCGGCTTCTTCGAGCTCGCGCGGCAAGCTGACCAGGAACTGGCGCAGCAGGAACGTGCCGAAGGCGCTGAACACACCCGGCAGGATCAAACCCGGGTACGAGTTGATCCAGCCCAGGTAGCGCACCAGGATGAACAGCGGCGTGATCGTCACCTGCTGCGGCACCATCAGCGTCGCCAGATACAGCAGGAACAGGACGTTGCTGCCGCGAAAGCGCATACGCGAGAACGCATAAGCCGCCATCGAGCAGGTGATGAGCTGGCCCAGCGTGGTCACCGCGGCGGCCAGGACGCTGTTGAAGACCATGCGCGCGATCGGGAACAGCTCGGCCAGACGCGTATAGCTCTCGAGCGTCAGCGGATCGGGGATGAGCTGCGGCGGCATGCTCAAGACATACTGATCGGCCTTGAGCGAAGTCGAGAGCATCCACACGAACGGCACGACCATGAAGGCCGCAGCCAGGGTGAGCAGCGCATAGGCCAGACCGCGCGTGAGCGAGCGCCGCGCGTTACTCATTGGACACCCAGTTCTGTTGCAGCCGCATCTGCAGCGCCGTCGCGGCGAAGACCATCAGGAACAGCACCCACGACAACGCCGAGGCGTAGCCCATCCGGCTGTACGAGAACGCGTTCTTGACGATCTGCTCGACCAGCACCGTCGTCGCGCCGGCCGGGCCGCCGCCCGACATGATCCAGACCTGGTCGAAGACCTGAAACGAGTTGATCAGCGAGATGATCAGGGCGAAGAACGTGGTCGGCGAGAGCAGGGGGCGCGTGATGTACCAGAAGTTCTGCCAGCGCCCGGCGCCGTCGATGGCGGCCGCCTCGTAGTAATCGGCCGGGATGCCCTGCAGCCCGGCCAGGAACATGACCATCACGAACCCGATATCCTTCCACACGCTGGTCAGGATGATCGCGGGCATCGCCCAGGCCGGGTCGAACAACCAGCCCGGGCCCGTGATCCCGATCAGGCTCAGCAGGTAGTTCACAAGCCCGAACTTCGGGTTGAAGATCCACTTCCACAAGAGCGCCACGGCCACCCAGGCCGAGACGACCGGCAGGTAGAACGCGGTGCGGTAGAGCACGATGCCGCGCAGCCTCTGGTTGAGGATCAGGGCCAGGGCGAGCGCGCTGACGAGCACCAGCGGGATGTAGCCGGCGATGAAGTACAGGGTGTGCCCCAACGCGTCCCAGAAGTCGGCGGCGGCCAACAGCTCGGCGAAGTTGTCGAGCCCGATGAAGCGCGGCGGGGTCAGGAGATCCCAGTCGAAAAGCGTCAGCCCGAGCGACGCCGCGATCGGGACAAGCGAGAACAACACAAGGCCGCTCAGGCTTGGCCCGATGAAAAGTAAGACCCAGGCGGTCTTGCGCCAACCGCGTTCACCGACCATAGGTCCCCCTTCTGACCTTACGGTCAAAGATGCCCGGACCGATCCGCCGTGCGCTATGCCTACTTGCGGACCGGCGGCTCAAAGAGTTCGCGAAGCACAAGGCTCGCGGCGCCGCGGGCCCACGCGTCGTCGCCCCAGGGCTCGATCCGGATCTCGGCGTCTTGCGCCAGGCCCGGCATGACATGCTGGGTGATCGCCGCGCGCATGGGGCCGAACAGCCACTCGCCCAGCCGCACGCCCTCGCCGCCGACGATGATGCGTTGCGGATCGAACACGTTGATCAGGTTGGCCAGACCGCGCCCCAGGATCTCGCCGGCGCGGGCCAGGATGGCGCGGGCGGTGAGGTTGCCGGATTCTGCAAGCGCCACAAGTTCCAGCACGCTGGCCGGCGCCTCGGCCAGATCGCCGCGTCGGGCCGCCTGCGCTGCCATGTAGAGCAGGCCGGGGTCGCCTACGAAAGCCTCGAGGCACCCGCGTTTGCCGCAGGCGCAGACCGGCCCCTCGGGATCCATGACCATATGGCCGAACTCGCCGGCGCCGCCGCTGGCTCCGCGATAGAACTGGCCGTTGACGACGATCCCGAGCCCCACGCCGCGCCCGACCGTGACCGTCAGGAAGTGTTCGAGGCCCTGGCCGGCGCCGAACCATTTCTCGGCGAGCGTCAGCGTGTTGACGTCGTTATCGACGTACACGGGCACCCGGACGCGAGCGCGCAGCAGTTGCCGCAAGGGCAGGTCGCGCCAGCCCAGATACGGCGACTGTCGCAGCACGCCTTTTTCGGCGTCCACGATCCCGGCCAGACCCAGCCCGACGCCGAGCAACCGGCCTTTTGGGAAGCCGCTGGATTTGAGCAGACTGGCGACCAACTGAACCAGCGAGTCGAGGGTCTTGGCCTGCGAGCGGCTTGCCAGCGGCCGGATGTGCATGGCGATGACGTTGGCCTCGAGGTCGGTGAGCGCCCCGATCAACTGCGTCTCGGTCAACTTGATCCCGATCACGCAGCCGCCGCGCGGGTTGATGGCCAGCAGGATCGGGCGGCGCCCGCCCGAGGAGTCGCCGGTGTCTTTCTCGAAGACCAGGTCTTCCTGGATCAGATCGGCGGTGATGCCCGTGACCGTCGCGGGGCTGAGGCCGATGCGACGCGCCACTTCAGCCCGCGCGATCGGACCGTGCGTCTTGATGGCGTTCAAGACCGTCGAGCGGTTGAGCGCGCGCATCAGATCGCGGTTGCCGAGTGGGTGTTGACGCATAGAGGTGTGTGGCCGCGGACAGTGAAGTTATTTTATTCAGTGAATGAAGATTGTCAAGCGGTTGGATCGGTTGCTCCGGACGCCTGACGCGTTGATCCTGAGTGGTGGCCTCGAAGGTGGCCATCCGCCCGGATGGCTATACTAGGGACATGCGCGGCGGGCTCGCCGTGCACGGATAAGGCGTGACCGCCTTGGAGTTGAGTGATGAACGCTGAACAGGCCCGCGCACTTCGCGCCGTGTTGAAGGACCAGACTGTCGCCGCACTTGGGACGTTGCACAAGGGCAATCCGAGCGTGTCGATGACGCCCTTCGCCATCCATCCAGTCACGGCGACGTTCCTGATCCACGTCAGCACGCTGGCCGCGCACACCAAGGATATGCAGGCGCATCCCAGCGTCAGCTTGCTGGTGATGGCGCCGCAATCCGGCGACGTCTTGCCGCAGGCGCTGCCCCGCGTGAGCGTCCAGGGGCTGGCGCAGTCGATCGCGGCGAGCGAGGCGGCGTATGCGGAAGCGCGCGCCGTCTACCTGGCACGCTTCCCGGATAGCGCGGCGATGTTCGGTTTCTCGGATTTCTCGTTGGTTGGGATCACGCCGACCGCGGCGCGTTTCGTGGGCGGCTTCGCCCAGGCCGCGTCGATCACGGCAACGACGCTGGCCGAGATCCTCCGCGCGGGCTGACGGGCGTCACCGCGTGCGCGGCGGGCGGTCACGGTCGCGAGCGAGTCAATCCCTGCAGCGTACCGTCCACTGCGGTTTCGATCAGGCCAGCGTCGATGGCCCGCCCCGTGAACATCAAACGCACGTATAGAGGGCCGACGAGCAGTTCGACCACGCGCTCGATATCCAGACCCGCCGGTGCTTCACCCCGCGCGCGGGCGCGGTCGAACAGGTCCGCGATGTGCCGGGTGCGGCTCGACCAGTACGCCAGACGGTGCGGTTGCAGCTCGGGGCGACGCATCGCCAGCGCGCCCAGCTGCAGAAGCGCGCTGCCGTAGGGCGTCTCCAGAAGCGCCGCGGCCTGCGTGAGATAAGCGATCAGATCCGCACGCAGGGTCCCGGTGTCGGGTTGGGCCAGGGCGGCCTCGGCCCGCGAACCCAGCACTTCGATCAACAGGCCTTCGCGGTCCCCCCACCGTCGGTAAATTGAGGTCGGATTGACGCCGGCCTGCCGGGCGATTTCCGGGATCGCAATTCCGTCAAACCCTTTTTGCACCAGCAACTCGATGGTCGCGGCCGAGACGGCCTCCCAGACGCGCAGGCTGCGGCCGCCGGGCCGGCGCTGTTTGACGGTCGCGCGTGTCGGCGGCGCTTTCCGCCGAATTGGGCGTTTGGCGATCCTGGTTTTCGAAGCTGGCATCGGCGTCGTCCCCGTGAAACGTTAAGGCAAATCCTATTGCATTAATGGCGATTGTCAAGTACCTTGTTAAGGCAAATGATTTTGCTTTTTAGAAAACACCGGTCGACCCGCCGCCGGATCAGCGACCGGGTCAGCCTTCGAGGAAACTATGGACGTCAAGTGGCTCATCGCGCTGTTGCCGGCCGTGTTCATGGTGCACGACTTCGAGGAGATCGTCATGTTCGAGCCGTGGCTGCGCAAGAACCGCGCTGAGGTGCGCCGCCGGTTTCCGCCCATCGACCGGGTTCTCGCGCGCTATCACGATCACCTCACGACCCCGGCCTATGCCGTGGCGGTCCTGCATGAGTTCCTGATCATCGCCGTGATCACGTACGCGTCACTGTACTTCGACTCGTATGGATGGTGGTTCGGCGCGTTCGCGGCGTTCTCGCTGCATCTCTTCGTCCATGTCGCACAGTGGCTTGTGTTTGGAAAGTACGTGCCGTGCGTGGTCACGTCGATCCTGGCGCTCCCGTACTGCGCGTACACATTGACGCGATTTCTGGCCGAGACCCCGCTGACAACCGGCCAACTGGCGTTCTGGGCCGGCGTGGGCGTCGTCCTTACCGTGTTGAGCTTTCCGCCCGCCTTCGCCCTGGCCGGGCGTTTCGAGCGCTGGAAGAACAACGCTTATCTGCGGAGCTGAGAGCCGGCGGAATCGGCATGCGTGAGCGTGTCACGCCGGTGAAAGCCTGTGCACAGATCCTTCGCGGCGGCCATGCGGGTTCAGCACGCACCGACACGGCCCCGGGTCGCGTCGTCGCCAGGGAGCGCGCCGCGCCGCCGTTCCCGCGCACTGACCCGAAACTCCTCCTTTGGCTTGGCCGCGATTGGCGTTAATATGGATCATCCCAGTATGAATTGACCCGGCCGGTCTGGTCATCTCCACGATCGGAATGGACCAACCGGACGGTTTCACCTGATCTCCCTCGGCCCGAGGAGCCCGGATGAGCGACCTATCCACCCTGGAGACGGATCTTGCCCTCAGCCTGCCGCCAGAACTGGCGCCGCTTGCGCCGGACCTTGCCCGCACGTTGCGCCAGGTGGCCCAGGGCCAGGTCACGCTCGATCAGGCCCGGACCCTGCTCAATCAGCCGACCACGCTGGCCATCCTGCGCGAGATGGTCACCGCCGGCGCGCCCGCCGCGATTACGGTGGGCGACATCTACAACAGCCACGGCGTCGCCATCGGCCCGGGCGCGCGCGTGGTCTACCAGGGCCCCGGCTACCCGCGGCCGGATTATCGAAGCGAAATCGCGACCCGCCTCACACATCTGCAAAGTGTCTTCGTCGGTCGCGAGAGCCTGCTCGACGAATTGGCCACGCCCGGCGCATCGGGCTATGTGCTGCTGACCGCGCCGGCCGGCTTCGGAAAGTCGGCCGTGGCCGCTCAGTTGGTGGCCCGTCACGACGCCGGCGTCGCGCCCGGCCGACTTCTCGTCGTGTTCTTGCGCCAGGAGACCGGCGAGAACACGCCCAACTTCTTCTTGCAGCGACTCAACGCCCAGATGCTTTCGGTGCTGGGCCTCGAGGGCGGCGTCCCCAGCGACCTCGAGGCGTTGCGGGGCCAGTTCAGCGAGCTGTGGTCGCGCCTGTTGGCCGCCACGAACCCGGCGGAGCCCCTGACCGTGGTGGTCGACGGCCTGGATGAGATGGCGCCCGGCGCCGTGACCGTGGCCACCGTGTTGCCCGATCGTCTGACCGACCCGGCCGCGAATGCGGCGACGCCGGTCCGTGTCCTGGTCACGTCACGGCCCAACCCGGACCCCATGACCCTGGTGCCGCTCGGGCACCCGCTGCTGCAGGCTCGCCGCGTCACGCTCGACGCGTTCACGCACGACGAGGTCGTGGGCCTTTTACGTCTGTACGGGGCGACGGAGCCTCTCGGGGCGGCGTTGGCCGGCGACGTGCAGGCGCTGACCGCGGGCGAGCCGCTTTTCGCGCGGTTCGTGGCTCAGGAGACGGCTGCGGCGGGCGCGGTGCCGCCCGCGCTCAAGGCCGCCGCGCCGCAGGGCGTGCGCGCCTACTTCGCGCTACAGGTGGCGCAGCTAACCGCCGCCGCCGACAGCGCGCTGACGCGCGACATCCTGGGTGTGCTGGTCGCGGCGCGCGCCGGGCTCAGTCGGGGCGATCTCGCTGACATCCTCGACGTCGAGCCGCTCGACGTCGGCCGGGTGCTCGGGCAGGTCAAGCGCTTCCTGCTCGGCGCCGACCGATTGGAGTTGATGCACCTCGTCTTGCGCGAGGCCCTGGCCGCGGAATTCAGCGCCCGTCACCGACTGCGCTGCGCCGCCCGCCTGGTCGAGTGGTGCGCGCGGCAGGCCCAGGCGCGTTGGCCGGCGCCGACGCCGCTCTACATCCTCGAGCAGTACGCGCGCCACCTCGAAGCGGAGGGCGATCTCGCCCGGCGGGTCGAACTCGCCACCGACGCCGACTTTCGAGCCGCGCAGCGCATGGGGCTTGGCGACATCGGGCGCACCCTCGAAGACGTCCGCGCCGCGCTGGTGGCCGCGCTCGAACACGATCAGATCGCGGCGGCCGTGCGGTGCGCGGCCGCGTACCGTGAGACGTTGCAGCATGGACGCGTCGGCGAGACGATCTTTGCGGCGCTCGACGTCGGCGATGGCCCCGGGGCGTTCCGGCGCGCCGCGATCTGCGGCGCCGAGGTCGAATGGGCGCAGGTGCTGTGGGCGTATCTCGCCTGGGAGTTCGCGCTCAAAGGTGATGTGGCGCGCGTGCAGACCGCGCTGGGCGCGATCCATGCCGGCGCGCTGCCGCCGCTTGGCGATCTCGTCGACGGGTTGGTGGTCGCTGCGGCCCGCGCGCTCGACGGCCAGGTCGGCCGGACCGCCGCCGAGTGGCTCACGGTGTGGGGCCGGCCACACGGCGAGGCGCTGCTGGCGTCTTTTCCATCGGCCCCGCAGGATGCGCCGGCGGCGCGGGCCGCGATCCAGGACCTGCAGCCGATGGCGAACCATCTCACCGTTCAGGCCCAGATCGACGCCCGCTCCGGCCTCTACGAAGCCGTGGAGTACTTCGAAGGCGGCAACGAGGAGGACGCGCAGCGCATGCGCGCCCTGCGCGAGCGACTGGCCGGCGTGGTCGGTCTGCCTGAGGGTCGAGCGCTGATCGAGCAGTTCCTGCGCGCCGCTCTGCCGAACCCGTACCCGTTTTACCGCGATCAGGCGCTGGCCACGCTGGGCGTTGCCGCGCTCGCGGTGCCGGCCGAGCCCGTGGCCCGCGACTGGCTGCGCCGGCAGCTGCGCGCGATGCTCACCGTGGCGTTGACCGGCGAAGGCGTGAGCTTCACGTTCGAGCTGGCCGCGCAGGTGAGTGCCCTGTGGCCGGCAGAGGCCGCCGGCCACGGTGTCCTGCGGGAGATGCTCCAGCGCGGGCGCGATCAGGTCGATCGCTGGGGCACACATGTGCGGACCCGGGCCGCGCTGGCTGGAGCGGCGGGGCGCGGTGCCGCGGTTCGGAACGGGCAGACGCTCGCCGACGTCGACACCGCGTTGAAGCTGCCGCTCGGTTACGCGGGTTACGCGGTGACGACGCTCCTGGCGGTGGCCGATCTCTGCCACGAGTTCCGCGTCGCACCGCAGACCCTGATCGTCCGACGCGATCAGGCCGACCTGCCGTTGCTCGAGGCCGCCCTGCACAGCGCGAGCGTCGTGCGCGACCCGGACTTCCGCGCGCGGCGCGCGTTCCTGGTGCACGCGTATCGGGCCCAATGGCCGGCCGCGCCGTTGCCAATGGCGCGCGAACTGGCCGAACGACTCGGCGCCTTGCCTGAACGCGACGTGCGTCTGGCGTACATCGCGCATCTCTCGGCGATCTGGTCCGCGCCCGGCACCGCGAATTGGGAAGGGTTGAAGGCGCTGGTGGCTTTCGCGCTGTCGGATGCGACGACGTTGGACGTCGTGCTCGCGCGCCTGGTCGGCGCGCGGCCCGACACCGTGAAGCCCGACGAGGTCGAGGCCCTGATCGCGGCCTGCGCGCGCGACCTCGCCGTCGGCAGGCCGTGGGAGTACAGCGCCCGGATCGGTCCGAACGAGCCCGCCGTCGTGGCGTGAGCCGTCCCCCAAAGGAGAACGAATGGCCAGCACGATGCGACACCTGATCGTCTTTCTGCCCGGCATCATGGGTAGCGTCCTGCAGAAGGACGGCCGCGACATCTGGGCCCTCTCCGGCCAGGCGCTGTGGACCTATCTCGCCACGCTCGGCAACTCGATCCAGTCGCTCGCGATCGCGGCCGAGGACTGGCGGGCCGACGACCTGGGCGACGGCGTCTCGGCCGCGCGTCTGATCGAGGATCTGCACACCATCCCCGGGATCACCGAGCACGCCGGCTACGGCCTGATCGCGCGCCGCATCCCGGAATTCTTCGGCATCACGGCCGGCTCAATCCACGCGCCCCGCGATGAGGCCAGTTTCTACACGTTCCCGTACGACTGGCGCCGCGACAACCGGGTCTCGGCCCGCAGGCTGCAGCGCTTCGTCGAGACCCAGTTGCCGAAGTGGCGCGCCTGGAGCGGGGCCCGCGACGCGCAGGTGATCCTGATCGGCCACAGCATGGGCGGGCTGGTCGCGCGCTACTACGTCGAGGCCCTCGACGGTTGGAAGCACTGTCGGGCGCTGATCACGGTCGGCTCGCCGCATCGTGGTGCGCTCGGCGCGCTTGACACGCTCAGCAATGGGTTCAAGAAGCTGGTCTTCGACTTCAGTGGGCTGGTGCGGTCGTTCACGTCGATCTATCAACTGCTGCCGATCTATCCGGCCGTGCAGGTCGACGGGACCTTCGTGCGCGTCGCCGAGACCAGCGTCGTGCCCAACATCGATCAAGGGCGGGCCGCGTCCGCACGACGCGACTTCCATGAGGCGATGCGCCTGGCGCGCGAGACGCACCTCAACCAGCCCGGCTACCGTCAGCTGCTGATCCCGTGGGTGGGCACGCGCCAGGACACGCTGCAATCCGCGTCGATCGTCAACGGTGTGCTGCGGACCAGCTATGCGCCGCCATTCGGATTGGCCGCGGCGCTGGCCGACGGCGACGGCACCGTGCCACGCGTCTCGACCGTGCCGGCCGCGCTGGACGGTCAGCGCCTCGAGCGCTTCGCCGTGGAGCGGCATGGCTGGTTGACCAACAACGAAACCACGCTCGAGCCGCTGCTCGACACGATCCAGCAGGTCGGCGCAGAGGCCGTGCCCGGGAACTTCCATGGCACGCTCGAGGCAACGACGCGGCCCGCGCTGGGGTTGCGGTTGGCGAGCGTGTTCTATCCCGATGACGTCCCGACGGTGACGGTGCGCGCGCACGGGGCCGCGCATGCCGTCAACGTCAGGCTCAAGCTCAAGGGCGTGGCGCGCGGGGCCGAGACGCTGACCCGCGAGGTCAAAGTCGAACCGGAGGCCGCGCAGCCCGTCACATTCGAGGGGTTGCCCGCCGGGCTGTACACGCTGACGGCCGGGCCCCATCGCCGCAGCGCCGGCGCCCCCGAGGCCGTGCACGGTTCGTTCGAGGTGGTGGCATGACCGACTTCTATGAGTGGACCCAGGCCGAGCCGCGCGCGCTGGCGCGTGTGGTGCGGCCGCAGGATCTGTCGCCGGAGTTCAAGCTCCCGGCTTACATCAACCGCCTGGATCTGCTGCAGGCCGAGGGGCCGCAGGGCCTGGCCGGCGCGTTGTATCGGGTCGTGGCGCGTCTCGAATTGAACTACGATCTGGCGCCGTTCGATCCGCGCGCGGGCGTGGTCCAGAAGATCCGCACGCCGGCCCAGGTCCTCAAGGAGGGCCGCGGCACCTGTCTCGATCTGGCCGTGTTGTTCGCGGCGCTGTGTCTCGACAACGACCTGCTCAGCCTGATCGTGACGGTCGAGGGCCACGCGCTGGCCGGCGTCGCGCTCGGGCGCACGCGTCAGAACCCCGGCCGCGCGCCCAAGGCCCTGGCCTGGGATCGCGGGCTGCTCGACGACGTTGACGTGCTCCGCGAGCTGGCCGGCGACGCCGTGGCGCTCGTCGAGTGCACGGGGCTGGCGCGCAGCCGTTCGCTCGACGCCGCGTTCCCCGAAGGCCGGGGCCGCGAGGCGAGCGGCGCGATGTCGTTCGAGCGCGCGTGCGCGGCGGGCGGTGAACAGGCCGACCAGGCCGTGCCGAGAGACGAGGTGCCGGGCGCAGGCCAGCGCCGCTTCCTGTACGCGCTCGACGTCCACGAGCTGCAGGTCAATCAGGGCTTCACGCCGGAGGACGCGCTCGCAGGCAACGCGCAGACCAGCGGGGCCGGCTCGGGCGGCGCGCGCGTCGGCGTGCAGTCGGGCCGCGACGTCACCGTTCAGGGCGACGTCGTGGGTCGCGATCGGGTCCACAAACAGTTCGGCGACACGATCCAAGTCGGCCCCATCACCGGCAGCACCGGCGTGGCCATCGGACGCGGCGCGAGCGCGACCGTGACCAGCGGCGCGACACCGGCCGACCTGGCCGCCGCGTTCGCCCTGATCTACAAACAGATCGACGCGCGGCCGGTTGACCCGCAGGTCGAGAAGGACGAGCTGGTCGAGACCGTGCAGCGCATCGAGAAGGAGGCGGGGAAGGGCGCCGCGGCGGATGAGGGCAAGCTCGGCCGCTGGGTCAAGAACATCGCCGGAATGGCGCCCGACATCCTCGACGTGATGGCGGCGGCCCTCGGCGGTCCGCTCAGCGCCGCCGGCGTGATCTTGCAGAAGGTCGTGGCCCGGGCCAAACAGGGGTGAGCGGCGCTCAAGCCTGCGGCCTGGGTGCGCCGGGCTCGAGATCGAGCCGGTTCACTGAGACCAGCGGCAGACCGAGATCGCGGATGCGCTTGAGCACGCCATAGAGCGCTGCCTGATCGACCAGGGCGCCCGTCAGAAACGTGTCGCCGGCCTCGTCGTGCGACACGCTCAAGCCCGAAAACCACTCTGCCCAGGGACCGTCGAGGTACCCTTCGACCCGGATCTCGTAGATCATGCGGGTCTCACGACCGCACGTCGATCACGACCTTGCCCTTGGTGTGACCGGTTTCGATGTGGCGGTGCGCCTCGGCGGCCTGATCGAGCCGATAGACCTTCTCGATCACGGGTCGCAGTTTGCCCTGGTCGCACAAATCGCCGACGAACGTCAGGTCCGGCAACCGGGCTTCGGCCATGTGCATCCGCGGACGCTTGTCGCCGACCAGGGCGCTCCACAACAGCTGCGGAATCATGGACCCCACTTTCAACGGGTTCTCGGTGACGTACACGCCCGTCGGCTTGAGCACGCGCCTCGACTCGAAATACGAGCGCTTGCCGACCGAGTCGTAGACGACGTCGTAACGTTCCCCAGAGTGTGTGAAGTCCTCGCGGGTGTAGTCAAGGACGTGATCGGCGCCCAGATCCTTCACCCAGCCGACGTTCGAGCTGCTGCACACGGCGGTCACTTCGGCGCCGAGCGCCTTTGCGATCTGGACGGCGACGTGCCCGACGCCGCCGGCGGCCCCGTTGATCAGCACCCGTTGGCCCGCCGCGAGGCCCGCGACGTCGCGCAGCCCTTGCAACGCCGTCATCGTCGCGGTCGGCAGAGCCGCCGCCTGCTGAAAGGTCAGGCTGCGCGGCAGCGGCACCAGGGCGTCCTCACGCGCGCGCAGGACCTCGGCATGCGAGCCAAAGCAGCCGCCGTACACGGCATCGCCGACCTTGAAACGCGTCACCTCGGCGCCGACCGCCTCGATCGTGCCCGCCACGTCGATCCCGAGCACCAGGGTCTTGGGTTTCAGCCAACCGTTGCTGGGTTGGATCGGCAGGAAGCCGGCGCGGTGCAGGACGTCGAACGGGTTCACGGACGCGCTGTGCACGCGGATCAGCACCCGGCGCCCATCCTCGGGGCGCAACACGGGCGGCGCGATCTCTTCGAGCTTCACGACTTCGGGTGGTCCATAAGTTCGATACGTGGCGGCCTTCATCGGTGTACCTCGTGTCAGCGTGATGGCGGTGAGTATGCGGCCGCTCGGCCCCGGCGCCTAGATACCAAAGTAGGGTGCAAGGTCGGACCTGTCGGCTGTGCACGAGCAGGACGATGCTGTTGG
>WBZS01000817.1_pt1 | contig 31228 bp, 19 predicted proteins | sample 5204201 | NCBI WGS metagenome assembly WBZS01 (sample SAMN12344357, study PRJNA552823) | activated sludge metagenome | biome: Activated sludge suspended growth; feature: Nitrification reactor; material: Wastewater; isolation source: activated sludge from nitrification reactor of wastewater... | reverse complement strand
AAAAAAACGTTTTGAAAACGCGAGAATTTGGTACGGAGTGAATTATGCCACGGATTTGGTTAACGCTGGGATTGTGGTGGACGGTCGCGGTTGCGTGCCACGCTCAAACGGTCGAGTTGAAGGAAGTGTCGCTTGCCGACCAATGTTTTCGCGTGGAAATGACGTTGGATCTGAAAGGAAAGATCAGCATCCAACAGGACGGAAAAACGGTGACCTTCCCGCAAGACGCTAAAGCGAGCCATGAATTTTTTGAGCGTGTTCTGGAAACCACCAACGGTCTCGTCGACAAGTCGGCGCGCCATTACCTGAAAGCCGAAGGAACGATCGCGTTCAACAACCAGGCAACGAAGCGAACCTTGCCCAAGGAACGTGCCTTCATGGTAGCCCACCAAACCAAGGAAGGCTTCGTCATTTACAGCCCCAAGTCGGCTTTGAATCGAGAAGAAGTGGAACTCACCGAGCATTTCAACACGCTCGCGATTCCCGGGTTGTTGCCGGGCAAGGAAACGAAGGTCGGTGAAACGTGGAAGCTCGACAACACCACGACGCTTCTTCTTTGCGATCTCGACGGCTTAACTGGCCATGACGTTACGTGCAAATTGGAGTCGGTGGAAGGTGAGCAAGCCAAGCTCAGCATTGCCGGGACCGCGTCAGGCATCGATTTCGGCGCCCAGGTGAAAATGCTCATCAATGGCTCGGCCATCTTCAACGTGAAGGAAAAACGGATTGTCGAGATCGAATGGAAACAAAGCGACCAACGTGATCAAGGGCCTGTGAGTCCCGCATTGGCGGCCGACGTGAGCGTGAAGCTGAAACGATCGCCGATCGCGGAGCCGATGGAACTCAGTAAGTTCGCCCTGGTACCGATTCCGCCTGGGAACGCTCCCGCGAACTTGACGAATTTCACGCATCAGGATCGCAAGGCGCGTTATGAGCTAACGCATTCGCGGGATTGGCATGTGGTGAGTCCCGAAGGAAGCGACCAGTTGGTGCTTCGGCTGTTGGAACGCGGAGATTTCGTCGCTCAAGCGAGCGTGACGCCCTGGAAGAAGATCGATCCCGTCAATTTGCCGACGCTCGATCAATTCCACGAACTGGTAGCCGACACGCCGGGTTGGGCGGAGGAGTCGGTGCAGGAAAAAACGAAAGTTGATTCGCCTGCGGGATACACGGTCTACCGCGTGACCGCATCTGGCAAGCTCGAAAACGTCAAGTCGGTGCAATCGTTTTATCTGATTGCCAGCCCGAAGGGAGAACAGGTGGTCGTCACCTTCAGCATGGTGCCAGCCCAGGTTTCCAAACTTGGCGCCCGCGACCTAACGTTGGTCCGATCGATCGTGTTTCCATCAAGCCGAGAGGAACCAATCCTCAAAACCTCCGCCACCGAAAAATAATTTCTCAGAATAACGTGTCCGCTCAAAGCCCGTGGCCAAAAGGCCACGGGTTTTGCTTTTCCTTTGCATCTCGTGCACGGACCGGCTAAGAGAGAGGGAACATTCCAGAGTTTCTGGTGCTTTCCAACGACGGTAGGGTTCCTCCCGGAAAGCCAAGAAAATCTCAGCCCTCCGATCCAATCATGCTTCATCGATTCGTCGCCACGAGCCTTTTCGCGTGCACGTTCTTCGCGTTCCATGCTGTCGCCTTCGCTCAAGGCGACCTTTATCAATCCAAGCCTTTCACGGAAAAGAAATCCTTCACCGCCGGCATCGAAGGCCCGAACTGCGACAAAGACGGAAATGTGTACGTCGTCAACTTCGCCAGCCAGCAGACGGTGGGGAAAGTCACCCCCGACGGGAAAGCGGAAGTGTTCGTGACGTTGCCCGGCAAAAGTACGGGCAACGGCATCGTCTTCGAACCGACCAGCCAATTCTTTTTCCTGGCCGACTACGTGGAACACAAGGTTTGGAAGATCGATCGCACCACGAAGGCGAAATCGGTTTTCGCACAAAACCCGTCCATGAATCAGCCCAACGACCTCGCCATCGCCCCCGATGGCACGCTGTACGCCAGCGATCCGAATTGGCCCAAAGGCACGGGGCAACTTTGGCATATCGACAAAAACGGGAAAACGACACGCGTGGCCGAGGACATGGGCACCACCAATGGCATCGAGGTGAGCCCCGATGGCAAAACCCTTTATGTCAACGAGAGCGTGCAACGAAATGTGTGGGCGTTTTCCATTGCCAAGAATGGCTCCCTCACCAATAAACGACTGATCAAGAAATTTCCCGATCACGGCTTCGACGGCATGCGTTGTGACGTGAAAGGAAACCTCTACATCACCCGCTACGGCAAGGGAACCGTGGCCATCCTCAATCCCGAAACGGGCGAAATCCTCCGCGATGTTCCCGTTCTCGGCGCGAAACCGAGCAACCTGTGCTTCGGCGGGCCCGACGGCCGAACCGTCTACGTCACCGAAGTCGAACACGAACGACTCGTTTCGTTCCGCGTCGAACACCCGGGCCTCGCCTGGCAACGATTTCAGGGAAAGTAGTGCATGGTCCAGACGGAATCTTGGGGTTACCGTGGCAACCGTAAGCCGGACGCACAAGCGACGGGATTGCCATGTGGTTGGGTCGACTCGACGTTCTCGCACGGCACCGCCGTCGCTTGCGAGTCCAGCATACCCTCCCGTGCAACTCCGATATTTCGTTTGGACAGGACCGTAGTCTTTCTTGTTAGCGATGATTCTTAGGTAGATGCGAAATGCGTTGCGTTTGGTCCGAGCCTGAGCGCCAGCGAGGGACGTGTCGAAAACGCTCCTCGCTGGCGCTCCGGCTGGGACGAGACGCAACGAAAACCATTCTCAAATCCGACCCACAAAGGAGATTTCATGAAGCGTTTGGCATGGCTCACGTTCCTTATCCTTGGGCTTACCTCGACCGTCGCCTATGGCGAACCCGTGACGGCTCCCGTCAAACTTTTTAACGGCAAAGATCTGACCAACTTCTACACCTACTTGCGCAAGCTTGGCAAGAATAACGACCCCCAAGGCGTCTTCACGGTGAAAGATGGAATGATCCGCGTTTCCGGCGAGATCTATGGCTGTTTCACCACCGAAAAGGAATTCGAAAACTATCACCTCGTCACCGAATTCAAATGGGGCCCAAAAACCTGGGCGCCACGTGAAAAAGCCACGCGCGACAGCGGCATCCTCCTCCATTGCGTCGGTGAAGATGGCGCGGCGGGTGGAGTGTGGATGGAATCGATCGAATGCCAAATGATCGAAGGTGGTACGGGCGACTTCATCTTGGTCGGCGGTAAGAACCCAGCTCCGAAACTCACGGCGACGGTGGTGGATCTTCCCACGGGCGACAAGGGTGCCAAACAACCCTATTGGAGCCCCAAGGGAACCGCACGTGAGTTCAAGGGAGGCCGAATCAACTGGTACGGCCGAGACCCTGCGTGGAAGGATGTCATCGGTTTCCGAGGCAAAAACGACGTCGAAAAAGAAGTCGGCGAATGGAACACGCTCGAGTGCATTTGCAGCGGCGGCAAAATCACCAACATCCTCAACGGCAAAGTTGTCAATGAAGGCACGAACGCGAGTTTGACGAAAGGAAAAATCCTGTTTCAATCCGAAGGCGCGGAAGTCTTCTTCCGAAGGATCGATTTGCTTCCGCTAAAAAAATAACGCCCCAAGGCGAGCCGGTCCCCGTCAGAGTCCGGTGAATATTGATTCGTCATTTGGCGTCTCACCAAACACCGGCCCCTGACGGGGACCGGCTCGCCGGTTATTGTCGTGTTCCATCATCGAATTGACATGCTGCCGCCATCACCTAGAATTCCCTTCACTTTCGAGCGGGGGCTCGAAGGGCTTCCGAATATTGGGGAAGGTTGCGTGCCGTGTCTGATCCGCATCCAAGCAGTGAGTACGAAATCACACGTCTAGAGAAACTTCGCCGGATCGAAAAGCTCGGTCTCGATCCATGGGGCCATCGTTTCGACGAACGGATACCCATTCAAAAAATCCTGGAGATGCCCGCAGATCGGCCGGAAGACCAGCGCCCCGTGGTGATCGCCGCGGGCCGAATCGTCAGTCGGCGCATCAAAGGCAAAGTGCACTTCCTCGACCTTTGGGATTGGTCGGGCCATCCCACCATGCGCAAGACCAAGGCGGAGGAAGGCAAACACGAGGCGACCGAATTTCTCGATTGGTCGAGTCGTGTGCAGGTCTTCATCGGTCAAAAACAAGTTGGCGATCTCGGTTGGGCATTGGCGCACGAATTCGACTTGGGCGACCTCGTCGGTGTGAAAGGAACGTTCGGCACGACGAAGACGGGCGAGCCCACCATCTTCGCTCAGGAACTCACGTATCTGGGAAAATCGCTCTTGCCGCATCCCGACAAATGGGCGGGGATGCAGGAGATGGAGTTTCGCCTCCGCCATCGGTATCTCGATCTGGTGTATAACCCGGAGATGCTCGACCGCACGCTCAAACGCGTGAAGATTCTTCGGCAGATTCGTGGCTACTTGGAACAACAGGGTTATGTGGAAGTCGAAACGCCGACGCTCCACGCCATTGCGGGGGGAGCCGCCGCACGACCCTTCACGACCCATCACAATGCGCTCGATATCCCACTCTTTCTTCGGATCGCCTTGGAGTTGCATCTCAAAAGGTTGTTGGTCGGTGGGATCGAAAAGGTCTTTGAAATTGGTCGGGTGTTTCGCAACGAAGGGATCAGCCCGAAACACAATCCCGAATTCACGATGATGGAACTGTATCAGGCGTATGGCAACTACGAAACGATGATGGAGTTGACCGAAGGGTTGATCGTTTCGTGCGTCGATTGCTTGGCCACTGCGGCGGGAGTAGAGGCGAAGGGGCCAAGCCGAGTTTTACCTTACGCCGACAAGACCATCGACTTCACGCCTCCGTGGCAGCGCAAACGCTACGCCGACTTGTTCAAGGAATATGTCGGTGCCGACATGCACGACGATGCTGCGGTTCGTGCGATCGCTTCGAAGCATCATGTGAAGTTGGCCATCGAAGCTCCGGGAACGGGGCTTCCACCCATCGAAAAAGAACATGATGTGTTGGTGCACGAGTTATTCGAACATTGCGTTGAGAAGCATCTCGTGGGGCCCGTTTTCGTTTATGATTACCCGGCCGCACTTTGCCCGCTCACGAAACGGAAACGCGATCAACCGAAAATCGCAGAACGATTCGAACTCTACATTCATGGCATGGAACTCGCGAATGCCTACACCGAGTTGAACGACCCGATCACGCAAGAAGCCACGTTCCAAAAGCAGCTTGCGGGTTTGCCCGAAGAAGATTCGATGGCCAAGATGGACGATGATTTCGTCCGCGCCCTCAAGCACGGCATGCCTCCCGCAGGCGGTCTCGGCATCGGGATCGATCGGCTCGTCATGTTGCTGACGAACACGCAAACGATTCGCGACGTGATTTTATTCCCGTTGTTGCGGCCTGAAAAAATCGTCCGCGCCGATGCTCCCGCTGAATAAAACGGAGCGGTCACGATCGAAGAATCGCCGTTCACGCCAAGACTTGCTCCACGACCTGACCGGCGATATCCGTTAGGCGAAAGTCACGGCCATTGTGTCGGAACGTCAATCGTTCGTGATTGATGCCTAAAAGATGTAGAATTGTGGCATGGAAGTCATGTACGTGCATCGCATCCTCGGCGACGGCGATCCCGTACTCATCGGAGGAACCGAAGACCATCCCTCGTTTCACTCCGCCGCCCGCCATCCACGACGAGAAGACTTGGTGATGATGTTCTCTCCCGCGTGCGTCCCGGGCCGAGTTGTAAGGGGTTCGCCCGAACTCGGTGGTCCAGATCACCAAAGTATCGTCGAGCATTCCCCTCCGTTTCAGGTCGGTGATGAGACCGGCAATCGCTTGGTCCACGTTGCGTGCCAAGGGGACATGCGTGGCCATGTCGCCGTGGGCATCCCAGTTGTTGGCAGATCCGACATCGATCAGTTCGATGAATCGAACGCCACGTTCGGCGAGTCGCCGCGCCGCCAGACATTGCCAGCCAAAGCCGGTGTTCTGGCCTGGTTGAAGTCCATAGAGCGAGAGCGTTTCTCGTGTTTCTCCAGATAAATCAAGCGCCTCGGGAGCTTCGCGTTGCATGCCGAAGGCCGTCTCGAAGGAACGAATCCGGGCTTCGAGAGCTAAATCGCTACCGCGGCGTTCGGCATGACGCTGATTCGCGCGTGCGAGAAGGTCGAGTTCCATCCGTTGTAGAGCTGTCGATCCGGCTCGCACTTGAATGTTGGCAATGGGATTTGGGCCCGGGACAAGGTGCGTGCCTTGATGCGCTCCCGGAAGAAAGTCGCTCCCCCACGTTTGCGCGCCTGCATACGGAGCGCTGGGCGCCAAGACCATGAAGGACGGCAGATTTCGATTCTCCGTTCCCAGCCCGTAGCTCACCCACGCACCCATGCTGGGGCGGGCGAAGGTCCAGGAGCCACAGTGCATTCCGAGCGTGCTTTCGTAATGATTCGTGTGATTGGTCGACATCGAACGAACCACGCACAAATCATCAACGATGGAGCGAACATGCGGGAATAGGTCGCTGACCTCGGTGCCACTTTGGCCTGAGCGGCGAAAGGTCCAGTTCGGCGATTTCAAATACATCGTGAAATTGCCAAGTCGGCCCTGGAAATTGTCGACCGTGATCGACTTGTTGTGGTCGGCGAAAAGCTTGGGCTTTGGATCAAACGAATCGACATGCGACACGCCGCCCGTCATGAACAGGAAGATGACACGCTTGGCTTTGGGAGCGAAGTGAGGCGGCTTGGGCGCCAAGGGATCCGCGTCGCGCGTCGCGCCGGCTCGGCTCTCGTCCGCGAGCATCGCGTGTAAGGCGATCGCTCCAAGCCCGCCTCCAGCTCGGCACAAAAACTCACGTCTTGATGGTGCAATCATCAATCGATCTTCCCTATACGTGATTTTTCTAGCGTTTCATTGGCGACCAAAAATCAATCTACGAATAAAAACTCGTTCCGCGTGAGGAGCGTTCGGAGGAACGCCGCCCACGCTTGATTCCGGGCACCGGGCCCTGACGTTTTTGCCAATGCCGATTGGTAGCTTTGAACGAAGGCACGGCTTTCCGCGAGTTCTTCCGTGGTCGCGGGTCGACTGAGTGCGGCCTGGTACAAACCGTCGATTTGGGCATCGGTCGGTTCCGCCGGCGTCAGCCAACGCTTCACCCATGAATTCGCACGCTCATGGACGAACTCGTTGTTCATCAGAAAAAGTGCCTGCGTGGGGACGGTCGTCATCTCTCGGCGAGCCGTGCTGGCGTTGGGGTCGGCTCCATCGAACAACGCCAGGAACGGGTGCCTTTTCAATCGCTGTTGCATCAGATAAACACTGCGGCGATTCGTCGGGTAGACGCCGTAATAAGGGGAGTGCTGCGTGAATCCCCAGGAATCGACGGGCGGAAACGGATGTTCGCCTCCCATCGTCGGATCGAGGTCGCCGCTTACGAACAACAGGGCGTCGCGGAGTTCCTCGGCACTCAGGCGGCGGCGATTGAATCGCCAGAGCAGCCGAGCATCGGGATCGAGCTGGATTGCGCGCGGATCTTCGTCGCTTGCTTGTTGGTAGGCCGCGGATGCAACGATCAACCGATGCATCGCCTTGAGCGACCAGCCCTGATCCATGAAACGAGAGGCCAACCAGTCGAGTAACTCAGGATGGCTCGGCGTCTGCCCACGCGTGCCAAAATCGTTTTCCGTGGCGACCAAACCGCGCCCGAAATGGTGCTGCCAAATCCGATTCACCATGACCCTTGCCGTCAATGGATTCGAACGCCGCGTCAACCACTCGGCAAGTTGTTTCCGACCGCTTCCGGCGTCTTTCGGCACTCGTTCACCGCCTAAAAATCCAAGGTTTCGCCGTGGCACCAAGTCGCCAAGCTTCGTTTTCTCACCACGAAGTTGTACCCGCGTATCGGTGATTTGTTCGCGGTCGATGGCGGCGTAAGTCAGTTCTGAAGTAAGGAAGGGGCCTTGTTTCTTATGGGCGTCCCGGCGGCTTTGCACGTCCTTCAATCGCTGACGAATCTCGGGTTTTTCGCCCTGCGCCTTGATCTCCGTTTCCAGCTTTTTGACCTCCATCTCCAAACCGGCCAACTGCTTCTCGAATTGACTTTTTCGGTCGGCGACTATCTTGGCTGGAAGGACGGGAAAGAGGTCGTAGGGTCGTTTCTTTTCCTCGGATCCCGGAAAAGAGTAACGCGTGTTTTCAAAGATGCCGTACCACGCGTAATAATCTGGCATGTCGACCGGATCGTATTTGTGATCATGGCAGCGCGCACAGCCAAGTGATAGTCCAAGGACCACTTGTCCTACGGTGTCGATCGTGTCTTGGATGGTGAGGTGGTGGTAATTTTCTACATCGAACCCAAACCGCCGAGAAATGGCGATGAATCCCGTCGCTACCCGCATCTCGCGGTAGCGGGCGAGAATCTCGTCCGAGGGTGCGCCCGCCTTGGGCAGGATCTCGTCGGCAAGGAGATCACCTGCCAACTGTTGGCGGAGGAACTCATCGTAGGGCATGTCCGCGTTGAACGCCTGGATCACCCAGTTGCGGTACTTGTAGGCGAAAGGAGTCGGATAGTCGGCGGTTTCGCCCGCGGTATCCGCATAGCGAACCACGTCGAGCCAGTGCCGCCCCCAACGCTCTCCATAAGCCTTCGACGCGAGTAAACGTTCCACGACCTTGTCGAAAGCTTGAGGTGACGAATCCCTCAGGTATTCTTCGACGTCCGTCTGCGAAGGTGGAAGGCCCGTCAGATCGAACGTCACGCGGCGCAAAAGCGTTCTCTTGTCCGCGGGTGAGCGAAGCGTCAAACCGTCTTGCGCAAGGCGTTTTTGGAGGAATGCATCGATCTCGTTGTTGCCCGGTCGAGCGGCAGCGACTTTGGGTACCGTCGGTTTCGCCACGGTTTTGAGCGACCAGTGCGTCAATTCCTCTTGGGTGGCCGGGCCACTGCGAAGGGCAGGTCCACCGGCACCCATTTTCACCGACTCGGGCCAAACCGCACCGTCACGGATCCAACGCTCCACCGCTTCGATTAATGCGGCGGGAAGCTTCCCCTTGGGGGGCATGGCGAGATCGTCGACATGGCGAAGTGCTTTGACGATAAGACTTTTTTCCGGAGAACCAGGGACGATGCCCGGCCCCGAATCGCCGCCTTTGAGCAAATGCGATCTGAGATCGACGCGAAGTCCCGATTCGGCTTTCTTGGGGCCATGGCACTTGACGCAGTGTTCCGCCAACAGGGGCCGAATCTGGTTTTCGAAGAAGGCGCCTTTTTCCGCACCTGGCGCCTGAGCGGCCGCTCGCGCGGAATTCAAAAAGGGCACGAGAAGCGCCCACGCGAAAACGAGGCGAATCCGATTTTTCATGGTCTCACGCCGACTTGGTGTGTCGCGGGTAGGGGAGGGCGAGCGGTGTTTATCCTACTGATCCGCCAACCCGGAACGCTAGGTTTTTCTTCCCCAATGTCGGCGAATCCGACCCATGTTCGGTCGATTTTCCGAACAATTCCATCAACGACCGTGCCAGGTCGCCAGCGCGGAGCGTTCTTCCCTTTCGCTGAGGTGAACCGTTCCTGGCGTGAGTGGGATTCATATGCCGAAGAATCATCAAGTGATTCGTTTCAGCCAATCGACGAGGGCACGTTCGTCCGAGGATAAGCCCACGGTTTGAGGCTTTCGCGAAAGTTTGGTAGGCATGCGGAGTGTCCGCGGTGATGTACCGTCGAGATAGGAGTCGATGATTTTGAAGTGGACGTAGCTTTTTCGGCAGATGACGGAAGTATGGCCTAAGCGAAGCGGTACTGTTTTCTTCCGCGAGCATCACGATCTGTGGTTTGGATATGGCCGAGCGGACTCGGACAAATGCGTACCTCAGTCCAGGCAGGAGGAATTGCGAGCTTGGCGATTCGTTCGAGGATGTGGATCTGCAAGGCGAGCGCCATCCGGAGGCCGGCTCCCTTTCCTTTTTTGTGGCGAATGATTGCTGGGCCGAAATCGGCCCAGTACCGCAATTGGGCTTCTTTCGCGGCGGCAAGTGCCGACGCACGTGAAGTCGCCTCCCGCATTTTCATCGCAGACTCCGACGAAGCAGCTCGACCCTCATCTTTTGACACCGTTCCGCTTCAAAGATGAGTTCGTCCCAGGAAACGGTAAAAACAGGCCCTGGCCGTTCCGCTCCGTTCAATCAATACACGATAAAAAACGCAATATCCCTTTACATGAATCTCGGTCGATTCAAATTGGTAAGGAATTTAGGACTTCTCTTCCGCCCGTGTCCGTGCGGCTTTTTTGGCGCTGGCACTTCGTTCGGCGGCGGATCGACTTCGTGCCGCCTTTTTAGCGATCGCGCTGCGTTCAGACGCCGATCGTTTGTTGGCCACGCTCTTAGTCTGCCGAGAGATGGCGGCGTGGGAAGCAGCATTCTTTCCTTCTCGTTTAAGTGCCTTTAACACAGCTTTCGACCGCCGAGGTGAAGGTTTTGCATCCGGGTCCGTTTGTCCCTTCTCGGCGTCCTGAATCGCCTTTTGCCTGGTTTCTTCGGAAACCGTCCCTTTTTTGGGTGGCGGAATTTCAACACCTGCTCGCCGAGCTTTGGACAATCCGATGGCGATCGCCTGTTTGGTGGACCTCGCTCCGTGCTTGCCCTCGCGGATGTCGTCGAAAACTTCGCGAACGAATTCACCGGCTTGAGTCGATGTCGATTTTCCTTCAGCTTTCGCCTTCCGGGCTCGGCGAATGGTTTCTTGTTTCGGCATCTTTCACTCCAGGGTGGAAGGATTGGGCTGCCTGAATCGTTTCCACGTTTGCCTTGTCACACGGCGGTGACCTCGCCGCCTAGCAGCGACACCACTTCCCCCGTGATGTAACTCGAGTCACTGTCCGATGCGAAGAAAACATAGATCGGTGCGATTTCCTCGGGTTGCGCGGGTCGTTTGTAGGGCGTATCCTGACCAAACTTTGCCACTTTTTCTTCACTCGCTCCGGTGTCGGCCGTGTTGAGTGGTGTCCAAACAGGCCCCGGAGCTACCGCGTTGACTCGAATGCCCCGGTCGACGAGGTTCTGCGCCAGCGATTTCGTGAGGTTATTGATCGCTCCCTTGGTCGCCGCATAATCCAGCAGCGACGCATTCCCTTCTAATCCCGTGATCGAGGAGGTGGCGATGATCGAAGCACCGGGTTGTAGATGAGGTAACGCCGCCTTCACCAGCCGAAAATACGCGAGAACATTGGTTCGAAACGTCAGATCCCATTCGTCATCCGTGATGTCTTCCGGGTTCTCATGGCGGTTTTGATACGCGGCGTTGCTGACCAAGATGTCGAGTTTGCCAAAGGTTTCAATCGTTCGGTTCACGATCGCCTGACAATACTTCGCGTCACACACATCCCCTGGCAACAGCAGGCATCGACGGCCCTCGGCTTCGACGGCAGTGCGCGTTTCCTCGGCATCGCTCTGTTCCGAGGGTAGGTAGGAGATCGCGACGTCGGCTCCTTCGCGAGCATAGAGCACCGCGACGGCACGACCGATCCCCGAATCCCCGCCCGTGATCAACGCCACGCGATCTTTTAGCTTGTCGGCCGCCCGATATAGGGGTGCTTGAAAATGTGGCCGCGGATTCATTCTCGATTCAAGCCCTGGTTTTTCCTGGTGCTGGCGAGGAAACGGCGGTTTTGGTTCCTGCAGCATCTGCACGCCCTCGGTGGCAGACTCAGACTGTTTGGCTTCGTCGCTCGTATTTTTCGGGCTTTTCGCCATGTCGCACCGCCTCCATTCACACCATTCAGATCCATCACGAAACAAAACATCTGCACCGCCGAAAACGTTTCACGATGTCCCGACGATGCAAACCCTATACCGATTCGCCAACACGGTTCGATTCAAACGAAGGATTCGTTCGGAAAGGATGGGAATTGGCGTGGGAAAGCATTTCGGCAGTCGATGCCCACGAAAAAGAGGAACGACGTTGCGCGATCGGGGGCAAAGCAGCGCATTGGAGGTGAGTATGTTTGTGAGTAATTTTACTTATCTTCGGCGGTCTTGTTTTTATGCCGGCTGTCTGCTTCTTCGACGGAATGGGATTCCGTGAGATTTTTGTCATTCTTCGCCAATTCGACGAGTTTTTCGAAATGCTTGTGAAGGGTGCAGATCTCTTCTTCCGTCAGATCCTCGATGTTGATCAAGCGGTTGCTGGCGCCGCGTGCTGAGGCGACCAGTTCGTTGAGCTTCAGATGAAGGGCTTGCGAATCCTTGTTCTGGGAACGCTGAATGAGAAAGACCATGAGAAACGTCACGATCGTGGTGCCGGTATTGATCACGAGTTGCCAGGTATCGGAGTATTCGAAGATGGGACCCGTTACCACCCAGATAAGAATGGTCAAACACGCCAAGCCGAACGCCGACGAACTCCCCGTCCAATGCGTCGCCACGGACGAGAATCGTTCCAAAAGTTGTTCGAGGCCGGGTTTTTGGGAGTGTTTGGCCATGGCGTAGTGTGACCGGAGAAAGAATAGGTATTCGGGAACTAGAAATGCCTGCCCTTTGGTGCAAACGGAATGCCGGGTGGGTGAACGCTCGTGGGGGCGAAAGGAAAATCACCGTTGGACGCGAGCGCATGGGGAGGTAGAATCAAAAACCAATCGCCACGAAATCGAATCGCGTAAAAAATTGGAACGGCGGGCATGCGAACGCGAAGTTCCGTCTCGGCCACTGAAAAACGCTTCACGAGGTGTGCCCATGTTGTCAATGGAAGCCCTTGGTCGATCGATGTCGGACCGAGTCTGTCGGCGTGAATGGCTTCGTGTCGGTGGGCTGTCCGCGTTGGGGTTGACGTTGCCTGCGTTGCTTCGCGCTGGCGAAACGCCTGGCTCGCCCGTGCCCGCACCGCTTGGGAGGAACCTGCAAGGCGCTACCTTCGGCAAAGCGAAGAACGTGATCTTTCTTTGGCTGCAAGGTGGGCCGCCCCAGCATGAAACCTTCGATCCCAAGCCGGATGCGCCGGCGGAGATTCGCGGAGTTTTTCGCCCGATCGCCACCAACGTTCCAGGAATTCGTTTCTGCGAGTTGTTGCCACGCACGGCTCGCCATGCCGACAAACTCGCGGTGGTCCGTTCGCTTTCCACGAATGACGATAATCATGACGTTTCAGGATATTGGATCCTCACGGGATACCCCTACGGGCCCGGCAGCGCCCGTCAAATCAAGCCGAACGATTGGCCTTACCTTGGTTCCATCGTGAAGATGATGAAGCCGAGCGAACGCATGCCGGCTCTCACGTCGGTGTGGATTCCCGACGTGATGCGGCTCAATGACAATGTCACGCCGGCGGGGCAAACCGCGGGTTTCTTGGGAAGGGCGTGGGAACCCGAACGATTCGTGGGCGATCCCGCGTCTCCCAGGTATCGCATCGAAGGCCTGGATCCGACCGTGGACTTGCCTGCCATTCGTCTAAATCGCCGACGCAATCTTCTTACCCAGGTCGATACGCAGGTTCGCGCGATGGAGCGGGGCGGTGCCGTCGAAGCTTGGGATCGCCTTTCGCAGCATGCTTTCGATCTTGTCACCTCCGGGCAAGCGCGTGCGGCGTTCGATTTGAGCCGGGAACCGGAACATGTTCGCGATCGGTACGGGCGATACTCATGGGGACAATCCGTGTTGCTGGGGCGCAGGCTGATCGAGGCAGGGGTTCGTCTCGTGCATGTGAATTGGCCCCGTGAGCCAGGCGATTCCGCGGTCGACAATCCGTTGTGGGATACGCACGCTCAAAACGCGGATCGTCTTCAAGACGCGTTGTGCCCGCAGTTTGATGTCACGTTTGCCGCGCTCCTGGAAGATCTGGAACAACGGGGCTTACTCGACGAGACGCTGGTGGTGGCGATTGGCGAGTTCGGGCGAACGCCCCGCATCAACGCGCAGGGTGGTCGGGACCATTGGGGGCATGTTTTCAGTTTCGCGCTCGCCGGCGCGGGGATCGCCGGGGGCCAAGTGCTCGGCGCCAGCGATCGCCACGGCGCCCATCCCGCGACCGATCCGCTCCGTCCCCATGATTTGGCTGCGACCGTATTCCATTTGTTGGGCATCGATCCGCACGGCATGTTCTACGACAAGAACAATCGCCCGAACTTTGTCAGCCGGGGCGAACCATTGGAGCGTCTGTTAGGGCTCGAACCCGCGACACGCCAACGCTGCGAGAGTGATGGCGACTTTTCCCTGGTCCCGCCGTTTGACGCCAGGCTGATCTTCAACACGGATTTTCAATCGGGTCGACCACTACTTCCCGCCACGCCGGCGTCTCGAGAGCGAGGTTGGCGTGCCAACCCGATCTGGGATCCGAACGCTCCCAATGCGTTTTCCGTGCGATTGACGCAGGACCGTCGCGTGCATCTAGGGTTCGGCATGGGGGAAAGTGCTGCGGTTCCGCCGATCGCCCAAGGAAATCGGTTGATCCTTGCTCAGGAAATCCGCAACGCCCGGGGTGGCAATTACACCTTCACCGTTCGTGTCTCGGCTGGCGGCGTCTCGCGCGAAGTTTTCGAACAATCGTTTTTGCCGCATTTCACGTGTAAGCTCGTGCTTTTCCGCTATGCGAATCCGAACAAGAATCCAGCCGAGGTGAGCGTGTTGGCGTCGGCGGAGTTTCGACCAACGTTCGGGGAAACGCCCGTGGCGTTTGAAGTCAATCGATTTCTCGGTTCGACCACGCCGGGATCGAACTTCCCCATTGGGAATGGGCTGGGAGTTGCCGTGATCGTCGAAAAAACGTCGCCAGGCTCTCTCACCTTCGCGGCCCACGAACGGGGGGACCACGCATTTGTAAGGCTCCATTCCGCAAACGTGGAATTCAGCCCCAGGCCGCGTGATGAATCCGTGACGGAATAAAGTCATCGAACGGATTTCAGGCACATCGCATACGAAATGTGCCGGGATCACGCGGGAGCGTCTTCGCATACGTGCCAGCGGACGCGGCGCTCCATGACGGTCGCGGCTCGTTCCATTTGAGTATGCGGCACATCCCTTGAATCCGCGGTCAACGGTTGTTTGTGGTTCGCACGTTTTTCGATGGGTACGCCCATGCCTGATAGAAAAGTCGCACTGGTTACGGGAAGCGGGAAGCGGCGCGTCGGTTCGCACGTGGCGGACGCACTGGCGCAGCGGGGTTATTCCTTGGTGATTCATTACCGTACGTCGGCACTCGAAGCGAACGAAGCGGTCGAACGGTACCGTGCCGATGGCGTCGAGGCGGTTGCGTTTGGGGCCGATCTTACGGACGAACGCGCTGTCAAAAAGCTGATCGCCGACACGATGAAAACGTTCGGGCGTCTCGATGTGTTGGTCAATTGCGCCGCCACGTGGAAAAGCAAACCGCTCGAAGAAGTGTCTGCCGAGGAGGTACGTGGATACTTTGAATCGAACACGCTCAGCACGTTTCTGTGCAGCCAACACGCGGGTCTTGAGATGGTCAAGCAAAAGCAAGGTGGTTGCATCGTGACGATCGGGGATTGGGCGACCGAACGGCCCTACCTCAATTACTCGGCGTACTTTCCGTCCAAAGGTGCGATTCCGACCCTCACCCGTACCTTGGCCGTCGAATTGGGCACGCGCAACCCGGCCGTGCGCGTGAACTGCATTTTGCCAGGCCCCGTGATGCTGCCGGCCGACCTTGCCGAGGCGGAACGGCGCCAAGCTATCGACGCGACGCTGGTGAAACGGGAAGGCACGCCCGAGCACATCGCCCACGCGGTGATCTTTTTGACCGAGAATGACTTCGTCACCGGCGTGTGCCTTCCCATCGATGGCGGTCGAACCATCTACGCTCCCGATTCCACGCCCGCATAAATTCGGTTTTTTCGCCGCGCCGGTGGGAAAAAACGAGTGTTGTTCGTTGATCCCACCTCACGTCCGCCTCTGTTGCCCCTCCCTCGCTCCTGATAATATGCCTGAAGACAATCCCTTTGGTCGGGCATGGAACGCAACGTGCATGACGAATGGGGCAGGCCAGAGTCGGAACACGAAGAAACGTTTTCGTTGGGAATTGGTGATGCACATACTCGCATTGGATGTGGGAACCTCGGCAGTTAAAGCGGCGGTATTATCGGTGGAGACTGGCGAGCCCTGTGGAATCATCGCTCGCACCAATTACAGCCTGGATGCTCCCACGCCAGACGCGGCGGAAGTGGGTGCGGAGCGGTTATGGGAGGCAATCGCACGCACCAGCCGTGAAGCTACCGCAAGTTCGGTCGCGATTCCGAAAGCTGTTGGGTTATCGACGTTGATGCCGGCGTTGGTTTTGCTCGACGAACGCGACCAACCGCTTGCACCCATCTGGACGCATTTGGACCGCCGAGCCCGACCGGCGGCACGCGAGGTTCAAGATGAAGTCGGCGAGGAGTTTTTGGCGAGCGTGGGGAATCGGCCTCTTCCCGGTGGAATTTCCGCCGTCTGTTTTCGCGAATTGTTGAAGATGCATCCCGAGCTTCGAAGCCGAATTCGGAGCTACCTCCATGTCAACGGTTGGCTCGGTTTACGTTTGACGGGCGAAAAAGCGTTTGACCGCTCAAATGCGTCTTTCACGGGAATATTCAACACGTTCGGCGATCATCAATGGTCGAAACGCTGGTGCGAATATTTCCACGTCGATCCGGCATGGTTGCCTGAGGTTTATTGCGGATCCCATACGCTGGGGAATCTACGCGAAGCGGCGGCGAAGGATCTGGGCGTGCCCGCCGGGATCCCGGTGAAACTTGGCACCGCGGATACGTCGTGTGCCATGTTGGCCGCAGGAATGAAATGTGGCGACCTTTTGCACGTTGTTGGCACCACCCAGGTCCTCGCTAGCGTTTGCCCCAGTCCCGTGCCGTCGCCGAAACGCCTCACGCGATTTTTCGGCATCGGCATGGATTTCGTCCATGTGACGCACAACCCCGTGGGCGGCGTCGCACTCGAATGGATTCATAAACTCTGTTTTTGCGAGCAATCCAACCATTTCTTCTACGACCAAACCGTTCCCATGGCTTTGCATCGAAGCACGAAGGTCACGCTCGATCCTCCCTTCCTCGGCGGCGATCGCCTCGAAATCGAAGGAAAATTGGCCGGATTTCGCAATCTCGAACTTTCCACCGAACGAATGGATCTTTTGACGGCCGTGCTCCATGCGATGCTCGAAAAACATCGCGAAGCCCTGGCGAACTTAGGTATGGGCGAAAAGTTCGATCGCGTGTTCCTCACCGGCGGCGGTGCTGAAATCGTCGAAAAGCTGGTGCCCGAGTATCGGGGCAAAACGATACACCGAGTCGAGGAAGGTTCGCTGCGCGGCGTCGTTCATTTATTCCGTCAAATGAAGGCTTGATGGTGCCGGTCCTGATTGCCTGTGCCAACGAAATCGATCATGGTCCTATCATAACTCCATGCCGGAGCCGAGATCCCATCTTCCGATCGATGACGTCATGCCCGAGATCGTGGGCGCGTTAGGCACAGCACCAAATCTTGTGCTAAGAGCGCCGACGGGAGCAGGAAAAACCACGCGAGTGCCGTCGGCACTCATCGACGCCGGCTTCGCGGACCCCGGAAAAATCGTTGTGCTCGAGCCCCGCCGACTGGCGGCGCGCGCGGCGGCGAGGCGGATGGCGCAGGAGCGCTCCTGTCGTGTGGGTGAGGAAATCGGCTACCACGTCCGCTTCGATCGCCAGGCCGGTAATCGCACCCGCGCCCTGGTTGTCACCCCAGGCATCTTGCTTCGCCAACTCCAAGACGATCCTTTCCTGGAATCGGTGTCGGTTCTCATCTTCGATGAATTCCACGAACGTAGCCTCGACTGCGACCTGGCGCTCGGCATGGCTAGGCTCTTGCAACAGACCGTTCGGCCCGATCTTCGCTTAGTCGTCATGTCCGCCACGTTGGAGGTCGAACGTGTCTCCGCGTATCTGGGCAACTGCCCGATCGTGACCAGTGAAGGCCGGCTGCATCCCGTAGAGATTCATTACGATCCACGATCCAGCCAACTTCATTGGGGTGAATCAATCGCCCAGGCGATGACGACATGGTTGCCTCGCGCCGAGGGGGATTGGCTTGTCTTTCTTCCGGGAATGCAGGAGATACGCCAGGCGATTCGCGCGCTGGAACCGTTGGCGGCGCGTGAGAATCTCGCTTTGTTGCCGCTTCATGGTGATCTGCCCCCGGAAGAACAAGATCGGGCCCTCTTGACCATGGAGCAACGCAAGATCGTCCTCGCCACCAACGTTGCCGAGACGTCGGTAACGGTGGAAGGGATCGTGGGGGTGATGGATACGGGTGTGGCACGGATGCAGACGTTCGATTCGGCGGTGGGAGTCGATCGGTTGGAGTTGTTGCCAATCGCGCGAGACGCTGCCGACCAGCGTGCCGGTCGAGCGGGGCGAATCAAGCCGGGCCTTTGCGTGCGATTGTGGAGTGAAGGTTCGCATCGGCAGCGAGCGGCGCAAACCGAACCGGAAATTCGCCGAATCGACTTGGCGGGCGCCGTGCTGCACATGCTCGCGCTGGGAGAAACAGACGTCGCGAAATTCCCCTGGCTGGAAACTCCGCCTCCCGAAGCCGTCGATCATGCTCTCGGTTTGCTTCAACTTCTGGGCGCGGTTCATGAGGGCACGTTGACGGAGATGGGGCGAAACATGGCCAAGCTGCCCTTACACCCTCGGCTGGCAAGGATGATGCTCGAAGGCCAGCGGTTGGGCCATGCCGACCGTGCCGCGCTCGCCGCGGCGATTCTTTCCGAACGAGATCCGTTTGAACGGTTTTCCACGTCCACGTCCGTTGCTTCGGCACCAAGTCAATCGGATGTGTTGGACCGTGTCGAAGCTTTGGAAGCGTTCGAGACGCATGGCACCAAAGAGTTCGCGCTCGGCCATCTCCATGGCGGTGCCGCCCGCTTCATCTTGCGGGCCCGTGATCAATTATTGAAGACCCTTCGTCAAGAATTTCGCGATCGTTTTCATGTTCAATATGAAGTTGACGCCGACGAAGCCGTGTTGCGATCGCTGCTGGTCGCGTATCCCGACCGAGTGGCACGAAGGCGCCGGCACGATCCGAACCGTGGCCGAATGGTTGGTGGGCGGGGCGTTCGTTTAGCGAGGCAATCGCGAGTCGCGGATTCAGATCTCTTCGTCGGCGTCGATTTAGATGATCAAGGGAGCGAAGTGCTGGTTCGCCAAGCTTCGCGGGTGCGGCGGGATTGGCTTGCCGAGGCGGCGCTCCGCGTGGAGACGGAGCTGCAGTTCGACGACGAAGCCGAGCGCGTCGTCGCGGTGCGGCGTGTGTATTTTCATGATTTGCCGTTGGAAGAGGGGCCTACCTCGCTTCCCTCGGCAGAACGTGTCGCGGAGGCGTTGGCGGCGGCGGCTTCGCAAAAGCTTGAACGGGTACTGCCTCCAGCCGATTCGTCGGCCAGCCAATTTCTTCGCCGTGCTCGTTGGTTATTCGCGATGGCGGCCGATCCCACCTTACCGGGCATGACGGACGACTTCTTGCGTGAATGTTTGGCGTGGCTTTGCCCTGGCAAACGTTCGTTTGAAGAACTCCGTAATGCCGATTGGCTGGGGGTGTGGAAGGCGAAACTCACGCCCACCCAGGTCCAGCGCATCGAACGTGAAGCCCCGGAACGTTTGGAAGTGCCCAGTGGTAGCCAAATCCGTCTCGAATATGAGCCAGGTCGGCCGCCGGTGTTGGCGGTGCGAATCCAAGAAGTGTTCGGCTGGACCGAGACGCCTCGCATCGCAGGCGGGAAAGTCCGCATCCTTTTGCACCTACTTGCACCGAACTATCGGCCCCAACAGGTCACGGAAGACCTGGCGAGTTTCTGGAAAAACACTTATCCGCTCGTGCGCAAGGAACTTCGTGCGCGATATCCCAAGCACGCTTGGCCGGAAGATCCATGGACCGCCTCCGCGGAACGCCGCCCACGTCGGCGGGCGGAGGGAGGGTGAGCGTGCTGGACCATGAACCTAGCCATGTTCGACTCTTCGTTTTCCCATTTCCCGCTCATTTTTGAATTAATTTCGTTCACACCAAATAAGGCCGAATCCAGGCTGAAGTTTTTAAGACGGTGGGAAGGCGCCGTTTCGTTAATTCTTAACCACGAAACGTTTCTCATGAATTATGGGATAATTTCACGCAGATCGGGAAGTAAACCGTGGAAATCTAAACTGCCGGGATCAACAGAGATGGTCGAAACTCGTCTTCACGACATGCTTCATCAAGTTCGGTTCCTTGCTTGTTCCCATGCTTCCGTGGGAGACGAGGATCTTCTCGCAAGATTTCTCCAGTCTCAGGATGAGTGGGCATTCGAAATGATCGTGCGTCGCCACGGTCCCGTGGTATGGGGTGTTTGCCACCGGGTACTGAACCACCATGCCGATGCTGAAGATGCCTTTCAGGCCACTTTCCTGGTCCTCGTTCGCAAAGCTGGCAAAATCGCTCGGCCCGAGGGCCTCGGAAATTGGTTGTATGGCGTCGCCTACCACACCGCTCAGAAGGCACGGGCCATGAACCTGAAACGTCGCATGAAAGAATCGAAGTCATCGGCCCCCATCTCTCACGAACCACCGAGTGACGAAATTCTTCAATTGCTCGACCGTGAGCTGCAAGCGGTCCCCGAAAAGTTTCGTTCGCCGATCGTCTTGTGCGACCTGCAAGGGCGAAGCCTGAAGGAAGCCGCTCAGGAGCTCGGTTGTCCGCTGGGGACCGTGGCGAGCCGACTCGCCCGTGGGCGACGACTTCTCGCAGATCGCCTCAAGGCACATGGCGTGTCGCTTTCCGTCGCGGGAATGGTTTCGCTGATGGAAACAGAGACCCTATTGGCCATCTGTCCCGAACACCTGATGGGATCCACGGCCCAGGCGGCGTCGCACTTCGCGGCAGGACACGCCGGGGCGGTTCCTGCAACCACCGCCGCCCTTGTGGAAGGAGTGTTATCATCCATGGCTCAAACCCAGATGACGAAGCTCAGTTTGTTCGTGGGAACGCTCGTTTTGTTGGCCTTCCTCGGCTACGGCGCCGCCGCTTCGGATCAGGACCCGAAAAAACTCGAAGGGAAGACTCCGCCCAAAACCCAGGTTTCGCAGGCCAAGATGCAGGCGATCGAGATCCTCCGCGAGGCGGTCGAAGCGGTGGAGAAAATCGAAGACGCCCAACATCGCGCATGGAGATTTCAAGGGATTGCCGAACGGCTGGCATCTCTCGGCGATCGATCCTTGGCTGCAAAGATCTCGCAGAAGGCTGTCGACGCGTCCAAGCTGATTCGCGACGACAACAACCCCGCCGACCCTTTCGCACAATCGTGGCACACGATGGTCTGGATCGCAGACATGCAAACCCGGATCGGTTTGGTCGACGCAGGAAAAGAATTGGCGAAATCGATCGAACCCCAGGACCCCCGCTGCCAGGCCCATTCGTTGATCGCGGGCACGCTCGCCAAAAATGGGGACGTGACGAGCGCGAAAACGGTCTTCAACCTGATCACGACAGAACGCCACCGCGACCTCGCCGCCGCCGCGATCTCCAAGGCATTGGTGGATACCAACAAACTCGACGAAGCACGGGCGGTCATCGAAACCATGGCCGAGGAACCGGGCAAAGTGGCGGCTTATGGTGACTTGGCGGTCGGTTATTGGAAACAGGGAAGACGCGAAAACATGGAAAAGGTGCTGAGCCAAGCCAAGACACTCGCCTTTTCCGTGGAGTTCAAAGAACGGACAGGCCAGGAGCGGAGCGTTGCCCTTTCTTGGCTGGCGGATGCTCACGTGGCCATGGGCTCCTTCGAGCACGCAAAGCTAGCCGTGAGCGAGATTCAAGAGGCGCCATGGAAGGAAAACGCCCTGGCCCGCATCGCGGTCGCTCAAGCCGAACAAGGGAAGATCGCCGATGCGGAAAAAACGCTGGAAGCCGTCTCGGCACCGTACATTCAAGGCGATGCTCAAGGGAAAATCGCGTGGATTCTGATGTCGAAGCAGGACTTCAAGTCGGCCGAGCGCGTTCGAAACGGCATCGAAAATGTGTTTGGACAGGTGTTGGCGTATCGCGATCTGACGTTCGTTCTTGCGAAGGCCGGAGACCTGGCTGGTGCGAAAGCCGCGGCGGGTAAAGCCGCGGTGCTCGTGGGCAATGATGGCGAGAAGATCGAGGACACGGCCGAGGGGATCGGTGGGCTGCGTTTGGCCGGACTTTCCGCATTCGCCGAAGCCCGCGCCGCAGCGGGAGAGGTGGCCGAGGCCCTTGCGTGGGCTCGGCGCCAGGAGCCTGGTCGCCGAGTCGACCTCTTGCGGGGTATCGCGAACGGTCTCTTGCGAACATCGAACTGAACGGAATATCCCAGGGGCTTTCGCCCCTGGGCTTTGGGGGGGCACCTGACTTAATTAATCGTCTTTGCCGAGTTCACGGATGAACACGTTGGCGAACTGGATTGGGTCGCCGTGGTGTTGCAGCGCGATGGGGCCTTCTTTTGCCACGCCGGGCAGTTGGGCGTTTTCGATCACGTTTTTGTTGTTGAGCCGAACCGAGAGGCGGTCGCCCTTCATCTTGATGAGCATGCGGTTCCATTGGCCCAGCGGATTGTCGGCTTTCATCTTGGGCGTGACGCCGGCTCGCACCTCGGCCGAAACCTTGGGATCCATGCGGTAGCCGTACACCTCACCGGAGCCCGCGGGCCAACACCACAGATTGACTTGGCTCTTGCTCGAACCTCGCACGTACACGCCGCTGTCACCTGCGTCGTCGACTTCGATTTCCTTGTTCTTGCCGTCAGCCGTCTTTTCGTACTCGCCGCTTGGCAGGATCACGGGCCGCATCGTCTTCTTTGGTTTCGCGGTGAAACGCCAATCGAGCAGCATTTCGAAGTCTCCGTAGCTTTTTTCACTCCAGAGATTTGGATCAAAGCCCTTGGCGTACGGCAACTTGCCGTCGTAGTTCAACACGGTGTCGCCCATTCTCCAGTGCTTCGCGTGGTCGTCGGTAAGCTTCCAGCCGCCGAGCTTGGGTTGGCCGAACAGGTACTTCCAGCCCTGGTCCACGTCGCAGATTTCCGCGGGTTTAGGGTTCGAGCTAGGCAGTTCCTTGATCTTGATGTTCTTGAACCAGCATTCCGCCCCTTCGGATTCGAGCGCGAGGTAACCTTTGCGGGGGTTGCATTCACGGACGCCGGACACTTCCTTGCCGTTGACTTCGAGCTTGAGCACGCCGTCTTTTCCCGTGACCTTGTAGTGATTCCATTCGCCGCCGCCTTTGCACCGATTTTCGCTAGGCAGGCAACGTTCCCATCCCTTGGGGTGGGGGCGATCGGGCGTGCACTTGGCGCCCCAGATGCTGAACAGGTCGCCATGGCTCGTGTACGTGTCTTTCACGTTGAGGTTAACGAGCACCTGCACTTCGATGCTGCGGGTGTAGCCGGTTCCCATCGCCGGGACCGGATCGCCCCAGACGAACAGGCCGGAGTTGCCGACTTTGTCTTTGTTTTGGTGCATCCAGTCGAATTCGAGGACGAAGTTTTCGTACTGTTTGTCGGTGCGAAGGTAGCCGGTGGGAAAGCCGGTCGTGATGATCATGCCATCTTTCACCAGCCACGTGCCTGGATGGCAGTTGACGTTATGCCAACCAGAGAGGTCTTTGCCGTTAAAGAGCGAGACGTAACCGTCGTCGCCGGCATGGACCTGCAGGCAAAGGACGGCGCTCGCCAAGAGCGCGAAGAGGTACCGCATACGCATAAGCACATTCCTTAGAAATGCCGACCCGAGGGTTCGGCTTACTTCAGTTGAACCGTGGGGAGCTGCGAGGAGGAAACCACGGGCGGCTTTTCTCTTTCCTTGCCCAAGGTCCGCAGGTGGGATCCCAGGACGAACAGGGCGATCATCCAGCCCAGGCCGAACAACAAAGGCGACCAAAGCATGTTGAACGTCATGAGTCCGCCCAGGACGAAGAACGCGATCCCGATCGCGTAGCAGCGCCCCCAGTAATTGCTTCCCATGATAAAAAATGCGAAGCCAGATGCCAAAGAAAGAAATGGATACGGCAAAATTTCTGGAAAATGTTCAGGTGGGTCGTCCGGCTTTTGGATGAAACCGTTCCAGAGCAAAAGCCGCGAAGTTCCCACGATCACCACGTACGTGAGGAAATAACCGATCCATATGGACCACAGTTCCCGTTCGACCGCCGTGGTGGGAAGCAAACGATCGCCTCGCTTGCGGTAAAAAAGCAGGGCCATCAACAAAAATTGCGTGGTGCGTGCGAACAGGATATATCGGCCCGGTTGTTCCATCACGACGAGGAGGAAAACGAAAAGATGCTCGATGCCGATGACCAAACCCATGGCCATCAACATCGCCGCCCACGGTTTGAACGCGGAGGCGTATTGCGTCCGTTCCAGCATGCGCGTCAACCGATCGAGCACATTGAAACCGCGAGCTAGGATTGATTCCCCGTTCTGATAGCGCTGCAAATCCTCCGCCAAGGCCTCAGCGGAGGCGTAACGGTTCTTCGGATCTTTTTCCAGGCATTTGAGACAAATCGTCTCCAGATCATGGTCGACCGTCGGGTTGAGAATCCGGGGCGGAGCCGGATCGTTGTGCACGACCTGCCAAACGGTATCCAGGGCGGTCGCGGCGTTGAACGGGGGGCGGCCTGTTAATAGTTCGTAGAAAATCGCACCGATACTGTACACATCCGACAACGGCCCAATCTCATCCGTTTTTCCTTCGGCTTGTTCCGGCGACATGTAGCAAGGCGTTCCCAAAACGGCGCCGGTACGCGTGCGATCGGATTTCAGGCCCATTCGCTTGGCGAGGCCGAAATCGGTCACGTGCGGCTCGCCTTCCAGATCAATCAAGATATTCGATGGTTTCAGATCGCGATGGACGACGCCTTGTTTATGCGCGTAGTGAATCGCCCTGGCGATCTTGCGAACGAGATCCGCCGCCTCCACGTTGGAAACGGGCCCGCTGGCCAATCGGCTCGACAGGCTGCACCCATCGATATATTCCATCGTGAAATAATGCTGACCTTCCCAGGCATCGACCTCGAAGACGGCGACGATATTCGGATGTTGCAATAGCGCCGCCGCCTTGGCTTCCGTCTGAAACCGATCGACTTCTTCCGCGTCGGCAAGTCGGCCAGCCAAGATCATTTTGAGCGCCACGACACGGTCGAGCGTGACATGCCGTGCACGGTAGACCACGCCCATTCCGCCGCGAGCGATTTCACCCAGAATGTGATAATCGTTGAAGCGGTTCAAAACGATATTCGTACCGCCAACGCTCGCGGGGCGGACGGTTTCCACGATCGGTTGCCGCGTTTCTCCCACGTTCGCCAACGTTTGGAATTTTTGCGTCAACGGGTCGAGAGGAGGATTTGCCATGAATACATGAGGGTCTGGGCCAGGAATTCACTCTCCGAGACCATCCTATCGGGTCGAAAGACGTGGGTGAAGGGAATCGCTCGCGAATATTAAATTTCCCTGGTATCGCATTGGAGTACGCAACGCATTGCCGATCTTCGCGCACGCAACATCTCGACATCGCACCTCCGCCTTGCATTCCGTGTGACAAGTACCGTTGGCGCATCATTTGCGTTCTGGAAGAAAGTTGCCGAAGAATCCATCGATCGAAGTCTTTGGATTCCGACGGCAGGCCGCGAACGTACCTTCTTTGGATCTGTGAAGACGCCAATGCATGAAAGCCTTCGTGGGATTTTGATGACGAGCGTGGTCGCGTGGGTTGCGATTTCCTTGCCAGGTTGTGCGCGAAAAACGCCTGAGGTCGCGCCGCCGGAACCAACGGTCGTGCCCATCAGCAAACCGCTGACGCGGGAAGTGACCGACTTCGTCGACTTTACTGGCCGAACCGACGCGGCCCAATCGGTGGACGTTCGTCCGCGTGTCACGGGATATCTCATGCGGATGCCTTTCAAAGAAGGCGCGGAGGTCAAGAAGGGCGATTTACTTTTTGAAATCGATCCCCGTCCGTATGAAGCTCAGTTGGCGCAGGCGGAAGGTCAAGTTGGCTTGAGCAAAGCCCAAATGAACCTGGCGCAACGTACCTACGACCGCGACCTAAAACTCGCGAATTCCAAGGCCATCAGCCAACAAGACCTCGATCAAGACAAGGCTGCGGCCGAAGAAGCGGACGCACGGACACGTGCGGCGGAAGCAAGTCTCGAAATCTACAAGTTGAACTTGGCGTTCACGAAAGTCACTTCGCCAATCGATGGTCTCGTGAGCCGTTATTATCTCACCGTCGGCAACCTGGTGAATCAGGATCAAACGCTTCTGACCACCGTGATCGCCCCGGATCCGATGTACGTTTATTTCGAGATCGACGAAGTCACGCTGCTTCGGATTCGCCGAGCCATCAATGAAGGGAAGATTCGCTTGCCTCAGTACGGAGAGGTTCCCGTTTACATGGCGATTCAGGGTGAAGAGGGTTACAACTATCGCGGCACCATTAGCTTCGTCAACAATCAAGTCAATCCAGGCACGGGGAGCATTTCCGTGCGCGGGACCTTCGCGAATCCCAAACCCGCAAATGGAACGCGAATCTTATCCGCGGGCATGTTCGTGCGCGTTCGCCTGCCGATCGGTGATCCCCACCAGGCGCTTTTGGTGATCGATCGGGCGATCGGATCGGATCAAGGGCTGAAATACGTTTTCGTCGTCGACGCCGACAACAAGGTGCAATATCGCCGGGTAGTCGTGGGCGCTCGCCAAGAAGATGGCATGCGCGTGATCGAAGACGGATTGAAGGCGACCGACAACGTGGTCGTCGGCGCGTTGCCTCAGATTCGACCTGGCATGACGGTGCAGACGGAAATGATCGCGATGCCGACGCTGGCGCCGGCGGTTTCGACCGATTCAAAACAGAAAACGCTGGAAAAGAACGAACCGACTCGATGAGGCGCCCATCATGCTGTCACGGTTTTTCGTGGATCGCCCCATCTTCGCCACAGTCCTTTCGGTGATCATCCTGCTCGTCGGCGGGATTTCTTTAGCCTACCTTCCGATTACCCAATATCCGCGAATCACGCCCCCTGGGGTGAATGTCTCGATTCGGTATCCCGGCGCGAACGCGCAGGTGGTCGCTGAAACGGTCGCTGCCCCCATCGAACAGCAGGTCAATGGCATTCCCGGCATGTTGTACATGTCTTCTCAGTCGGGAAACGACGGATCTTACAGCTTGGCGTGTACCTTCGATGTGGGCGTCGATATCGATGCGGCTCTGGTGATGGTGCAAAACCGGGTGACGTTAGCCCTTCCACTGCTGCCAACTCCTGTGCAGAGGCAGGGAATCACGATTCGCAAGAAGACTGCTGACATCCTGCAAATCATCAGCCTTTATTCCAGCGATGGGCGGTATGACGACCTGTACCTCAGCAACTACGCCTTGTTGAATTTGCGAGACGAGTTGCTGCGGGTCGATGGCGTATCCGATGTCAATATCTTCGGCCAACGGGATTACAGCATCCGCGTTTGGCTGGATCCGCAGAAGCTTGCATCGCGGAATATGACTGCGTTGGATGTGGCGGAAGCGGTTCGGCTGCAAAACGTTGAAACGGCGTTGGGGCAGATCGGCCAAGCCCCCATGCATGGACGTCAGGCCTTTCAGTTACCCATCGACACGCTGGCGCGCTTGAGCGATCCCGCACAATTTCGCGACATCGTCGTCAAAGTCTCTCGGGATCCACCGAACTCGCCGACCGCAGCTTCCTCGGGCCGAGGTGCCCTGGCGGGATTGCCCGGCACCGGCTTGACCGATCCTTTGCGATGGAGTCCAACGCCTTCGCGCGGCAACCTACGAGGCGGAGGTAACGCGGCATCCTCGAGATCACGCAACCAGAACGCCGATTCGGAAAACCCGCCAACCAATGCGGGGGTGACCACCGCGGGAGGGTCTACGCCATACTCGACGGACAGTGCTAACAGCGGAGGAATCGCAAGACGAACGGATGAGGAAAGTTTAGCGATCGAACTCGACTTGCCTCGGGTTTCGTTGACGGCCGGCGGTGCGAGCGGAGGTGAGAATGGCGCGATCAGTTCACAGGCCTTCGGACCAAAAACGCCCTCTTCCTCGATCGTTCGCTTAGGGGACGTGGCCCGCATCGAGATGGGGGCGCTGAATTACAGTCAGGCGTCTTACTTCAATGGCAAACCGACCGTGGGGCTGGCGGTTTCACAATTGCCCGGCACTAACGCGCTCGAAGTCGCGGAACGGGTTCGGGCCAAGATCCAAGAACTGCGTACCCGCTTCCCCGAGGGTCTGGAGTACGCCGTTGGCTATGACACCACCCCCTTTATTCGCGAGTCGATCGATGAAGTATTCAAAACCCTACGCGACGCGGTGATTCTCGTCGCGATCGTGGTGCTGCTTTTTCTGCAGGATTGGCGGGCGATGATCTTGCCGATGATCGATGTTCCCGTGTCATTGATTGGCACGTTCGCGGTCATGGCGCTCGTAGGCTACAGCCTCAACAACATCTCGTTATTCGGACTCGTCTTGGCGATTGGAATTGTCGTCGATGATGCGATTGTCGTCCTTGAAAACATCGAAAGGCAGATGGCGCGCGGACTGGATCCACGCTCGGCGACCCTGAAAGCGATGGAGGAAATCACGGGTCCGATCATTGCCATCACGCTGGTGTTGTGTGCCGTGTTCATTCCCTGTGCGTTCATCAGCGGGATCACGGGCCGATTTTTTCAGCAATTCGCGGTGACGATCGCCGCCTCCACGGTCATTTCCGCGATCAATGCCCTTACCATGACGCCATCCCGTGCCTTGTTGATTTTTCGAAACGATCAACGCAAAGGCGATCAGGCGCACGAAAAGCAGCCACTCCCTTGGTGGACCTTTGCCGTCGCCGGCGGCCTTCTGACATGGATCTACCTCCCCGATCTGTTCACACATCATTTTGGCCTGAGTTTTTCTGCCCAAGAAACGGCTGAATCGACCCCGGGTTGGTTGGTGTGGGCATTCTCCTTTACGTGGATCGTTCCCGGACTGCTACTGGGAGCACTCGTTGGTTACTTTCTCATTCAGCCAATGAATGCGTTGCTGCGTCTCCTATTCTCGTATTTCAACCGATTTTTTGATTCTCTGACAGGTGGATATGGCTTCGTGCTACGGGGACTGATGATTGGTCGAGGTGCTGTTCTGATGGTGTATGGTGGATTGTTGATTTTGACTTATTGGATCTCGCAGATTGCACCCACAGGGTTTGTTCCCCAGCAGGACATGGGTCGCTGTTTAGCGTCCATTCAACTGCCCGATGCCTCGTCGCTGGAACGTACCAAGGCGGAAATCCTGCAAATCGAAAAGCTCGCCCGCGAAATACCTGGAGTGGAACACACGTTCGCGATCTGTGGCTTTTCCTTCGTGCAGCAGTCCAACGGTCCCAATTTTGGCTCGCTTTTCATCATTTTAAAGCCCTTTGAAGAACGCCAAACGCCTGATCTGAAGGACGAGGCCATCATGGCGAAACTAAGGCGTGTTTGGGCGAAACACGTTCGCGATGCCAATGTCATGGTATTTGGTGCCGCACCAATCCCCGGGTTAAGCGTTTCGGGTGGATTCAAAGTCATTGTGGAAGATCGCGGCGGGATCGGCGTCAAAAGCCTTCAAGAACAAACCGATCGGTTGGTGCAACGGCTGAGGCAGGAACCTGGCTTGGCAGGCGTATCCACCAACTTCCGTTCGAGTATTCCACAACTTTTCCTCGAAATTGACTGGACCAAAGCAGCCTCTCTCGGGGTCTCGCCGGATGCGATCAACCAGACGTTGCAGATCTATCAAGGCTCGTTGTATGTCAACAGTTTCAACGAGTTCGGCCGACGCTGGCAGGTGACCCTCCAAGCTGACAGTGCCTTTCGTTCCGACGCGGCGGACCTACGCCTGCTTGAAGTTCGCAATAAAAGCGGGCAAATGGTCTCACTCGGGACGTTGACCCAGGTCAAGGTCGATTCCGGTCCCATTTTCATCAATCGGTATAACCTTTACACCGCCGCCGCGATCACGGGCAGTTTGAAACCAGGAGCAAGCAGCGGTCCGGTGATTCAGGGCGTTGAGAAAGTCGCCGACGAAGTGCTGCCACGCTACATGAAAACGGATTGGACGGAGTTGATGTTTCTGCAGCGACTCGAAGGCAACTCCATGCCAGCCTCGGCGATTTTCGCGTTGTCGGTTCTTTTCGTTTTTCTCGCGTTGGCAGCACTGTATGAAAGTTGGGCTCTGCCGTTGGCCGTCATTTTGGTGGTTCCGCTATGTGTCCTGTGTTCCGTGGTGGGCATCTTGGCGACGAATGGATCGGTCAACATTTTCGTACAGATCGGCCTGGTGGTTCTCATCGGTCTGGCGTGCAAAAACGCGATTCTTGTCGTCGAATTCGCACGTGAGCTTCACACCGCGGGCCGCCCGCTTTTCGAAGCGACGGTTGAAGCAGCCAGTCATCGCCTTCGACCGATTTTAATGACCTCCCTCGCCTTCATCCTGGGTGTGGTTCCCTTGGTTTTCGCCTCAGGGGCTGGTTCGGAAATGCGGCGTTCGCTTGGGACAGCGGTTTTTAGCGGCATGTTGGGGGTGACGATCTTCGGTGTCTTCCTGACTCCGGTCTTTTTCGCCGTCATCCAAGGTTACGGCGAACGCCATTCCCCGGGAAGCACGTCGGCTCGATTTATCGCTTCGGCGGGCTTCGGCCTGTTGTTGGGCCTGACCGTGGGATTCCTCGTGGCGCGTTTAGGACAACTTTCCTATGCGTGGGCGATTCCAATCGGCGGGTGCTTGGGTCTGTTGGCGGTGATAGGGGCTTATGGAATTCACCGCCGCCGCACCCTTACCAAACCCACACGATCACGCGGCAATCCGACAGGCCAAGCTCCGAATTCATCGCCAAGTAAGAATTTATAAGCCTATTTCAGGGTTTTTTCATGTTTTCCCGTTTTTTCATAGATCGGCCGATTTTCGCTACGGTCATTTCGATCGTGATCGTCCTTGCGGGGTTGGTTGCGTATTCCTCGTTGCCTTTGGCACAGTTTCCTAACGTCACACCTCCCACGGTTCAGGTGACGGCGGTTTATCCGGGTGCGAATGCACAAACGGTGCGAGATACCGTAGCGGCTCCGATCGAGGAACAGGTTAGTGGTGTCGAGGGAATGGTGTACATGTCATCTTCCTCCACCAACGATGGTGCCTATTCGCTCACGGTGACGTT